>JAABUH010000648.1_pt1 | contig 46804 bp, 54 predicted proteins | sample 5559121 | NCBI WGS metagenome assembly JAABUH01 (sample SAMN10711871, study PRJNA513364) | rock metagenome | isolation source: Antarctica rocks | place: Antarctica: Victoria Land, Battleship Promontory nord | collected 2015-12-28
AGGCTCACGCTTATTGATCTGCATTTGAGTAGCCCCTTTGTCATGCTGCACGTTCCCGGAGGCTTGTTGAGTCTTATCTCCAGTAATAGCGCCAACGATCGAATCTTTCTTCCCTTCGACCCTATCTCCGACGCTAACTCAATATCAGCTCGGTTCCACTAATCCTCTCGAAGTTTCGGAACTAAATGAAGCGGAGAAAAAGCACGGGAGAGCTGTGGTAAGGAGAAACGACATAGACTCACCCCTCGACATAACCTTGAGCTTGAGCGGCTTTGATCTCGGCCTCACCTTGAGTGTGCTGTTTCTGTCCCTCGGTGGTGAAGGAGGAAGGTGCCGTGGAACCGCCGAAGGCGGCGTAGACTTGTTCGGTACCGCTTCCAATGATTTCTTTGGCGGAGCCGACGACGGAGTTGATCTGAGGAGGAGTTCGGATCAGGATTGTGATACCAATAGAGGGCGGAAGAGCTTCGTGGTGAGGGCGGAGAAGAAAGAAGGGAGAAGGAGCGGGGTAAAAGAAGTACGGGGCTTCATTTGGTCAAGTAGACGAATAATGATATGATCAAGATGGTGAAGTGGGGATGTTAGAGTGGAAGTGGCGACTCACCTGACCGTTGGTCTTGGATGGCTCGTTGGGGTTCGACATGTTTGGTTGATGGATAACACGTAGGGTTCAATCGTTTGAGTGAACTGAAAGACGCAGTCAGTCAATGGGACCAGGGACGAGCTGAGGAGGCGCCCAGGATGATCCCAAACATTAGGATATCGCGTCTGACCCCGTAAACTCACAGGAAAAGATGATTGATGGAAAGAAGCGGAAAGGAGCTGCCCCAAACGCCAGGAGTCAGATATCTGACGTCATTTCTGTATTTTATCGCCACGCGTCGGTTTGGCTGCTTGATACTGCTTGATTCGTGTCACTCAGGAGAAGATGACCGACTTAACGGGGATGGAGGAGATGTTGGGAAAGGCAGAAGGGATGGTGAAGGCTCACATGGCGAAGTGAGTATGATTCCCTCAGCTGTTCCGACTTCCAGCTGATTGCGTATAGGTATGATCCGTCTCATGATTGGGCCCATGGTACAGCTAACAACGATGAACTTGTCGAGTTTCAGCTGATGGGGACAGTCAATAGGGTGCGAAACACTGCTTTACGAATAGCAAAAACGCTCGACTTGAAGCCGGATCCGGTCGTGGTCGAGCTAGCGGCGCTGTTTCACGATATGGCCGGTCAGTTTCTTGTGGTTATTCAGCTGGACAGCTGATGCATTGTACTTCGCTGGCTGATACGACCTAATTGTACGTATAGATGGTAAGCGGTATTCCTGCTTCGTGAGCGTATGGGGAAAGTGCTGAGGCCAAGCCCGATGTAGCCAAATACGGTCCTACAACCGGCCTTCACGAGGTTCTCGAACCATTCTTCTCCCACCCCTCCACCTCTGCCCACCTCACTTCAGATCAACGCGACCTTATCCTCCGTATCATCCCAGCCGTATCATGGACATCCGAGATCAAGCTCCGTGAATCTGGTCAATGGTCGGAATGGCACGAAACCTGCCCTGAGCTATGCGCAGTACAGGACGCGGATCGCTTAGATGCGATTGGTGCAGTTGGGGTGTTCAGAGTGGCCGCGTACAGCAGTGCGAAGGGGATGGTACTGGTTCATGATGAGACTGGATGTTCGTCGGAAGGGCATTTTGGGGAGAAGTTGCTGAAGATGAGGGATAGGATGAAGGTCAGCTGAACCGTCACCTCCACCTCGGGCGTTTATCGTTCGTTGGGTGGAGCTGAGCCAAGAGCTGATGTACGCTTCAGACTGCATGGGGCAAGGAAGAGGCTGAGAAGAGGCATCAGACGGTATGAGACATCCTCTACCTCTCGGGATATGATGCCGATCCCCACACTTAGATGCTGTCTTTCTTGGCTTCATTGGAGGAGGAAAAGCAGTCATGGGCGAGCACGTAAGGAGCATTGTGAACGTCTGAGCGGTATCTAGATCCTTAAAAAGCTTGCATATCTGCCCCATCCTTTCCAGCATCTCAGAAGAGGTTCCGGCGGAAGTAGCCGGACGCGACCTTCATGCATGAACCACGCTACGGAGTGGTTCACGAACCGAGGTTGAGAGTCAACGCATTGCTTTTCCATTCCGTCCGATCACTTCGATACTGATAGGGTAGCTCTCGTTCCTTTTGTGACTCTCGACCGGTAGGAGGACCGCTAAACGGCGGTCGCGGCGAGATGAGTGGGAGCAAAGGCATGGCCGAGGAGGAGGTTGAGGCATTCCTCACAAAGCTCAAGCAGGCTGGTGAGTGCACCATTCACGCAATCCGCTCGAAAAGTTCAATGCTTATGAGCTATGCAGATCTCGATAAAAAGGTTGATGTCGTTCAATTGTTCGGCTTGAAGATCGAGGACGCTGGCGAAGTACGCTCGTCCATCATCAGAGCTGGAAGGCCTATGTTGATCACCGCTGATAGCTGCCTGAGACGACTCTCGATGCCATCACACTTTTGGTAGCGCCCCTCGTCCGCTCAACAGCTCATCTCCTCGTTACCTCCGTTCTTACTTCTTTCCTACCGATCTACCTCCCTCTCCTTCCCCAAACCCCGCTCACACACCTCCGACTAGCTCTACATCAATTCCTACCTTCACTTCTGGAAAAGCTCAACGACCCCAAAGAACGTACCCACACCGCTGCTTCCTCATGTATAGCAATCTTCGGTCGAAAATGCTATGAAGCAGACCCAACACTTCCCGGTAAGGGAAAGGAGAAGGAGATGTTGTCGGGGATATGGGAGAGGATGGTGAAAGATGGTATTGGGAAAGGATGGAGAGGGAAAGTCGAGGGGATGAAGATGCTCTTGGTTTTGAGAGGGGAGATGGGAAGTGGATTACCTTTGAAGCCTTGGTTGGGGACGCTGGTGGATTTGCTGGAGGATAGTGATGGGAATGTACGGGATCAAGCGAGAGAGGTTGGTCCTTCCGCAATGATCCAGGTTGTACGCTTATTAACGGACTCAGACGGTGATAGCTCTATTGTCACCGGTCTCGACACCTCCTGCCGCGCGGTCGGAGCTGAAGAAGCTTCTCTTGGCTCGAAACGTACGAAAGACTATTGCGGACGGGATCATCGGTCGGATATTCAGTATCAGTGGGACTGCTGCAACTTCGACAAACGGTGCGGACACTACAAGTGCCGAGGTGGACGGAGCCAATAAAGATGCGGGTCGACGATCGAGTGCAGCAACGCCCGCACTGGAAGATGTAGACGTAGTTTATGTTTGTGTTACCCATATTCAATCCTGAAATACCGTTTGGCTGATGTTCGTGTAGATAGCTAGCGGGAGGGATCTGGAGAGCGAATCCGTCAAGATGTTTCCATACTTTGCGGTGGGTTTGGAACTCTTATGGGGACCTTATTCACAGTTTGTGACAGGATAAAGAGACGGAGCACAACTGGGCGCAGCGGGAAAAGTCGGTTGTCCGGATACGGGGGATGATGCGAGGACAAGCGCATCAGCAGTATCCCGAGGCCTTCGTGGCGGCGCTGAAAGGAGGGATGATGGAAGGTATCGCTAAGACGGTAAGCGCTTCCAATTCCATCTCCTTGCACGACGCTCACGCTCGATCAGCTTACCAGTTTGCGGACTACGGTAGCGCAGCAGTCATGTGCGGTCGTACAGGAATTAGCGGAACGATTAGGTTCAACATTCGACCCTTTTGTGGAGAACCTCTCACCAGTCCTTGCGAAGATGGCGTGAGTGGACGGTTGTTGTCGGATGGTACAAGTTAATGACCTTCCCCAGCGGTTTCACGAAGAAGATCATTGCAGAGAAGTCTCAACGCTCCTTCTCGGCCATCATTATTCACAGTACTGTCCATCCACGAATCCTCGTCAATCACATCACTTCTGGTATCGGTGACAAGAACATTCAGACCCGTCATCACTGCACTACCCATCTCAAGACCTTCCTGGATGTACATGGCAACCGTTCACGGTATACCATGGAGTCGACCGCAGGACTGCTTGATGCGATCGAGAACGCTATCAAGAAAGTCTTGGTGGACGTCAATCCAGCGGTACGAGAGCTTGCACGCGCAGCGTTCTGGAGCTATCATGCGGTCTGGCCGCAACAGGCGTTTGCGATCATGAATGGAATGGATGGAGTGGCGATGAAGCAGCTGGAGAAGGCGAACCCGCATGACTCGAATGGTATTGTCATACCGGCACCTACGCGATCGATTGCGCCGAGAAAGACGAGTTCTGCGATGAGCCAAATGCTGGCGGAGAAGAGGAAAGCGAAAGCAGCTGAGCTTGCTGCGGGACGAACTGGCCCGGAAAGCCCTCGGATCGTTTCAATGCCTGCGCCGAACTCGCCCTCCTTACCGCAGGGCATACCGAGATCGACTTCCTCGACGTCAATATCAGCTACTCGGGGATCATTACCACTTCATCGGTCCCAAACTTCGCCTCGTGTATCTCCTAGCTCCGCTCGCATGACACCCAAAGCTACAGCCAAGTCTGGTCTTTCGTCCCCTCGAGATCTCCTTCAACGATCGCGATCGTCAAGTCTCGACCAAGCTTTCCCCCCCAGTCCCTCCTCTTCGCGCGGCTCGCCATCATCTCGTGACTCTCTGTTTCGGCAGACTCACACTGTCCCATCCGGAATCCGGTCCCCTGCATCCAGTAGCCCTGCTTCCGCCCTGAATACCCTCCGCACACCGACACTGACACGAAAACCCCTGCCGACCTTTTCGGGCGAGCAGTCTGTGGGGATCGGCACCTTCGCTTCGCCCGATGCGGCTGTCCTACACAAGTCTCGTACTCCCAACCAACGATCTATCTCAGAATGCACAACACCAGGCCAGAGGGTGGGGGTTGCCGAGGATGCTTTACGTGCCCAAGCCGCTCAAGCTGTATCAGCTGCTCAACAACTCCTTGATTTTGCTGAAGACGAAGCGATGCCATCCAGCTTGAAGACACCGATGCGTCCATCCAATGCCAATCTGCGAAGAACGCCTGCGAACGGAAACGATCGCTTTAGAACGCCTGTCAATAGCAACGGATATCACGAGCATTGGGATGATTCGCCGAGAAGCGAGGCGATGACACCTGCCATACTGGATAGGTTACGTGAAAGGAAGCATGAAAGGAGTTGGTGGATAAGGCGACAGCAGCGTGAGCTTGTGACCTCCCGGTGGGCGACCTAGCTGATCATAGTCAACAGTGCTAGAGAAGGCAACCCCGCTGAAGGCGTCAAATTGGACCACTTCTGTATCAATCGCCGAAGACGTCGAAGCGCTTGTTGGTGGCCAGCCGGAAATACGGAATCTGCAGACTCTCGCCCTGTTTTCCACGTCCCACCCCATTGCCCTACTACCCGAGGCAGACGAGGAGGATGTAGCTGAGGAGAGGAGGATATGGGAGGAGGGGAGGCTGTTCGAGCGGATATTCGAAGGATTGATGGCTTTCTTGGATTCTGTACGAGTCAGTCCCAATTCCGTTTGGTCAGCAATCCACCCTACTGCTGATGGCATTCTGCGGGGCTGACATCCTCAATAGCCAGCAGAGCCTCTTGAACAGGCTCTCGTACTTCTTTGGGAGATGCTCCAGCATCAATGGGCCATGTTTGAGGATCACGAGATACCGCTCTGCGATGCCCTTTTCCGTCTGCGGGCATCACGTAGCGCTATCGTGAGTAGCCTACATCTTGCTTTTATCCGTGGGACTGAATTGTCTAGATACTCGAATCGACAAACTCATTGATCTCCCTCCTTTCCGAAGTCTCGGATCCCTTGTTCTTCCTTGGCGTTCTGCGCGATGCTCTCGGCCAATGTCTCGCTTCTTTCCCGATCGAAGACAGCGAGAGCCTTTCGACTTCCACCTCTTCCCATCATGGCAATGGTGATAGCCCCATTCAAGTGAACGACGGAGAGACAGCTCGCGCATCTGGCTACTTGTTTGGGCTAAATGCGATGGGAATGTGTGTCCTCAAGCTGCCTGAGGAGGTCCTTGAGGTGGAAGGTCGCCGTCTGGCGCCCATCATCAGCAAAGTGAGCACTTTCCTTCCGCTCGAACGATCCGTCCGTTGGATATGCTGACGAAGTTATGCAGGCTATGACATCGCCGACGAGTACGACTCGACAAGCAGCCAATACCCTCATCCTTGCCATACAATGTGTTGTTTCCGACAGTCAAGCGACCCTCGCTATGTTTCCCAATTTGAACAAGGGACAAAAGGATCTTGCGATCTACCTTATGGAACGGAACGGACTCTTGACGAAATCTTCGGTTGGACGGCGGAAGGTGGCGAAGGAGAATGTGAAGGATGAAATGGTTGGATTGATGGCTAGGGGGATTGCGAGAGATCAGCCTCGCGGGCAGGAAGCTCAGATGCAGTAGTATCTTTGCTGCGGGCCAGCTACACCGGTTGAATGCATGAGGAGTGGGATGAGCATCAATAGGGTTGTAAGGCTATCGAACGGTCACCAAGGGTCCGCGCGCGGTACTGGCCGTGAAAACTGATTGCGTGATAGCAGATCCTCGTGTGATATCACGAAGATTAGCCATGTACTCCTACCACACACAGTCTCTTTGAGACACAAGGGGAGAGGGTCAAAAGGGTGGTAAGAAAGCCGGGATGATCCGATGAGCGTGTCAAGGTTTTGATGCCATCAGACGACTGAAACCCGCCACCCTAAACAATCCATTCCACGATCCGCTCCATCGGTAGTTTTGTCGTGACACACTCTCGTTAGCATGCGTCGAGATTATATTCAGTCCTCACCCACAGAAAATACTTCCAATGTACCCCCTGTATCGATTGTGCGATGAGCCAGGCTGTTCCACGCAGTTTTTGACGAGTGATGGGAATTGTCAGCTATGTTTGGCACTTCGCTGCAAGACACGCAGGCGATCGCCTTATCACCTTTGCTCGACTCTACGAGTCAGTCGGAACCTTCCATTGCTCCTTCTATCAGTTGATGTGAGTTCGAACAGTATCAGGATCTGGGTCCTGTCATGGAGACTGGAGATCGATTCAAGGTCATTCTGATCAGCCTATAATTAATTCAATGACCACTGCTGATCATTTAGTGGGCCGGACCTTTAGATGATCTCGATGCGATCACATTGATGGATGGCGCCGACCAACTGCGTCCCGATAATAGCTGTATCATTGATATCCCAAAAGATGTCGACGCAATCTACGATAATGATATGAGGAGTGGAGTTAACGTTCATCTCCCTATCAACTTCGATGACGGTATTCGCTGGTTGGCTCAATCCGGCAGCTGAGGCATGATCGACCACCCATGACCTTGCAGCAGCTTGTGACGATCGCGGTAGCGGAGAGGATGAGAGTGAGGGGGAAGCATGGGTTGAAGGTCCCGGATGCCTTTCTACCGCCGGGATATTGGAAGAGGATATCTCGAGTAACGACAAACAGTCAGGCCTGTACGAAATAGTTCGGAAATGCTATTCTGAACCTTTCAGACCCCACCTATAGACTACTTCTTCACCGAATACAATCTTGGTGTACCTTGGGAAGGTTCCGCTCCCTTGTCCAACGGGTCGAGAAACCCCCAACAGGTCATCAGATTCGTCAAAGACTACGCCGCTTTTCAGAATCATCTCTCCCAGTTGACTTTCGACTCCATCGGCAGTCTCTTACCCCTCTTCTTCCGGGGACACCTCTACGGTAGGTCCTCTGGTCAGCTGCTAACACTTCAATCGTCCCAATCGTCCCTACTTCCTTGGACCTTTCAAGACCAATGTCGCTCGTTATCTTGCCCATATCGACTTGATCCTCGACCTCATCCAGAACGAGGGACTGTACGATGAAGACCCGATGACAGTTTTCGTGGTAGATCTGTGGGTAAGGAGATTAGTGGAAGGAGAACAGAGCCTCGCTATGGAGCATACGAGCCATTACATCAAGCATGCGGACGATAAGGTTGATCAATTTCTCACGACAAACGATACCATCGAAGCGCTCATCAATTGAGAATGGTGAGCTGAACAGGCACAACCCGCTCATTGGAGTGTCTGCTGAGATGGTAATAACAGGGCATACGTGACCACCAAGTCAGAAACTCTCGCCGCTCCAGCAGCCTTGAACCTTACCGACGACTATTATGGGGGGAAGAACCACATCAGTACCGAAGGAAAAGCTCCTGGTAGTCGCGTACGAGCAACTCGGTCGATCTGATCTCGGCGCGCGCGTTAAGGGAGGGAGAATGTATCATCGGCTTAACGATGTTATCGGCGATGAGTGAAAGGTACTGGGCAATCTCAATGGTCTCGGGGACATCATGTCGGGACGAAGATATAAGTCGACCGAAATAATGGAAGGATGGTGTGAGCAGGCGAAGGAGACACTTGGGGATGATGAGCGCTGGAAGGGGTTCTTGTTAAGTCAGGAGGGCTGCCGGTATCCAGGTTTGTACATCGAAGATGGGTGATAGATGGACTCGCAGAGCTTGAAAGAGGTTTTAAGCAGATGGGGATGTATGGCAAGCATGAAAGATGAAGCGCAACAAACTGTGACGTTGCCGTCGGCCCCGACTGGGCTCCATCTCGTCCGTCTCGATGGCTTAGCCCCGTCGCCACCGCAAGCTTATCTATGCACGACGCGGATTCGTTTCGCCTTTATAAGCAGACTGGAGAAGCGGCGGATCACTGGTTGGAGGATTAACATATTCTCGGGGCAACGAGGCTGGTCCGGGATGGGCAATCTCACAACGTTAAGCCCGATAAGACGGTGCCAAGCATTTCCCATCTTCTCTCCCAACCACTTCCTAGCCCGTCGTACGCCCCATAGCTTCCTTTATTTCTTCCCTCCCTTCGCTTTCCTATTGCTTCACATTTCAGCCTTACCCTACATTGATCCCGCTCTTCCACTAACATGATAGCTTCTCGCATCACGACCGTTTTCAATCCCTCATCATCCCCATAATCCTCCTTTAACTGACAATACTCCGAAAGTGTCCAGTACCTCGGTTCGGTATCACTCCCCAGCATCGCCTGGCGTAGCCCGCGTAAGGAACCGATTATTCCCGGCATCATTTCCTGCCCAATGGCTTCTCTCAGTCGTTGATGGATCCTCCCTTTCCGCACAGAATCTGTCAAATCGGGTCGACCGAGATCATTGTAACTCTTCATGAGGAGTTTCTCTTCTTTCGAGAACGCGTTATGTTATCTCCATCCTGGTATTCATCGGTCTCTATCAGAGCAGAAGGGGCGGCGAAGGCTTCAGTCTTCGAAGTAGTGTATGCCCTGAGTCCATGAGCACGGAAAACTCATCAAGCGAAGGGTCTTACCATTCCCAGTCGAGTATGGCGGTGATATGATCGTCCTCGTCTCCCAGAAACTGCGTGCATCCATCGTCCGCGTGTTTAAGGAAGAACTTGGTATCTCCTTCCTCTTTCGAAGCTGATCACTTCGCTCGACAGGGCTTCTGAGCTCCAGGTGAACCAAATACGCAGTGATCGGATCGTCCGAATAGAGCTTGCCGATCTCGATGTGATCGAGGATGAGGTGACGTGGGCAAGGTAATACTCTCGAGTGGATCTGAACGGTCCCGAGAAGTAGGGTGGATCGGGCTTGCAGAATTTACTCATGCTCATGAACGGTCCAATCTCTCCGTGGAGCGATAGACTGCCAACAGTCGGGAAGGAGGTCCCAGAGAGGGCGATCTGGAAGTCGGCGAAGTCGTTGACGGAGGTGGATATTTGAGACAATGTCTTCCTTTCCTCTGTGAAAGGGACATCGCATTCGGACCAGTGAGAGCCGGGCAATACTCGAGAAAGAAGTAGTCGACTGGTGTATCTACCAAGACAGTAAGTCCAGACGGGTAGTGACACGTATCTGGAGTCTGAAACCCAGTGATTCCGGTGTCGGTGGTATCCATTGCTTCTGGCACTTTCAATCCTGCTTGCCTTAATGTCACATTGTCGCTACTTCACTGTTGGTGACCATCGCGAGCAGATCGCTCTGTGGGGTAAGCTTGTACATTTGGCGTATTCGCATGAGCCAGCGAACTCCATCGTCGAAGAGTATGGGACAGTGAAGGTTGACACCGCCGTACATCTCGTCGTCGGATATCTGCTGGAAGTCCTCTGGAAGGTTGAGGACGCAACGGTGACCAGGACGGAGAAGAGCCTTGATTAGATCGAGGAGATTGTCCCACTGCTTGGAACCCTTAGTAAGCTATGTCGTAACGGTAATGGTCAAGTCCGCACGATTTCCTTATCTCGCTTCCTGCGAATTGGCAGAACGTGATCCTTGTACGTTTCGATGTCACAGTGCTGAATCTTGAAACTCTACACGAGGGCCATTGATCAAGCTACTCACCATCCACTCCTTGCAAGGGCAGAACGCGTCGAAGCAGATCGGACAGGCGGCAGTGTCACTCCAGACAATCTCGTTGGAATCGGAGGCCGCACATTGCCATCTAGAGAGGTACATGACTGAGAATGAGCTATTCGAAAAGCTGTGATGTTGAGGTAGAAAACGAAAGAAATGATCAATCAAGGTGGAAATTTGATTAGCGGTTTTTGAAGAACGCGAAACCTCGAAATTCAAAGGAGGCACACAGCCCTCTTTTTGAGAATCCCTCGACCGATCAGCCACGAGCTTTGTCAATGTACGATCGAAGGGAACAGATGTGATTCACAGCGGCAGAATTAAGCGTATGGCTATATACCTGGAGTCATTCAGAATAATCCATAGATAGTGTGATAACCGGTTTACGTAAGGAGGTCCAATTGGACCCTGAATCTCAAACCGGGCTTGACTTAGCTTAGTCTTGTACTAGCGCTATCGTGTCTTTCGCCATTCCTCCTCGACTACTTTGCATCCGGTGGACTTTCAACGTCATCACGTCCCCTATCTTACAAGAGCTTCCGTTGTCTTAGTCCGAGACATTCCCTTCGGTGGAACTCCCACAACTTTTACCTATCCGACTTCGGTCAGCCAGTGACGCTCAGAGCTCTCGATTCTTGGCTCAGCGGCGAATCCTTGCTATCCTGTGCGAGGATGGCATTCACTATGTATTAACGGAGCGAGTTCAAGGCCTGTAACGTGATATCATGTGAGTCAGGTCAGGTCGCCTTCGCCGGAATGAGCGCACGCGCAGATGTGTGTAGAGCTGATGATGAAATACTTCTTTCCCAAAAGACACAAACATCCCGCATCGTTTCCATCAACTACCTCCCCTCGAGGAGTTTCGCAATTGATGCGGAAGGTGACATTGGATGGGGCGCAGGAAAAGAAATCGCCAAAAGTCTTGAGGCTGTCGAAGTTCAGCCCGGTGCTTGGATAACGGGGGATTGGGCCGATCTGGCATTACTGATTAAAGCGGAGAGTCGTCCTGATAGCTAGTGGCGACGGGGAGGGAAGTAGGGAGCAATACGGCGCTCTCAAAGTAAGTCGTCCCAATCAGGCAGACTCCTCTTGCTTTCCAAGCACCTCCTTGTACCTTCTCTGCTGACCAAAAAGTAGATCATGTCCGGTGCTATCTTCTACCTGGACGAGGATCGCGACAAGGATCCGTCCCCTTCAGTATCACCGCGATCGTCCCCAACATCGACGTCCGATACTTCTCGATCTTCCCCTGCACCATGGATGTCCTCCCAAAGCTCTGCACAACCTACTTTGCAGATTCCTCAAACGGGTTCTCCTGCTCTCCTTAGCCCGCAACCGCTGCCATTCGGTCAAACACAACCTCAACATCGGAAACACGCTATACCCTTTGCGGCTACTCCTTCCTTCCCGTCACCTCTTGCTCAGGCAATCGTACCCGTTCATTCGGACAACTCATCTTCCTCGTCACGTTCCTCTTCGAACGGCTCAGACGACGAAGCAGACAATCATGATGTCCTCACAGCGCCATCCCCATCACAATCGGCTTCTAGTGGAACGCCCAAACGGGTTGGAGAGCCATTTTCGAGGCTACGCTCGGCCAGTCCACATACCGATCGGTCAGGTAGCCCAGCGTCAACCCAAAAGTCGACGTCGCGACCCTCCAGCCAAGTTCGAGCGCAGATACTCACACCCGGCGCGCTCCTGATGCGGCCAAAGCGATCCAGTACAGGCTCGCCTATCTCCAATTCGCTGCAAGGGACCGCGAATGTCCCGCTTAAGGAATCACCACCTCGAAATACAGTTCCCGCCAGGAAAGAGTCCCCCGCACATCCCGGCGTGGGACGAATGACAGACAGTGGTGGCATGAGAGAAGGACTGAGATCAGCGGGACAATCAGCAGGCCGCAGGGGGAACAGCGATAGCAACGCGTCCTTGAAAATCCCCACAGCTTCTGGAAGTCTAGCATCTTCGAGCCCTCTTGCTTTCGGTACTTCCGACCTGGACCCTCTGGACAGCGAGTCATCGCCACGAGGCTCACTGAATCTCTCGCCAATCAAAGGACAGAAGGAAGTGAACGTTCTTGGGTTGGGATGGGGTTCTGGCTGGGAATCGTCATCAGGGTCTCTCTCGTCTCCTGGAGGTAGTAAGAACAAAGGAAGGTCAAAGGAGATCATCGGACCTCCGAGTCCGAGGAGAGAAAGGGAGAGGACAATGCCGGTTGGAATTGCTAGGTACGCTTATTCTCGTCAAAGGATACACAAGCTGACCATACCCTTCTCTCCGTATTAGTCCCCCTCGACAACGGCGACCCTCCGAATTCCTGAATCCCTCATCCTTGGACAATCGGAAGATGCCGGTGGTCGGAGGGGGCCGCAACTCCATAGCAGGAGGCTCAATGGCCTCTCTGTCTACATCGGCTTCAATGATATCGCCTCTCAACCCTCTTCCTTCCCCATGGGCCACCTCATCCAGCCAACCATCCGCCTTCAGTCCGCCAAACAGTCATCACAGTGAACTTGCTTCCGCCACATCGACATCGTCGGGAGGAGTAGCAATACGGCTCAATCGGGTACCGACGAGTGTCAGGCTGGCTGCGGAGTTGATCAAGCATCCCAAGGATAACAACTCGCAAGCTCAATCTAGCAGTCCTCCTTCCGGTGGATCCGCAATAACATCAGGAGCTGTCTCGACGCCGAATCCGTCCCCTGCCGGCTCAGTGTCAGCGACAAGTCACATGCCAGCGCCTGCAATGAGAGGGCTAGGTCAGTTTGCGTCTATGCCTCCTTCAACAGCGGTGCCTGCTCCACCAGCATCTTCGCCGATTAACATCGGCAAGGGCCGACCTTCGCTTTCGGTTCCGGAAACTCCCTTGGCGGGCCGCAGCATCAGTCCGACTCAACAGGGACTATCCGCCATAGCGGTAAGCGGAAAACATGGGGACCGTTCTCGTCAGGCGGGACCTGCAAATCTGGGCCCACCATGCGCCTTTAAAGCCCCGCTGCCCCCTTCGCAGTTGTTGCGACCTGCACCTTCTGGGCAATCAGCAGTGCCCACTCTATCCGAGCCTTTCGACGGGAGCTCAAGACGGCACCGATACCGCGTCTCGATGCATGAGGCTAGGTTCAAGCCGACCTTAACATCGGACTTCACGGAGTCTCCTCCGCCGGAATGGTTGTCCCCTCCGGAAGCGACAGCGGCTCCGTCTGGCCGTCCCTCGAGAGCCGCAGCGTATGCCTTGAATCTCGATATGCCGCCTGTCCCTGCACATCTGACTACCCCTTCTGCTTCCGGTAGTGTCACCCCCGGCGCTCCTGCCAACCAGCCGAGATTGCGGTCGACGACGGGAAAGGGCTTTCAGATGGACTTGGCTGGGATACCTGGTTTGGGGGATGCGGCAAGCCATGCAAGGATGATCATGCAGAGTCGTCAAGCGAAGCTGCAAAGATGGAGACCATCGAGTTCGGGATCCCAGGTAGGGTTTCATATGGGACGAAATGCAGTATGACTAAGTTACTGCGGTTTAGAGCTATCATGGCAAGCCCGCTGTTCCACCCGCCTTCAGTCGCTCTACAACGACTGGTGCCCCAGCGATGCTCGCAGAACCTCGCGCTGAACGGCAGGCTCAATGGGGACTTAAAGCCCAACCCCCAACAGCGGCTTCTTCCCCAGGCGAAGATTTGCCACCGTTCCCGTCAGTCCTCCAGGATTTGTCTCGGATCCAGACTCTTCCAGAAGATGAACAGCTTCGCACGGACTCGATTGGATTTTACCATCAGTCGCCTCAGCACTTCACCAAGGGCCCAACGCGCATCTCGACCATTCTAGGCATGGGTACGGGCGGTATCGGTATGGAAAAACAGGCGAGCGCTTCAGGAACGGTCGCAGGTATCGAATGGGTCGATTGGTACGACTGCTACAAGCGATACAAGGAAGCGAAGATTCGCGCGGAAGCCGAGGCCAGAACAACTGAAGCTCGGGCGAGCGGTAGTCCACGCGACAGGACTTCACCAAACTCCCCTGTGACGGCGGAGGGCCAGAAGCCCAATCCGAGAGAGATCGATCTGGGATCTAACTTCGACACATCCAGCAGTATCGGTCTTACTCCTACAACTTCGCGGGATGAGACTATCGGCCACCAAGGGGGTCCCAGGAAGCGAAGCATGTCGATTCGGTCTACTCTGTCTTTGATCGACCCCCAACTGTCTCCAACCCAGAAAAGAACGAGTGTCTTGGATAGACCACGTCAAGCATCTGGCAGCTACACTCGCTCAACTGCATCCTCGTCCAGCGGTTCGAAAAAGAAGAAGAATCTCGTTAACAAGATGGAGGGGTGGTGGAACGCTGTCAAGAGCAACTTCATACAGGAAGGACAGCACTATTCTTTCCGACCCAGTAACCTTGGTCCTCAGGCTTCTCACCGTGTTCCGTCGGCACCACAGAGCAGGCGAGGGAGTAAAATCTCCCCGACCATCGCTCCTCAGACGGCCTTTTTAGCACCGGAACCGCTTCGGCGTGACTCATCCCAATCATTGCGCCAAGCTACGTCTCATGCCGATCTTCGTTCTCGGGGCGAGCAATTCGACGCGCATAGTCTGCAGGAGGCGGCGAGTATTGTTGCCTCAACCTCTGCCGATCTCGGACGGATATCTCGAGGCTCATCGATGGAACTTGACGCTCACTACATGCATTCCGCTCAGCCTGAGGCTGATCTGGAGGAGACATTGCGCCCATTGAATCCGCCTGCGAGCGGTTTGGAAGCGCGTCGCGGTCATCCTAGCTTGAGACTGGAACTCGAGTCAAACGTGTTGACCCGTCCAGGTTCTCGCATGGCCGGCACCAGCGGATCATCAGGACAAGGCGGCATTCACTCTGCCCCAGTCGAGTCTGCTCGCTCGTTCAGGCCAACGGAAAGCAGTTCTCGCTCATCATCCTACGGTCAACCTTTTGCTGGACCAGGATTGACACCAGGCGTGCCCAAATGGGATCAGACCCCTTCGCCGATCTTCGCGCTCGGCTCCGAGTCCCGATCAGTCAAAGAGGACAAGCCCGTTGCGCCTGGAGCGGATATCACAGTCGCTTCTGTGCGACGGCATGTTCGACATCGCTTGAACGCGGCCAAGGAGACTTGCGACAGTACGCTCAAGAAAGCCATAGCGGCGATCACCAAATTCGCCGAAGAGCAGGATGTTGGCGAGCGTGACGACGCCCCACAAGACTACTTCGATGCGATCAGCGACTCACCGGTGCTAGATGCTGAGTACAGTGACAATGAAGCCGGCGATCGGGACACTGGCATGCGGTCCAGAGCTGGTACGTTCAGTGGTGTAGATCTAGGCCAATTGAAACTAATATGTCTCGACAGTCTCGTCGTCCTCTCGAACGCACAGCCGCAGAGCTTCAGTTTCACTATCATCAAACCCGGCGAATACGAGTCCCATGAAGCGGACCACTCTTCTACCCGCCAGTCCCAGCAGAGTGCGCAGACGGCCTAGTGCTGCTCCGCGAAATTACGTTGGCCGGGATCGAGTAGCACGCAACATGAGCCTTTCGTTTGATCAACCTCAGTCGGTTTCGAGTTCCCGTTCGACCTCACGCTCTCGGTCACCGATGCCGCCTCATCGTGCGCTTCTTCCGTCTGCTCACTACGACACGGAAAATGCCCAAGATGAACGCAACTTCCTCGCTGCTCTCCAAGAGCTCATCGTTCTCGCAACCGACGTTCTCGACCTTAGCGTCAGCAGTCTTATGGCTCGTCCCGTGTCTTGTCCCGAGATCATCGCGAAGACCCAGAAGGTCGGTCAGCAGTGGGACGAGCACGATGATTGGCCAGGCCGAGACTGGTACGTCGACATCCTCATGGCTGTTGCCAATCTCAAGCGGGTCCTTGACTGGTGGGAGGAGGAGAAAGGGTTCTGGAACTTCGACGAGGAGGACGAGAACGAACCGCTGCTCTTCGTTATGAAGCCGAGTCGTGAAGAATCACGATTCGACGATCAGTTCAAGGCTGCTCTAGCCGATCCTCGCTTCTCCCCGCTGGCATCCACAGGTCGCATATTGAACGAGCCATCGTCAACCGTCAGCCTCGAAACGCTATCCCCAGACGCTCAATCCGGTGAACTCACCGGCAGAACGGAAATTGGTCCTGTAACGGGGACGCCTAAAGCCCATGCCGTGGAAGATCTACAATTTCTGGCCGAACATGCAAAGAGCGTAAACATCGTTATGGAGCTGAGCTTGCAAGGTGAGGAGATACTGTACGTTAATGATGCGATTATGGAGGTCATTGGGTGTGTTCGTCGTCTCTCCACAGACCTAGGCTGATGTTATGAAAGGCGCGATCCAGAAGACGTTTTATACAAGCCAATCACGGACCTTTTGGCTCCAGCCGATGCTTCCGTTTTCGCAGAGGCAACACACACACTCAAGGCTGACGACAACAATACGGTTCAGCTGCGCTTCCGCTTCGAGGTGCACGAGCTCGATTCCGATGACAATGCGGATCGTCAACCGGGACTTGTTTATATCGAGCTCGAAGGCGTTGGTATGCTCATGCGAGAATACAACGAGGCGTCTCATACAATGTGGGTCCTTAAGCCTGTGACGGCTGCTCAGGTCGACTCTACCGCGGATGCGGCGTTTCCGCATACCGGACATATCTCTACCGATGGGATACTCTGTCGTATATGCGATAGAGAGATTGTCACGTGGTTCTTTGAGAAGCACAACGAAACTTGCGACGCCGTTCATCGGCTGGAGGCAGAAATATCAACAGCTACGGAATGCTTGCACGATCTCCATCATACAGCTGCAAAGCTCGAGGCGGACGTCGACAATGCTGGCGACCAACATCAGGGATTGCTTTTCTATACAATCCCGGACTCGCTCACAGGAGGCAATGACAGCTCGCTACCGTCAGGGAAACAGGGAGTGGAAGTCCGCAAGATCGACCTTGGCGACCTGGAAGATGTTATTGAGATTGTGGATGCCGCGCAACAGGTTGAGACCCCATCCGTTCGAGCGGATGAGGCAGATCTCCCATTCAACGTGCAAAAATACCTCCCTCGCCAGTCGGAAGAGACGCTTGTTCGCATCACTCGGTGGCAGAAACCGCACACCAGCGATAGGGCCTTGTCTCTGCTTTTCACATACGTGGAGGATCAGCTGCGACGGAAGCAGAAGGCGATTGCCAGGATGCAATCGACCATCCGATACTCCGAAAAGACCAGGCACGAGTGGGAGGATAAAGTGAATCAGATGTTGGCGGAGCGGGACGAAGGCAGTGCTTCGGAAAGTGGCTCGGACGGGGCGGAACCGGCTACAATGCCAGCTGATATGACCACCGACGCCCCGGATATCTCCCCACCTGGGTATAGGAAGATTGCACCGCAAGCGAGATTACCCATCACCCAGGGCCACCCACAACGCCCGTCCACTTCGCACGGAGAACATGGCTCGTACACAACCATGCCTCCGACACCGGCAGCTTTGCCTACACCAGTGGCCCCCCCGGCCGCCCCGCCTTCCCCTCCTTCTACTTTACCGACTTCGCTTTCGGCCCCTCTGCCATCTGTCCCAATGGCAGTCCAACAGGCAAGACGCCCCGCTTCGAAACCGCCTTCGCCTTTACTCGTCCCCGTCGAGAAGATGGGCCATGCTCGTCGTGGGTCGGTATCGCGCGCTTTCCGAGATGCTCCACTATCTCCTCGTATACCCTCAGCTGCACTTCAGCCTCGAACGGCTCAAACCTCAATCAAGGACTTCGAGATCATCAAGCCTATAAGTCGCGGTGCTTTCGGCTCAGTCTACCTCGCGAAAAAGGTGGCTACCGGAGATTATTTCGCTATCAAAGCACTCAAGAAGTCCGACATGATCGCCAAGAATCAGATCACTAATGTCAAAGCCGAGCGCACGATCCTGATGAACCAGGCGAGCTCACCTTACGTTGCGAAGCTGTTCTTCTCGTTCCAGAGTAAAGACTACCTCTACTTGGTTATGGAGTACTTGAATGGTGGAGATTGTGCTTGTTTGGTGAAGACCTTAGGTGGATTGTCAGAAGAATGGGCTCGGAATTATATCGCAGAGGTAGTTCTTGGTTTGGAGTACCTGCATGCTCGGAATATCGTGCATCGGTGAGTCCTGCAACTCTCAAAGGGAGTTGGCTAATGTGACGTAGAGACATCAAGCCCGACAATCTGCTCATCGATGCCCGCGGACACCTAAAGCTAACTGACTTCGGACTGTCGCGGATCGGTCTGCTCAATCGTCAAGTAGGCGGACCCCGACCCGCTTACCTTCGTGGAACCTCCCTGCGCGGAGCTACCCGTCCAGCACGGCCTGTAAACAATCGAAATGATTCAGCTTCTTCTGCTGAATCGCCAATGATATCGCCCGAGCTCTTACCACCGCCGACGATGTCGAACCTCAATCAATCCTACTTCGCTCAGATCAACGAGGGCGCCTCAGCCGACGAATCAAGCGGTTCTGAGTCAGCTGGGCTCATCCCGAAGCACCTTCGTCAGATGCCTGTCGCGACCAAGCTATCATCCGAAGTGAATACACCGTCTGGCAGCGGTCGAGAACCGCCTCGCTTCGTCGGAACTCCCGATTACCTCGCTCCTGAGAGTATTCTGGGTGTCGGTACGGATGACAAGGCGGTTGATTGGTGGGCGCTCGGAGTGGTTCTCTATGAGTTCTTGTACGGCATGCCACCGTTTCATGCGGAATCGCCCGAAAAGGTATTCGACAATGTCATTTCGCGACGGATCAGCTGGCACGATGATGAGATCGAGATGTCAGCGGAAGCTCGCGACCTCATGGACCGACTTATGTGTTCGGATGCGAATCAGCGATTGGGAGCAAGGGGAGCCGATGAAGTCAAGAAGCATGCGTTTTTCGTCGGCATCGATTGGGATACCATAACCACGACTGAGGCGAGCTTCGTGCCGGAAGTCACTGATCCTGAATCGACCGACTACTTCGACTCTCGAGGCGCGACACACGGTTTTCAGGACGATGATGTGGTACCGCAAGTCTCGCGACAAGCCGAACGACGCCAAGATGAACCGGCTTCGCTTGAAGCCAATGCTGACTTGAGGGATGTGATGAACGACATCAATTCGAACGATGACTTCGGCGCGTTCAATTTCAAGAATCTACCGGTACTGAAGCAGGCGAACGACGATATGATCCGGAAGCTGAGAGTTGACTCAATGGCGCCGACCGGTCAAACGGTTGAAGGAGCACCTTCGATGCGGAGTCGACCTCGCAGCTTGTCCGTCAAGCTCAGGAACCAAGTGCACCGGAAGCCGTCCGACCTCATACCGAACGGTCCACCGTCTCCATCGACATCTACGTCATCCGCGGCTTCTACTCCATCGCGTACAAGCGTTCCACCTTCGACGCCAGGTACCCTCCCCGCCGTCCCTCAACATCTTCGTCGTCCATCCGAACTTCATGCACTCGATCGGGTCAAGCTTTCCGAGGATGCGGACGTTGTCCGCCGAGCTTCCGCACCTACCAGAGTACGAGCTGGTTCTGGCTCGAGCGTGAGTGATCGAAGTACAAGCATGGAGATGTGGCGTCAGCGTCGTCAAGCTTCATTGAATCCCTCCGATGCGCCGTCATCTACGACCGGCATACCGCTCGGGAGTCCGGAGGATAGACATTCGATGCCGGATAGGACGCTCGATGTGCTCGTTGCCGAGGATAATCCGATCTCCCAGAAGGTCGGTCAGAATCGCCTCGGATGATACCAGTCAGCTGACGGGCAATAGATCCTGGAGACCTTGCTTACTCGCATGGGATGCCGATGCATCTGCGTAGAGGATGGTTCGCAAGCCCTTGCAGCGACCATGGGCAGTATCCGTGAGCAAATTTATACGAAATGACAGACTTCGATGCTGACTGCTGCTTAGGCTTCGATGTCATCATCTGTGATATCCATATGCCCGTTGTCACTGGAGAACAAGTGGCGCGTATGATACGCTCGACGATCAATCACAACCAGCACACACCCAGTATGCCCATCTGTCTGTTCTGTTGAGTGTCGCTTACGTTAGTTTTCAGTCATCGCCGCCACGTCTTACGAACAGCATCGATCGATTACCGAGAAGGGCACTCTCTTCTCCGCGGTTCTCGCGAAGCCTGTGGCAAAGAACGACCTCATTCAATGTCTAGGCAAACTCGGCTTCGTCGTCAGTAGTTCAGGTCATCATGGCGTTGATGGTGTGACGACAGTCTCGGTCTCGTAGTAACTGATCCGTTCTCCTTTACGTTCTTGCATGATCACCCCCACATGCTATAACCCATGACTCGCCTTCGTCAGTTATTATTGTATTTTTCGAGCTTGATTCCGTTCACGCACCGCATGATTCCGTGATCCCTTCGTACCATACTGTATTTTAGTCATGTTGCACATTTCTTCGTTCAATTGAGATCATGGATGCATCGCTTGAAACTCCGTACACACTCATGCCAGGCGGCAATTACTGTAAAAAGTATAGAGATGTTTACACAAATCTGTTGGTCTTGGACATGAGGATACTTCCGGATCCTTGTCTGCTCGGTGCGCGTCCACCGGAACTGGTATTCGATTGCCGAGACGGTACTGAGCGTGATACAAGACCCCCTCGAGAGTTGTTGACCACGATTGAGACTCCTGCAGCCCCGCCAACCCGTCGTGTAATCTGCGATTCGTCCCGCACGTATTGGACGTAACTCGCGACGTTGCGTGTCAACGTCGTCTTCGGCAATGCAGGCTGCACTTTTCATCAGCCCAGAAAAGTCTGTCTGGACGAGGGGCTTACAGGATCATCATTCAGTACGACCGATGTAGTGGTCGTCCGGATCGCTTTGGAGATCGAGAATTGACTCTCCTCCTCCGCTTCGAACATCTCGACGTCATCCGCATGATGCAATCGTCCGCCAAAGCCAGCACCGGCATATCCGATCTCGCGGTCCAGTTCTTGAATCTCCACAGCTTGGTCCTTCTGCGTGGTCAATGAGCCACTTTTCTCTGGTACCGAGATGTTCAAACGTACCTGGCGATTCATCTTCCCTCTCTGCCTCAGCAACTCCCATGTCTCCCTCGCAGACTGCTTTCTCGCCACCGGAGAGACTGATCTCCGCCTCTCCAATTCTGGTTCAGCTTCCACGGACTCCGTATCACTCTCAAGATCGTGCTCGTATGCCAGCTTGAACACATTTGCTTCTCCCTCTGAAGCAAAACTGTCAGCGCCGAGTGAAGGGAGCGCGTTCGGACGTACCAAGTTTATCCAAGCCGTCTTCCTTGTCAAGTCTCCGTTTCCGCCTCTGCTTCTTCAATTGGTGAGGCTTATCCTCATCTTCTTCGTCCGAGTAGAAATCTGCACCTCGTCTTTTCGTCCGGTGTTGTCCTTCGATGATCTTCCGTGCTTCCGCTTCACGGCGAGCATCATCTGCCGAGGCGACCTCACTGGTCTTCTGTCAGTACCGGAATACATCTGTATAGGTGTCGGGACTTACCGAGCTTTCTCTGCTGCCAGCTCATCCTGACGCTTCTCCTCCTCCTCATCCACTTGAGCATCATCAACAAGATCATGAACGTATCCATCCTCCTCATCCTCATCGTCCTCTTCTTCCGGACCTCCAATCGGTGCCCAGCCATTATCTTCATCGCTCTCCTCAGCCTGCTCATCGACAAGGTTGGATCTGACGGCGTGTTTTTCGCGCGGCTGTTCCGCAGCATGCATCAGCCGGTCAAATGCATTACTTGAGCGAGTCTGGCCATCATCAGCGCCATTATTGACAGGCTGTGACGAGGTGGATGGCTGATATCGATTGTCCGCAGGATCAGGTGATGCGCGTCGCTTCAGCCGCGAGAGGATGTGGGAATCCTGTGTGGGACTCGAGTTTTGAAGGGGTCTGCTGCTTTTCTCCGTTGACGAAGGCATCACGTTTGAAGGTGTTCTTTCCTCGGAGACGCGATTTGCGGTCTGAGTCTCGCCAAAGCCGTATCCCATGAGGGACAGAACCGACTTCTCAGCCAGAGGATGGCGGCGAATCGAGCTGTCAGCTTCCTCATCGGAGAGCTGTGTGCTGGCTTCGGCTATTGGCTTCGTCTGGGTAAAGAAGCTTGAGACGGGAATGAGCTATGTCTTTCTGTGAGAGATGAGAGATAGATGGTTTACCCTTTATCGTTCAAGTAGTGAGCCTTCGGCTTGGGCTGCGTCGGGATACGATCTTCCAACGCCGCCTCAGCCTCTCCAGCAATGAGGGCGTTGTCTCGAAATACTTGAGTATCGGAAATGTTAACTTGCGGTAGGAGTGCGTGAGCTGGAAGCAAGCCGAACGGCGCTTGATCACGTAGTCGAACAAAGCCGTCCTGAGAGAATCATCAGAAGTGATCGGTTTGAACAAAATGGGCTCACATTAGCGGTAGGTTGATTTGCCGATTGCGTCGCCTCGAAGAGCTGAGAGAAGCTCCCGCTGGCGGCTTCGAAGCCACCAATATCCACTTCGCAGGCGACAGGATTCACCACTTGCCGTATAGGTACCTCAACGAGTGGCGCTCGAAGTGGTGGTGCGCGCATGGTCGTGTCGCCCTCATCATCCGAATCGAAGGCGACCCTGTTGGACGTTCGCGGCTTTCTTCGGATCACCGGAGCTAACTCTTCCTCGTCCATCTCGACCCTCTCAGCAATCTCGGCTGGGCGGTTCTCCTTGCCTGTACTCGCGGTCTCCGAACCTTCATCGACATCTTCGTCCGAACCATTCTGCACTTCACTTTCCTCTCCACTGTACTCCATCCTAGCCTCCTCATCCTCGTTTTCTCCTTCCGAAACGAACGCGTAATCTTCGTCCTCTTCATCCTCGCTCTCCTTCCTCACCTCCGCGGCAGCTTTTGCTGTCATTTCAAGGATTGCGGTCATATCCTGCTGCTCTCTCTTAGGAAGCGCACGTATCCGTCCCCATTCCTCCTCTTTCTGCCTCTGCAATGTCGCGATCTGCTGCTGGTGTTTCGCCTTGATCATGGCGTCCATCTGAGCTTGCGAGATGAGGTTGTCCCTCCCCTTCTTCTGGCCCACTGGTACAGCTCCGGCATTGCTTTTCTTCAGTTCGGCATGCTTGAAAGCTTTCCCAGCAAAATCGATATAGGTCTCCGTCACATCCTCTTTCGGTCGAGCGGTCTTTCCTGCACGCCGAAGCATCGCTTGGCGCTGCTTGCTGACCATTGGCTTCGCGGAGGTCTTGTTGAGGACGGCTTTCGCATCCGGGTACTTCCGGCGGCCATCAATCTGAACCAGAACAGGCGTCGGTTTAGATCGTGGCGAGTCATGGTATATATCGAACTCGTCATCTGAGTCGGTCCATGGTTTGGCTGGTGCTCTCATCGCTGCCGCTTTGATTCCTGCGATCCGCTTCTTTGCCTCCATCTGCCGACGCCGCTTCTCTTTCTGCTCGAATATCTCCATGACATCCGGAAACGGCTCGTCGTCCTGATCGTCCGATATAGCGGGGACTACAGGTCTAAAGGTATGCCGGCGTGCGGTGGGAGACGATGATCCGGGTTCAATTGATATTTTGGATAGCTCATGAGAGCGCGGTCGGACTTGAGGAGCGGAGCTGGGGGTGAAGGCAGCGATCTCGTCAGGTGGAGTGGTATTGAGGGGGCTGGAAGGGGACGATCCACGACCGATGGTAAGACCCGGAACATCGCTCTTGCTGTAGCTATGTCAGTCCATACGAAATGAGATGAAGCAAATCGTTCTACCTGGGCTCGGCCAAATGGATCGCCTGTCCTGCCAAAGCCAGCCAAGATGTGATGGGCAACCTCGTTACCTCAGGTTTGGGGATCGCGATTGGCCGCTCTGCCAATCTGTCAAACACTCGTCTGGAAGCTTTAGGCAAGCGCTCACCTCGTTGTGCTCTAGCAATGTCCTTCCGCATGTCCGCCAATTCCTTTAGGTTGAGCGACTGTTTCCGATCAGACCATATTACGCGACAAGTGATATGCTTCACCTTCAGTGCCTTTCCCCCTTTGGTCGCCTTCACCGTTGTCCCCGTTTCCGCCTCATCTCCCTCGAAAAGCCCAGCAGAGTCGTTTATGGACTCGGTTGACCGCTCTCGTTCCTTTTCCTCAACTTGATCATCGTCTGCCAGAGTTGACAGAAACATCTGCACCTTATCCACTGGACTGTCGTCCCCCGATTCGGCTGTCTCGTCTCGCTCCTGCTCAACAGCTATTGACAAATTTCTATGTGGTGATCGAGTGCGGCGGGAAGTACGTTCTCGTTCCTCATCGGAATACGAAGATAATCTCAGAGGTCGAGTGGGTTTTACAAAAGCGACCGCCAGCTCCTCGTCGCTCTCTTCTTCATCGGATGAAGCGATGACTCGTCTGGTCCGCCCGCTTGCTTTGGTCATCCCGGACTTCCGGACTGGCATCGTCTCCTCATCTATCGAAGACTCAGGTCTCAGAGTAGGCTTTACCTTCAGTCGAGGTGGCGAAGAGGGTGGTGGTGAGGTGGACGGAGCGGTGAGGGAGGACGAGCTGAAACTGATGTTGACTTTAGTCCCAGGCGGTTCCAGTCTGCTTGTCGACGCGGTAGCCACTGATCTTGCTACCGCTTCACCTCGTGCTTCTCGCCTCATCCTCTCCATCTCCCTCCTCGCTTCCTCCAGATTGACCTCCGTATCCTCCTGCTCCTCCGGCGTCTTCGCTCTAGAAAAGGGTAGCATCCCAGCCCGAGCATCCTTCCTTCGTCGTTCCAGCTCCTCCCTTGCTACATCGGCGTCATCGTCTTCACCCTTTGACGCGTCCAGAAAAGCGAGACTGTCTCGCCATGATGTGCTGACGCCTGACCAGCGGTTCAGTAGCCCCTTGGCTGGGGAAATATGCGTGTCCTCGAGAGGTCGGAAGAGGGAGGGAAGGGGTTGATCATCTCGCGGAGGGGAAGGGGGACGCTGTCGGCCATAAGTCCGCTTGGTTGCTTGTTTCAGAAAAGCTTCTGGATTCGAGGTGCTCGGAAGCGGAAATAACGGGAGGGTGGAGGTGAACATGGTCAAGGAGCTTTATGACCATCAGCATATGCTCAATGCGGTCTAGTCGCTCACTCACATGGAAGAAGTGATATAGGATTTACCGAGAGCAGGACCCGGCAACCGGCAATATGGCAGGTTCGGAACACCTGTTTCCAACCAGATAAAATGAACAGGTACAAGAAAAGGAAAGAGATATGTACCAAGATGAGCAATTGGTATCTCTGGAGCAAGATACGATGTGATCATGTGATCTGAAGAATAAATGAACAAGTGTCTTTCGCCCGTCAAAGTCGCGTCCCGAGCAAAATCACAATATCACTTTTCAGGGTCCCGATAGGTACGGCTCCACGTGTATCATCTCAAACCCGCCGGAAGGCTAAGTATCGCTTGTCTGAATGCGCTTAGTTCACGCTTCTATCTCCCTTGATTCAGAGTATGCCTCCTGCGCAGCCACCAACAGCAGGCGAGCCGTCTAGACCTCATTCCTCCCCTTTGCCGAAAACGGATGATGAGCCTCAACGTCAACGGATCCTTGTCCTTGGCTGGCGGAAGTGGGTAAAAGCCTCTGTAGCTCCTCAATACAGCTGATCAGTGAGAACCGTGATTCGCAGGGCTGGCAAGTCATCCTGCGTCAAGACCGTCTTCCAGCATGTCCCCGTCAAGGATGTCCCTTACTTCGGAGTCACCCAAAAGGTCGAGAAGATCAATTACGAGTGGGTCCAAATCTACTCGAAGCATCTACAATCAGCTGATGGGAAAGGACAGCTCGATCATTCCTTTGCAGATATGGGATACACCCTCCAACTTCGAGCTCGATCAACTAGACGTCCCCCTCGCAAGCTTCTCCACGATTGTCTTCGTCATGGATATCCAGGTGACTTCGATTCTTCCTCGCCGGACTCGATCTCATGCGTAGGTTCTAGCAAGACGACTCGTACCACGAAGCGAACCTCAAGTTTGTCCACATCATGATGCGAGCCTACCTCGTCAACCCCTCCATGCGCTTCGCAGTATTCATACATAAAGCCGAAGTCCTATCCGAGGACTATCGAGGAGGTGCACCTTTTCTACGTGGCTCGCACCTGGGCAATACTGATATGCTCGCTTTGCAGAGAACTACGCGGAAATACAAAGGGCAATGGCGGAAGAACTCGAAGATTTCCCTTATCAAACCCTACAACCCTACACCAACTCCATCGACTTCGCCAATCCAGCGATATGCAACGCCATCAGTAATCAGCTACAAGAGGTCATTCGATTCGATATGACGAGCGTGCATGATGTCAGTTTGAGAGATGCTTGGAGTAAGGTCATACAGGGAGTTATGGAAATGTTGCCGGCTGTCGAGCAGTTGCTGGTGAACTTCACAGGGGTAAGGTGGTCGTAATCGTCGGTTTGCGAAGCTGACGAGACCAGACGTCGGGGATGGACAACTCATATCTCTTCGACATCTACTCCGGAGTCGTCCTTGCAGCCGACAATCGGCAAAAGAACGATGCGTCTTTGGAGTTGGTGACGGAGTATCTCTCGCGGTTTCTGCAATTTCGAGATCTGTATAAGTGAGCGAATCCAGCGTCCTAGTTTTTTGTGATATCGAGTACTGATCCCGGTCATAGAGATCTTAAGCTTCATCCACCCGATACCCAGCAGCCGAACGGTACTGAAACCAATGGAGATGCAGAAGGTGGAAATGGGGCGGAAGAGGCATATGAAGAAGAAGAACCTGGAGGATGGTGGGATGAGGAAGATCCCGAGGCGCCTTGGATGACACAGTCGACCCGACTCATGCCAAACACCACCATTGCTTTATGGCAGTTTACTCCGTTTGTCTACATCTCCCGAGAAGCGCAAACATCCTCGCTGACATCCCCCAGATACCTGGCACTGGTCGTCCTGCTGCGGACGGAGACATGGCAATCGCGAAGAGGGATGATCGAGTACAACCTGACCTTCTTGCGGCAAGGAGTAAGGCGGATACTGATGGAGGTGGACTCGTGACGTGAGAATGGGGTCGACGTACTGGCATGGCGAATCAAAAGATCATGTAGATCATCCGGAAGCTGCACAATATCCTGTAAAACATATAACACCTCCTTCAGCGAGGTGCGATGTGAAGGTTCATAGCTCCATGCGCTCGAGCCCGCTACTCGAGACTGTCTACTTCCTTGGTATCTTCAGATCGCTTTGAGTATGTCTGCCTCAGGGGTCTTTAAACACCACGCTCAAGCCGTCCTTCAGACCGTCATCCTGGACCGGTCGTGAAGATCGGTTTACCCAACCGCACAGATGCACATCGATGACATGGTAGATGTACACTATTGTCTAGCCCTCTATATCAACAGCTCAGCAGCTACGATATACCTAGCACCTCATCAGCTCGTCTCTCAAGAGACTATCCACGTTACCACTCACCCCTTATCCTGCAAAACATTCCGTGTCTTCGATTGTAGTGTATACTACACCTCATCAGCACATTCAATCCCCCAACAAAGCACCGTCCAGCTCACCCCTAATACCCATCTAACCCTCACTCCCCGCTCAGCAGTCTCATTATACTTCAACCCATCCTGTCGAAGGGGTATCAACCTCCTCAAAGCATGTTCCCCATTCAAACTCTCCATCCCCGTCGACTGACCCAACGCCCCAACAAATTCCTGTAGGAGGTTATGCAAATCCGCTTCAGGTAATGGATCTAAACCCTTCATCAGTCTTTTCCTTTCCTCTTTCCCCTTCTCTTGTCTCTCTCAAAAGACGGTTCGGACCCACCTGCACCTTCCCCACCCCCTCCAGCCCAAAGTTCAATCCCTTTCTCCCTAGCGAACCCACTATACTCCTTCGGTAAAGACTGACAATCAGGTGTATCCATCGCGTTGATCTTCGGAACCACCTTCTCTTCGCTCAATTCTTTCAATAACCCTAAAGTGAGGTACATCGTCCCGAGGTTTGTCACTCCTAATCCTCCCTCCAGATTCTGCTCCGGATCCTGGCTAAGGTTCGGATTCGGATTCGGATTTGATATCAAGTTCCAAACCTCCTTAACTCCTCTTTCCATCTCTTCATCAACGACCTCCGTCCCCGAACCCGACTCTAAACCTTCAGCACCACAACCAAACATCTCCGAAGCTACCGTCTTTCTTCCTCTATAATCAACCCCTTTAAACCCGAGCAATAACGTATCAACCCCTCCTAAACCTTTATACTCTGCTAGGAATCTTAAAGCCTCTGTCACCCATCCAGCTCGAGTTTGAGGATCGGCTTGACCGACCAAGTGGAGTTTCACAGTAACTTCCGAATCGAACTCATCACCTCTGATCGATCCTGCTGATTCCGGTGTCAGAGGAGGATTGGTAGAAGTAGTTCTGGTTCGGGAAGGGACATCGTGTCGAACCACCGAGTCGGGGTGAGGGATGATTATAGCCGATCTAGTCGAGGTCGAACTTGAAGCTGAAACTGAGACTGAAGGTGGTTTGGCGTCTAGGGCGGTATGGAGGGAACGATGGATGAGAGGTGGGATGATGAGGTTTGGTTTGTGTGGTCGAGGATACCGGGTTGGCAGTGGGGTTTGAGAAGTTGTTAGGATGTATAGGGATTTGGAGGTTGGGGAAGGAGGAGAGGAGAAGGAGGTCATGGTGTGACCGACCTAGCTCGGATATTGGGCTAATTCACCTGCAGATTCGGATATGATCCGAGATTTTCGACACGAGACACGACACGAGACACGACACGAAATTGTGATGGAATATTGCTAGCTGTTGGAGATAAGAGAGATAAGGATTTGGCTCCGAAAATGGTTAGTCAAAGAAGGACGGTTGGGTGCAAGGATGCCTGAGAAAAGGACACAAAGTGGAGGTCGATGATGACAAAACTCGAATTGTTGTCCCGTTCCTGGGTAGACTCTGCGGTAAGGGATCAGGATCGGGGATCTGGCGTGCAATCAAAACCCGAAACTGTAATTCTGCCTCACTAGTTAATAACAATGAGTTTGTCTCACTAGGGAAGGGAGAAGACGTCGTTACATATGGCTACAAGTTCTGTTCTGTATAGAGAGTGTCTCTGAGTTTATAAACTATATACAGTGGGCGAAATCATATAGATGAGGTAGATCAAGGGACCGGGTATCAAAATGCAAGAAATAGTTTAAAGCTGGGAATCGACGACATAGCCAAGAAATGAATATACGAATCAAGAATCACGCTGCTGCTGACCAGGCGTAACCGGACCAAGGTCCACGCTAGGTGTGTTCCACTGGAAGACTGGGATGTCGCCAAACCTTGTATCGCGATACCTCTCAGTCCCCAGCATCGTTCGATGTCCGGGTGTCTGCTGAGCCGATGGGGAATCAGTGGTATTCTTCAGACCGTGCAGCGCTACTTCCATATAGTCCCGCGCAGGACTGCTCGAGGCTCGGATTCGGCGAGCTGGAGTGGGTGTGACCGATCGACGAGCGGGATTGGCAGGGAAAAGGGTATATGAGAAACCTGCTTCGCCTATTGAGGGAGACGCACTGAGACGTGGCGGAGACCCGGTCGATCCGGGTAGTTCGGGACCGAAGCACGTCGGGGTCGGCGCATCCAAGGCGACGCGTGATCTTTCGACAAACGGCTCATCCGCCTCAGTGATCGATGACAACTCCTTGTGGGCATCTGACACCGCTCGACTAGCAGGCTCCAAGCGATGTCGACCAGGCGTAAGCATAGTCGGCGCGACATTCCTCCCTCTACTCGCTGAAGCCGGGGCATCAGTCGTGGGGCTTGTCGGTTCCGTAGGTTTCGGTGTTGTCGCGAAGATGGGGTATGGCAGCGCTTCGATGGGTCCAGCTTTCTTCCTTTTCTTGCCGGTAGCAGAGAATGGAGGCGGGTTTGCGAAGAAGTCAGAGATGATGCCGGGACTGGCGGAATTATCCGGAATGATCCCCTGATGCGATGGAGAAGGAGTACGAGGGGGATTAGGCGTCTTGAAGGGGAGTATGGAAGCTGCCGGAGGAGAGGGAGTACGTGGCTCGTTGGCGGTGAGGCTATCATCTGCCTCCATAGGCGGAAGAGCAGGTCGTGAGCTTTCCATGCGAGCTCGTTTCGAAGGGGGCGAAGCATGAGCGGGGTCGGTAAGCCCATCCTGGAGAACATCCTCATCGCCAGTAGCCTCGGATGTCGGTAAAGGTGTTACAGGACGAGGACGTTTGTTGGGGGACGTCTGAGCTAATGGCGATTCCGATGTGATGGTGAGAGCGGGTAAATCGTTCTGCTCAGTCACAGTCGCATGTCCCGGTGTTACCGCTCTTTCGATCGAACCACTCTCGGCCTGCACTCCTCGAACCCACTCCTCCAAGGTCCGGAACTTCGCTGCCCACCTCTCCTCGCTCTCCTTCGCCCTCGCCGTCCACCTCTCTTCCAGTTGACGCCCTTCATCTTGCTTCTCTCGGTTCATTTTCGTGATGACCTCCAGCACCTCTTCCACCTGCTTTTGAAGCTTGTTAACAAGTTCTTTGAGTTCTTTCATGCTGGTTTCCCCGATGCTCTCTGTGAGACTCTGCCCAGCGACTCCATTTGGGGTATTCGGCGGTAAGGCAGTCGACGTATCTGGCTGCACCTGTGGGGGATGTTGTCGACGAGGCGATTGTCGTGTGGGACTCGCGTGAGTATGGAGAACTGCTGGTGGCGGGGAGAGCGACTTTGACGGACCCGCTTCGATAACATGTCAGTATGAGTGGGGTCAACGGCTATGCGCCAACCTTCTATCAAAGCCTGCTGCAGGACGAGTCCGGCCACGACCTCCCTCTCCATTGGCGGTGCTAGCGGCACGGACACCTCAACCTCCACAGTCTTTGGTCTGACCCCTCTCACTATCCCTCCCTTCGCCATCCCAGGTTTCATCACCTGTATCTTTGTCACCGGTACATCCCGTCCAGCCTTCCTCATGTAAGGTTTCTTGGCCGTCGGACTTGAAGGAGGAGGCGCAAAGGAGGGTGATGCGAAATGGTCTAGAAGGTTCTCAAGAAGGACATCGGATTTCTGGTTCGCTCCTTTCAACCCGTGTATCTAGCAAAAATGTCAGCTCCCTCCCTTTAATGCCGAACATCTAGATCGTGTATGACTCGGATTGGGAAGCGCTGACACACTTTGTACAGATTCTGCAAATCCGCTCGACGGAGTGATTCAAGCTCCTTCCGAGTATACGGCCGGGTCCGCGGCATATCGCCCCTGGTCAAGACTGATGTCTTATGTCGCCGGGTCTGTGATAGTACGCTTGATCAAGATGAAGTAGCAAAAAACCAAAACTTGCGAAGAAACAGTCAGATGATGAGTCGTCAAGGACGTGCGGTTCGTTGATGGATGGGTTGATGCACGTTGTCCCGAAGCAATAACAACAACAATGCGGACCTCGTTGTTTCGGAGATTTCTCGGATATTTGCGAGTGTGGCGCTCATAGACCTACACTGCATCGTCCAAGCGTGGGTGTGGGTTAAGCACTAACTCTATGCCACCAAAGCTGTCCCATATCCAGCTCATAATCCTCCTTGCATGCTCAAGCCGTCTGATCAGCTTCGTCCTCCTGACACTACTATCTCGTGTATCACCTTTCGACTCGTCACACTTCATCATCTCACCTCCTGCAGCGCCAAGCACCCTCCGCTGGGACGCTATTCACTTCGCTTCGATAGCAGCAAATGGGTATCAATATGAGCAACAGCTCGCCTTTCAGCCTGGATGGCCTGGAGTCATGCGGATCTTTGGAGAAGCGGTTCGATGGGTGCAAGGAGGAGATCTAGGCGCGCACCAGGTGGTTCTAGGAGGAGTGATTGTCGCGAATCTAGCATTTGTGGGAGCTAGTGTGATGTCATATCAGTGAGTTGCTCTGGATGTACGTCTAGATTCTGACCCCCACAGGTTGACTCGACAAATCGCTGGACCGGACTTCGCGCTCACCACAACGCTCTTCTACCTCATTCCCCCGACTCCAGCTGTACTATCATCGCCTTACACCGAGCCTATGTTCGCGCTCTTGACGTTTTCTGGCTTGCACGTTGCACTGAAGCGACGCATCTGGATGTCTGCCTTATGTTTGGCGGGGGCGACCTCGATGCGAGCCACTGGAGTATTTGCGGCTCCTCTCCTGGGCTGGATAGCGGTCTTTGGTGACGGTCTGCCATTGAGCTACGCGGTAAGTTCCTAGATCATTCCTTGAATAAGCTGACAGCGCATCGTAGCGGGTTTTCAACCGATCAATGAAGGCTTCGCTACCATGCTTGCTAGTCATCACTCCCTTCGCGGCTCTCCAGTACTACGCCTACATCTCCTTCTGCTCGGCCCCTGATACCGCTCGACCTTGGTGCGACAGCCGATTACCCATGCCGTACAGCTTCGTTCAGGGAGAGTACTGGTAGGTTGACGACGCCTTGCCTTTGCATGAGCTTGGCTAACGAATAGCAGGAACGTTGGTTTCCTCAAGTACTGGACGGCGGCTCAGATCCCCAACCTCCTCATCGCGGCACCTGTCCTTATTGCCTCCGTGACTGGAATATGTCAGTACCTGCGAGGACAGGCCAGCAGAGGGGCGTTATTGAAAACGCCGTACGACCGATCAGTGCTCTTACCCTTCCACATACACCATCTCGTCATGACCCTCCTCCTGATCTTCTCGAGTCATACGCAGATCGCACTCCGGGTTATATCTGGCGATCCAGTAGTCTGGTGGAATGTCGCAGCCATGTCTTTCGATTGGACGGAGAGTAAAAATGTGCGCACCATGACAAAAGCCGGGAAAACGTGGATCTGGTGGACTGTCACTTGGGGCGGAATATCACTCGTCCTCTGGGCGGGTCAATATCCACCGGCGTGAAAACAAATTCAATTGGCATGGGACAATATACATGCTTCTGGATCGTCAAAGCGCTTCAAGCTACATGAAGGAAAATCATAAAAAGTCCTTCTCGTAGGTCGGTCCTTCCTCTCATCGTCTCGCGCCACCCCCCTCTTCACTCTGAAGCCTCGTAACCTCCTTTTGCCAATAAACAACCCCATTCTCAGCCCTTCTTCTCCTCATCTTCTCCTTCTCCTCTTCCCGGCCGAAAACCTGTACCTTCCCTTACCCATTCACGAACGACACGCTCATCGCCTTCCTAGCGCGATTCATCCGCCCTTTTATCCCGCCATCATCGCTCGTTCGGCGAACCTCGTCACGGGCGTTCTCGAGACATGCTCGGGAGTGTGCGAGTGTACCTGGTGAGAGACCGAGGATACGTTCGGCTTTGTGTGCGAGGGTGAAGGGTTCGGTGGGGGTTTCAGTGCGGATGACCTGAGCGTTAGAAGGGGTTGATGGCCGAGAGGTGGAGAGATGGGATGAAGGGGAGTCTGGAGGGAAGTATCAGTATCAGCGCGGGATTGGTAATGAAGTGATGAGAGCGGGGACGTACCGGAGAGCTCGCCCATCTCTTCGATCTCAATATCATACTCCAGCTCAGGCGTGAGATCTTCTTTCGCATCGTAGTACTCCTCGGTGGCAATGAGCTTCGCGGCGGTCTCGAGCTCGATAACGACGGAGTTGGCGACTGTCGCGTCCATAGGAGGACAGGTGGCCATGGCACCGAATTCGAGAGGTCTGGTGTGTTTCGGGTGGCTCGAAGCGTTAGTGAGGAGAGCATGTGTGATAGGCAGGAATGCGTTCAATGGGCAGAGTCTTGTAGAAAGTCCAGTCACGATTTTGTTCAGCCGATTGAAGGGTCTCGACTTTCTCTCAACGGGAATAGGTGGTGAAGAATTGAAAAGACAAAGGAATCGCTCCTTTGTATTGGGCTGAACAGTCCTTGAAAGGCCATCCCTCCGTAACGCAAGCTGATGAGACATCGCCTTTGAAACGCCTTTTTCGGTTGGGGGTCAATTCAACGAAACGGCCTTCTTAACCCCATGTTTCAGGAAGAGGCTAGAGGACTAGACGCGGGTTGAGCTTTTTCGCCGCCTGTTCAGAGAGGGAGAAGGTCGGCATAGTGGAATCAAGAGCAAGATCTTGTCAGCTCGCCGCCATCCCCTGTGATCCGATGCCGATCAACCGAGATACAACGATGGACCAATGTGCTGTCCACCGCATGAAAAATCGATTGGCACCGAAGACTAACTCGCCTATGATACAGCATGCATCACTCATCATCGTCGGGACATGCATGCTTTGTCACCGTCGCCTCTCTTCCTCCTCAACCCCACTCATCCCCTCCATCCGCTTCACAACCTCTTCAACCCCTCTCTGTCGATTATCCGTTCCCAATCCCGCAGCTCGCTCAGCTTCGGTGACGGTGTAAGCCGGGACTCGAAGTTCTTTTAGTCTTCGCCTGGGACCAGAGTATCAGCTGGTCTGCCTTGACGCGAGTCCAGCTGTCCAGCTAGTCCGTGTAGGAGCAAAATCCTAGCCGAGAAAGATCTCACTTATGGATTTTGGACTTGGTATGTGCTTTCAGAGCGACGTCCGTCTCGCAATACCTACAAAACCGAATGAGCTCACTCTCTGAACGCGAACCAGACATCTCGTCTGTTCTGCGACCGTGGTGAATTGAAGTCACCTAGCGCATTCTACGCAATACTACCGAAAATCAGATCAGTACCTTCCCCTTCCCCTGCCCACAACCGATCGGGCGAGTAATAGACGCACATGCTGTCCCAATCCCGGCTTATCCTCATCTATCTCCTGAACCACTAGCTTCCCCTTGTTATGAGGTTGTAAGTCCTGTTGGATCTGATCGAGGTCCTTGATTCGTGCACGGGTCCGAGCGGCTCGGTGGACGTCTCGTCGGGCGTTATGTGTGCTACGGGATCAAGGATCAGCTCAATCGCGATCTTTCTATCTAATGAACAGAATTAGGTTACCGGGATCTTCGTACTCTGCCCATGTTTTGGTCTACCAGAGCAGATCAATGGACTTTTGAGCCAATGAACGATTGCTGGAGAAGCTTCAAAATCCCCTCCTCACTGATCGAGAATGACGTGGCATCACATCCTAGCTTGATAAGCTAAGGCGTTTCAGCCTTAGATCACTGTTCGAGCTTCTCGAACCAGTCAAATCTCCCTAACCAAACGATGTCATGGAAACGCGCAGGTCACATCCTCTCCGGTCCACCCTCCTCTTCCCAGACCGTTTCAACATCTGCACCTATCCCCAAACATCTCCGACCAAATGCACACGGCCTAAACGCATTTCAACGCGAAAGACAGCTGGCGGCCCATTACAAAGCCTTCGAAGCCCCTGCTCAAGCAACGAAATCTGAGTGGGATGTACTTTGTAAGAATCATCGGTATGTCTTTTCAGTCTCAGTCTTATATTCTTCTCGACTTCCGACATCCACCTCCCTCCATGTTGGATAAGCTGGGATTTATACCGGGCATAGGTTTATAAGGGATGATGAGGAACCGAGGGATGTTTCTTGGGAAGAACGCTTGGCCCGTGCATACGAATCGAAGTTATTCAAAGAGTTCGCTTTGGTAAGTCCCGGTCCAGACCTTCACCTACTACCTCATACTAGCCATAAAAGCTGAAGTCGGAGGATCAGATCGACCTGAAACATTATAAATCGAATCGACTAGCCCTACGTTGGCGTACTGCACCCGAAGTCGTCGAAGGGGTAGGGGAAGATACTTGCGCCTCCCTCCGATGCAAATACCACCGACCCAACCTGCCTACTTCACCTGGACAAGTTTCTTTCGACAGTCCGGAACAGAGTCGGCGTGGAAGAAGGAGGAAGATGCCGAGTTTGAGGGCTTTTGAATTACCTTTCGTTTATGAGGAGGCTGGGGAGAGGAGGGAGGCTTCGGTCAAGGTGAAGATTTGTAGGCGGTGTACGGCGAAACTGGTTTGGAAGCCTGGGGATGAGAGGAAACGTGAAGAGGGGGAAGACATCGAGCCACTGGAGGAAATGAGCGAGGAGGATGATGTCGTCGGGCCTGAGCAGGTCGAACGAGGACCGCCGGTCGGACAATCTGGACAAGAGAGATCCAAGCGATACGATGAGGATAAGGGCGAGTCGAAACGGAGAAAGGGGGCGGATGAGGCTTACCGAGAACGGGATCGTGGCGGACGAAGGCGGTACGAGGAGGATCATCGAGGAGGAGATCGATCACCAAGGCGAATTTCCCGATCACGATCACCTCGAGGGCGACATCGCGTCGAAGGACGGTGAGACAAAACGAGCATATGTAGCATGCATGTATGATACGGGTCATTGATAGGTATCAGTCATCACCCTCAATGGCGTTAGAGATCATCGTCGACGGTATAAAGTTCATATTCGAATTCCGCAAACAAGCTTGTCGAAATGTTGCGAGCCCCGAGGTCTTGAGTTTGATGATACTGAGGTTCGACTTGATCGCGAGGCTCGTGATACTCGATGTCTTCATCATTTCGGTCGAGATCGCATTGGCCTTGATGGGAAAGATGTTCCGGTGAGTACTCATTGAAGTCGCCCTCGATCATCGCTTGACGCTTCGTGATGATATTGCTGGCCTTCTCGCACTGATTCATTAGCGTAAAACTTCTCGCCGAGCGGCTCACAAGTCCTTCGCAGCCTCGTTCGAGAATCGCCTCTTGCATCATACCTTCCAGCTGGAAGGTAGACATACCGAGCTCGTCGAAGAACTCTGAATCAGTATGGATGGCGTCGTCATCATCCGTGGTATACTTCATGAGCAACTCGGTCATCTTGTCAACCTGAAGTCCATCAGCTACCGAAGCTAAGGCTGACTTACCATGACGTCGAAGCTGGGATCCGACAAGAATTCGTCCAAAAGCGACTCTAAGCCGTCTTCATCGAGTTCGTATATGTTATCCGGCTTTGACGAAAGGGCTTCCGCAGGCTGTTCCATCGCTCTTCCCTCACGTCGTCTTGGTGGACCGCCTGATATCGTCCGCCCGGAAAAATTTACACTGATCGGCGGATACTGCTTGCTTCGAGGAGAGTCCCGATACGGCTAAGAGGTACCAGCCTTCCAGCCTTCTTCCCATCGTCCCACTCACCTGGAAAAACATGGTTTCATCAAACTCGTCAGCTTCCTCCTTCACCTCGGCAGGGACCTGTTGAGTGCTCAAAGGTGAGAAAGGTGTGTTCAGCCCTGGCTCAGCACTTTCGACATCCGGGCCTGTACCGAAGCATGGAACGTGCAGATGCAGAAGGTCGATTCCCGTGCGCTCGCCGGTATCGCAGCAGGCTAGCAGGCCCGATCGCTCAGCCGGACTGGCCGACGTTTGACCTGCTCTGGACTGAAAGTTATCAGAGGTACCGGAAACGATGCGGCGGCAAGACCTCCGCCTGAAATCGGCGACGACCCGGCGAGAAGGTCGGTACGCTGGAAATGAAGCTGATTTAGCTGGAGGACCGGAATCTGTTGCATCGCCGTATGCCAAGCTGCCGTCAGATCAAAGAGAGGGTCGATGCCGTTTTCAATGGGCAGCTCCAGCTGTAAGGAGGTAACCTTTGTGAACGCTTCTGTCTCGTCATTCGGCACCCAGTCCTTGAGACCAACACCGACAGGTAGCGGTTCGCTCGACTGGTCAGATGAGAGTCCGGAGTGGCCGGTATTTGCTGGCATCTGCGAGTAGCCGTAGTCGTATCGTGGATTCGGGAGGGACAAAGCTGCTTGGTTGTCACTGTGCTCGTCCCTATTGGACCGTGCGGAGTTCCCCTCTGGCGGAGTTTACCCATTCAGCAGTTGACGCTTCAGCTCCGACGACTGGTCGCTGCTAAATTCATCCCCGAGCTGGATCGAATCGCCTTCCTGCGTCTGTCGTGGGGGTTGCTCGAGAGGAGGTGTTAGCAATCTAGGGGTAGGCTTTGTTATCGCTCGATGGACCGTGGAAGAGCGGAGAGCGAGTTCGGGCTTCGCCTTTTTTGGGAATTGCGTAGGCGGTCCGGACTGGGGCTGCGAAGTTGCCACTGTAGCTCGGCTCTTCGCCGACGTCGCCGAAGGTGTGGGAAGCGGTTTGGTGGATGGACCATCCCGACCGGCTTGAGAATGGAAATTGAAGAAAGGCCGGAGGGCTTCAATGAGTTTCTCAGCCGAGTCAGACTTGACCAACCGAATCTGGAACCGTTCTTGTATCTGCTTGCGTCCGTCAACTGGGTTTCCGTAGAGTCAGGTGGACGGCGCCATCGACGTGCGAGATTCTGGTTTGACGGCCAGTAGTACTTGAATAGCATCTTGCTGTCATCAAGGACGATCCTTGGATGACCTAAGAGCGGATCTTAACAAGGAGACAAGAGAGGTACACTCCGCGAGAGTTGAAGGCATTGTTAGGCGAGGACATCGTCATTATTGACTCACAATCTACGCTTTGAATTCATAGAGCTTGATATACACCCTCGGTTCGGTCCCCTTCGCGTGAACATAGAGTATCAAGCCCTCTGTGGGACTACAAGATCAAGCAGACTTAATCCTCTTGAAGCATGGAGCAGAGATATGGACCCACTTATGCTCCCAGTCGGAGGAAGCTGGCTGCACATCCATTGGCATCGATCTGGGGTTTGTGAAGGAGACGCGGGATATCGCAACTACAGCATATCAGCGAAAAGAAGGATTCACCTTGCTTGTATCTTCTCACTCACACTTGCGGTCGAATCCCATGGTAGTATATCTATGCCGATAGTAATGCACGGAGGTGGAAGCAGAAAGAAACATCAACTTCTGGAAGAGATCGAAAGATAAAAGATCAGTCGCCAAGCCAAATGGGGGGATCAAATAGGCAAAGTAACACGCGTTCAGCCGTCCGAAGCGCCCATCATTGCTCGTCTGCAACATGAACCAATGATCAAGTAGGACGTGCGTACGGCTTTGCGGGATGGAGAGTAAGTATAGAGGCCTTCCAGATATTGTCAGTCCACATTCAGCTTCGACTAAAGCTAAGACAGCTGACTCAGACAGGATACAGCTCCTGACGTTTTTGAGACAGCTGATGAGCCCGAATCCCTTCTCCGACCTGTACGCCTCTTCTCAAAGTACATGCACTTCAACTCATAATGATACAGAGCGAGAACGGCCTCGAAGATGACGATGCTCTTTCCAGACCCGCTGTCGAGGGTATCGACGCAACAGCTCTCCCCGGTCGACGGAAAGCAGAGAAAGTATTCGGTAGGGGTACCCGCAAACCCGGTTAGTGATTCCAAAATCATTCCTTGAACAAGCTAATGCCAAAAACGAACAGACACCTTCCGGCTTCAGCTTCCGCCTCTCTCCCGACGAGCTTCAACATCGTCCTCTTCCTCTGATGTTGACGCTCTCCCTTCCTCAAGCTCGAAACCGAAAGAATCAGCTGCAGCGAGATTACGTCGACTCAAAGCGGAGTTGGCGGAGGTTGAAGCGGAGATCATAGCCGGTTCATCTTCCTCCTCCTCAGCTTTAGATCCGTTTGAAGGCAAACGGAAATCGGTCCTACCGCTGAAACAGTCTGTAAATCTTATGGGGGAGCTGGCGGTGCTGAAGGAGAGGATCGGTTCGGTGGATATTGATGGAATGCGGAAAGATAGAGTAGGGTCTGAGGAATGGCGAGGACGTCTGCAGCAGCTCTGGTCGCCGGTGTCCGGTCCTCCTACTCATCCAAAACACCCAGAGATGTTTTCAGAAGAAGATGAACCCACATTGCCCTGGACTTTAGGTGCTGGAACTGGACTATCTGAGCTGGATAAACGCCTAACTCAGCTTGAAGAGCTCATCGGACCGCCTCCTTCGACTCCTGACGACGTACGTCTCTCTTCAATTCACTTGTCCCGTCAGATCCGTAGAATTAAATTGAACATCCAGGTCTCCTCACCCCTCGTCCCAACGCTCGGAAAGCTAGACCACCTCCTAACCCTCCTAACTCAGCCACGTCACCTCGACGCCATCACCCGTCGAGTCAAACTCCTCCTCGTTGATCTCGATCGAGTAGCAGCCGCTTCCCGTTCCCGTCTCCCAACCTCTCAACCCGAGAAAGGGTCAAACGTTACTCTCTCCCAAGCGGAATATACCGAACTACAAACCCTCTTCTCCCTCTTACCACGCTTAGATCCTCTCCTACCAATCTTACCGCCTTTGCTTGCCCGGCTGAAGAGTTTGAGTGGGTTACATGCGGAAGCGAGCGAGGTTGCAGAGGGATTGAGGAGATTACAAGCGGATGATCGACGTGCGGTCGAGGAGAAAGGGGATTTGGAAGCGGTTGTGAAACGTGTACAGGAGGGATTGATGGATGCTGCAAAGGGGATTGAGAGGAATTGGGAAGGGTTGGAGGTGAGGATGAGAGGTTTGGAAGGGAGGATAGCGGCTCTGAATGGGTAGGTGCCAGATCTGATACTCGGCATTGAGATACCATGCATGAGATATATACCTTTGCCAGATCTTTTCTGATTATTCTTGCTGATCATGATGATGTCGATGATGGAGATTGTGGCGTTGAAGATGTCGACGGGAAAGGGTAGACTTCTTCCTTTGTTGGACTGACAATCCCCATGACCTGATATTGCGCACCCATACCCAGCGGATCTACCAGCCGTTGCGCGCCCTTCTGGATATCCATCCTCCTCTCCTCGGTAGAAGCTGATGCGAGGAGCTTCTCAAGTCTCGGTTGTAAGCCTAACGAAGTGAGGAACTGAGATTGTGGGATGGGTCCGAGAGGTGCGGCTTCTCCTGTCAGTATGTGGAGATGGTTAGCAGGCGGACTCACCTAGACCATCGAGGGCTTCTCGAAGGTACGCGAAGTCGACATTCGCTGTCAGGTCTGCCGAACCGGGTTCCTCGAAGATATCAACAATGTTATGGTTCCGAAATGCCTGCAGAATCAAGACTCAGTCAACCTTCACATCTTGGAGAGCTACTCACTCGGAATGAAGAACCGAATACACGATCTCCGCCGTAATCCACCACGAGCCCTGCTCCTCCCCCTCCATCAGATCCCAGTAATTCCCCTACTTTCCGCATGACCTTCCATGATTCCAGGGCTATCTCTATCCGTGCCCCGACTGGAAGTTTGGCGTACCGTGAGGAAGTATTTGGAAGGGTGGATGATAAGGAAGTTGGCGACCGAGAGAGGGCTAATCGCAGGCCAGAGGGTGATGATTGGGTAGGTAATCTGGCGATCGTCAGTATCCCTGTACGAAGAGGATGACAAAACGAACGAAGGGTCATAGGATGGGTCAAGATCTACCGATACTTCCCGCCAACCATTTTGAGTATTCTAAGATTGATTAGCTGCACCTAGTTCGCAGTAAAAACGGGCCCACCTCGAAAAGGTTGATCGGCATAGCATCGAAGAACTCATGCGCAACAAACATGGTATAGTCCTCCGCTGACCGGTTCAGTTGTGGATCCCACTGAACAACTTACAAGGCGGTATTTCGTCGAGCTTGTCGGTCCATTCGAAGTCGGTACCATTCTTCCGGTAACGAGCTAGTTTCTCCTCCTGCAGTGCCTGCATCTTATCGCTATTCTCGATGAGGTGAACTGTCTTGATCGATGACGAGATAGCTGGGAAGCTCGAGAATGTCTGATCATCATCAATGAAGCCGTCCACCTTAGTGCAGAAAACAGACTCGGAGGATGTCGTCCAGCAACGTCCCCCTTCCCGGTCCAAGCTCGATCAAACGAACTCGTTTCGGATTCCCAGCAGCCAAGTATCGGGTCAATAGCCATACTGCGACCAGCTACTTCGTCAATATCAGTTGTCAGATCTTCCCTCCTCATGGGACACTTACTTCTCCGAACACTTGAGATATCTCTGGCGAGGTGATGAAATCCCCTTTTCGTCCGAAGACATCCCCCTTCGAATAGTAACCTTCGGTAGGATGTGAGAGGCAGAATTGCATGTATCGAGAGAGAGGGATGGGTCCTGTCGCCTATCAGAAAGATTAGTGTGTCCTCAGGAGCGCAGCAGTGAGCGGAACGAATGACCTTGATAGAGTCCCGGAGGATCTTGGCAAGTCTTCCTCCTCTTGGTACCTGCGGGACCGAGGGCGTTGAAATAGATTGACATCTGGCACAACGCAGCCGATCGGGCCGACGAGTTGGTCTGAGCTCTGCTATGGATCGTTGTAAGGCGTTCCTTTTCATACTGATTGGGTTTATGCGGGGATTAGCAGCTCCGATAAAAGTCAGACCGCTCGTCGGGTTGCATCAGCTACGGCGGTGCCCCACACATTAGCCGCTGGAATGCCTCACCGGTTTTCCTGTTGCTTTCCTCCGTTGCTTGGATTCTCTTTTGTAAGCATGGAACGTGAGACGAGTCTTGACGCAACCTGATACCAAGGAATTGAAGTGAATTTAGTATCATTCATGTTCAAACCCCTCGGTCTTTTCGCAAATTCGCCATGTCCCGACATTTCATGCCACCGACCGAGATGTCTCTTCGCTCATAGCAAGGAGCTGAAACCATTTTCGACGCACGAACCCTTTGCGGGACCATCTGTAGTAAGACGGAAGTCCTCATTACCGATATCGCCAGTCAAACGGACATTTGAACCCTCAGCACCTTTCGTGAATGACGTGGAGAAGTCAGCGGGAGTGAAGGAGCCGGTCACCAAGCGGGCGAAGGCAGATGCTCTACCGCACCGGCCGACAATAGTCGCTCGCCAGGAAACCGTGCCCCCGGGGATGGGGCCAACGGTAAGCGCTGCTCGCCGAGGTCATGCTGATCAACCAGCCAAAACCGCCGGATCCCCCAACGATAACAAATGGCAAACCCCCGTCTATCCCTACGAATGTCAAGAATTCGCCTCAGCCGTGGGCTGATCGTCAAAAAGGGTGTACGTATGGACCATGTTTATTGTGTCATACTGATCCCGGTGAACAGTACAGACCCTCTACACACAGCTTTCCAAGCTTGTAAGCTCTTCTATCCGTATACCTTTCTTCCCAACTGACCCGTATTTCCAGTACTCGGCCATCCCAACCAACTCCTCGAGCCTAGCTCAGACATCCACTCTCGAGCAGGAGGCGGAAATATCGATCAACTCGGCCAACCTGAAGGCGTACAAATCGGCAATCCACCATGCAGCCGTATCGATCTCCCGTCGTCCCAAACCAGATAGCGCCACCCATCCCTCAGTCGGCACTATGCGTGAGAGTCGAGTGGCCACCGAGGCGGCGGAGAAGCGAAGAGCGAGTCGACTTACTCGAAGTCGAATTGAGCGGTATTGTCTTCCAGTATCCGACTTCGCGACATGGCGATACCCAGATCCCAGCAATCCCGCGCTGACATCGGGTGGCGGGGAAGAGCCGTCAGCAGAAGGGACCACCCAAACATGCACTAGATGCAAGAACCCATTCCTGGTCTCCGCTTCCAATCTTGAAGGACGTTTCGGAGAGTGTAACTTTCATTATGGTCGAACCGCACCGGAGCGGATCGAAGGTCGACGGAAATGGATATACTCATGTTGTCATCGTGAGCGGGGAGAAGCGGGATGCGAGGAAGGAGTACACGTGTTTACGGATGGAGAGGTGGACGAGGCTTTGGCGAAGAGAGTGGGGTTCAGGACTGTGAAGCAGGTCCAAAGCGAGAAGTCGAAAGATGGGGTGGATGTGGTTGGTATGGATTGCGAGATGATATGTGCGTTCATGACCAAGCTTAAATCTCCCATCTGATGAGGAGAAGATACCACAGCGGGATCATCATTGGCGAGAGCGACAATCGTTGATGAAGACGGCGCTGTACTCCTGGACGAGCTGGTAAGGCAGACGGTACCCATCCTGTACGTGCTATCTACTTCTTCGAGCGTATGAGCTGATACTCGGGGTCTCAGCGATGTGTATACCCGCTTTTCAGGGATTCGTCCTGGCGAACTTGATTCCGCAGTCATGGACCTCATCGCTGTTCGAGCAGCCGCATGCGCTTTCATCGGGCCGGAGACCATTGTCGTTGGTCATGGGTAAGCCCACCTATTAATTCGACCACATGCGTATCTGACATCTTGTTCCGCAGCTTGGAGAACGACCTGCGAGCGTTGAGACTGCTTCATGATCGAGTTATCGATACCGCTGTGGTAAGCGATCCTGGGCTCTGTCTTCTCGATGGCTAATCTGTTTCCAGGTGTTCCCGCATGATAAGGGACCACCATTTCGTCGCGCACTCCGAGATATGTGTGTTTCAAGTCCTGAGTCGAGAGGCAAGGACTGATGATACTTAGTGTGAAGGAGAAGCTTGGGTACTTCATCCAAGATCGTACCGCCGACCTCGGACATTCCTCAGCGGTGGACGCGAGAGCAACATTGGATGCATTGCAGTGGAAGGTCAGGGAGGATGTAAAGTGGCACTCAAGATGATCTCCGATGAACAACGGTCGTCAGTACTTTTGCATTCAAGCCACATGTCATCTAGTCACCCATCTGTACTAGAGCACGCCGATATCTGCGATACCCCCATCATGCTCGCTGCTGACAAGATTGCTGCTTCGATTTCGATTGCTCTTTCTCTTGTCTAGATCGCTCTTCCTCTTTGGGCTTTGGGGGCGCATCTGGAGACTACGTCATGACTGCAATATCTCGTGAGGTAAAGTAGCGCAAGATTTGTGCGCACCAGTTGCCTCCTGTGCCACGAACGGAAGCCGCCTTTTGGCAAACTTAGTGCTCACATCTGTCCCTCCCGCGCTTTGTCGTGGTAGTGTCATTGATATTTCCAGGATGAAGATCGGTGGACGGATACGGACTGGCGCGGGAAAATATCGGACAGGGGGTTCATCGCATGATCAGCCAGGACAGTGAGCATGAAGTGAGACACGAACGTGGTGGTGTTCTTCGTACTGCCGGCGGCAGTGGTGGAGCTACCCATCCTGTAACGGATGATGTTGATGATTGAAAGGGGGATGAGATGAGGGCGGGCGAGCTGATGTGGCAACAAGGATAATTCTTATGGAGTTCGGTTCGGTTCGGTTCGAGTCGTAAGTTTCGACAGATTAGGTGTTCAGCGCGAACCTTGGTCCCCGCGAACAGATCTTGATTCGGTCTCTAGGAAGCGGTATCTGAAAGGCCTGCTCTCCCTTGTCTCCCCCGCTGAAATACTTCTTGCAATCGTGTCGGTCTCCCCCTGTCCCCGGAAGCGTATTTCAAATGGCTTCAATGCCTTTACGCAAATCAACTGGACTCGTCCTTTCTGCAGCTGTGGTGATGTCAACAGGAGCCTCCTTTCATAGATGTCATGACTCTCTGACAACAAGCTGCTATGTATCTGCCCACCCTTCTCGCCTTTTCCTCGTCCTCATTTCACTCCCACTCGTTGCGCATCCTCACAGAACTGCAGGGATAACCATCACGATCAGCAAACAAGAGCAACAATGGTCCAAACTGAAGCAAAGAAATCCTTACGCCGAGTGTTGCCAAACCGCACTTCGCTCACAAGCGGCTTGGACTCGTCCGGTCAAGCATCGGGGAAGTCAAGATGGACGACGTAATTGCCAGAAACCCCACGAAAGATCCGAGGATCTGTGAGTTTCTTTCTTGTGTACCGATGTTGCCCGAAAATTGTCGGTGACGCCTTGGCAGTCTGGCCATAAAAATCCTCAGCGCGTACCCGGAAGCCAACATCCATGTCAACGGTAGGCGGTGCTCCGGCAAGCTCACTGCCTTTACCCCCAAGAGACTTTGTCATCGAGGCCATGGATCACATCGAAACGATCATTGGCACCAGAAACCCTCGTTACGCTTTTTATGCTCCGAAAGTATTGTAAATCGAACAACTGTCGAAGCTGGACTCAGAATGGGCCAAGAAGCGGGCCTCCATGCTTGTTTCCAATCTGCCGTTGGCTGCATCAGGTGAGTACTGTCAGTCCACAATTTCGGCCCACAAAGCAGGCAGCTGACTAAGATTTCCCCGGCAAGCGAACTCGCAGCAGGATACCACGTATCCGAATACAAACAACGCAGCACCTATTTCCAGGGGACTGTGGTCGAGGAAGCTTGAAGCGAGATACATTGGTTGACTAAAAGATAGGATACGGAGGAGACTGAGTATGCTAAAACTTTTTCATTCGGATGCTTTGCTCAAAGCCCGATGATCAAGCATCCATTTCTCAAGCCAAGGAGCTTGTTGAGAACCTCGTTCAAGCCTAAGATGAGACCACAAGGAGAGAAAAAGCGTGGCCGGAGGACACAGGCGTTACTAGATCAGCAAGGGAAGAAGGTGAATGAGGGCAGCCTTTGGTAGTGGAAGAGGATAACAGGTGTACGTAAGTGTAGGATTATCTGTGCATAACGTGAATCCCCTAGTTAGGAAACACCTCTGGTAAGGAAACACCATATGACATTTCACTCAGTATTCGTCCCCGAAGCTGTGTAAACCATACAACTCGACCTCCATGCCATCAGAAGCACCGTAAACGTCATCAATGGGCTGTTCCTCAACATCAGGCACCGCTTTATCCTTCCCCTTCCTCTTTCCTCGCCGCTGTAACCGTCTCCCTCGCTACCACCCTTTCCAAGCACTGCTGGGTCG
>JAABUH010000649.1_pt1 | contig 46717 bp, 63 predicted proteins | sample 5559121 | NCBI WGS metagenome assembly JAABUH01 (sample SAMN10711871, study PRJNA513364) | rock metagenome | isolation source: Antarctica rocks | place: Antarctica: Victoria Land, Battleship Promontory nord | collected 2015-12-28
TGTGTGTGTGTGTGTGTGTGTGTGTGTGTGTGTTTCATGGTCACGTTACGGTTGTAGATAGAGCGGACTTGTGCCAGCAGATAGGCAACAGCTTACCGCAGATTTCTGGCGGCGTTGGGCAGCAGCAGCTCCCAAGGGAATCCCCCTCTTGAAGGTCAGGCTCAGCCACATGATGAGGCGCTGCAGGCGTGACTCATGGGAGAAAGACAGTCGCCGTTTCGCCCCTCCTGTGGAGTAGGCATAGGGCGAGGAGGCTGCCCTCAGCTGCTCTATGAAGGACTGGCTGTAGTTGGCCAGCAAAGGGCCCTGCAGCATGACACCAGAGATAACATAATGCAAATGTGGATAAATATGAATGTACACATGTTGCCTGACCTTGCCAACAAAATCTTTGCTTGCAAAACAAAATTTTGCTTTTGAAGGTGTAGGGCTAAAACCATGCATCTGAGGAATGTTCAGAAATCAGGAGTCACTTGTGAGCTACTCTTTGCTTAGTTAGGTTGATCCTCTCGTGATGATACGGTGATTGGCCAGCAGACGGCCCTGCTACTTGAGGAATATAGCTTGTGCTGTTGACACATCAGCATGTTTGCTGTTGAGTTCCCCCTGTATTTGGGAAAATGGCCATTCCTTGCCGATCCTCACTAGCAATCCATAGCAACACGCAAATTGCAGCATTGTTACTTTCAGCTGCGGATGCTGCCTGCAAACACTGCTGCTGTTGAGTGGCGGAGCGGCTTGATGCGAGAAAGAGCGCAATGGAGTAGTCATGTGCACAGTCTCTTGAACCATCTAGATGATACAAGGCCCATTGGAATATGGGTTCGTGGGTGTGAGCACAGAGCATTTGCATGAGAATCTAAATCCTGCATAAGAATCTAAATCCTGGGTTCAGAACATGTACATCAGCCCATATGTATGATTGCACCACGTGCATATATGGACCAAGTAGTGACTAGTGGGCTTAAAAGCAGCAAGAGATTGTGTCTTTTGATGTCATTACCTGTGCCTCAAGCAGGGGGCTGCTTCTCTCCTTGCTTTTGCCCCTGGAGGCCGAGGCTCGTCGAGGCCTGCCCTTATTGGTGGCTGCCCCACCAGTGCGCATTGCTGCAACATTCTGCTTGGCAGTCACCCCAAAGATGGACTTGTAGATGGTGCTGCTAGCTGGCATGATGCGGCAGACTGCCACCGCTACACCACAGTATGTTCCTTTCAACACCAGCCTGCATGCACAATCATCCATGTTGTCATGTTGTGAATTACTGCATGATGACTAATGCGGCAATGCACATCCTGCAACACAGTATGTTGCTTGCAACCCTGCATGCATAATCATCAACTCTCCAAGTTCGACCAATATTGCAGACAGCCTTTCAGGTGCTGTTGCTTGAGGCTAGAGTAGCATGTAATTGAGGCACCTGGGTGCAGGGTGTTGTGGCCTAGATTAGCCTGCATACACCAGGCACGACAATCCTGATCCTGGCTGATCTGCTGTGAAGACCCAACAGCAGACAACGCTGGTCATCGAATGGTGCTGCATGGCAAACATCATCACTTGTGCGAGGGATGAGCTTGAGCCAGATGGCAGAAGCCCTCAAACAGCCAATGACTCACCCATAGGTGCCTTGAAACAGCACGTCTGACTCAGCACTTAGTTTGAGCTCTGAGAAAGGAAGCATCGGCGGCAGCAGTTGCTTATTCCGGCTGTGGCGCTGAAACAGATACAGGCACAGAGAGAGGGAGCCCAATACGACCAAGGCTGGCACCACCGCCATGATGATGGTGAAAGCGGTGGCGCCCAGCAGCCCATACTGATGATGCTGTGTGTCCCTCACCACCCTGCATGGCCTGCAGTAACATGTGTGCTCCTGCATGCAGCACATATGCACAGTCAGACATGGCTCTGCAACGACATCTGTGCTGCTGCATGCAGCATGTATGCAGAGACAGACAAGGTCCCATTGTAAAATGCGTACTTCTGCACATGTGGCACATGCGGCTTTGAGACAATGCATGCATGCATGACTTTGGGCAGACTCAAATAACATATGGGAGTGAAGCCTCTCATGCTTGCAGGCTGCTGGTATTCAGTTTGCACCTTCTAGCAGGGTGTATACCATTATCTGCATACAGGGGAATATTGGCTTTCTGCTGGTCATGTGTATGCAGCAGCTGTTTGGTGTTGTATAGCAGCTGCACACCAGATGTGTCACATGGCGCAGCAGGTGTTACAGGCTCTAGAACTTGTGATGAGCGGTGAACCTGCAAACTGTCAGGCAACCAATAGACATATCACATGATCACAAGAAATGACAGCTCAGTCTGCTAGGTACAGGGTTAGACTGGGGCCAGACACACACTGGCAAGGCGAGGTGCAAAGATGGCATGTGGGGATGGTAGGACAGGACTAGGGATCGACAGTCAGGTTGTCTGGGGATTTGACCAGCTGAAGTGAAGGGATTTGACTATGATTGGCAGCTGACTGTAAGATTGGGCTGCAAATGCCCGCATGGCTTCAGCAAAGAAAGCAGCCAGCACAGGCTTTCCTTATGCATGACCTAGAAGGGCGTCATATAAGGTTGAAACAGGTTTTGTGTGCTGTCAATAGCTGTGACGTACATCACGGCGCGTTGTGAGCCCGTGGCTCTGTGCCTCAGGCTTGCATCTAAGGACATCAGGAGACACTTCACAGTGATGCAGCATAAGCGCAGACACTGTGATAGACACAGCAGCTGATTGCATTAGGACAGCCAGGGGCGCACTGCATCCCCAGCCTTTGAGACTCTGCTGAGCTAGGCATGCATCAATCACCTCAAGTATGCCAGCTGCTGCTTGAAGACATGAGCTCAGAACTAAATATACACATTATATACATTACACATATATACATTGTCTGACTGAATTCACAAGAACAGAACTCTGTTTTCGACAGAGTTGAGTTCTGGTGGCAAACAGTTGGTCCCCAGGACCACAAACAATGCAATACAATACAATACAGTTCCGCACTATAGATGTACTTAATACACTTTATGTACGCATATATATATATGATTCTGGACAATATACATACTTTATGTACAGATAGTTGTGAGCTCATTAGTTCAAGCAGCAGATGACCTGAGCAGCGAATTGCATAAATGATGGCATCCGCCTGAGAGGTGGTGTGGTGCTTACCGCAGGACAGGTGATGTTGAGAACCTGGCAGTGGTCTGCCAGTTCATCAGCAGGCAGGCTTTCCTGGCCGGCTGGGCACACCAGCAGATTCTGCAGGGTGGCATTCCTCAGGCACGTGCCATTCACCTTATACCCCACATTCTCCTCTAGTTGATCCATGGAGGCATAGGAGTATGGTGGCACCCATGTGCTGTAGTCTCCTGCTATGGCTGGGTATGAGTCCTGTGTGATGCTGTAGCAGCAACATGCTGTTGGCAGTTTTGGCAAAGCTGAAGTATATAAGGGAAGGAAAGCACCTTATGCATTGCTGTCATGCGTCATTCGTTTGAGGTGGGGTCTCTTAGGAGGTGCCTTTATTGCAAGCAGCTACAGCTTACGGTGACCTGAATGCCTGTTGGACATACACGTTTCAAGTGCTGCAAAGAATTGTAACAGAGAGACAGGGCACAAAAATGTAATGTCGTCTTGGAAGATGCAGGGGACTTGTGTACATGTCTCAACACTGATAACCCCTGTGGTTCATGCACAGCAGCTCCTGGAAGTCACATGCACAAAGATACAATGGGAACGCAAGAATATAGATACAAATAATACTATCCACTGACCTGAAGAGGGCCTCAGCCACTGCCTTTCGTATTCCCTGATCCAGGTTGGGATGGGCAGCCAGAGCCATCTCAGGCCATTCAGACGTTGTCATGGGAAAGGGGTACCCTGGTACCATCCCTGACCCTCCGCCCTGTAACCCAGCCATCATTTCTGTGTGATGGCTCAACAAACTGCCAGCAGGTATGGGTGGAAGTTGACCAACACAGAACCTGATTATAGGCCCTGTGCAGCCTCATCTTGTGTACTCAGGTGTTGTACTCACATCCTGTAAAGCCTCAGTTGACATGTGCCTGTCTCCTAGTGACTTAAGAGGCCCATATGCAAAATTCCTTCAGTTGGTTTCAACCATATAGTGCTACCTTATGACCCTATGTGCACTGAGACGGCGAGCTAATTTCCACTGCACAAAGTACTGACAGTACAAGGCAGGATAGAATCACAAACTGTAGAGAAGGCTGGGCACAAGCATTGGCAGCATTCAAGCAGCCATCTATGGAAGTGACAAAGTGATGCTGAGATGTATATGTAGAGCCAGCCATGCTAGTCTGCTGTTTGGCAGCTGGTCACACAGCTTCCCTGCTGATGCATGTTGACTGACGCACAGCTTGCATGCATACAAGCAGACACGTGGACTGAGGAGCTAGTGCTGAGGAAAGCCACACCGCTGTGATACATTTGAACATGTCCATGCTCTGGATGAGTCCAGATGTCTGCATGTCTGACAGGATGTCAGCCCTAGCTATGGCAACATCCACAACCCCATCCAGCAAATCCAGAATCCCTTGCTGGCTGTTGTGATTGAAGAGTAGCTGCATGGCACATGGGAGGACACTGAAGTGCTGAATTGAAAGTAATCTGGCGCAAGGCTCGACAGGAAAGTGCAACACAGCTAAGCAAATAATTCATAATGTCTACATCATTGTACAGCGAGTTTGAGCTGAAGCAAAGATATGGTTGTCAAGATTCACACATAGGCAGTCAGATGCACATCTAAATTGCTTTAATAGCTGGGTCGTGTTTCGCTGACGTGCAGTACAATTGCGCTCAGGCAATACGACCCTTTTGGACCTATGACTGCTTCATACAGGCATGAATTACAATGCTGAAAGAGCATGTGTGCTTTGGAAATCCCTTTCATGCACAAGTCGCACACCTGCACAATGCACTTGGAAGTTGCTCACCTGGGAAGATTGTCCAAGCATGCTGATTCCATCATGACTTCGTGCTAGGGTCTGGATCTCAAAAGCAGGCAAATCGCTGAATGGGCCTAAGGCAATCTGTAAGCATACCAAGCAATGATGTGGTCAGCTTTGTTGTTTTTCACAGCTGCCTGGCATAAGGTGTGAGTTTACAGTCCTTGGGAGCAGTGATCCGGAATATGCAGCTTGGCAATGCATGACACATGTAGTCCAGTGCGCTTCAACGCCAGCAATATGTAGCCGATGTTGGCCACCAAGCACATGTTCAGCACAGATGCAGCATCAATGAGCCTGTACCTTCGTGTCCACCAGGTCTCTCAAGGAGGTGATGTTTGTCCTAGTTGCCAGGACATACACACATCCTCCATACACATACGTCACTTCACCTCCAACCCAATTGACAAGCGATGCCACTGGTGCAATACCATTCACCGCCTGCATTTGACTTGTTGTAATTTGCTGCTGCAACAGACTTGTACATGCGCTCAAATTCCTTCAGACACCTACCTGTATGCACTGCATCAGTCCAGCACTGACGAGCAGAAAATCTGTCTGATTGTTTTGCACAGCACCATATGCAGCATCAGGGGTGGGCAGTATCACAAGCTTGAAGCTGCAGTTTAGGACTCCTTGTAGCTGCTCTGTCAGATACTGGGCAAATGTTGCATTCCAGACCTCCAGCGTGATGGCATAGCCATAGGGGGATTGCACAGAGACCTTCAACTCGCACGTGGAGTTGATTTGCTGCAAAGCAGCACAACCGGTCAAAGGGTCAGGTGCAGGTAGGCAGTGTTTAGTGGATCCTGGCGGGCAACACTGGAGCTGCTTGATTGTTTTGCTAAAACGGAACATGAACGCAATCGGTCATACCGCAATTGCCGGAGCAGCAATGCTTAAGGCCACCAGACAGCCCAATAAGCGGTACTTGGCCATAAACGAAAACAGAACGCCTCCTCTCCGTTGACTTGGCTATCAGCGTGCGCGATGCATGTGGAAGCGAAACACCTCTCGCATATGTTTTGTGACCCTCGACAAGCCAATGAATGGTCAGCGCATAGTCGCGATGAGCAAGTTGCCTTGAGAATCAAAGTTTGACTCTATACGAAACATAGCCCGATTAGGCACGAGCATGAGAGGTCTGACTGCTTTTTTTAGATTTAAACTGATCCAGTAACTCGCTACCATGAATGCACTGATTTTGCAATCTGCAAAGCCAAGAAAACTGCCTGGATCATACATGTCACACTCACTGCAGTAACTATTTATAAACGTGCATGCATTCCGAACGCACAGTTGACGTTCAACTGAGCACTGTGTCAGGCTATAGCGCTGCATAATCTAAGGACATGCACCATAGAGGCTTGTCTTACACACGCTGCGAGTGGATGCGCTGGCGTTGCAAGGTGTCAGTCACAGAGACTGAGTGTTTTGTCAAAGCTGGTCATCAGCGTAAGAACAATAGTGCATGTAAGCTGAAGTTGGAGGTCAACCCCTTTCGACAAGGTCAAGAACAGAAGACTGCTGTGGAGACACCATTGGCTAGTTGTGCGGCATTGCTCGCTTGAACCTGCAATACTCATGTTGCAATGGGACAGCTCTAGTCATCAAACTTGTAATATCCACAGGTACTAGTACTACACATTCGTGTCATGAGCAAATGATGGTGTTTGAGCCAGCAACAAGCAGCTAGTGGGACTGCTCCCGCTTCCACACAATCACTGCTCCATCACAGTCACAAGAAGCTAGCAACATCTCATTGTAACTCCATGAAACATCCACCACAGGAGCCATGTGACCCTGCACAAGGATCATTATGTGTTTGCTTACAATGCATCTGTCAGGATGTAAGTGTTGGCAATGAGATTTAATAGAGTGATGAAAACACAACGGCACTGGTGCAACTTGCCTGGCTGTACAGACCATCGGGTTGATGCACCTGTGCAAACTGTCAGCTCCAGCTGACCTGCACCTTGGGAAGGTCACATCCTATACCCAAGCGATACACGAAAGGGAGGTGTGCTGAGCCCAAAAGCACATGCTGTCACCAGCCCAGCACTTACCTGGAGCTGATTGACCACCAAAGGGCCCTGTGAAGGCTTGGAGATGTCATAGATGTACACACTGGTGTCTTCCCCACCCATGACGATATACTCTGGTTCTGTGATGTGCACCTTTGGACAAAACGTTGCGCGTATCTTGCGAGCAGCTCTGGGCACCTCACAGTTGCTGACTAATTCCAACCTTCCAGCCTGCATTCTGCTGAATATTGTCAATATGTCATGTGTTGTGCATTGAAATGTGTTTGGTGTGTTTCTTGTGCACCCGCCTCAGCATGCAGTCCAGCAGCATTTACACAACAGTCACAGCATTGACCCACAACAACATACCTCATCTAGCTGCAGCTGATAGCCATGTACAACTCATACTCTGGCGACCATCACAGCAATGCCACAGATAACACTCCTTTCAGACAGCATTGTTTTCTTTGTGACATTAAGACTATGCAGGATCTGTGCTATGCAACAAATAAAGAATGTCACGGACTTACGGCGGCATCTGCCAGCTTGAATAAGGAGACGGAACCGTCCAGACTAGACATCAACAGGGCTTGGCCACGCGCTGTGCTGGAGTAAGGGGAATACACCAAGCTGGCTGTCTCTGACAGCTTGCCACTTGGTGCTGGTGTGCATGTGAGTAGGACCAAGGACTGCATGTCACCTAGGTGTGTGTTTGCAAAGTGACCAATCACATGCATGCTGCTCAGAACAGGAAACAGGCTACAAAGCGATGGCGACAACTGGGCGCTTGCTCTGTCTGCGACATGTTACACCTCTGCACATCACCGGCTTGCTTCACTGCCAAGCAGCAGGACTCCAGTACAGGCAATAAGCTGAGTGCAGGTTCAAGCTTTCAGGAGAGCTCTGGTCAGTGGCAAGGACACCAAGACGGTGTAAGGGGCGCAAGAGTCACCTGAAGCATGCCATTCTTGATGTCGCAGCGCAAAGTGTATATGCAGCCTCTGTTGTCAGCAACATATAAGAGGTTGTTGCTGCCTGCCATGGCTGAACAGCTCAAACCAGATACCTTGCCTGACCCTGTAAGAGCTTGAGTCAATGCCAATTTGCCTGCAGGTCAAACCACCAAGTCAGATGGTGTGCAGCAACATCAAACAATGCTTGACACGCGTGTCACATTGAGTTGGCATGCCCATACTGTGTACCATCTGACACTGACCAATTGCAACATTCCTGCAAGGTGACCCTGAGTTTGAAGTGGTGAAGTGAATCGGTCATGAGAGGAGCAGGCACAAGAGGGATGGGGACACACAAATATGCCTTTGCATACTGACAACCATGTGTTCCCAACACGGCGTGCATACCTGTGCTGCAGTTGAACACCTGAAGAACACCAGACTCTGTTCCAGATATGATCAGATTCTGATTCACCAAGTGAAATTTGGCACAACAGGCTGGGGAAGTTGTCAGGAAGATACGCAGCAGCTGCCCGGTAGCTGCCATCCACATGGTCACGCTCCCTTCCAATCCAGCAGACAGCAGGAATGTGTTGTCAAGAGACCAGTCCAAGTCGCTGATGGCTCGCTGGTGCTGCTTCAGAACCTATGTGGCCAACAGAGTGTCACATACTGTCTGTTGGCAATAAGTCGTGCTGGTGCAATGCAAGGCAAACAGTATGCAGTAAGGCTTGCAAGCATTGCTTATCAAGGACCAACGCACATGTCTTATGTGGAGTCAATCTCAAGTAGCATTGTCTAATCTGAGCTGCATGCAAACTGCCTCTGAGTGTGGGATTTACGTAGCTGATATATGCAGCTCAACACCACAGAGCCATGAGCTGACTCACATGATGCACTGTACATGTTTGACCAAGCCCAACAACTCTGACAACACCATCTTGGCTGCCATATGCCAGCAGATCTGAGCTCAGGTGCCCAAATTTGAGCACGGTCACCCGCACCTCATTGTCCTCCAATATGTGTTGCATACCTGCACTGCAGCACCCTTACATCAAGCTTGCTCAGCAGGCACTCTGTCCTTGCACAGTGCAGATTATGGCAACCTGACAGCACTGCTTTACACAACGAAAATAGAAGCAGGACATGCAAGGAGTTGATGCATGACTACAATCCATATAGCAAATTGTAACAGGCCTGCGTGCATCAGTCTAAGTAGCTGCTTCAAACAAGGCCTCGCTTTGCACCTTGCTTTGGCTAGATGAAGTGAAGATTGCAAGCATGCTGCATGACTACGCATGACACATACCTGCAAATGAGTAGGCTGTTGGGACCTGACTCATCAAGCTGGCCATGGATGAAACTGAGTACTGCACAAATTAGATATATTGTTCACAGAGAGAGATAGAGTGGTAGCAGCGACAGCCATCGTGAACCGTCTAGACTGACAATCTGTCTTGGCATTCAAAAGCACCTCAGAAGCAGCAACACTAGGCCCTCCAGCACTGGATGGTCGCCTCTGCACTTGCAGTACCTGCTGCTCTGCAAATCCGTGCTCTTTGCAGTTGCTACAAGGTAATGTAGAGTCAATAAGGCTACTGTGGACTTCAAGAGACTATTTTTGTCTTGCCAAAAGCCTCACCTGACATAGTCTCGGTATCCATGATAGGTCGAGTTGTTGAGAGTCCAGAACTGCAGAAGTGTGTTAGCTTTTAGTGCATAATTCTGGGATCACTGCCACAAGCCTTCGAGACAGCATGATATCACAAGTCACCTCACGTGCAATTTGCTCTTCAGTTGACTTCTGATGCCATATGTAGGCTCTAAGGCCTACGTTGACCATCACCAAAGCCCAGAACAGAAAGAGCGTCCTTGGCTATGTGGAGGCATTGCTCAGTGGCGGTTAATGCCGTGAAGGATACGTATCAGAGTGTTAAGGCGGAAGATCATGATCACTACGTAGAGCGCAGATCAACCAACTCTGTGACCTGATTCTGCAAATGTCGCCCGAGCTCAATTTACAGGACCACATACAACATGACTCATGCCTTCTTCCGGTATTTATTACCCGAAATCACACGCTTGAACCGAGACATCGCGAGGTCAGTCTGCGGCGAAGGGCGCCCGTGCCACAGGACAATCGTATGCCTTCGGTAACATCTAGTGTTGCCAAGTTGTGCAGCAGCCGATACCGTACTTCCGGTCTAAACTTGGAGCGGGGCAGTGCGGTGTACTGAATACGCTGGTTGTGTCAGAACAATAAGAGCACCGCTCAGAGTTTGCCCTCCGGGGTTGACTCGGCGGCCAGCCACGTTTCGATGTCAGCTTGGCTCGTTGCCTGCTGAGCTGGAGAGGGACAAAGTGTATGGACTTACATAGCAGAGGGTTCAGAGCCTTACAAGCAGTTCTGCTTTTGCTCTTGGCGGTTGTACATGTCAATTCACAGGTAAGGTGTTGTCACCAATTTAGCTGCGAAAGGTTGGTCTTGAGCCCCGTACAAGGCTTTATGCAAATTTGTGTTACCATCATGACTAAGGGGAGATGTTCAATAGCATCTGTATTGCTCAGGAAGCTGCAGGATGCAATGTCACAGTTGGCATATATGCACTCTACGGACCACAAGCAGCATACAAGGCTTGGAATGCCACTTTTGAGCAGTATCTCGCCACTGAGCTGTACCCTCAGTTCAACTGTACAATCACAATAATACCGCTGTTATCTGAGACTGCGGTATACGACGCGGTTGGGAATGCAACAATAGATCTCATCTATTCCAACTCAGGGATGCATGTTTGCTTGGAGGTCAGCCTCACTTACCTCCTGTACCAAGGTTACAGTGCTTGCCTCCAGCAACACCTGCAACGCCCTGCATGATGCAAGATGGCATTCAACAATGCTTGATTGACCTGCTGCATCCTGCAGCAGCTTGCTGTTTGTTTTTTTCCGCATGGCATGTATATGCATAGTTCTAGCATGCCACGGTCTTGCTGCCATTTTGCCGGGAAACACCATGAGCTGCAGGGCTGCAAAGCTGTCTCAGGAACAATATCAGGTTGCCTCTATGGCCTCTCTGATCAGCTGGCAGGCCAATGCAGATGCAGTTTCATATGGAGCCGCCATTGTAACACTGGCCAACAGGACAGACATCAATACCCTTCAAGATGTTGTTGGCAAAACAGTGAGCCAATTCTTGCAAGCTGGCAGTCTTGCCTGCAACAGATTATCAGATTATGAAGCAGCTTTGCTGTATGCATGCACTCAGCTCTGAACACACATGATCCTAGCACATGAGGCTCAATGCTTGCTCACAAAGTTCGACATCAAGCTCCTGCTGCATGCTGCATGATGGCTTTTTTCAATGTTCAGTTGCTGCTGCAACTGCGTTTCTTAGCATGAGCATGCCATACAGGGCGTCAGAGCATCCTGGCGGACAAGTTGTCTTAAGCTCAATGGCATGTTCATCACACGCATGCTAGTACACAGCTGGAGATGTGAGCATTAGCACAACATGCTCAGAAACACACACATCCGTGAAGACATGACTGCGTGATTGTAGGTGGAGATTGGATCATTGTCCTTGGTCGCCGCAGGGGAGGCTCAGGTGTATGCACTGCAAAGTGCTGGGATTGATTTGTTTGTGTCAGCTAAGCAGGCAAGCATGCACAATCCTGTACAGACTTGCGGCCCTGAATGCCCCTCAGTGTACTTTTCCCACACAGCTGTGATGCTCAATGTAACCTTTTCCAAATGCAGTTCTAAAGACCTCACTGCAAGCATTCAAAGTCAATTTGCTGCAGGTGTACTATCTGCCAAACATTGAGCAAGGCGTTGATGACCTGCTTGACGGTTTAGCAGATATCATCTTCATAAGAGCTGACTTGCTGGAGAATATGCAAACCCAAGGGCTTGTGACAGTTTCGTCGTTCAAAGTTTTGGCACAGGTGCAACAGTCTGTCATTGTTGCGCTGCACAATAGATGTTATTGCATTCATCACTCCACTGGCCATCTCATGCAGGTAGATGCATGTCACTTTGCACTGTGATGTAGGTCTTGCATGCTTTGAGGTACACCTGCAATGTGATTGGTCCATGCAAGTCTTGACGAAAATGCTCTCGACAAGCGTCCACTACCAAACTCGACTGCATATGGCGACCTGTGTCAGTTCATCATTGAAGATACACAGCTTCACATTCTGTTAGCACCAGACAATGCAGCAGTCAATATGCTTGCCGTCAACACATCTCTTTCAGTCTGCATTGATGCCATACCAGTATTTATTTGTGCTTAATTTTGAGGTGCCAAATTCCAACTGACAAAGAAGCATATGATACAGACCTATATAGCAGGGTACCCTTGGCCTGTCACAGCCCCTCTGGGCCTCTTCCCTGAGTACTCAATTGACTGCCTTCCGCACGTGGACTATGGACTGCGCAAAGCAATCACAGAAGCCCTGTTCAGGTTTGCCTGCTGCTGACGCTTACTGCATCTGATTGCAATGGTGGACATCAGAATGTTGCACAGTTGACCAGGATGTTGTCGTCATGTACATACGCTGTTGAAGACATTTGGAGCGCTTCTGATGTTCTGCTGCCTGTGTTATATGCGCTGGGTGCAGCTTTCCTACTGTGTGTGTTCAAGATGGATGTTGATGTCTGTGTCATGTGCGTCTGGTAGGAGCGACAGAGGCAAGCACACAATGAGGTGCTGCCTTTTGCTTCTGTGGTGGAATGCGGTAGACACCGTAATATGGCAGCAGCATTGCCCTCATTGGCGGCCACTGCTGCTGTTGCAGGATTGACAGGAGTGACTACGCAGCTCAGGCAGGTGGGTACGCAGGCTGGACAACTCCCTACTCTTACAACATAGTCAGGACGCTACAGCAAGACATTGGCTTGCTGAAGAATGGCAGCTGCCTGAGGTCCAATGAAATAGAGGATCTGATCACATGTGCGGCAGGGCAGATCAAGCTGCCCTTGGACCAGCTCAGGATGCAGTGCGCTCGTGAAGGCTTGCATTGCCCCGAGGTGAGCAACCCCCAAATTGCACTGCCTGTTCAGCCTGCGCCTGAGACTCACAGAAGGAGTGGTGATGTGGCCCTTTGGTGGCGTAAAGCAGTACAGGGTTTTGACTGTGGCAGCCCCGAGCTGAGCCGGTGAGGGCTGCCTGCATGCTACCATGTGATGGAAGTAATCACTGCCGCTTGTGTGCTGTTTCTTGCCACATCTCAGCTTGCCTTGTACGGTACAACACTGCACTTGCAAGCTGCGCATGCTCTGCCATGGTACAGCCCTGCAGTGACATGAGACCTGCCTTTTTGGTAGTAGCCCTTCTTCTATCTGCAACTGACAGGACACACAGAAGAAAGCTTTGTACAAGCTTGAGCTGTTGGCTTCAGGTCAAGCTATGACAGTTGCAAACAAACTTGTATGTTGAGTGCTGCACAATAGCCGTGAACTCTGAATGTAAGAACCATCTGTGTGTGACTGCACCTGTAGTGTACAGTCTGCTTTGTCTGGTTGAACAGCACATGCTCAATGAGCAACTCTCTGACTAGACAGCCTGGTACACATCCAACCTCAACATAACAATGGGCGCATTGTGCAAGGCCTCACAACATTTAGCTAGGTCATATTTGCAGGATGCCTAATGATATATTGCCTAAGAAGCTTTTGTTTGGTGAAGTCAAGGGGCTTCGTCCACCTGGCCGCCCTAGGTCTAGTCTCAATGATGGTGCATTGTGTGACTGTCAACATTATCTTATTAGTAGGCCTTGCAGGGACGCACAAGACAGGCTGCTCTGGAGAGACAAGACCTGTCCTGCACGTGCCTAGCTCATCATGAGCCGGAAAGCATTATTATCATTATTGTTGTTATTATCATTCGCAATGTTTGCAAAAGCTCATCTGGGCAGCTGCACTGCAGGGCTACGGCTGCTTCTGCAGTCCATGTATACCACAGCCACCATCAGCGGCAGCCTCTGCTTTTGGGGGCCTCAGGGTCAGCGGCTTTGCAGTCATCATGACTGTCATCCCGAGTCTCATGGTGGTTGCCATCCTGCTGGTCTGCTTCTACACCATCAGGAAGCACAGACTCAACTCCAGCATACCCAACGCAATCGCCTACTCTGAGCTGCACATTGGCACTCACTCGGAGGTGCTTGGCGATGGAGCACATGGCTTGATCCTTAAGGGCACCTTCTGTGGCGTGCCTGTGTCTGTGAAACGCCTGCTGGCCCCTAGCAACCCTGCTTACCCTTCGGCGTTTGACTTTGAGGTGAACTTGAAGAAGAGTCTGGACTTTGGGGCCGGAGCCGCGTATCTTGCAAGGACCAGGAGCAGCACCTTCCAGATCCAGGCCTCGCCCTCGCCAAACAATACTCAGCGCAGGAGGAACAGCTTTCTTGAGCTGGTTTCCGACAACTTGCAGGTACTGCTCTTGGTCAGAGTTCGTATGCTGTGAAGACAACTGTGAACAACGCCGTCTTTGCAGACTGCATTGCTGCCACCAGCGACACAGCTTGCCATGCATGCATCATAGATTGACATGTGTCCATTTCTCTTGCTTGGCACTGAAGGACCTCCCATCATCATGTCACCAATGCCATCCAGGTTTTCTCATCATGAGCAAGCCTCTGAGGTTGGTCAAGCTCGCAAACACTGTGGCGCCTCATGCCTGCTGAGCATGTTTTGTGCAACAGGTGTGGTCTGGCAAGGTGCCTGGATCAGCTCAGGCGACCATCAGGCCCACTGCAAGCAGGGCGCATGCGGGGGCCAGAAGTCGGCTGAGGACAGCTTGGGCTCAACTGCAATGTTTCCTGAGCAACAACCTGCCTTGGGGAGATGCTGCTACCTTACGAGATGCCAGGCGCAGGGTCAGTTGCAATGTCATGCCATCTCCTGTATGCTGTGTGGGTCCATCCTTGCTCTTGTTGCTGACATCTTCAACAGCACAATGGTTGTGCATGCTGGTCCTGTCCTGGCTTGTGTGCATGCTGCTTGTGAGCAGCATACAAGCTAGCAGCATATGGTGCATGCTTTTACTGCTATGCACACACTATTGCTTTACATGACACGTACCAGAAAACATGCAGATCAGCTGCTGAGCTTGGTTGGACTGTCAAATCCTGTGACCGTGCAGGCAATGAATGAGGTTGCTCAGAGGATGCAGCTCAGGCATCCCAACATTGCCGCCGTCATGGGGGTGGCTACAGAGCCTGTCACCGAGGACCCTCTCATGGTAATTCGTTGTATACAAGGTTATGCTGAGCGCCTTAAAGCACAATTACCCTGCTCATGAAAACATGCATGCAATGTTCAAGCAAAGCAACACTCACAGCGCCATGCATTCTGAGACAACCAGGCGGGTCCAATGGCAATGCATTTGCATAAGCACTCTCCCTTGTTCACATCGCTCTGCCTTACAACATGTGGTCTGCCAACTGGTACAGCAGGGACTGCAGCTTGAGCTGGGGTACGTTTTGAGCCCAAGCTATACGGTACAAGCTGATGTACCAACCAGCGAAGGCCAAATGCAAATGCACAACGCTCCTTTCAGGTGATGGTGTGTCCAGAGAGGGGTGCCTTGAGCAGCGTCATCCACAATGAGACTGTAGAGATGGACAATGAAATGGTGGTTACCATCCTGAAGGACGTGGCAATGGGCATGAAGTTCCTGCACTTCTCCAAGACTCCCACTCAGGATGAGGAGCTCACGCCCAACAGAATCCTGCTGGACTCCAACTACCGGGCTCAGCTCATGCACTTCCAGCTGCAAGCAGTAAGCAGTGCTCCTCCCATGCAGCACTGGTTGTGTCGTTCATTGTGATGGCTCAGACCTGCTTGATTGCAAATGTAGCCAGCCATGGTGTAAAATGCCAGAAGCAGCGAAGGGTGAATTTTCTGATGTTCTTTGAATCATACCCTTCTACTTCATTGGGTTCAGAGTCCTGATACTTGTGTAACATGCCAATGTGACTTGAGTTGTCCTGTGGGTGCTGCAGGGGCAAGAAGAGACAGACATGCTGCTATATAGGAGGGGGTACAAGGCCCCCTACTGGAGGGCCCCAGAGCTGCACAGGGGGGAGCCCCCCAGCAAAGCCACAGACGTGTATGCCTATGGCATGCTCATGTATGAGGTGCTGTACAGAAGGGAGCCTTTTGAAAAGGAGAACAGAGAGGTGAGGTCCTCATCAGCTTTGTGACAACTTACAAATACACGCAACAGGTTGCACTGCTGTCGTGATGTTCACGTTGTGCTTGCCCTTTGTGTTCACAAGCTTCTTGTGTTGTTTCTGTCCCTACTTGCCTGGGGGCTCAGCATTGGGTGATGACATCAGATGCAGGTAGCATCACTGAATGCATGATGCCAGCACGACATGATGACATTGGTGTAACGCATATGCATTATCCATGTGTCTGCTGCGTGATGACACCAATGCAAATTGCTGTGCAAGGATGCATCATGGATATGCTGATCCTGTGCCTGCTGCAATGCTGCAGGAGGTGTTGCATGCAATAGCAGACAAGCATCGCAAGCAGGCCAAGAGGCCCCAGCTGATTGGGCTGCATGGCAGGGTACCCAACCCCCAGCTGGTCGCCCTCATGAAGGACTGCTGGCATCCGGTGAGATTCTGCTGTTTTTGGCAATTGTCAATGTTGTGCTGAGTTAGCAGGGTTGCAACAACAGGTCTGATGTATGCATCTATCGCCCTGTGACACGTGACCTTGGCTTAGTTGTGGCAACTATGCTCACTTGATCTGCAGCTTCACTCAGCCTCAGTTAGTTAGTGTATCATTTGCCTTGAGTCTCAGCCTACCTGCCTGCTCTTTGCTCCTGTCCTGGCCCTTCCCTCAATGCAATCACCTTTCCCATGACCTTCCTGTTCCTACTGCCTCACGCTGTTCCCTTTCAGACCAACTCAGCTCCCTGCTGCCTCACCCCATCCCCTTTCAGGCCAACTCAGCCCCCTGCTTCCTCACCCTTTCCCCTTTCAGACCAACTCTACCCCCTGCTGTCTCACCCTATCCCCTTTCAGACCAACTCTGCCCCCTGCTGCTTCACCCTATCCCCTTTCAGCCCCAACTCTGCCCCCTGCTGCCTCACCCTATCCCCTTTCAGACCAACTCTGCCCTTCTCTTGTGAACAGCTCAGTGTGTTATGCTACGTGAAATGCAGCTTGTCATGCCATGTCCAGAGCCACTGTGCCCTTGCCTGTTCATATCCATACACTCTTTGAAAATTTCCAATATTTACTTACAACACACAGAAAACTTGTACAATCCCTCTTTCATGGCCACTTTCTTGCTCTCTGGCCTGCAATGTGAATCAGCAGCTTGTCTGCAAAACTTGCTGGATGCTGCAGGATGCCGCACAGAGGCCAGACTTCCCCACCATCCAGCAAAGACTGGCTCGCTTTGCTTCAGAGACCTTCCAGTGCTCCGCAGATGATGCACTGCGTGCCAAGCATTTGAAGGAGCGCGCTCTGCTGGATCAGATATTGCCACCCAAAGTATATTTTTATGCCCTTTCTCACCACACCTTGACTATGTGTTGTCATTGACAAACTCTGGACTTGTGCACCAAGCAGGCTTTGCACTTCTGTGACACAGGTGCACTCATCAATGCTGCAAAGTGCAGCTGCATGCTTTGACATATTTCACCCTGTCATTGCTGACACAGATCTGTCCGTCTTGCATCAATCTCATGAAGTCAGTCCAAGCATGCAGTCATCAGCGCAGACAAAGACTCTCCAGGGTCTTCATCTCGACGCTGTAACCAGTAGCTGCTACTGCCTTAGCTTGTTCCTTGTGTCCTTGCCAAAAGGGCCCACTCAGCACCTCTCACAACACCCTTCACAGCCAGCGTTATGCACACACTAGTGGACAACATCCGTCTGTCATGTTGACTGTGGGTGGCAGGTGTCAGCAGCACTGAGAGAGGGGCGGCCGGTGGAGCCAGAGTCTTATGACTGTGTCACCATCTTCTTCAGTGACATTGTGGGCTTTACCTCCCTGTCCAGTCAGATGCAGCCGCAGCAGGTAATCCTCTTTTGGCAGAAGCATCTTGGCACATGCTGCCAGTCATGGTTTGCTGGTGGCTGCATGTTCAACCGAAGTCTTCCCTGTCGCATGTCTGGTTGCATTGAAACACACCAAGTAGGCTCGAAGCCCTGCATATCTGGAAACAGAGTGATATGACGGCATGTCCAAACAAATGCTTGCCCTGCTCAACATATTGACACAGCAATCTCAGCACATTTGGGTGCATGTACTGGCTTTCTGCCAATCAACACCGCCTAGTCCTGACTGCTCACCAACATCAAACTCAGCATGATCAATGCAGCATGATACATGCCAGACAAACAAATGAAACAGGCTTTGTTACGTCGTGCCTTCTCTTTGTGCATCGGAGTTGTATGATGTGCATGGTGTGAATGTCTGCTGACGCTGGTTGCTTGGTCCAGACGTGCTGTTGTTGCAGGTGATGGTCATGTTGGATCGCCTGTACTGTGCCTTGGATAGCCTGACATCCAAGTACAACCTGTTCAAGGTGGAGACAATAGGCGACGCTTACATGGTTGTAGGGAACTTGCGACATCCCCAGCATGATCATGCCGCTCAGGTAGCCAGATTTGCCATGGAAGCCGTCCAAGCTGCCACAAGCATTCGTGCCAATGAGGACAACCTTGAGATGGGGTGAGTGCCCCTGTCATTTCTGTGCTTGCTGGAGTCTATCAGCATTTGCAGTATCAGATACATATATATATGCTGTGCAGTAGGCAGGGCAAATAGTCTGTCCTTTCTGCTCTCACACACTGATGTGATTTGGTGATTCACAAACTGCAGCTTCTAGATCCTTTGTGTGAGGCAGACTGAGATTCTGAACTCGTGAGTGGTTTCCTGCAGGTATCTTAGCATACGTGCAGGCTTTCACTCGGGGCCTGTCATAGCCTCAGTTGTCGGCAGCACCAACCCGCGATATTGTCTATTTGGGGAGACTGTCAACGTTGCCTCCCGCATGGAGAGCAGCAGCATTGCTAACCGCATTCAGATGACGCACAAGGCTGCAGAGCTAGTTTTGCAGCAAGCACCAGAGCTGAAGCCGCATATTGCAGCTCGACGGCGGCAGGAGACAACCGCAGCCGGAGTGTCAGGAACCGTACGGACCTACTGGCTGGACGTCTATCCGGTGAGCTACTCCATAGCATCTCTGCTGTATGAGAGCGTGCTCGTCGCCTGATTGCCGCAACCTGCCTGGTGTGACCTGCCTGATGTGACGTTTTGCCGCAATCTGCTTGGTCTGAGCCGTCGTTTCGCTGATGTAGCAAGAACAGCCGTTGGACAGTCCCTTAGGGACATCGATTAAGACAAGCCCCAAGATGTCGAGAAGGTCCAGTGCGCAACCTCAAGAGGTTCGTGAGGCAGAGACCAACAACACCCAAGTATCCAACGGTGGGGCAACCACACCAAGTCGTTTGAGCATCTGTTCTAATAAGTCTGAGGTTTTGGGTACTGACACTTTCAGCATGGAGATGCCTCCTGATGAACAATCCTCAGAGGTGGCACAAGCGTTTAGTCCCTCCTGATCTTGACCGGCATCATCAGAGCAGACATGCTCCTGAGTCAAGGTTTGTGAAGTTTGTCACCTGTAAGTTCTTAGCTGGCATCAAAACCCAAATGGGGAGTCACAGGGTGACACTGTTTAGAGTCCATGTCATGCCAGGCACAAGGCCAGTGTATGCCTTCACGTGTACTCTTCGCATGTATTACACCCTGTTCAGCAGTCACATATTGTAGGAGCCATGAAAGGCCTGCTTGCTCCATTCCAATTTGCTTCTGTCTAAGATAACTTTTTTAGAGTCTTTCCCATCAGTATTTTTTCAATTCCTTCTGTGTTTGCTGCTTCCAGACCTTGATGTTCTGATTGCATATGTATGAAGGCAAAAGGTGTAGCGTCAGCTGTAGCTTGAAGGCAAACATAACTTTTCCTGATCTTGACAAATTGGTACATTGTGCACAGCCACTCGACATCCTCATCAAGGTTCTGCTCCAACCTTCTCAAATCTGTCCAGCATGTTTAGTGCCTTTTAGGCGAGCATTACTCAGGGGTGTGGCTGTTTGTGATGTCAGGTCTGGATTGGGGAAAGCGCACGTCATACAGAACCACATCGTTGCCATTGCCTACTGCATTCAAATAACGTGGTATTGCACACTTGCGCAGCTGCTGATGGTTTGCAGCACAAGTAATCAGAGACAAGCTGCAGCAAGTGGCTTGCAAAGCAATACCCTTGATTGGACAAAAGCAAAAATTTGGACAGCTGTACGCAGCTGCAAGGTTGTCATCGGTGTCTTCTCGAGCGCTTGCTTGACTTTGTGGGTCTACAGGTCTCTCCATCACTGTCCTCCTCTTCAGACAGACCCTTCAATCAGCACTTGTCACAAGTCAGTAGCAAAACACTGAAACAACGCAGAACTGCTATCTGTGATGAGCAACTGGTAACATCTGATATGATCAGAGTGCACAAGCAAAATGCCAAGGGTATGACTCAGCTGCAATATGCTGTAATACAAAATAGCACCCGCATTTGCCTAAAAGACACTGTGTCCTCTGCTGTCAAACACGAAAGCACCAGGACAGGCCAACCATTAAGATACCACATTTGGCATGAACAACAGCTCAACCGATATATGCACGCAGCAGGTGCTTTGTAGATGCAATTTACGTAACAGCTCACAGTACCTGAAGCGCCTCCCCATCATCTTCCTCCTCTTCCTGCATTGCAGCTCTGTTGCCTTTGTTGTTCTTTCTCTTGCCTTTGACTGCACTGGGCGGCTCAGCTTCTTCATCATCTTCCTGCTCTTCTTGCTCTGCCCCCAAGGTTTTGTCATTGGCAGAAGGACGCGCAGCTACTTGACCTGAAGGCAGCGCGGCGTCAAAAGCCAACATTGATAGACTTGAGGGTATGTGTACCAAAAGCCATTTGGCCTTGGCTGACTTTTGCCATTCTTTGTCACCTTCCACACACACCAACAAATGGACATTTACCATTATAGCCAACCTGTACAGACCATGTCCAAAACAGTTGTTACAGCCTTGCAACAAGCAACCACTTGACTGACTACCTCTTGCTGCCACAATGTCATTGGCTGAAGAGAAAGCAGGTGCTGCAGGTGCTGAACTTGTACACAGTCAAATCTGCAAAATCATACTGTGAGAGGCCAGAAGGACTAAACACCGCAGGCTCAAGAGCTAAGCTGCTTTACTGTCAAGATGCAGATCTGTGCTGTACATCTGAATGCATGCTCGCAGCCATGCACATGAAAACTGTTGTCTGCAGCTGTGGTAACATCAAAGCTGGGTACTGTAAAATGTGCTGCACTGGAGCTGCACTCACACATGATTGTCTATCCCTAGCACATAACTTACTGTTGTACATGTCGCCAGTCCTGTGCTCCATAAGGCACTGGTGAGGCTCTATGTAGTCCTTCCAGCTTTCCCAGTCATCCATGCCATAGCTCTGCATGGACTGTACCCTCTCCTTGGCGTCGTCGGTCCCTTTGTCTGTCTTGGGGTTGTGCGCATGTACTAACATGCCCAGCTCCTTGTCTGGCACGAAGGACACCTTGGAGTCTCGCACCTGCATCACAAGGCAACCTGGCATGTTCAATGGTGTGTTCACGAAACTTTTGGGTATTGTAAGTGCAAAGTTCCAGAAGTGTGTGCATGCAATGATGGAATGGCCTGTGTTACATAAATCAAAGCATTTCATGCGTTTTGCACACCAAACTCACTTCAGGATAGCAGATTTTACCCTGCTGTTGTGGCATACTAATGTTTTGAATCAAGCAGCTTGCTGCTTCCGGTTGGTCTCAGAACAGGAGTGCACATGGCTGTTGCTGCATGTATGCAACCCTTACCAGGAAGGAGAGGGTGAAAATGTTCTCCACTGTCTGTGAGAAGGAGTTGTGGTTCATGACCAGCTCTAGCCAGCCCACAGGCGTGTGGGCAGCAATGACATCAAACATGTCCTCCATGACACGATCTGTCTCCTGCATACATGAAGATTGCAATGAGAACTACATTGCTTGACTTCAGATCTATCTTGACGGACGCATTCGGTACAGCGCAGCACCTATTTGAGAGCATGAAAGGAAGCAGCGCCGACTATAAAAGCCTGTGTGGTGCAGCAGACATATCAAGCAGGATGGCGTGGGTCTTCTGTAGACTCGATGTCGTATGCCTCATGAGCGTAGTGTAAAGTTGCGAAGTTGCATGCAGACCTCTGTCTTGCTGAGCACTTATCTACACAGTTTATCTTTTGAACTCAACAGGTAGCAATTGAGACTCATCAAACAGCAATTGAGCTCAGTTGAGACTCAATAGAAAGCAATTGAGGTACAAAAACTAATAAGCTAGCTCATTTTAGTGATTGCACCAACTGAGGGTAGCTGCATAGACAGAGGGCTTGCATTTGGCCATTGCTGTGGATGCATGAGCACATGAAAACACAAAAATCAGGCTAGCTGTATGTAATTGCCATTGACTAGGACCAGACTCTGAGAGCGACCGGGATTCAAGTGGTCCAAGCTGATGTGCAGAGGGGTCAAAGCGTCTGCAGCCCTCATCAGCAGCTCCAGATGCACAGTAGTCTGACTGCCTACACAGGGAGCAGTCCGCCTTGCATGCACCAACCCTGTAGGAAACCGGTTGCGCACCTGCTTGTCCTCTGTTCTGACGTTCTGAATCTCCTTGGGTTTCTCAAGGACGCCGAGCTTGGTCTTCTGTTGGCGCTGCGCAACCTTGCGCACCTTGGGCTGTGCTGCCATTGCTCCCAGCATGCACCCCACCCCTGCATTCAACCATTCATTCCATGAATCCTTCATGCATGCATTCATTTGACCATTTGTGCGATCGTCATTCAACACACAGCTTCCCCTAGGGTCAGGTATGTACAGTCCTGAATAGCTCCCTGTACGAGGTCCTGCTTTGGCGATCAGCCTGGCAACATTGACGTATGTCTCTGTGTTTCAAATCAGACTAAACAACTTCATGCCAACTTTTGCGACTGTGACGTCTTTTGCCTTCAACTTGACAGAAGAAAAGCTTCTTAGCCCCTGCATTCAGCTTGCCTATCAAACAAGCCTGTGCTACAGCTGTGCTGGTGAGTCAATGAGCACAGCCCATGCGCCAGCAGTAAGTGACATGTACTTGACTGCCTGGTGTCTTGGCCTTGTCTAGCTGCATACGTCAACAGAAGATAGGGACAGAAGAAGCTTGAAGACACTGGACACAAGGATGTACGTAACAGAGCGCAGTTGGTGCTTTGAAGGAATGCCTGCCAAAGGATACAGCATCATGATGAGGCAATGATGAGCTAGGGGCCATGGATTGAGGTTTGAGCAGCAGCCACATTATTGCAGTGCGCTCACCAACAGCACACCCAAACAGGTGCAAGCAATGGTCCCCTGCAGCCACCCAGTCATATGCTGTGGGGTCCTCCTCTACGTCTGCCTGTGCGTCTGAGGCAAAGCGGAATTTGAGCCGGCGTATGACATCTTTGGCTGTCCTTGACTACAGGCAGCATAACAACACTGCCAAGGTATTTAACACCACAGGTTGGAAGGAGCTCCCATTATCATGGGAACATGTGTAAATGCACACTGGGGCTATGCATGAACAGGTGCAGATGGAAAGTTGAGCCATATATTTGCTCAGGAGCATGCAAAATTGCGTGCCATTGTTACAATGTGCATGCAGAAATGAAGTGCTGCAGGATTCACAGCAAACAACACCTTTGCTCCGGCTGCCAGCTTCTTTGCCTGCTCAACTCCACTAGCTGCTAGTGTGCAAAACACCTCAGAATCTTTTGCCTGTTCTCTTGGCCTATTGACTGCAGTGCACAGTGGTTGGTGGGTCAAGCAACCAAGCTACCAAGGTGGTAGCTTTTGGGACCCGACACAAATTGGCATTCTTGCAGAAACAATAGCCAATAGCAGTAGTGACTAGCAAAAATAGCGCTAAGGCTCACCTCTCTCATGCAACAAGTTTGCATTGCCCAGTGCCTCCTGCAGGCTGTCCTTTGAAAAGTCACCCAAGTCATCTTTGCTCCCTGCAGTGACACAAACAAAGCTGATAACAGTCAGCAGAGCCAGCAGTGGTTTAGAATCTTTCTGGAAGGTTGCAGGCTCACGTTGAATGGATTGCTGAAGGTCTCGGTAGCCTTTCCGAAGCTCACGATTACTTTCTATCTGCATCAGATGGACTTTGCTGTTTTCGTGTCCTGAATTGACCGCACAGAGCGTTCTGCACCCGCACCTGTGACTTATCCTGCGACAATTCCTGCGTTGGGTTGGCCCCTCTCGCCATGAGGCACGAGCAGCTCAATATCGATCACGCGTCATATAATGATCTGTTCTTGACACGCTGTGTGTGTATCTAACCGTTGACAGGCTTGCGATTTTTTGCCAAACTGATCTGCAGGTATTTTCCCACTCAACACGCTGCAGGATACGCCTTATGCTGTCGACCTGCAAAAGCCTGGCGACGAAGTCCGAAGCAGCAAGCACTCTGACAGTCGGGAGTTCCAGGGGTCGGTTGATCTGCAGATACAAAGCATGATACAAAGCATGATACAAAGGCTTGCACTCAGCTTGCAGGGCACTGGTTTGAACCGCCTTGCAGCAAGCGCCCCAAGCAGCAAAAGGCCCCTACCAAAATCAGCTGATCAGCCTTTGACCCAAAGCGCCCAGTTGTGCTGCTACAGCTACGCACGATGCAGGTACCCAGACTCGCCAGACCGTAAAGTGTCTTGGCTGTCAGGACTTCACTCTTGTAAGTTGCTCGGATGGAGACAAGGGTAACAACGTTTCACCGGCGTATATATGGCAACAAGGTATTGCGCAAGACGTCTGATCTGCCTGACGACCTCACAAACGCTTCTGCAGCCATTCGTCGTGTGTTTGAGCCGGCGGCACAGCAGTCGAAACAGCCAGCAAAAGATAAAAGGTCAGTCTTTTATCCTGCGAGACATGCTGTAATTGCACGTGCAGCCCTTAACAACAGAGTTTGAGGCATGCATGTGTGAGATCGATTGCGCATCAGATCTTGAACCACGCAGCTGAACTTCCTGTAAAATTTTGCTGCAGTAAGCGGCCCAAGAAGGTGGTGCACAAGCGCATCAGCAGCAGCGGGGATGAGTTGCAGAACCAAGTCGATTCTGGCTGGGTCAATGTGAGTTGTAGGTCTGGGCAGGCTCATGAGCAGTTCTTGCAATATATGTGCTTTGCCAACAATTCAACTGTTCACAGGTGAACCTGTCCCTGATGGCAGTGACAGACCTGTTACAACTCGCAAAGAAGCTGATGAAAGGGGTGGATGGGTTGCGTACACTCAAGTTAGAATGCTTCCCCAAGTAAGCATCTGCTCTGCTCTTTTGCACTGCTGCAGTCAGCAGCTACAGCACTTGCTTATTTTGTGTGGTCAGTTGGGTTCTGTTTTTTGGCTGTAACTTCATTCCTTAAGTTGCGCATAGCAGCTTCCAGTTCAACAGAAATGCGAGACTGTGAAGTTTTGCAACGATATGCACAAATCCTGCAGGATTGTTGCAAGGTAATTGTGTCATCACTACATCTGAATCTAATTACCTGCAGCAGTCTAGCACTTCTGGGCGTGTTTGCAGAGAGTACGACAGGCTGGAAGCCGATGCAGTCAAGCTGCATAGCAAGCCCAAGTATTCCCTAGCCAGCACAGACCATGAAACCTTGGTGAAGAGTACAGTGGACCTGGCGTGCAACCCCAAGCTGAAAGGCAAGGTGCCTTCTGCCATCAAGGAGGTGCTTGCCCATGGGGCTGCCCTTGAGGAGCTCACAATTGGCATGGCAAGTCCCTATAAAGCGGCACCTGGCATTGAGTGGGTCATGCAAGCATCATGACAACATGCTTCAGACAGGCCCTGAAATGTTATGGGCAAAGCCTGTGCACCTAAGTGTGGATACCGGGACAATGTCTGGGCATGTGTGCAAGATGCCATGTGTTTTGCCATCTGACATCTGTATGGCCGCCAATGTTGCTCAACACCATCAAGCTTTTCGAAATGCTGTTCAAGATGCACTCAAAGGGGAGCAAACCTTCCTTTGATGCTGTCAGTCCTGGTGTTACCTCCGTATGCTCTCGCATTCAACTGCAAATCAAGGCAACATGCCCTGTTGCTGGTGACACAGTCTGTCTTACACAGCAACCAATTGTCAAGCATATGTTTTTTCGATAGCCAGGGTTTTAAAATGCTTGTGGAATCGCAGAGCTTGCCTGCAGCCATTTGGAAGGCGCTTTGCAGCAGCTTGGGGGCTCATCAAAATCTGCAGACCCTGTCCCTCGCAGGTAGCGCCATTGGGGATGCAACTCTGCAGGTGAGCTACCCAGGGTCAACAAAGTGTGTCAGTGCACATCGATACTGAGCAGTTGCACCAGTCATTGTAAAGGCTGCTGCCCAAAGTACGCTGTGCCTTTACAGCTTGAAGCGTGTGTGCACCTGCTGCATCTGCTTATTGCTTGATTCTAGGTCGAACGCATTTACATATTATGGGGCCAACAAGCTACAAATCGCAACAAAAACCCAGAAATTAAGCCAAATGCAGGCACTAGTTGACAGCCAATGTGGACAGCCAGTATTGTGAACCATTGTCAATGCCAAAAACACCAAAAGAATTGATCCGGACGTGATTTGAACACGCAACCTTTCGATGTCACCATTTCGCAATGCTGGAGTCGAATGCTCTACCGTTGAGCCACCAGACCTGGATTAAACCAGCTGAGTCCGCTTGTGTGTTGATGGTAAATTTAGGTACATATAAATCTTGTTTTAACGGTGGAGTGTGATGATAGTGTCAGACAAGCCATGGCAGATCTGACGGCCGTCTTCGCCATACACATTTCCAGTCAGCTGCCATAGCAGGGCTGGTTCAGGGCTGCTTGAACTTGGCTGGCGCTGCAGGTGCTGAGTGATGGCTTGCGCACCAACCAGACCATTGCAGAGCTGAATCTTTCCGGGTGCAAGATCAGTGATGAGGGTGTCAAGGTTCTGGCAGGCATCATCAAGGTATGAATATGCCTGCAGTGTGCTATGCTTCCTGCTCCATGCTGAAGAGAAATCAAGCAATCAAAGAGGCAGCTGTCACTGCATTGCCATGCTGTCCATTGTGTGTACTCTGAGCATCTGCCAAGTAGATCTACTATCTGTAGAGGGTTCCCATGTTTGTGTCTGGAAGGACTAGCCTGTCTGTATGTGAGAGTGTGCATCTGTATCAGCACTCATTGAGGGTGAGAAAATCCACCCCCTATTGAGGGTGAGAACAGTCAACCCCAGGGTGCAAGGAGTCCCGCCCATCCATGGTTGGGAACTGCAGGCAAATGCAGCTGAGGCAGATGTTCAGGAGTGGCATGAGGGATTGAGGGAGTACCCAGACCTCAGCTTGGCACCCCACCTCAGGCGGCAGCAGTTCAGGGCCAGGAGTCGTGAGATCAGAGGCCGGGTGCAGGCTCGCTGTGGAGGTCTGCAGATACTCCACCTGGCAGAGAACAAAGTGAGGGCAGGATTTGGAGTATACCAGATCTTTGTGTAGTTGTGCAGTGAGTCTTGAATGCATGCAAGCCAATAGGGGCCACGATGCATTGAGTAAGCATTGTCTGACATTAACGCAGTTGCTGTTGTCCTTGATGAAGTCGCTCTAGCATGGTAAAGCACTGGTCAGTTTGCTGATCTGACTCAGCATCCAGCTTCTTTGCTCAGGTCTCTACACATAGTGATGTGCTAATGTGTCTGTTGCCTCATCTGTTGGGTGCTTCTAGTCAAGCTGCACAACCTGCCCAGATGCTCAGACTCTGCTTGCAAAGGAACCTCATACCCAAGAGCAGAGTCGCATTGCTCAGCACAGTGTGACCTGGGCTTGCTGTTGGTGCAGATCAGTGATGCTGGTGCTGATGTTGTGCTGGATGCCTTAGCCATGGACCGCAGCATGGTCCTGCTTGACTTGTCTGCCAACCAGCTCACCATGAAGAGGTGCGGTTTGTATCCCTGGCATTTGGCAAGCTGCCTCTGCTTTCTGGGCATGACCATGGAAGGCTTGTGAAACTCTGTTTGCACAGCCTCTTGTTTGATGCCTATGTTGCTGAATGCATACTGAGAGAGCTGTGACAGTTGGCATGAAGTTGCATGCACTTACTGCACATCAGCGGTGTCAAAGTCAATGCAGTCTACTCCAGACGCATACTCAAGCAGCCTTCTGATGCATGTACATACAATCACATCTGACAGACAAGGCTCTTGAGATACAACAAAGTCAAGCCTTTCCCGTGGACTTTCATTTCTGAAGGCGCTGCTGCATGTGCAGTGGCAAGAGATTCAGCAAGCTGATGAGGAAGCACAAGGGGCTGCTGCATGTGGACCTGCGCAGCAATGCAGAGGGGCTATCAGGGGTGCTTCAAATGATGCCAAAGGGCAGCGCTCACTCAGCGCTCAAACCAGATCCCTCTCAAGTCTCAGACCATGCAAGTTTGGCTCTGCTGGGTGATGCACAGACCACAGCCAATTCCCAGCAAGGGCAGGACAGAGGGCATTCCCAGCGTCAACAGGGGCTGTTGACAGGCGGGGGCATCCAAGGTGAATATGGTAGCCAGCATCAGTTGCGGTCAGAGGGTATGAGCAGGAGTATGGGTCGTGAAACGTCACAAAAAAGCACGCTTGCTGCATCCAGCCGCAAGGGCCTGGTGCCCAAGTTCACTGCTGACAGTCAGCATGTCAGACAGCAGGCGGACAAGGAGAACAGCAACTTTGATGGCGCTCAGGGTGTCAGCAAACAGAGCAGCCGAGCAGCAGGACCGAAAGCTTCAGCTAGGCCGGTCAGCGCCAAGCCAAAAGCTGTTGGTTCCGCAAAGGCTGTCAGGCGGCCCAGCACAGCACACCCAGCAGCACAGACTTTTGACTTTGACTCCAGATCATGGCTACAGTCACAGCCAACTGCAAACATGAGCCAGTTTGCAGCTGCTACAGGAGCTGCCAGGCCTGGCATGCTGGAGGATGGTGACTTTGCCACTGCCAGCTTCAGTGGTGGCTATCTTACAGACACGTCAGTCCACAATGCACATCAGTTGCTTGACAATGCTGCTGTTGGTTCAGGTTCCTTTGATGAGTGGGCAGATCCTGCGTCTCATCAGCGTCAGCGTGCTCAGACAGGCAGTTTGTACACAGAGCACATGCTTGCCTCAGATCAGTCTGAACGGCACAACACAGCAGGCGCAGCTTGCCCAACGCGCAGGACGGTGTCTTTCCAGGAACATCAAGCACAGTTGGCTGCAGACCAGCACAATTGTCAGCAGCAAGCAGCAGCTGCCATGGCAGACGGTGCAGCAGCTGATTTGGCAGCTGACAATGTATATTTGCATGGTGTTTCAGAGGCATTCAGGGAAGTTCAGGAGGCAGAAGAAGAAGGGAGATCTAGAGCAGCTGCAGATCATGCAGTCTGGAGTCAGGCTGCTGCTGGACATGAAACTGACTGTGTACCTGATGAGCTGCTGCCTCAGGTTCAATGCAGTGCAGCAGCATCTTTCAGGGAGCGCAGCTCAGGCATGACAGGACCAAACTCTGCTCAGCCTGTCAGGACTCAGCAAGTCACGTCCAGTCAGCAGGCACAACAGCAAGCCAGGGCTGGTGCAAAGGCTATTCCCAGACAAGCCCTGGCTGCTGATCAGGCAATGCTTAGATCCTCTGGGCATCCTGGTGGGGCCGACAGATCAGGTGCAACTGTGCAAGTTGCAAGCAGAGCAGCTGACCCTGAAGGTGACGCTGAAAGCAGGATGCCAGATCAGGCATTGTCAGTGGCAGCTGCCATGGAAGCTGCCAAGCTGAATGTGTGGAAGGCTGAAGTCATGTGTGAGATTGAGGGATTGAAAAGCAGCCTTGAAGGGCAGGCTGTTGAACGACAAAGGTATGCATCATGTCCCGTCAAAAGCTTGGTTTTTTACAATCATTTCATCATTTAATGCCTGCTGCTCAGAACAATTCGCACGCTGCATGACAGACAACGCATGATGGTTGCATGCAATCACAGGCTGATGCTACTGGCAGCCACCATGTTTGTACTGCTGACAAGATTGCGATTTTGGATTCTTTGATGTCATGTATGCTTTGCTCATTGTGACATTTTGCTCAGACAGCAGTGACCAGCAGTCACAATTCTAGCCATGTCATTGCAGCATTGCTCTGCTTCTCATGGTGGGGCTGGTCTTGTCATGGTATGAATCAGCATGTTGCACTGTGGCAAACTGCCAGCAGCACCTGACCTTGCTTTGAAGGTGTTAGTCTTTGATAGACACCCCAAATGAGGCGACGTGCTATATGTAACAGTGTGTAAGTTAGCTTGAGCCATTCTGAAGAAGCAAAACTGGCCTCACACTCAGTGAGATTAGCGCACATTGCAAAGCTACAATGCATTTCTTTGGTAAGTGTGTATCATCTTTCTGGGCTGGCTGCAGGGCTGAGGCAAGGGTGGCAGAGCTGCAGCAGGAGAATCTGAAGCTGGCTTCCAGGACACCCCTCCCTGCTGACCCCCCCAAACCTGCAGTAGCCCGTCAGAAGCCCACCACAGCGTCAGGTAGGCCCTGCATCCCATCCACTGTTCACCATACCTTTCATGCAGTGCATGTTGCTCATTGCACACTGGAAGCTGCCCTTTGTGCAGGAAACTGCATCACTTGCATCACAAGGCTCAGCCTGAGCAGTTTGCCGCCCTATGGGGTGTGCATGCATAGTCATGCGCCACAGTCCTGACTTTGATTTGATGACCATGCATTGATAATGCCAGCATTTGCAATGTTCCTGAGGTCAAATCTGCTGTCTTTCAAGCAATATTGTGCTCTGTATGGATTCAGGATGCAGTCACTGGTGCCAAGTGTCAGACTTGATTGTATGCTGCAGCCAACACTCACTGCATGGTAAGCAGCTTGACAGCATGCTGCAGGCAAGAAGAGCCATGGACTAGCGACAAAGCAGACGGCAAGTAAGCAAAAGAGGAAGCCAAAGCGTGCCGGTGCAGTCCTGTTGCAAGATGATTTGAATCGTGAGGTGTTGCGAGGGCAGCAGCAGGTCATGGGTGATCTATCTCAGGTGACATTTGCTGTCTGCACACCAAATCCCGTGCTGCCAAACAGCTGCTATGTCTGATCACTGCCAATCATGTAGCAGGCTGATCTTATGGTGTAGCTGAAAGCGCTGATTGCTGAGTATAGGTCATCAGGAGCTTGGATGAGCTTGTCAGTGACATTGAGGACACTCAAGCACATCCAATTGACGATCAGTCACAAATGTATAAGCCATCCCATGGAGGTACACAGATTGTGTATGGGCTGCATCCAGATACAACAACACAGTCACACAGCTGTATCAATGACGTTTTGGAAGATGTGACAAGGCAGCTGAGTAAGAAATTTGACCTGCATGACACCTGTTGTTTGAAATGAGAAGAACAGTCTTAAAAGCAGTTGACTCTCAAGTCAAAACATTGTCAAGATATAGTGGCAGCTGTCTCAGTGTTGAGATGAGTTTGCGCGTGTGCCAAGCTTGCTGTTTGTCTACAAAGCGCTTTGTATGTGCTTTAACAAACACTATCAAGACCTGGTGGCGCCACTTGCTTGTGCCAGGCTGACCCACATATGACTGGCTTTTATGAAGTGCCACGGTGGCCCATGAGAAGGCAGTACTGTTCGTGTCTGTCAGCATCAACCATTCTATCTGCATCTTTGTGCCAATGATAGTCAAGCCAATGCTCATGGATGCTGATCAATCACAGCAGAAAGTTGGTGTCCGTTCAACAGGGCAGTACCAGCAGTACACAAACATTTCCTTTTTGAACAGTCAAACTCTGGTTGAGGTTTGTGCCTTCGATAAATGCATAGGGAGTATCAGGGCCTGCAAGCCCCAAAATGGGTCCCAACCTCCCTGATTTCTCCAACAGGTGTGTCGACAAACGATGTGCAACTGAAACAAAACGGAGTCGCAGTTGATGTGCAAGGCTTCACACTTTGGACAGCATTGTGCATGCACTGTTGTTCAGGCATCTGTGTTGCATGGACTCTCAAAATGCTGTTATACGTGATGCGCTCTGTCAGACAGTGAGTCCTACGAGAACATGCTTGATTTTGTGGTGACATCGCACATGACTTACTCTGTGACTACAAGCCGTCAGCACGCATTTGTCCTGTCAGGTTACAGCTGTCGCAATGGTCGCTGTTAAGTCAGATATTCCAAATCGAGAGAAAACCAGACCAACCAAGACAGTGCGTGCTGACGGCTGCAGGGCAGAGGACAAAAGCAGCAAAGATGCTGCAGAATTCGTGACCTCCAGTGCGCGCCATCACTGCGCAGGCATGGCGCCATGGAGCCCTCAAAACCTGCACACCATCTGGTTTCGGAGCAACATTGATTCAATTTCTCTCTGTCAATCCACCTGCACCTGTTGGTGATTTTCATAGGAACTCTCTGTTTCCGCGACGTGTCAAGGCCAGTAAAATCAAATGCAGCCAACAAGGGGTCCGTCTTGCGCAGTAAGCGCGCGTGTTCATATCAGGTGCTCAGCTTGAATTCAAGTCTGCCTGCGGTTGGCTGGGACCTGTCTACACTTGCTCACCGTGACCTGAGTGTCTGTGTACAGGCAGACCTCGACGTGCCCATTCAGCGTGGCACATTTTCAACCGCACCGATGTGTCCTCCACAGACAGTCATCACGCACCCTCGGAGAGTCCAGAACACCGGGTAGGAATATGGCTAGACAAGTAGTCATATGCTTAAATCTAATCTAGCTTTATCTCTCCTTTTAAAGCAGCTTTGTCTGTGCACCAGGAAATCGAAGAGTATGCGCCTGCTTGCAAACAAAGCAAGAGCCTTCATTGCTGGCGGAGAGACCAGACATAAGCTTGCTGAAGCCAGAAATTTTAAAGCAGTGGCATCATGCCAAAAATCAGCACTTAGGGAACATCCTCATTCAGCCCAACAGCAGTTTGAGGGTATGGTGGATATGCGACCAATGTCCTTGTGGAGTGCCACATGAGTGGCAGGCCCATGTCCACCATAGGCAGTACATGGACTATCAATGCCCAAGCTGTTGCAGCCGCAAGCTCTGCAAACACAATTCACTCTCGGTTATGGCACCCTGTGTGGCTGTTTACTGGGACAGCATCAGGAATGTACAGACAGCGGATGAGGTCCTGGCACACAGCCACAACAAAGGCCATTGGATGTGTCCAGGTTGCAGCTGGCGTTGGGAAGCCATCATAGCAAAAAAGGTTGCGACCAACAGCGGCTGCCCAAAGTGTTCCAAGAAGAACATGCGACACACCAAGCAGCCAACCTTGTCAGACAGCGGCCATCCTATCATGGCTGAATTCGACTTCAAGAAGAATCAGGAGGCAGGTCTTGATCCAAAGAAGCTTACCCTTGGGAGCAACAAAAAGGTGCATTGGGTTTGTCACAAATGCCCCAAAGGGCAACTGCATCTGTTTGAGTCATCCATTGCAAAGCGATTTGGAAGGAAGCAGGGCTGCCCTTACTGCAGGTATCAGAAGGCTTGCATTTGCAACTCATTCAAGTCGCTTCATCCTGTACTGGCGCAGGAATGGGATACTGCAATGAACAATCTTTCGCCTGACCAGGTTCTACCACAGTCTACACAATTAATCTACTGGAAGAATGCAGCTGGACACACTTGGCAGCAGACTCCTTGTGCTCGCGTCAATTTTCTCCATAAACGGGTCAAAAAGGCAGCCACCATGTCAAAGCTTGAAAGCCGAGACAAAATTTGAAAAATACACATTTTGCTGCACAGTGATTAGTCCATTCATGTATTCTGTGCCAAGTGAAAGATGTCAAGCCAGTGCGGCCGCACGTACAGTCCAGCTTGCAGTCCTGCTATGTTTTGCAGCAAAGGGTTTTTGTGACAAGTATCTGGGCTGGTGCCACATGGCCGTTGCTGACATGGACTGTGTGTTATTTTGGACACTCTGATTAACTTGATTAGCATAGCTTTCAAAGCAAATGCAGGGAGCATCTTGACCAAGCCCAAAGTTGCAACAAACTTGTTCATTGATTTCATCAATTATCACTGGCGTGTGATGTGCATTGATGGCATGTACTGTCACACTGTGCGTACATAGTAACAGCTTGCTTGTGTGATGTTGAAGTGTGAAGCGAACAACTTGGTAGAGAGTAATCTATTGAGATGCACTGGGCAGTCGGCGGGCTTGCATAACAGGACCGTGTTTTACATGGTGTGTGTACTGTGTAGCTACTGACAACAGCTCTCCAGTGCTCACACTTTCAACATAATCTCACATCCAGAACGATGCGCAACAAACGAGCTTGATTCTGTCTCTTCATGCAAGTGCGTCATTCTTTATATGCTGCGCTCAGATCCTTTGTACAGACGCTGCGTACAGTAGAGGCGCTGCAGTGAAGGTGCTGCAAGACGTACACGTGACAATATGGACGCAAGGAAGCAAAGAATGCTGTGCCAACAGGACATTGCACTAGGACAAATCCTGGAATCCCAGTTGTTCATGAACAAGCCTCCGCTGATAATGATGCTGACAATCACTGCATGTGCTGACATGTTTCAAACATTATGTTTGACATCCCCCGTGGCTACCGTAGTGCTTTTAATGTTGGTCGATCAAATAAATAATCCAAAAAACGGCGACCCCCTTTAAAAAACATAAATGTAATTATTCATGCCCTCGTCCCCTATATAAAATAATGGATAACGGAACAAAATTGACGCTTTGAGCGCGAAAAGTGCTAACGATCTAGCTTGTTGCGCACGCACAGCCAGTGTTGCCAGCAGTGATGAAGCAGCAATTGCCAAGGAGATTGGCACTACACTACGCGCACGCACAATTCTCATAGGGTTCGTTTCGTATTTGCAGTTCTCTACCGGTGCGTTAGCAGTTCGCAGAACGACTTGAGAATTCTCATAGACTTCGTAACGGATTTCGCAAGTCGAACGGCAGGCGGGATGCTAAAAACATATTCTCATATTCTTCGTAAGACGCAGCTGTGAAGAACTGAGGCTCCACAGGACAGCTTCTTCGAATCGCTGGCTGCAACAGGGTCAGATTAAAGCAGAGGCATGGCTTGCATGCTGTAAAGAAGCATTTTGTTCACAGAGCACCCTTCTCACAGCAGCTAGCAGAATACAAGGCCTGGTGCGCTAAAACCCCATCCAGCTTGACAGGCCAGGCTGTGCGCACAGCTCATGTACATGGCAGAACTCTGAGAAGCATATCTTTTGTTGCTTGGGCACTGCCATCATTATCATCAAGTGTCAGTGCCCACGATGCAGCTATTCCTCTCCATGCTTTATCTGGCATTATGTGAGCTTTCACATAGCTGCTAAACAAAGCCACTTCACCATCAGACACATTTTGATGTGCGCCAAGCATGAGTTGAGATGGTGGCAAATCAAGCCTGGATGCAAGCATCCCAGTTTGGTGGAGTGTCTTCGGTGGCTGCAAACACTGAATGAACATGTGCCGCTGCTGCTGCTGCTGCTGCTGATGCTGTTTGGTACTTCTCACTTGTTGAGCTGGTGCACATCATTGACACAGCATGGAAATATGCTGAGCCGGATCTGCAGCAATAAGGTGTCACCGTGCAGACCAGCAGACAGTTGCATGATGCAGCCTTGGGTAGCGTGACGTTCTGGCACCTGCCTCCTGTCAGATTGTCATGCATCAGGGGCTTGGTTGCTCCCAGTCATAAAGGGCCTTGCTTGCATCTTGATTGCAGGCTGCCTGGTTGTGATGGCAACAGGCTGTACATCGTCACCTTGTCGCCCTTGCTCATGCGCATCAACCTGCCTCAACACAAGAATGCATGCAAGTGGGATCAGGCTTCCATTGTGTTTGATTTGCCAGCTTAGCTGGCTGAGCTGCTGTACACCCACCTAGGAGAGCCACACAGGGCTCTGCTTGACCACCACTTGTTGATTGACCATATGGACCAAAGCTGTCCATATGTGTTCATGTACATGCATGGAAGGGGCTTTGCTGGTGCGGTGTTGACCTTGTATTGGCAAAAATGGTCGGTTGTGCAAGGAGGTGTCAGAGTGAATTTAAGCATGTGTAGGCAAGTGTTTGTTCATGAGACGTGAGAGAGCATCCAACACTGCTGTAGCTGGTCCATCAATTAAGGAGCTGCTGTGCTGATGGGAGCGAGCAGCAATGGCGCAAGTGGTGTGACATGCAGTTCCACCAGTCAACAGCATGCAGCTTTGGAGGACTGCAATGCTGCAGATCAGGTCAGATGCACCTGCTGCTGCAGCAGAGCTTAGCTTGAGCGCACCCCCACATTGTGGGCACGTCATTGTGTCAGATTCTGAGTCAGACTGTGAGGAGTACCAGTCATGCAAGTCTGACAGCATGGGGGACAATGACATAGAGCTGGATCAGCAATCTGATGATGATGTTGAGCTGGACCTGTAGTGACTTGGGTCAATTATACTGAAGTAGGCAGCTTGGCTGTGCAGAACGTGGCGTCACCCTGCTGAAATGCTTGTTGGCATCACATTTTCTTTTGTTTGTGAACCCTATGCATGTACAATGAACAGTGATGCCATCTGGACAGAATTTGTTAGCTCCTAGCGGCACCTGTTGGTGTCATGTAGGGGCCACAGATTTGAGATGGTCACAAATCTGAGATGTTGCGCACATGCCTATATGGAACCACAAGGCTTTGAGTAGGCAGTCCAGCAGTGTTGGTCACATACAGCTTCATTTGCATCTTTCTCTCACATTGCAGGCTGCCCAGAATATGACCAGCACCTGACAGCCCCCACTTGGGTCACTTAAGCCTGGTCCTGATGGCGCACATTATTAGTATAAATGGTCATCCCCTTTCACTGTCCTTGCATGGCTGATGTTGCTGTTCATGTGCAAGCATTGCGTTCAATCAGCACAACATGCAGCCCAGGACGATGCACTGCTGTTGACAGCACCATGTAAGCATGATGCAGATTCCTCACATCGTTGTATATATTTTAGTATTGAGACAGTGCTTTGAGTCATAATGCAGTCAAGATCATCATGGACATAAAGGGAATATCGTCACTACGGGTTTTGCCACGCCAAATCACATCATCATGCACAAAGTCGCAGCTTTCATGATTGTGCGTGTGAAATCTGTATGCAATAGGAGCGCAGACTGCTGTGTATCATGATCACAAAGACTGTGTGCATGGCCGGGGATGATCATAGCTATGTGGAAGTTGCGCACTGAAATGAAATTTTGGTTTTCCTGTTGTCACCCTGCAGTTGAGGTGCTTGCTTCTGCAGCACAAATGCTCCCCAGAGCTTGCGAGCATGCAGTGCGCAACATCATTGCACAGGTGTATGAAAATATAGCATAAGGTTTCCAAGAAGTGTGTGCTGAGAAGCACACCAGGTTGGGCAGATGTTGCATAGCTGCTGCACAGGCTGCAGCAGCTTGTTTGCTGTTCAAGCACCCTCTCACAAAACTGACTATGATGCTGTAACAAGGTTCTAACTGTCTATTCTTGCTTGTCTGCTGCCCAGATCAAGTGCCAAGATGCTTAGGCTGAATGACTTCATGCAGCCGCTCAGGACAGAGTTACAAAGCGATCGAAATTTCTGCAGGATTGGTGGAGCATTGCAATGGAAAAGGCAACGTGCGAGGACTGTTGGCAACGTATGCGATAGGGGAAAGCTGTCTGCGCTAAGGGACCTGCAGGCATTGGGCTCTCGGGACGGGCCTGGCAACGCAGTCAAACTTGCCCGACAGGTGCCTAGTTTCACTTGGATGCTTGCCTGGCTAAGCCTAGGAGACTCGCTCTAAGCTCCGAGTCTGGTTCAGCAGTCAACAATGCACAGGCAGACTCACCTGACAGGGAGCCGCTCAAGGCCTCGGAGGAGCGTGGTACAACCGTATGGACCACAAAAGCCTATAGGAGAACTCACTGGGTACATTTTATGCCTTGACCGTGCAATATTGACGGCAACAATATCAAGGCAGCCTGTAACGGCTTGCACGCGCCACGGACTGACTCACGGAAGCACTCCGTGGCGTGCGGACAGTCAAGATGCTCTTGAGTCAAAAAAGCGTTCTGACGGCCAATCTGGCAAACCGTTTTCATCACAAGTTCATTTACTCTCTGTATTGTCGTAGACTGCAGGCGGTCTCTTCAAGACAGCGCAGGCGCCGGCTTTTGGCCTCATGTGCATGCATGCCTTTCTGACCATTGCTGACCGCTTTGGGGTATCTTGGCTCAGCTGCATCGGACTGTTCACATCGGACATGATACAGCTCATGTTCTTGTTGTCTAACCTTTGGTTGCGTGCCAAACGTGACCCATCGTACCGGCGAACTCAACAGCTCCAGAGATCTCTGAATTTCCGACAGCTAGATGTCTGTACAGGTCTTCAGCCCCGTCCCAAGGCCTGCGACTTCATCCCGTAGCTTTGCTTCCTATCAATTTGCTGGCTTGACCCACACCACTGAGAAGGATCTAGCTGTTTTGGAGCATGGCATGATCTGGACAGGTGTGACTAATTCAGGCTATGTCACATCACAGAACATGCTCATGACATCTTGCAGTGTATGCTGGTTGGTTGCATGGCTGCATCATTCAATGCTGTCCAAGCTGTGGTTTGCAACAGCTTTTGGCACATGAGTAAGTCCCGCTGTTTATCCTTTTGAAGCATGTCGCAGGATCTGGAATGCCTCGCTTCCCTCTGGCCAGTACAGCTACAATTGCTATTGGCATGCTGTAAGATTTTATTGTAATTTGCAGGAGCATCAAAGGAGACAACGATCTTCCAATACCCCTGACTGCGAAGCCATTTTTGCTGCGTCACTTAAAGCTCAATCATCAGTGTAATGCCCAGGATGAAGAATGTGCTGCAGCACCTGCACCAAGCTCTTCAAAGTCTGACCCACTTCCAGCAGAGCCTGCAGCTACAACAAGAGTGCAAGGAGAACAGGTACATGTACTATCAACTTTGCAGGTCATACTGCTATTGGTAGCATCACAATGCATATGTTAAAATATCTCTAGAATTGCAATGTGCTCAACCATGCAAAGCAATCATGCATTCATTGCTTGCTCATGATTGCAAGAGATGTTACAGTTTGGTCAGCTGAGAAATTGTTATCCTGCAGGCTGTTCAGCACGATGTTGCCAGTGGCCACAAGCCTGGGACAGACAAGCTAGCTGCAGCAATCCAAAAGCCAGCTGCCAAGAAGCAGTCAGCTCAGTCAGTCATGGCAGCTCAGTCAAGCAGCAAAGACACAGGTGGCTGTGGTGCTGCAGCTGGGGGGGATGGCAACCATAGTGCAGCAAACAGGGGCAGGGGCAGAGGCAGGAGTGCCAAGATTTGTGCAGCAGCTGCTCCAATTGCAAGAAGTTTGAGATCTAGAAACAACAAAGCAGTAGATGGTCCAGATCTGGATTAATCGAGCTAGCACTGATATGATTGGAAGTAGTCTAGCTCAGCATGTGTGCAGCACATGATTGAGTTTGCTTGGCTGTCGTGCCTGCTTGATGACTGCTGCAATGCAGCAATTCTAGCAGCCTGTATGACACAATGAATGAATTGTTGAGTAATGCTAATCGTAAATACGTGGTACGTGCTGACGAACCGGTTGAGAACAGTGCGTCATTCGTATTCCGTTCTTGCAGCATTTGCATTTCGTTCTTTCTCTCTTCTCAAGCAGCGCACAATTTGAGAATTCGTCATCGGTTCTTGAACATAAGCGAACTGCTTGAGAACGCGAATTCTTCACGCAGTCGCACTTGCCAAGCAGCTTTGCGAAGCATATACGAAACGAACGGGATGGTCGTTACGATCGGGTTCGCTTTTCTTTCGCAACCCGTTCTTAAGATGTTCGTAAAGAGTTCACAGGATTGTGCAGAAGCTGCAATATGTACGAAAGTCTAGAGAACCGCATAAGAATTTTTTTGTTATCCTAGTGCTGATGAGGGAGAGACATACAGCTCAGTGTCTGAGGTCACAAGTGAAAGTGACAACTTTCCGGAGGGCAGCAGCAATGATGATGAGTGAATTAGCGGACTCTGCTGAGTTATCATAGCATGGTTTGTTCATTGTTTTGGTGTCTGCACTTGCAATGCAGCTAATTGTAATTTTTTGCAACCTTCAACAGCAGCAGACCTGTATTAAAAACATCAAAAGTATTTATCTGCTGTGCCGACCCCCGTTGAAAATATTCGATTAAACTTTTAATCATCAAACTGCGCAGAAGGTCTGTTGCAATATTCCGGAGGGTCGCGACCCTACATAAAATCCGACCAACATTAAAAGCACCACGGTACAGATCATTTGTCCATTTGATGTATTCTGCAATGCTTCTTGTGTAAGTTATCAAATGGTCAAAGTCAAACATTGCGCAGTAGCATGCAAGTCCACGCAATACCTGGCCTGCAGAGCAGACCGCGCAGGATTATAATATCTGTTGGCCGAGTTCCGCAGCTTTTGCTTCGTCTAGGCGTCCGCCAGCTTATGTCCTTGCGCACTTGTCAGCCAGTTGCTCGGCCGTGGAGTTGCAAGGTGTGACTATGGCATGCAGGACGCTTGGAAGCTGCACGCTTGAGCTTCTCACTGCCACATTGAGTGGCGTGTCATAGCTTGCTGTGCCTTTCAGGCCCCCTTCAGTTCCCCAAGCAGCAGCTGTGTCCATTATTCGAGAGCGCCTGTTTTGCTAAAGCGATCAAGCAACACAAGAGAAAGGTTCACCAGCAACGGACGTCGTTGGTCTGCAGCACTCGAAAATAAGTAACTATCAAGGCGCTTGAAATAACATCCCACACAGGAGCTGTTTGTTGTATCTTGAGATCAAGTTTGGCGTGTTTCGTGCTATTTGCAGTGCTCAGGTAGATGTCAGTGTACCTCTCGAAACTGCTTGGGACCTGTGGCGAGACAAGACACAAATAATCAAATGGATGCCGTGGATTAACCGGATAGAAATACTCCCTGACGATCCAAAACAAAGCAAATGGGTTTTGTGCACTAACCAGTTTGGACGAAACTGGGAGCTGTCTTGGCGAGCTCTTGACCTGACGCCTATCAAGCATCAAAAGGTAAAGAGGCTGCTGTGTGCGACTCACAAGAGTCACACATAAGCATGCAGCTGAGCAGTATGTTGTTGCAAAGCTGCACCCAATCTATGCAAGCTTGTAAGTCTTTCCTTGACCTGCAGATCCATTGGAGGTCACTGCCAGGATCCAACTCCAGTGGCATAGAAGTCCCAAACAGGTGACATGTGGCTGGCACCTCATGCAGAGTATTGTCTTGGCTCACTGGCATCAGCCACTGCAGATCTGATGTTGTCCACTGTGGTGGCATGCTGCTTTCTAGATGAACAGGTGCAAGGGATCGCTGTCATGCAGGGGCCAAGTCAGATTCTACAAGAAAGGTCCAAATGCATGTACAGTCAAGTTGACAATAACGTATGAAGTGCCAGGACCACTGACTCCTTTCGCTAGTGTAAGTTGTCAAGGAGGGAAAGTATGCATTCTCAGCAGGTACTGAAATCAAAGCTGTGCCTGCACAAACCTCGTGTCTGCTTGTGACTGCAGGCTATTACACCGCTGGTGGAGCGCATCTTACAGACAGACATGAATAGATTTAGAACTTATGCAACATCACAGCAGCAGTGAGAACAAATTACTGACATACATGTTGAGTAGTTATGCCACTTGTTGCTATACAATGATGAGGTTTGTAGTAGTTTGATGCTGCTGACTGCTTATTGCTTCCATTTGAGTTTTCATTGCATTACAATTGCATTGCTAGATTGGTTGCCTTTTTTATTGTGAAACGAGATGATCCTGCCTAATGCTGATGCTTTGTAATAAACCAGCTTGACATCACTACCTCAGCAAATATGTACCATTGGAAACTGAGATCCAATTTATCAGGGGGGTTTAAGTACCATTGAACTCGAGCTTGGTGCATCCAGCAGGAACCATAGTCAAAACACAGATCGACACACACAAGAAACCCTATCAACACATGTTCAGTAAATGAATGTAGTACTCAGCTAACACAAACACCAGAGACCTAGTACACAGCCAACAAAAGACACCACACACCGAGTCCAGCAAGCAAATGCCAATTTTGTAGTAAGTGTTATCACAACCCAGGCATGGGGAAGTCAGTTGCAAAGGCCTCAACCTCTTCTCGCAACTTCTGAATGTCACTCCTGTCAGCATTAGCCTTCAGATGCCGGTGGAAAGCGCGCAGCTTGCCATCCTCAGGTGTGCTGTTCTTCAGGTCGATGGCAATCTTGATTCCCCTGCACCATGCAGCAACGCCTCTTGTATACCAGCTGCTTAGCAAGATATGCCAATTCGTACGTCATGCTGTCGTTGTATTAGCAAAGCTGCCAAACAGGTAGCAAAGTGACGTGTATTCTGGCTTATGGCTGATCACGGCACAATCTTTGATCATCAAAGCAGGGCAAACTTGCATGCAAGATTGACGCTGCTACAAGCAGTGACACAACAAAGTCATGCAGTAAGCTTACATAGTCTGGCACAAGAATGCAGTGCAGCAGAACAGCAAAAAGCCCCCACCTGTCCAAGAAGTCAGCAATCCTGACGAAGTCATCCTGCTTGAAACCCCTGGTGGTCAGAGCTGGCGTGCCAATGCGCACTCCACCAGGAATGATGGCAGACTTGTCTCCTGGCACACTGTTCTTGTTGAGGGTAATGGATGCCAGATCCAGGACGCTCTGCGCTCTAGCACCGTCCACACCTGATGGCTTGAGATCCACCAGTATCAGGTGGTTATCTGTGCCACCACTGACCAGGGTGTAGCCTAGCGCCATCAACCTGTGTTTGAGCATCCACTGTAACAGCTTTTCATCTGCTGTGACCATGATATGGACAACCTTCATGTCTACAAAGCTTTGAGGGCTAGCACGCATATATTCAGGCCAGTCTGATGTGACCTTGCATGCTACGACTGAAAAGAGTGTGTAAAGCTAGACACATTGACACACTTGGATACTTGCGAATGTTCTGGGTCATTGTCAGAACACATCAGCCGCATACAATTTGAGGAACTATCACTTATGCTGTTTTGTTCATGCAGTTGAGGGACCATCACTTCATGCGGTTTTCTCATTGCATGCAGTTGAGGTCCACCAAGCTGAAACGTCATTAGCCACTTTCAGAACTATGCCACTATGGTTGGATTCACCACAACTTAATCCAGCATGAAATGATGGGCATGTATCACATGAGTAGCATTGCTGGTGAGGCCCTGATCATCACCCTTCCAGACCTCCAGTGGTAAATGACAGACAATGCTTGAGTGCAGTGAGTCCACAGGGTGTGTGATGACCCACAGTTCTGGTGACATGTGTATGATCAGGTAAAAGGTAACTGAGTTGCGGAAATGTCCAGGCAAAGGTATAGTCATATGCACAGTCGCAGGTATGTATAGATTGCTGTGTATGTAGAGAGTGCACACCTGTCAGCAAGCGCTCTGCAGTTGTCCACAATCTGCTGCTGGTAGGCTTTGAACGCAGAGCTCTGGGCCATCTTGAGGGCAACAGCAATGCCTGAGATGGTGTGATTGTGGGGGCCGCCCTGCAGGCCTGGGAAGACTGACTGGTTGATGGCCTCCTCCAAGTCCTTACGGTAGAAGATCATGCCTGGGCAGACCCACACACACGCATTCAGTGCAAGCAACATGTGGGGTGTTGGTGCTGGCAAACTGTGCAGGCAAATTGACTGGTTGATTGCCTCCTGCGACTCTGCGTGGGAGGATCATGCCTGCACACCGTTGCATCTTATTTGATGCATGATAATCAAAGCACAATTTATGCCTGCATGTTGTCACAGACAGACAGACAACTTGTCAACAGCTTCCTTGATAAATTGCTCTGCATTACTGTACTCTCACAAGAGCAGAAGCATGCTACCAGCATCACTGTCACTTCTGAACTTCCTTCACAGCCTTACACATGACATGATGACCTTGGCAGTACTACACAGCACACTGGTTTTGAACATGCAGCACAGCAACATGTGGCCAGGCCGAAGCCCAACGCAAGACCCTCTCTGAAACGTATATGTTAGGTCATGGTGCACAGCATTGCACAGCAGACTGCAGCATACACTGTACAACTTGAACAGGTCAGGCCATAGTTCAAACCTCCACGAGGTCCCCTGAGAGACTTGTGGGTGGTGGTGGTCACAACATGGGAATGCTCAAAGGGGTCGGCAACCACCCCAGCAGCCACAAGGCCGGATGTGTGCGCCATGTCTGTCATGAGGTACGCGCCCACATTGTCTGCAGCCTTCCTCATGCGGGCGTAGTTGTAGTCACGCGCATACGCTGACGCACCTACACACGGACGGCTGCTGTCAGCTGTTTGGGGGCGGACCTGTACTGGGGACGAACCTGTACTGTTTGGCCTGAGCTACTCATGCAAACAGGGATGCTGTCAAGTGGTGAGCAAAACCTGTTTGTAGCTTATGCTGTAACAGAGAGCCTACAGCAACTGAACTGAGTCGTGTCCGCTCATTGACCAAAAGACATTCTTGACTTTGGCAATGCTGCGAGGGTTGACAGTAGCTGGTTATAGCTTGTATTGTGCAGGAGGTGTCTGAGCATACCAGCAATGATAAGGCGAGGACGGAACAGAGTGGAGGTCTGGTCTAGAGTGTCATAATCTACTAGGCCGGTGCTCTCATCCAGTCTGTAAGGCATTGACTCAAAGTAAACCGATGTAGCAGATATCCTGCGCTTGGGAGTCATGAAGCCATGCGTCAGGTGACCACCTGCGCAAAGTGATTTGTTCACACTCCCCATCTTGTTTTGCAATAGTGCTTCTGAATGCACTTGTGTCATGCGCACAGGCACATTTGTTTTGATCATTGACAATCACATGTCATGTAATATGATGTGCTCACAGATTTGTAATGCATGGATACTTGCATGCAATGCAGACAGCTTGAAGCAACATCATGATTGAACAGGGAGCTTGCATGTACTGTGAGGCATGTGTTACCATGCGGCAGATCTAGGCCCATGATGCGGTCATGAGGCTTCAGAAGGGCTGAGTAGACTGCAAAGTTGGCAGGAGAGCCTGAGTGCGGCTGCACATTGACACCCCACTCCTCAGGGTTCAGTCTGAACACATCCAGGGCGCGCTCCTGCATTGCATTAAGCAATCTAAGCATGCAACAGAATGGTGCCAACATCCATGTGCAGCTTCGCTTGTAACAGTGACAAGTGAACAGTGTCTTGACATCTCGTGTGCATGATGCCACGCATAAGTTACACATTGTGTGTATATGGTGATATTGGTGTGATGTGTACCCAAGCTCCAGCCTTGCGTCATGCACTTGCCGTACTACACAACTTCCTGATTCAAGAGTAGTGCATCGATGTGTAAAGTGCAAGACACATGCTGCAAAACTCCTGACACATGCTACAGATTACTTTACTTGAACAGATCCCATCAGACAATCAGGAAGCGGACTAGCTATATCATGACTATTTTCAAGGCCCAAGTGTGTATGTCACTATTGCTATTGTTGAGACAGGAACCAGCAGCAGGACTGACCTGGCAAAGACGCTCCATCTTGTCGATATGCTCATTACCACCGTAGTACCTGGCGCCTGGTAAGCCCTCTGAGTATTTGTTGGTCATGCATGAACCCACTGCTTGCATGACCTACACACCAGCAGGCCAGGTCATCAAACGCACTGTAGCTTCTGATATGGCCAATTGGTATGCTGGAAATGTGCATGGTGTCAAATATATGTGCGCTGGATGTGCTTAGAGCATGCTGCTCGGGTTACTTGCTTACCGCCCTTGAGGTAAAATTCTCTGAAGCTATGAGCTCAAGTCCATGCACCTGTAGCAAGCAGTCCAGGAAGTGGCAATTTCTGCTGTGTGTGTCTTTAATCTGGTACATACGCAAGCAGCACAGGAGGGTTTTCTGGTGTCCCCTTCACCTGGCGGCCCTTTTCTTGCTTGATGATCTTGTGTACCTCCTCATCTACTTCCTCCAGGGCACCATCATGCTGGAACACTTGCTTGTCTGCAACTCGCAAAACTAGTCAGACTCCTGTACAAGCTGTGGTGGCACAACAAGCTGACATTTTGAGAAGTCTAGCTCAGCTGACCAGGACCTTGCTTAGATGGGCTGGCTGTCACAGCAGCTGAGCAGACTGGAGGTGTAGTCAATCGCTGACGCTTGACTGAAAACAGTTTCCGGCAGACAATTTGCCTGGCTGCTGGTTGAGAGGTTGCTGAGCACGGCAGTACGCAAGGCCTGTTGCTGAAAAGAGACGTCATCTACTACAAAGTGCGGGCAGACACTGCAACAGGTCAGGTGCACAGATGAGGTGGCAGCTCGAGGTCAATGGATGCTGGTGTATTGCGTCAAACGGTCCGGATCGTGGCTTCAGGAACAACTGGCTCCCGAAACAATTTTACGTGAAGTCTTCACGTTGCTTGTCGTAGAATACGCCCTCAATGCAAGGCGCCGCATTCAGGGCTAAAATTTCAAATGCCGTAACGACAGGGGCGGAGCCATTGCGGAGCTGTGCGGAGCACATTCGAGAACCGACTGTCCGCGCCGGGTGCCGTTATTGTTCGGATGCAGCCCCATAGCAAATTGGGGACCCTGTGACAGGGCGACCCCGCTTCTGGCTGCACCGTTCATACCCTTG
>JAABUH010000650.1_pt1 | contig 46673 bp, 44 predicted proteins | sample 5559121 | NCBI WGS metagenome assembly JAABUH01 (sample SAMN10711871, study PRJNA513364) | rock metagenome | isolation source: Antarctica rocks | place: Antarctica: Victoria Land, Battleship Promontory nord | collected 2015-12-28
GGCGGGCTCCTTTCATGGCGGCACAACCAACCGCCCTACCATGCGCCCAGCCCGCGCCTGCTGTCAAACCAGGCCCGGACGATTACTTGACCGACTCTCTAGGGGTAAGTCCCCCGCTCCGCCCACGACCGCAACCTCACTTCGGTAGCGCTAGAGTCCACGCCCTGCAAGAGGCGGCACAGCGTCACCCGGCTCGGCCCGTAGTTCCCGGTGAACCCCAGTCGGCGCAGCCACGGTGGGCCGTAGTCCCGGCCTCAGGCGGCGCACAGCTTCGCCGCCCAGACCAGCGGCGGCGGCGGGAGTAGCCCGTGCCGCATCCTCCGCGCCGCGCGACAGTCGGGTATCGTCGCCAGCACCTCGGCCAGCGAGGATACTGATAAACTCGCCATGCCCTCCTCCAGTAGATGGTCGGCCTCAGCATCATCATCCTACCAGGAGCGTCCTACTCCACCCCACACCGACTTTGCATAGACCCTGACTGACGTCACACACTAGCTGACGTTGAGCGCAGCTTGACTTAAACTTAGTGACTCCACAACATAGTCCATTTGGCTCTCGGTCATTGTCGTGAAGAATGGTAGTGTGATGGCCGAGCTTGCTATCCGCTCTGTTCGCGGAAGTGGCCGATCAGCAAACTGCAGGAAGTAGTGCTGCTGATGTACAGGCGGATAAAAATATGCTCGTGTTTCGATCCCGCGCGCACCTAGCAGCGACCGAAGTGTATCGCGGGTTTCAATCGTAGCATCTCCTATGAGAATCGAAAAATCCTTAAACGTTTGCACAATGTGGCTTGGCCAGGGTAGCGTATGCACGTTAGCGAGCAAGTCCAAACGAGCGCGATAGTATCGTGCCCGCTGACTCCTCGCATCAAGCAGCGAATCAAGACGAAGCAGATTCTCGAGAGCAATTATTGCGTGCAACTCGCTCATTTTACCGTTCAAACCGGGCCAAAAAGTATCGTAAGCCGCCTCGATCCCATAGTTGCGCATTCTCTTGATGCGGTGAATGATCTCGGGCCTGCGACTCGATACCATTCCCCCTTCGATACCAACCAGTAGCTTCGTCGCAGAAAAGGAAAATACCTCTGCATCGCCAAAACCTCCTACGCGCTCACCACCAATTGCAGACCCGAAGGCTTGTGCGGCATCGAATACAAGAGCGATTCGATCACTTCGCACTTGCGAAGCTTCATCCACTACTTTCTGCAGAGCACTAGTGTTGCACGGAAAACCGTAAGTGTGTACCGCAAGTACGGCGCGGACATCTGGATGTTGATCGAGTAACATTGCTACATCGTCGGGTGCAATCGTAAGATCCTCGCCAATCTCCGCGAATATAGGAATGGCACCTGAATACAAAACTGCTTGTGCGGTTGCAGGGAAGGTAAAGCTAGGAACAATCACTTTGTCGCCTCGGCCGACGCCGACAGCTTGCAAAGCAAGTATTAGTCCGGCCGTACAGGAAGACACAGTAGCTGTCGCAGCGCTCAGATACTCACTAGCTTCTTTCTCGAAGCGACCCACATATTCTCCGAAATTTGTGACCTTACCGCTTTCAAGAACTTTTTTTAGTGAGTCTTGAACCAATTCAAACGGCGGCAAATCCGGTTGGATGAGAGGTATGTTCATCGCCATCTTGTTTATCCTCACACGCTAAAACCAATGTGGTGCCGATCTGTGGAATCGGAGCGCTGGAACTGCGAAACGCTAACAGAATTTACAGGAGTTTAGTACGGTCTCCTGACTAAATCAATCGTCCGAGTTCACACACCGGGCTTGCCTATCGGGCGGAGAAGGGGCACCTCCGGATAGGGTGGCCGACGGCTGAGGCTGCTCGGCCGCACCCAGGTGGGTATGCTGGCCGACGCCGCCCCAGCAAATGCGGCTGCTGTCCTAGCTCGCCATCGCCGACTAGGCGGCGCGGCGGGGGAGGCAATTCCCGCGCTCTTCGGCTTCGCGATCGAGAACGGCATACAGTGCATCAAAGATATCCCCCTCGGCGCCGCCCCATTACTATGGCACCCCTGCGCGCCGCCCCCCATCGACACCCCTCACCCCCTCGCGCAGAGACTCTGCCTGATTAATGGCATCCTGCTTGACGCCATACAGGTAGTCTACTAAAATGTCATATAGATAGTCTACTACGTTGTCAGGAATACGCCGACTCAGGCCTTAGTACTACAGCGACACTTTGACGTTCGTACTGGGCTCCTGCCCGCCAATGGTAGTTTGGTAGGCCGCGAACGTACTCGTCTTGGCACCGAAGAACAGGATAAGTGTCGCTGTAGTATTAGTTCACTGATCTGACATTGCACAGTAATCGCTGCCGCTCGTTGTCGATCTATTCAAATAGGAGCGACAGTATGTATCGTCACGCAGACTTGGTTGTTGGCATCTGTACAAATCATCGAAGTGACGCAACTTTCTCTGCTGATGTACGGACACAAAATCCGCTGCAATGGGTCCTTCGGGCTTTGAATAAGCAGACGGTTAGACCAGGGCTTGTCATTGTTATGAAACAGGGAAAGCCTACTAGAAATTTCCAAAGCGTTGTAAAGGAGGCTCGTTGTAATTTCGGTGTGCGCGTTGAGTATTTTGATCAAGCTGAACCACTATCAACAATCCGAAATGAGCTGGTTATGCTCGCCTATCCGTCACCATTATGGATACTTGATGATGATGCAATCCTGACAGGCTATGAAACGCTGGAAACTTTAATGAGCGTATACTCCGCGCACGAATCCTCGATCTCGGTGATCCAAGGGCCAGTCTACCGCAGATCGCTCATCGGACAGAGGTGTTCGCCAACCCGAAAGGTGGCGCACATTAATCTACATGCACATATAGTGACGCATTACTTTGACACAACCTCATCGGTTGGTCACGCAGAACTGCTTCCGATCGAGAATTTATGCTTGGCGAATTGCGTGATAAATACAGAATATGCGGCATCGGTCGCTAACTTCCAGCCTTTCCCATGGTCGGGAGTTTATGGTCAGGAAAGTGTTTACGGTCTCAGCCTAGCTAGTGGAGAGCGAACTCCACTTTTCTTCACAGATCAACGGGCTGCAGTTATTAATTTAAAGCATGGTGCACCAATGTGGGTTCCTTCACAGAACAATTATAGTTCGGTTTCATTACCTGGAGAAGTTAGTTTTGAGTTGGCCGCAGACATTTCTTCGCAATCATCCGAAATAACGGTTAGCCGGAAGAATTCGGAGGGTTTTTTTGTTGACTATCTGTCCGGGATAGGTGCTATTTTTGTCAGCAACGGAGACAGCGCGTCAACACGTGCTGTCATGGCACGTCTTTGGTTGCAATTCGTTGAATGCAATTCTATTTATCATCCATTTGTCCTCCCGCTGAATTCCGAGACGAGTCGCAAGCGTGCCTACGCTACTTCTATCGATAGATTGAACTCTTGGTTTCCACTAAGATTGCCCTACATTCCCACATCAAAGGATATTGAGCTAGCTCGCGAATGCGATGATCCTCAGGAGACAGGCTCTGCTCCAAAGTGGATCTAGTCGCACTTCATAGGAGGAGATCAAGATGGCCGAGCAATTCATACCGGGTGCGCGTATCTCGATACGACCCTCCGAACGGGAAGATATGCTGAATCTTCTTAAGGACGTGCTTGACTCGAACAAGTTTTTATTCGGGCCGATGGTCAGTGAACTGGAACAGGCAGTCGCTGCCTACACTTCACGTGATTCCGTAACAGGAGTAAGTAGCGGAACAAGTGCATTGGAAATCATACTCCGCACGATAGATATTGTTGGGAAGGAGGTCATTGTACCCGCCAACACGTTCTATGCAACGGCAGGCGCGGTGGTACACGCTGGAGGTTGTCCTGTTTTCGCTGATGTCGGCTCAGACTTAATGCTGACCACCGAGTCAGTTGACGCAGTCCGAACCGCACGGACAGTTGCGGTGATTGCTGTCCATATTGGCGGGATGATATCAAGTTCATTTGAAAGTCTAGCCAAATACTCCACAGAAAATGGTTTGAATTTGGTCGAAGATGCAGCTCACGCAATTGGCTCTCGGATAGGCCTTGATCATGTCGGATCAAGGAGTGTTGCTGCGGCAATTTCTCTTTATCCAACGAAAATTGTGACAGCTGGTGAAGGGGGGCTTATTCTTACAGACAGCTCAAAGGTGCGCGAGGAGGCTATCCTACTTCGTGACCAAGGTAAGGTCCCGCACAGTGACAATGTGCATACGCGTGCTGGCTACAGCTGGCGACTTAGCGAGTTCCATGCAGCCGTTGGCCGAATCCACCTGAAGAGCCTTGAAGATACTATTGCGCGCAAACGCCAAATTGCGCGGATTTATGACAAAGAGTTGCTCGGCAGCTGCGTTTCCATTATTAGTGAGCCCGCTGGCCACCGGTGGAACCGGCACCGCTACATCGTCTTGGCAGACACCGCGTCACGGGCCGAAACGATTGTCGGTCAGTTGAAAGTTCGTGGCATTGGTGTGGCAACGAAAACCTTTGCCTTGCCGCTACACCGCCAACCGATCTTCGCTGAGTATTCTGACGGAGTTAAACTGCCGATTGCTGATGACGTTTGCGCAAGGCATATATGCCTACCTATACACGGCGATATGAGTGACTCCGAGATCGCGCGAGTGGTATCAGCGATGCATAGCATCAACTGAGGAGGTGGCTACCATGATGCTCACTAATGTGCTTCTGCCGTACGATACCGAAAAGTTTGGGTTTTACGGGTTAGTTCGAGATCATCTCGGCTTCGAACCCTCCAAGTTGCATGAACATTACTCGTTCGATCGATTGCGTCGTGGAACTGAACAACATACAGAGGCTCACAAGCGATTATATGCTATAGACGATTCGTTTCGTGTTCTCTACCGACAATTCGTTGGTGAAGTGATACGGCCGTTTTTGGGTGAGTCGATTGTTTTCCAAGCAATACCCAATTTCCGTGTCCAGCTACCTGACAACGTGAGTGTCAGAGGCTTTCACCGTGATCGCGATGACGCTCATCCCGTCACTGAAATCAATTTTTGGGTGCCACTAACTCCCGTAGAAGAGTCAAATGCTGTGTGGATGGAGACTGCTGAAGGAGCAGAAGATTATAGGCCTCTGCTAGCTCAACCGGGCCAGGTGCTCGTGTTCGATGGTGCCAATCTTTCTCACGGAAACCAGGTGAGCTCTGCAGATCTCACCAGAGTGAGCTTCGACTTTCGAGTTATTCTCAAACGGCTTTTCGTGCCGTCGGAAGACAGAAGTATGTACAAAGGTATCAAGTTCGATGTGGGTGAATACTATGAAGAGCTCTCATAGTCAGCAGTCACGTCCGAGCGATACATACGTCCTTGGGGTCAATCTGTTCGGAAATGACACTTCAGCCAGCCTCGTCAGAAGTGATGGATCTATAGTCGCGGTTGCCGAGGAAGAGCGCTACTCCGGACGCAAGGGGGGTAACCGGTGGGCATCGCCATACTGGGTCCATTCAGTGTGTACCGAATTCGGTGTCCCCCTCGAGGCAATAACGGATGTAGCATATAGTCGGATCCAACCACTGCATCACTTGCGGCCGCAAGCAGATAACGCCAGATTGGCCGATAACTGGGCTCTGATAACACGAGCGTCGAGGACGTACCTCGAGGCACAGTTGCCGAATCTGCAGGGGAGCCATGAAGTTTTGCACCATATGTGTCATGCTGCGTCTGCGTTTTATCCTAGCCCGTTTATGTCTGCCGCAATTGTCACTTCTGACGGCATTGGTGAGATAGATACTGCTACGATCTGGCGTGGAACTACATCTGGGCTGGAGCTTGTTTGGAGGCGTCAGGCACCACATTCGTTGGGTATGATTTACGAAAGTTTTGCCGAATGGCTTGGTCTATCTGGAAAAGAGAAGGAAGGTAAAATGATGGGATTGGCAGCCTACGGCATGCCAATCTATATCGATGCAATTGAGAAATACTTAATTCGGCCAGACGTCGCTCTAGGTTTTGTTATGAGTTCGAAGCTCGAAAACCTCAGCCCATCACAGTGGGTGACCTATCTTGAAGAACTGTTTGGCGACCGCCGGAATGCATCCGAAAGCCTATCCGAAGGAGATGCCGATTTTGCTGCCAGCATTCAAGCTGTTCTAGAGAAATGTCTCTTACATGTTCTGCAACTTGCCCGCAACTTGAGTGGCGAGACTTGCTGTGTAGTCGCGGGTGGCGTGTTTAGTAATTCAGTTGCGAATGGCGTCCTACGACGGTCAAAGATATTCGAAGAGTTGTGGGCTCAACCGCTATCTGGAGACAATGGCACCAGTTTGGGTGCAGCGCTTCAAATCGCGCATTCATCACGTAAGCTCGGCAAGACAATGATGAGTCCGTTCTTAGGGAGCGATCTTGGGGAATTTGGTGCTGCAGCACAGTCTGGATACGTAGTGAAAGTAGCTTCAGATATAGTTTCTGAGGCTGCCACTTTACTATGCTCCGGCAAAATTATTGGTTGGGTGCAAGGGAGGGCCGAGATCGGTGCTCGCGCTTTGGGCCATCGAAGTATTCTAGCCCTCCCCGCCGATTTACATATTAAACAGGTAATAAATGACCGAGTTAAGGAACGGGAATGGTGGAGACCATTTGCACCGGCAGTTATCACAAGCGATGTGGAACACATCTTCGGTTGCGCGATTAACTCGCCATATATGTTGTTTGTTGAGCCTGTTGCTGATCCAACTGGCCTTGCTGCAGCAGTACATATTGACGGACATGCTCGGATACAAACCGTGTCCGAGTCGGAAACCGATCGATTCGCTCAGTTGCTGCTTGAGATTCGTAAGCGCACGGGTCTTGGCGCGCTCTTGAATACGTCGCTCAATGGTAGAGGGCAACCAATTGCTCGTACTGTTCATCACGCACTAGAGGTGCTTGACACTTGCGGTTTGGATGCATTAATTGTGGATACGCTAGTAATCTACACTAAAAATCAGTCAAGTCCGCGAACAAGAAAATCTACACTTCTCAATCAGCAATGGACCACTTCGTTAGATCACGCGACAGTCGTTGCGCCGTGGTGGATGCCAAGTAAGTCCGAGATAATTGCGCGTTCGAGTACACTAGAAATATTGAGTATCGTCTCGCCTCGGGATTACATATCGTTACTCACTCCAAGTGGTCCGTCCTCCTCAATTGAAGATAATGGGACCGATGAGGCGTTAATCCTCGCTGTGCCTGGATATTGTGAATGTGCCCAGCTACTTTTTGGAAGATCAATCGAGTGCCTTGTTGATATTTATGCCAACAATATGCAGGATGTTTACATACTGGACCAGTCATACCGCTTGGAGAAATGGACGCAATTGAGCCCACAAAAACAGAATGACAATGCGTCTAACGTCTTGGCCTTGGAATTTGAGCGCCAGCTGGCGTTCGGTGTGTCTGCATTATTCAATTGATGTCATGAGTACGATCTGGACCGATAATCTACGCGTAAGTTTTGTTCTACCAGTTCGCGATGGTGAAGCTACTATAGAGCGCGCTGTAATGTCGGCACTAACCCAATCATTGAGGCCATTAGAAGTGATTATCATTGATGACGGCTCAGCCGATAATACATGGCAAATCATTTCTCGGCTTGCTAAATCATTCCAGCAGATCCGCAAAATCCGTCATCGCACTGCTATCGGAATCGTCGATAGCCTAAATGAGGGCGTACAGCGTGCTCGCGGCGAACTAATTGCACGGCTTGACCATGATGATGTCTGCTGGCCCGAGCGCTTGAGACTACAGGTACCAGAATTTGCTGCTGATAGCAAGGTTGTCATAGTGAGCGGTTTTGTAGAACCCTTGTTCGATTCAGCATTCACTGCCGCGCAGATTCGCAGTGGTAAGGCATTCGAAGAACGCCGACGCAGAATTGTAAATAGAGGAGATTCTCTTGCCGAAGCCTTACGGGAAGGAAATCTATTCTACCATCCAGAAGTTGTATTTCGCCGAGACGTGTTCAATGCAGTCGGTGGCTATAGAAATGGATTCAGTGCAGCAGAAGATTACGATCTCTTTCTTCGTATGTCAGAATTAGGAACAATAGCTATAGTTCCCCATGTTATACTAACAAAATCGTGCTTGTCTTCAGGCATCTCTTCACGCATGGGTGAAAGACAGCGCCTTGCAGCGGAGCTTGCTCGTCTCTGCACACGTTTGCGATCAATAGGCATGAATGATTCCGACTTTATACCCGCATCCGCCGAAGAATTAGAACCGAAGATCGAAGCGGCGCGAGTTGCACTCTTTAATCTTGGCTTCGAAATTTGATAGGGTTCTGTGATGCTTCGAGAAAGCGCAGCGGGTGCAGGCAGTGATAGTTGCTGGCGCGCGCAACGGCGCAATTGCGCCGCTGAGTTTAGTACTACAGCGACACTTATCCTGTTCTTCGGTGCCAAGACGAGTACGTTCGCGGCCTACCAAACTACCATTGGCGGGCAGGAGCCCAGTACGAACGTCAAAGTGTCGCTGTAGTATTAGAAACTGTCTGACTATTCGTCACGATCGTGCCAGTTGACGGACCATCAGGCGCGTCATGGCAACGTAGAACAGCGCCCCGCCGGTGCTGGTCCGCCGTTCGAAATCCTTGTCGAGGCGCCGATTCTGGCCCCACCACTCGAATGTCCGCTCCGCGACCCACCGCCTCGGCTGGACCTGTCCCGTCTGCGTTAGTGCTGCAATCGTTATGACAACTCTCCCAGCGCGGAGGAGACGTTGGCAGGCAAGTCCTGGTAGGCTGGGGAGGCTGCTGCCATCGCCTCACCGCCAGGGGGATCACGATGCTGCGCCCAAACCGCTGCCGCCCATCCCCGCCGAGACCGCCCGGATCGCGCGGGCGGCCTTCCCGCAAGGACACCCGTACTTGGCCGCAGCCGATGCGCTCGACGAGGTGTTCATCGATGCGCGCTTCGCGGACCTCTTCCCCGCGCACGGACAGCCGGCGCTTTCCCCCTGGCGGCCCGCTCTGGCGACCATCCTCCAGTTCGCCGAGGGGCGCTCCGACCGCCAGGCCGCCGACGCGGTGCGCGCGCGCCTCGGATGGAAGTATGTGCTGCGCCTGGAGCTTGACGACCCCGGCTTCGATGCCTTGGTCCTGTGCGCGTTCCGCGGCCGCCTCGCCGCGGGTCAGGCCGAGTGGCTGCGCCTCGAGGCCGTGCTCGCGTGGGCGCGCACGCAGCAGCTGCTCAAGGCGCGGGGCCGGCGGCGCACCGACGCGACGCCCGTCCTGGCCGCCGTCCGCGCCCTCAACCGAATCGAGATCGCCGGCGAGACGCTGCGCCACGCCCTCAATTGCCTGGCGGTGGCCGCCCCCGACTGGCTGCGCCCGCGCTGCCATCCCGAATGGCAGGAACGCTACGCCCGCCGCCTGGAGGACACCGATCTGCCCGAGGAGCAGGCGGCGCGCGAGGCGTTCGCCGTGCTGGTCGGCGGCGACGGCTACGCGCTGCTCACTGCTGTGTGGGCACCCAACGCGCCCGCGTGACTGCGCGAGGTTCCGGCGGTCGAGACGCTGCGCCGCGTCTGGGTGCAGCAGTTCCGCCTCGACGAGGGGGCGGTGCGCTGGCGCGCGGTCGACGAGATCCCGCCGACCGCCGTCTTCATCGGCTCACCCTACGACGAGGATGCCCACTACGCCCGCAAGGGCACCACCTCCTGAGTCGGGGACAAGATCCACGTCACCGAGACCTGCGACGACGACGCGCCCCACCTAATCACGCACATCGAGACGACGAGCGCGCCGGTCGTCGACGCGGCGGCGCTCCCCCTGGCCCATGAGGCGCTTCATGGGCGCGACCTATTGCCCGCGGTCCAACTCGTGGACTCCGGCTCCCTCGGCGCGCCCAACATCGTCGCCAGCCACGACGACCATGGGGTCGAGTTACGCGGCCCGGCGCGGCCCGACGACCAGTGGCAGGCGCGCGCCCGGAACGGCTTCGCGCTCGACGACTTCCGCCTCGACTGGGAGGGTGAGCGGGCGGCGTGCCCGGCGGGAAGGACCAGCAGCAGCTGGCGGCGGCGCCCGGATGCCACCGGGCGGCCGCTGATCTGGGTCAGATTCTCGAGCAAGGACTGCGCGCCGTGCCCGAGCCGGCCCGCGTGCTGCCGCGCCCAGGGCCGCACGCCCCGCCGCACGCGCTCCCGCGCCCGCGCGCCCAATTCGAGGCGCTCCGGGCCGCCCGTCGGCGCGAGTCGACCACCACACCGGGCGGGGCGTCTACGCGCCGCGCCGGGATCGCGGGCACCCTCGTCGCGGTATCCGGAAGTCCAGCTCGGCCACATCCTCGCCGCCGCCGGCCTCATTTTCCTCCGCCTCGGCGAGTGGTTCGCCGGCACGCAGAGGCGCAAGCCGCAGCGCTCACCGTTCGCCCGGCTCCTGGCAGGACCAGTAGCCGCTTAGGCACCAGGGAATTGCCATAACAGTCGCCAGCACTCACGGAGGCGGGCCAAATCCACTCCGTTACTGCCTACAGTTCGACGCTCACCTCACTCTGCTACCCGTCCTGTTAGCTTGCAGAAGCCTTATCCAGCAAGCAAGTTTTGGTGGCGAGCAGCACGGTCATCCTCTTATAATGAGTTTAAGCAATTGTTTCTCTCTCTATTTAGTAATTGCACAAATAGCGCTGTTGCTTAGGAGGCGCTAGGTGCCGGGTCTGGCAATTCAGAATTTGTGGAGCGCTAGCACGACAAGCGGAGTGCCATTTAGTCGCATTAAGGAGGGGTGAGTCTTATCTGCTCGTAGGGTCTAATGCTAATTGGGGAAGGCGAGGTGCTTGACTTGGAACCAGTCGGCCCGCCCCAGGAGCCGGTTTAGGGGCAGGCAGAGGGTGTGGGCGACGAGCTTGGTACGCAATCGGGCGCGGAGGCCCCGGAAAGTATGGATCTGATGGCGGGCAAGGCCGAACTGCGCGGTCAGACAGTCGTTGACCGTCCCGACGAACTGGCGCGCGGCGTTGAGGCGGCGGGTGGTCGCCGCAGGACGGTAATCAGCGCGATATCCCGCTCGGAGAGCAACGCGGCGGCCAGCGGCGCGCTGAAGAAGGCCTTGTCGACGAGGATTGCCACATCGTTGGCGCTGGCGGGGGCGAGGGCGAAGTCGCGGAGGATCCCACCCAGCGTCATCGGCAAATGCAGCTTGTCGCCGAAGACCGTCTGCTGCGTGATCGGCACCTTGCCTAAGTTGGCCCCTGCCGCGCCCGGCACAAGACGGAAGGCCAGCACTGGGACCGGCGGGCAGTCGATCGCGCACTGCCGATCCCGCGCCAGCTCCATCTGCTGGCCCCGTAGCCGCCGTTTGGACCAGCTGCGCGCGGGTGCCACCGGGAAGAGGTTCGGGCGTTCCCGCCAGCACGGCAGCAGCGTCGTGATCAGCTCGCTCTCATTACAGCCCGCCGCAACTCGCCCACGACCACCTACGCCCACAGGCAAGAGTCCTCCAACGCGAAACTAGTACAGGACTTACGGCGCCACCTTATGAACAGCTAGCTCGCAATAGGCGCTGACGGCAGGAAGGAAGGGTGTGTCCTGATGAGTGTAGTATATTTTATTGGATCCTATAAATGCTGGAAGCAATCTGAGCGCTTGGTTGATCGCCTTCTTGAAAGTGAACAAGCGCAAGTTGTTATACACCACGACTCTGCGCGCAGTAAGTGGGTAAGTGAGGGTTCTCTCTCGAACGCGCGAGTTCATACGCTTTTCCTAATGCAAGGTTTGGAATGGGGAACGGCATCTTCAGCTGAACTTTTGTTGCGCTCCCTAGAGTGGATCGAGACGAATCTTGAATACGAGTGGGTGGTATACTTATCTGAACAGGATTATCCACTACGACCCATATCGGAAATTGAGAGGGATCTCTCAGAATCGGAAGTCGATTGCTTTCTTGAAGGCGGGCCTGTCGAATGGGGAAGTCCTTTCCCATCAGAAGCAGAGGGGCTAACACGCTATCACTACTCTTTTAGTGTCTTCAAGGATGAAGGCTCTGAAGCCGAGATCTGGCAGCAACGAAAGAGTCAATTGTCTAGGCCACGACTTGAAGAAGGCCGTGTGATAATGCCGCCGTTGATCGCTCGGGCTACGGAAGGACACTGGTGGATCGGCCGCTACATAGGGTGGCCATACACATGTGACACCCGATTGTACGCAGGGCTTCTCTGGGGCAATTTACGACGCTGCGCAGTCAAGCGTGTGCTTTTGTTCTATCAAAATTATCCACATATTTGGCACCATCTTAGTCAAACAATGCATGCCTCTGAAGCGATCTGGCATACAGCAATTTATAATAACCCTCGATTGCGGGTCAGCGCTGACAATCGGAGACTGATTCTGTGGGAGAAAAAGACAGATCCAAGACCCGGTATTTGGAGCCGTAAAGATTTTGACTTACTAGCGCGAAGTGGAAAAGACTTTGCTCGCAAGTTCGCTATCGGAAAGGAGGAGGACGGCATTCTGGATCTCATTGATACACACTTACTGCACACCTGATACCTGAAACTATACTGGGGCTCGCTCAGTTGGTGCAAGTTGCGCAGTAATCCAAGGCGTGGCAACTATTTTTTCCTAGGGCGGCAAAGCTGGCCGGGATCGGCTAGGCTGCGGCGGTCGGCCTGCCTGCCATATGGACAGCACCCCAATCGCCAGACCACGAGGCAAGCCAACTTCTCCCGGCGCGGTAGACGAGCCGCCTTGAGAAAGGTGGAACGATGCCCGGAAGAACGCACAGCCGCGAATTCACGTTGACGATCATGCGTCAGGTCGCCAGCGGGGAGAATCGCCCGGCGCAGGTCTGCCGCGAGCATAATTTGGACGAGGGCGTGCTGCTGCGCTGGCGGAAGGAGGTGTAAGCGCCGGAAAGCAAGTGGTTCATCGGCAGGTTTGGTGAACCCGGGGCGGCCCCGCCCGTGCAATAATCGCCCCTCTCGGGATCGCCGCTCGTGGGAGGACCGCCATGGGTACCGCCAGCCTCGTCCCTGATCCGGCTGTGGCCACGCTGGAAGAGATCGCCGCCGCCGATGGTGCCGTCACGATCGTCGTACGCGCCTGCCGCCGCCAGGTCGACTGTCCGGTCTGTGCGCAGCCGGCGACGCGCGTCCATAGTTGGTACACCCGCCAACTCGCCGATCTCCCCTGGCAGGGGCTGCGCGTCGGCATCCGGCTGCACACGCGGCGCTGGTGCTGCGACAACCCGCAGTGCCCGCGGCGCATCTTCACCGAGCGGCTGCCGACGGTCGCGGCGACGCAGGCCCAGCGCACGGCGCGGCTCGCCACCATCGTGCTGGTCTTCGGCGTGGCGGTCGGCGGGCTGCCGGGGGCACGCCTGCTGGACACGCTCGGCATCGCCATCAGCGGCGATACGCTGCGGCGGGTGGTGCGCGCCGTCGCGCTGCCGGATCCCGACACACCGCGCGTGCTCGGCGTGGACGACTGGAGCCTGAAGAAGGGGCGCACCTACGCCACGATCCTCGTCGATCTGGAGCGCCGCCGCCCGGTCGACCTGCTGCCGGATGCCAGCGCCGACGGCCTCGCCACCTGGTTGAAGGCGCACCCCGGCGTCGAGATTATCTGCCGTGATCGCGGCGGTGCCTACGCGGAAGGGGCGCGGCAAGGCGCGCCCGGGGCCGTGCAGGTGGCCGATCGCTGGCACCTGCTCGCGAATCTCGGCGACATGCTGGAGCGGCTGCTGGCGCGCCAGCACGCGGCGCTGCGTCAGGCCGCGTCGGCGGAGTCGGCGGCCGTGGATGCGCCCACGCCGTCGGCAGCGCTCGCCACCCAGGTGCCGACCGCGCCGCCGCCACCGACGCGGGCCGAGCGCGAGCGCCAGGAGCGCGGCACGCGCCGAGAAGCGCGCTACCGTGAGATCCACGCCCTGCACGCGCGCGGCTACGGCGTGCGCGCGATCTGCCGCCACCTGCACCTGCACCAGGCCACCGTGTGCAAGTACCTCGACGCGCCCGCCTGCCCGCACCCCGCCCCGCGCCCCGGCCGCGCGCGGCGCATCACGCCCTACCTCCCGTACCTGCGCGAGCGCTGGGAGGCGGGCGAGCACCGGCCGGCGACGCTGTGGTCGGAGATCCGGGCACGCGGCTTCCCCGGCTCCTGGCGGCGAGTGCAAGAGCAGCTCGCCGTCTGGCGCCGCCAGGCGCGGCGGTCGGCGGCGGACGGCGGCGCGGCGGGGGTACCCCCGGCCGCGCTCCCGGCACTGCCGCGGGGCCAACGCCGTGCGCCGCGCCAGGTCGCGGCGTGGTTGGCACGGGGCGCGGACGCGTTAACGCCGACGCAAGATGCCTACGTCACGGCGCTCGAGGAGGCCTCCCCCGCGATCCGCAGCACCCGCCCGCTCGCGCAAGGGTTCGCGCGGCTCATCCGCACGCGTGACGCCACCGGGCTCGTCAGCTGGCTGACGCAGGCGGAGGCCTGCGACGTCCCCGAGGTGCGCGACTTCGCGGCGGGGATTCGCCGCGATCAGGCGGCGGTCCAAGCCGCACTGGACTATGCGTGGAGCTCGGGCCAGGTCGAGGGGCAGGTGAATCGGTTAAAGCTCGTGAAGCGCGGCATGTACGGGAGGGCCGGGCTGTCGCTCCTGCGCCGCCGCTTCCTGCTCGCCTCCTGACCCCGTCCAGCGGTCGTCTGGGGACGCTGTCGCTGACCCTCCGCCGCGCTCGCGTGGCGAGTGCACGCTGTGCGATCTCAGGGCGATTATTGCACGGGCGGGGCCGCCCCGGGTTCACCAAACCTGCCGATGAACCACTTCCCGATCGGAGATTACAAGGGGGCCGAGCCGGACGGCTTGGCGCAGCGGGTGGCCGAGCTAGAGCGTTTCTGCGGCCAGCTGGCGCTGGAGAACGCGGTGTCAAAAAAAGCGTTGCAGGGCGCGCCGTCGCGGAGCGACACGCGATGATCGCGATCGCCCGCGCGGCCCATCCCGAACTCTCGGTCCGCCGCCTCTGCACCCTCCTGGGCGTTAGCCGCGCCTGGAACTACGCGCACCAGCGCGAGGAGCTGGCGACGCGCCAGGAGGAGACGCGCCTTCGCGATGCGATCGCATGGCTCGTTCTCGCCTTCCCCGGCTATGGCTACCGCCGCGTCACCAAGGCGCTCCAGCGCGACGGCTGGGCCGTCAACCACAAGCGCGTCCTGCGCCTGATGCGCCAGGAATCGTTGCTGTGCCAACTCAAACTGCGCTTCGTGGCGACCACCGACTCGTGCCACGGCTGCCGCGCCTCCCCCAATCTCCTCCGGGAGGCTGCGGTGGATCGGCTCGACCGGGACCGGGTCGCGGACATCACCTGTATCCGCCTGCCGACCGCCTTCGCCTATCTGGCGTGTCTGCTCGATGCCCGCCACCCAGCCGCAGGGCTGATCCATCATTCCGATCGGGGCGTGCAATACGCCAGCGCCGCCTATGTCGCGCGCCTGGAAAGTGTCGGCGCGCGCAGCAGCCTGGCGCGATCGGCCATCCTCACGAGAACGCCGAGGCGGAGCGTCTCTTCAAGATGGAGGCGCGAGGAGGTTTCCCTGGAAGAGTACCGGACCTTCGAAGAAGCCCGCGCAAATCTGGCGCAATTCATCGACGGCGTGTAGCACACCAAGCGACGCCACCCGCGCCTCGGCTACCAGCCGCCGGCCAAGTTCGAGGCGCCCCTGATGGCCGGGAGACGTCGACTTCCTGGCCGGTCTGGGAAAAGCAATGGTCTCGGCTGTCAAGGGGTCAGGCGGGCTGGGCGGAGTCGAGCCAGGGCGTGCGCTGGCGCAGCAGGGCGTTGAGGACGAGTAGCAGCTTGTGCATCGCCGCCGTGAGGGCGACCTTCTTCGGCCGCCCGGCCGCGACGAGGCGTTGGTAGAAGGCGCGGATCGCCGGGTTGCGCTGGACGGCGACGAGCGTGCCCATCCAGAGCGCGGCGCGGCCGCCCCAGATGATGCGCCGCCCGCGCAGGATGCCGCTCTCGCAGTTGAGCGGAGCGACCCCGACCAGCGCGGCGATCTGCTTGCGGTTGAGCTTGCCCAACTCGGGCAGCTCGGCGATGAGGGTCGTCGCCAGGACCGGCCCGATGCCGGGCACGCTCTGGAGGAGATCGTCGTCCTCGCGCCAGGCCGGGCTGGCGCGGATCAACCCGCGCAGCTCGCGGTCCAGGTCGTCGCGCTCCTGCCGCAGCCAGGCGATGTGCGCCTCGACCCGCGGTCGCAGGATGGCGGGCGTGGTCGGCAGGCGCTGCTGCTCGGCCACCAGCATGGCGATGACCTGCTGGCGGCGGGCCAGGACGGCGGAGAGGTTCTGGGCCTCCGCATCGGGCAACGGGCGGGGCTCGGGCCGGACGACCTCAGCGAAGCGCGCGAGCAGCTGCGCGTCGAGCGCGTCGGTCTTGGCCAGCTGCCCGGCCGCCTTGGCGAAGTCGCGCACCTGGCGCGGGTTGACCACCGCGACGGGCAGCCCGGCGGCGGCGAGCGCGGCGGCGAGCGGCACCTCCAGCCCGCCGGTGGCCTCCAGCACGACCAGCGCGGGGACGAGCGGCCGGAGCCGGGCAACGACCTGGCCGATCCCGGCCTCGTCGTTCGGCAGGCGCTCGGCCAGACCGACCGGGCGCGCGGCGAGGTCGAGGTGCGCCTTGGACACGTCAATGCCGACGAAGATCGCGGCGGTCATCGGGGGCTCCTCCTTCCTGATGGCTCTCCCGGCGCGCCCATCCTTGTGTGATACGGGCTCGGCGAGCGGCCCAGGCAACGGTTCGGGCTCCGGGAGAAAGGGGGACGCGGCGACCGACGCTTTTTTCCGGCCTCACGCGACCAAGGGGGCACGGGCCTGCCGCGTCCGGGAAGTAGTCAACCACAGAACCAAGATACAAGGGGGCGACGCCGTCGGCAAAACCCGACGGACCGCAGCAAACCAGGCACGAAGCGCCATCTGGTGGTCGACCGGCGCGGGGTCCCGCTCGCGGCGGGGCTGACCGCCGCGAGTCGGCCCGACGGCACCGTCTTCGAGGCAGTCCTGGGGGCGGTGGAGCCGATCAGGGGGTGGCGCGGGCGGCCCCGCCGCCGCCCGGCGAAGCTGCACGCCGACAAGGCCTACGACATCCGCCGCTGCCGCGCCTATCTGCGCCGACGGGGCATCGCCGATCGCATCGCCCGCAAGGGCGTGGAGGACAAGCAGAGGCTGGGTTGGCATCGCTGGGTCGTGGAGCGCACACTCGCCTGGCTCGCGCGCTACCGCCGACTCGCCATCCGCTACGAACGCCGGGCCGACCTCCACTAGGCCTTCCTCGATCTCGCCTGCGCCCACATCTGCCTCAACTTCCTCCGCCGCCACGACCGGTTTTGTTAGGGCCTGTTAGTCGGTAGTTTGTTGAAAGGGGATGCGGTATGCTGGCGGGGCTGTAAGGAGGTGCCGCCATGACCCGCCGCGTGCCCTGCCCGCCCGCCCACGGCCTGCTGGAAGACTACGCCGCGCAGTTCGACGATCTGCTCCCGAATGTTGCCCAGCGGCGCGCCCATCGCGAGTACCTCCACGGGCTGCTGCTGCCGCGCGAGCGGAACAAGACGCTGACCGGGCTGGCCGGGACCGAGCCGGTGGTCGGCGCACAGGCCCCGCCCGCGCAGCCGCTGCAGTGGTTCCTGTCGGAGTCCGCCTGGGACGCCGAGGCAATGAACGAGCGACGGCTGGCGGTGCTGTTGGCCGACCCGGCGACGCGCCCGCATGATGATGGCGTGCTCATCATCGACGAGACGGGCGACCGCAAGGACGGCACGAAGACCGCGCATGTGGCCCACTGAGGTTGGCCCGATAGCACGGACAGGTTAGCGCTAGGCAGCCAGATCTTGCAACAACAACCAATGCTGCGCCTCGTGAGCGACGGGTGCCCGGGAGGCGAGCGCGGAGTGGCGGCGCTGCCGGTTGTACCAGACCTCGATCCATTCGAAGATCGCCTGCCTCGCCGCAGCGCGCGTCGGCCAGGTTCTGATGTCGACGAGCTCGGCCTTCAGCGTGGCGAAGAAGCTTTCGGCCATGGCGTTATCGAGACATTCCCCCGCCCGGCTCATCGAAGCGGTCACGCCGCGCGCGGCGAGGGCGGCGCGATAGGCGGCGGCGGTGTACTGGCTGCCCCGGTCGGTGTGCTGCACCAGCCCCGGCGGTGGCCGTCGCGCGCGGAGGGCCATGGCGAGCGCGTTGGCCGCGAGTTCGGCGCGGAGGTGGTCGGCCATCGCCCAGCCGACCACGCGGCGGGAGTGGGCATCCGGCAGCACGGCGAGGTACAGCCAGCCCTCATGGGTGGCGACATATGTGATATCGCCGAGCCAGAGGCGATTGGGCGCCGAGGCCCGGAAGTCGCGCGCCACGAGATTCGGCGCGGGGACGTGCGTCGGCTCCGCGACGGTCGTGCGGGTGCGCCGCCGCCGGTGGCAGCCGACGAGACCCGCCGCGCGCATCAGGCGCGCCACCCGCTTGCGAGCGCACCGTGTGCCCTGCGCTCGCAGCTCGGCGTGGATCCGCGGGGCACCGTAGGTCCGGCGACTGCGCTCATGCGCCGCCACGATCTGTGTCGCCAGTGCCGCATCGGCCTGGGCGCGGGCCGAGACCCCGCGGCGCGCCCAGGCGTAATAGGCCGAGCGGGCGACGCGCAACACCCGGCAGAGGACGACGATCGGATAGGTGGCCCGCTCCGCGCGGATGAACCGATAGTGGTTCACAGGGTCTCCTTCGCGAAGTAGGCCGCGGCTTTTCGCAGAATCTCGCGCTCCTGCTTGAGGACGTGGTTCTCGCGGCGCAGGCGGCGCAACTCTTCCCGCTCGTCGGTGGTCAGCTCGCCCGGCTGGCCCCGGCCCGCGTCGGCATCATCCTGCCGCAACCAGTGGCGCAGCGCCTCGGACGACACCCCCAGGTCGGCCGCCAGCGCGGGGATCGACTTGCCGCTGCCACGGGCGAGGCGTACGGCCTCGGCGCGGAACTCCGGTGGATAGGGTCGGTGGGTACGCGGCATCGGACACCTCCATTGCTCGGACCAGATCATCAAGTGTCCGTGGCAACGGCTCTCCCGCCCTTTCGGTGCAGTGGCGTAAATCTTGGCACCAGATGGCACACCGCGACCGGGCGGTGCCATCTGGAGGATACCGATGACGACGCTGGAGGAGGCCCTTATCCCACCGCCGCTACATGTTGTTTCCCTCGATCTGGAGCCAGACATGGTCACGGTGCAGGCCCGGCTCGCGACGGTCGAGGCCCCCTGCCCGGGGTGTGCCCGGCCATCCGCCCGCGTGCGCAGCACGTATCAGCGGACGGTCGCCGATCTGCCCTGGGGCGCGCGCACCGTCCGCCTCCGGGTGACCGTCCGGCGGTTCGCGTGCGCCAACCCGCGCTGCCCGCGACGGATCTTCGCGGAGCCGCTCGGGACGCTCGCGCCGCGCCACGACCGCCGCTCCGGCCGCCTGGCGCGGGCGCTGACCACCGTGGCGTTCGCCCTCGGCGGCGAGGCGGGGGCGCGCCTGGCCCGCCGCCTCGGCCTGCCGACGAGCCCGGACACCCTGCCACGCCTGATCCGGCGCGCGCCCGACCCGCCCACGCCGACGGTCCGCATCTGCGGCGTGGACGATTTCGCCTGGCGCAAGCGGCGACGCTACGGGACGGCGCTCGTCGACTTGGAGCGGCACCGGCTCATCGACCTGCTGCCCGAGCGGTCGGCGGCGGGCGTGGCCGCCTGGCTAGGCCAGCACCCCGAGAGCGCGGTCGTCAGCCGCGACCGGGGCGGGGAGTACGCCGATGGCGCGCGCCCTAGGGCACCGCAGGCGACGCAGGTGGCGGACCGCTTCCACCTGCTGCGCAACCTCGGCGACGTGACGCGCCGCGTGCTCTCCCGCCACGCGGGCCTCGCCCGGCGCGTCCGTACGCCGGGCGAGGCCCCGTCGCTCACCCGCTTCCGGCCCGACCGCGCCGCCTCGCGAGCACGCACGCGGGCGCAGCTGGCCAACTATCACGCCGCGCTCCACGCCGCCGGGCGCGGGCTGAACAAGTCGGCGATCGCCCGCGCGCTCGGCGTCCACCGCCACACGGTGCAGGAGTACCTGGCGCTGGATGCCGCCCCGGAGCGCCGCCGCACCAACCGCGCCGTCAGCATCCTCGCGCCGTATGAGGCGCATCTGCGCCAGCGCTGGCAGCAAGGCCATCGCGACGCGCGGGCGCTCTGGCGCGAGATCCAGGGGCACGGATACCCGGGCTCCTACCGTCCGGTCGCGCGGGCGGTGCGCCAGCTCCGCCTCGCGGACGCGGCCGGGCAGACGGCACCCCCGCTGCCAGACGGCCTCACCGCGGCCCAGGCGCTCGGGCTGCTCCTGACGCGACCGGAGCGTCGTGCGCACCCGCACGATGCCGCCGTCGACCAGTTGCGCGCGCTGCACCCGGACATCGACGCCGCGGTGACCGCGCTCGACCGTTTCGCCGCCCTGATCCGCACGCGGGGCGACGCGGGGCAGCTGGAGCGGCTGGGCCGCTGGCTGGCGGCCGCCGCCGGGAGTGGCCTCCCCGAGCTCACCGCCTTCGCCATCAAGCTCCGCCAGGACCTCGCGGCGGTGCGGGCGGGGCTGACGCTGTCGTGGAGTCAGGGGCAGACCGAGGGCCAGATCCTCAAACTGAAGCTGCTGCGACGCCAGATGTACGGGCGCGGCACCTTCGACCTCGTCCGCAAGCGCGCCCTCCACGCGGCATGACTGCACCGAAAGGGCGGGAGAGCCGTCGCATCGGGGCAACCCCAGTTCGGCGATGAGCGGATGACGGCGGCGCTGCTGGACCGGCTGACCCACCGGGGCCACGTGCTGGCGCTCACGGGCGCCAGCTACCGCTTCAAGGAGAGCCTGCGCCGCCAGGCCCAGGGATGACGGGCGGCACGACGCTGGCGGGGTGGCGGGTTTTTCGCCGATCGCCCTGGCGGGTTTTTCGGGGTCAGACGATCTTTTGGTGAGCGCCGGATAGGCGCGAGCAAGCGGGCGGGTGGGCGACTGGCACGACCCCGGGGCGGGTGTGGCAAAATAGCCAGCCTTGCTGACGCCGCGCGCTACCTCGGAGGTCGCTATGGCCGGCGCAACCCTCCTCCCCGATGCCCAAAGCTTGACGCTGGAAGAACTGGTCGCCGATGAGGCGGGGGTCGAGATGCACGTCCGGGCGTGTCGCCCGACCGCCTGCTGCCCCGACTGCGGCGTGAGCGCCCGGCGGCGGCACAGTTGGTACCGCCGCCAACTCGGCGATTTACCCTGGCAGGGGCTGGCGGTGCGCATCAGCCTGCGGACCCGCCGCTGGTTCTGCGACACGCCGGACTGCACGCGGCGGATCTTCACGGAGCGGTTCCCGGCTCTCGCGCTGCCCCACGGGCGGCGCACCGCTCGGCTCGCGACCCTGCTCACCGCCCTGGCCTTCGCCCTCGGCGGACGACCCGGGGCGCGGCTGCTCGCCGCCATCGGCCCGGTCGTTAGCCATGACACGCTCATCAATACCATCCGCCGGGCCACAGAGCCGCCCGCGCCGCCGCCGCGCGTCCTCGGCGTGGACGACTGGAGCTATCGGCGCGGGAAGGTCTTCGGCACGATCCTGGTCGACCTGGAGCGCCGCCGACCGATCGATCTCCTGCCCGATCGCACCGCTGCGAGCTTCGCCGCGTGGCTCAAGGCGCATCCGGGCGTCGAGATTATCGCGCGCGATCGCGGCGGAGCCTACGCCGACGGCGCCCGGCGGGGGGCGCCCGAAGCCGTCCAGGTGGCCGATCGGTTCCACCTGGTCAAGAACCTCGGCGAGGTCGTGGAGCGCCTCGCGGATCGCCAGCAGGCGGCGATTCGTGCCGCAGTGATCGCCACCCCGACCGATCCTCCCGACCGACCTGCGGTCGCCACCGCCCCGCTGGTCGGCCCGCCGGTGGCGACTCCACCCACTGCCACCCGTGCCACGCGCGAGCGCGCGCAGCGCCAGGTTCGCCGCCAAACGCGCCACGAGGAAATTCGGGCGCTGCACGAGCGTGGTCTGAGCCAGCGGGCGATCGCCGCCGCGCTCGGTGTCGCCCGGGAAACGGTGGCGCGGATGCTCCGCACCGCGCAGTGCCCACAGTATGGCCCGCGCCCGCCCAAGGCCACGATGCTCACGCCCCACGAGAGCTATCTACGTGCGCGCTGGGCGGCGGGCGAGCGCAACGCGGCGATCCTCTGGCGGGAGGTGCGCACGCGAGGCTTCACGGGTTCGGCGGCGACGGTGCGCATCTTCGTCGGCCAGTGGCGCGCCACGCCCGGACGGTCGGGGCCGCACCCACGTCACGCCGTCGCCCCGGTCGACACACCTGCCCCCGCGTCAGCGCCGCGCTGGCGCTCGCCCCGGCAGGTCGCCTGGCTCCTACGCCGCCCGGAGGGCGAGCTATCGCCCGGACAGCGGCGCTTCCTCGCCCGGCTGCCGGAGCACTGGCCGTCGGCGACAACGATCCGAGCGCTCGCTCAGGACTTCGACCGGCTCGTACATGAGCGCAACGCCGGGGCGCTGGCACCCTGGCTGGCGCGGGCCGCGGCGAGCGGCGAGACGGAATTCCGGGAGTTCGCCGCCGGGTTGCGCCGCGATCGCGCGGCGGTCGAGGCGGCCCTGACCCTCGAGTGGAGCAGCGGTCAGGTCGAAGGTCAGGTGAATCGCCTCAAGTCGCTGAAGCGAGCGATGTTCGGACGCGCCAACGTCGATCTCCTCCGCCGTCGCGTGCTCGGCATGGCCTGAGTACGCCGGTTGTCGACGACACTCCAGGGCACACCCGACACGTGAAGCCGTGCCGAACCAGTCGATCTGCGCATCGGTGCGTCCGCCCCGGGGTCGTGCCAGTCGCCCACCCGCCCGCTTGCTCGCGCCCATCCGGCGCTCACCAAAAGATCGTCTGACCCGTTTTTCGCTTGACAAACACACCAGGATCAGGTAGACTGGCGTATCGGCCGGATTCGTCATGAATCAACCTTGCTGTCCGTACAGGAAAAGTCGGCGTTGTGCCGGGGAAAACGCCTCGCGCGATAGCAAGGTTGTTCATTGACGGACCCCCACGGCGAGCCAGCGGCCTACCTCAGTCAGGAAGTCCACGAAGTTGGCGGTCGTGCGCCGGTCGTAGGGCCGGGTAAGCGCCTCGCCGCTCGCGGGCCGGAACGCGCCGAAGATATAGCCGCCGCCGCGCCGCCCGTAGTCTATCTCCTGCGTGGCGCGCGGGGCGGGGGCGGCCTCGTCGGCGGCCAAGCGCAGCAGGCGCTTGCCTCGGTAGCTCTTGGCGCTCTCCGGCCCCAGTTCATCGACGCAGGCGACGACGCCCCCCGCCGGGGGCTGGTATACAGCGTCTCGATCAGCCCCTTTTGGCGGCGAAGTCCGGGTCCACGCGCTTGCCGAACCAGGTCTCCTGCTCGCGCCAGCGCAGCCCCTCGCCCACCAGCACCTCCTGGATGCGGCTGCGCCTGATGGGGATCCCCGCCTCCTCGTTCAGATATACCTCCAGGCGGTCGTATGTCCAGGTACCGAACGGTCGAGCGCCTGCGGATCGCTGAGCGCCGCCGCGACGACCGCGCCGATCTGCTCGGGCGCGTACGTGGCCGGGCATCCCGGTCGCGGTTGGTCGTGCAATCCCGCCACGCCCGCGGCGTTGAAGCGCGTCAGCCAGAAACGCACCGTCTGCTCATGGCAGCCGACCGCTGCGGCGATCGCCGCCACCCGCCGACCCTCGGCCGCGAGCCAGACGATGCGCGCCCGCTCGTCTTCCGTCAGCGCCCGCACCGTGAGCAACTTCGGCATCCGGCCACCTCCTCTCTGGTGGCCTATCCTACGAGATTTTTCCCGGATGCACCACTTAGTAAGGTGTGGACACCATCTTGTAATTCATACTGGAAAACAGTATACTTAGTGGTCCGAGAGGCATTGCTTGTGCAGTTGTGAAAGAATATATTCCTGAAGATTTGCCGTCCTATTGAGGTAGTGAAGCGCGGTAGCGTACATAAACGAGTAGATCGGAGTGGCAAGATGGAAATTTGCGTCCACGTAGCGACAAGGCTGGATAGGCAGACTCTGAGCCGCTTAGCGGAACTGTATTTGTACGATTTCAGTGATTTCATGGGCTGGGATATTGGCGATGATGGTCGTTTCGGCGATTCAATACTTGTTGGCTGCTGGGATGAGCCATGGCGCCACACCTTCTTAATTAAAGTTAGTGGGAGGCTTGCAGGGTTTGCAATAGTCGATGAACGAAGTCACCTTTCTGGCAGTCTCACCACGGTCGACATGAAAGAGTTTTTTGTGCTGCGCAAATATCGCAGGCGTGGGGTAGGAGATGCAGCAGCAACCCACCTATTCGATCGATTTCCGGGCCGGTGGGAAATACGTGAACTTGCTAAGAATACTGCAGCTCAGGCTTTCTGGCGCAAGATGGTTGCTCGATACACAAATGGGTGCTTTGTAGACACAAACTGGGATGATCAGCAGCGTGGTCCCGTGCAGTCCTTCAACACACTGGATCGAGCAAAACAAGAACAACATGGTGAGGAATAATGTACTTGAGGCTAGGTGGATTAAGAACACTCGTCTACTGATACATTTTTTTACGGTGATTGCTATTTGCCGCCCATGCGGCCCCGGTCGGGAATGGTGTTGCTGAGGCACCGGGCTCTCGACGGGAGGGGCGCATGGACGGCGATTTCATTGTGACGGCGTTCGTCGTGATTGACAAGACGATGGCCGCGCTCGGCCACCGGGACGACGTGCGGGCGCGGGCGAGCGACGCGGAGGTGCTGACGGTGGCGGTGGTCGCCGCGAAGTATTTCCAGTGCCACCTGGGGCGCTACCTGTCGGGGCCGCTGAGCGTGTCGCGCTTCAGCCGCCGCCTGCCCGCCCTGCGCGGCTGGCTGTACCTGGCGCTGGAGACGCTGGGGGCGCTGTTCGCGACGGGCGGGGCGTTCCTGATCGACAGCATGCCGGTGCCGGTCTGCCGCCGCGCCCGCGCCCGCCGCTGCCGCAAGCTGCACGGCCGGGCCTTCTGCGGCACTTGCGCCGCCAAGCGCGAGAAGTTCTTCGGCTGGCGGCTGCACCCGGTCTGCACCGCAGCCAGCGTCCCGGTCGCCTGCGACCTGCTGCCCGCGCGCAGCCACGACCACACCCCCGTCCACGAGCTGTGCCACGGCCTGCCGGAAGGCATCGCCGTCTACGGCGACAAGGCCGACAACAGCGCCGCCGACAAGGCCAGCCTCCTGGCCGACACCGGCGTGGGCCTCGTCCCGATCCGCCGGGGCAACATGCGCCCGAACGACTGGGCCGACAAGCTCGCTCTCCAGGCGCATCGGCGGCGCATCGAGACCCGCTACAGCCAGCTGGCCGCGATGTGCCTCCAGCGCCTCCACGCCGCGCTCCTGGCCGCCATCGTGACCAACGGCCACTAGCAATCAGGGTGCATTGTGATAGAATTAGCGACGGTCTCCACGATCTTGAGCGTAATCGGAGTGCGGATTGTCCCTAACTAGGCGGCGGTATAGCTCACCGTACTCGTTTGCAACACGCGCCATATTTAGTTTATTCTCTACATAATGGCGGCAATTTACTGGATCGAGATTTCGGCATTGAGGTATTAATCCTACCATTTGCGTCACATCGGTCACCACGAAACCGGAGACCCCCTCCGCAATGACTTCTTGCGCAGCGCCTTTGTCGAATGCGATTACCGGTGTACCGCATGCCATAGATTCGGCTAATATCCGGCCAAATGGTTCTTCCCACTCAATCGGTGCCAGTAATGCAGTAGCGCGAGACAAAATTTCTAGCCGTTCATCACCAAGCTCGCCGTGATAGATTACAGTTTTATTGTCAATATAGGGTGCCACAGAAGAGGCGAAATACGAATCGTATTTTGCCATGTCCCGCTCGCTTACATCTTTAATGTGCCTTCGACCGACTACGTGAATCGCGATTCCAGCAGATCGTGCGGCAAGGATTGCTGTTTCAATACCCTTATCCGGTGTAAGGTCCCCGATGAAGCAAACATAGTCCTCCTTGCGCGCAGAAAATGGGTATAAGTGCGGCATTATTCCCTCCAAGATGACTGCGCTCCAATCTATCTGTGGAGCTTTCGCCCTCGTCCTCTCACTATTAGCTACAATGTTCACGTAGATAGGAACTCTGCTTAATTCTTCTTGCACATCCGGCTGACTGGTGTCAGCGTAGATAGAAAGTACCACAGGCCGCGACGGTTGTGAGGGCAACCAACGCACCCCCCATGGCCCGTGGAGGTGTATTATGTCCACTGAATGTGCGTCGAGGTATCCGTAAGCCCACCTGTAATGGCTCTCGATGAGTTTGTATTCTTCATCAAGGTTTTTGTCCGGCTGACTTCGCAGACTTGATAATAGGCCGAAGTGAGGTGCTGCACATGATGAATCTGATGAAGCAAAAACGATTGGCGATACTGCCCCACTCAATAATTGGGTATATGACAACTCATCTACTACTCGTTCTACGCCACCATATCCAATCGGTGGAACGGTCGAGAAGATCGGCGCGATGTGTGCAACGGTTATCTTATCTGTCATATTTCGCTCCAGTCTTTATTGCTTCTAGAATATCGTTCAAACTCGCGAAGATATGGTACGTTGCAGTACCCGTAACATCCGGCGATTCGCGTCGAGACATCCAGATGGCATTCATGCCAAGGCTTTGTGCCGGGGCAATGTCGAATTCCAAACTGTCACCTACCATTATTGCATCCTGTGGCTCAGTCCGAAGAATTTCAAGACACGAAGTGAAAGCGCGACTATCGGGTTTTGCGACACCTATTTCGTCAGAGAAAAGGACGGCTGCTTGTACAAATTCGGACAATATACCCTCCTGTTGAAGCCAAATACGTGCTGCTGCACCGCTTGAAAGGTAACTATTGCTCAACAGCCCTAGTTGTAAGCCTCGTACTTTGAGATAAGCAAGTAGTTCCCGAGCCCCATCAGCAGTTTGGAGTTTCTCTGCACGTGCTGGAGGAGCTACGAGATTCTTCTTAAGCTGGTCATCAAATGAACTTGGCAGATTTGTATGCTCTCTGACAAAACGTGCTATTTCATCTGCACTTACGGGCTCACCAAGTGACTCCTTTTGGATCCGTACTTCATGCATTTTGTTCCACACAAGTTCTACATCCCCCGAAGGAAGCCCGATCATTTCTAGAGTAGTGCGAATACCATCGATACGGGCAGTCTCAAGTGTACTAAAATTTTCCTCGAAAGCTAAGGTTCCACCCAGATCAAATATCCATGATTTAGCACACGTAATGGACGATCCCAACCATGAATTATTGCTAGGCATTGCACACATGGTTATTCACGACCAGCCTGTAGACGCTGACCCTCCAGTCGCAGACATCACCTCAATAAGGATCATACGGCTGCCGTCCTAAACAGTGTCAGTAGGAAAAACGCCTTTCTCCCACTACTTTCCCCGTTGGTCATCCAGATTGCCTCAAGCGCTCGTCTATGTCCACTACTTAAGTCCACATGAACCCCTCGCATACTATCCTCTGCGGTACTCATCGGTGCATGATCAAGCCACCTCCTTGGGTATCAATGTCGCCGACTCTGAGGACGGTGGGTGGCGAAACCCACCAAATCCGAACACCCGCCCTGATCATCTATTCGTAAGGTGGTGCGAATATCGATCGCAGCCGCCAACTCTGGCGTCGAGTTGAGCCAAAGTACCTCACGTGACCAGCTCGCTCCGCCTACATACTCTACTACACCCAAAAACTCTAGCGTAATCTCTAGCCTGTGTATATCACTGGCTAATAGCACTGTCAACGATGAGTATTCATCCGCCTAGGGCTTATGCGTGAGAGTGGAGAAGGGTGCGCTCCCTGGTTAGGATGGTCGGTGTCTGAGGCCGATCGTCCGCACCCAAGGAGCGCAAGATGGAGTGTATGCCCACCGCCGGCGCCCCGGCAACCGCCCCCGCGCTGGCCGTCGCGCCACCGAGCCTACTGGCCGCGTTCGCGGCGGTGCCGGACCCGCGCCGCCAGGCGAGTGTGGACTACCCGCTCCCTGCCGTGCTGGCGCTGGCGGTGGTGGGGATCCTGGCGCGGCAGCCGTCGCAACTCGCCATCGCCGAGTGGGCGACGCGGCAGGGGGCGGCGGTCCTCGCGCCGCTCGGGTTCGTGGTCGGGCGCACGCCCTGCCAGTCCACCATCCAGCGGCTCTTCGCGCGCCTGGATGCCGACCAGCTGATCGACGCGCTGGCGGCGCACTTCCAGCCGGGGGCCGCGCCCGACCCGGCGGTGCGCGGCAGGCAGGGCGTCGCCGTCGACGGCACGGCGCAGCGCGGGCGCTTGCGCTCTCAGGCGGGCGGGTGCCCCGTCCACGCGCTCGCCGCGTTCTGCCACGAGCGGGGGGTGGTCCTCGCGCAGGAGCCGATCGACAGCGGCACCGACAAGGCGGAGGCGGAGCTCACGGTCGCCCCGGCGCTGCTGGCGCGGGTGGACTGGCGCGGGCGGGTGCTCACCGGCGACGCCCTCTTCTGCCAGCGCGCCCTCTGCCGCCAGGTGACGCGGGTCGGCGGCGACTATCTGCTGGCCGTCCGGGAGAATCAGCCGACCCTGCTCGCCGATCTCGCGCTGCTCTTCGACCCGCCCGCCGACCTGCCCGCGCCGCTGCCGCTGCTCGACCGCCGCGAGGCGGCGACCGTGGAGAAGGGCCACGGCCGGACCCACGACCGCCGCCACCTCGTCGCTTCCACGGATCTGTGCGGCTACCTTGACTGGCCCGGCGTCGCCCAGGTCTTCCGCCTGGAGCGCACCTGGCGCGCGGGCGGCGCGTGGCACCGCCAGGTGTCCTACGGCGTCACCAGCCTGCCGCCCAGCAGCGCCGATGCCGCGCGCCTCCTCGCTCTGCGGCGCGGCCATTGGCTGATCGAGAACCGCCTCCATCACACGAAGGATGTGACCCTCGGGGAGGATGCGAGCCTCGCCCGCGCCGGGGCCGGGCCCGCCGTCATGGCGCTCCTGCGCGACGCCGCCCTCGGCCTGCTGCGCCGCGCCGGCCACCGCCGCATCGCCCGTCAACTCCGCGCCCACGCCGACCGCCCGAACGCCGCCCTCGCCCTCGTCGTCCAACCGCCGCCCACTCACGCATAAGCCCTGTTCATCCAGGGTCTATTCAAGGTCGGGTGGGAGACCGAGGGCGAGGGCGGCGGCGAGCGGCTGGGCGGCAAACCTCCGGCACGTCGCCGCGATCCGGGTCGCGCCGAGGGCGCGGATGAGGCCGATGGCGGCGTTGCGGAAGGCGGCCATCACCTAAGGGGCGTGCCCGGCGCGGGCGGTGGCACGGTCCTCATCGAAGGCGACGTCGCGGATTGGGCTTAGGTCGGAATCGTGGACAGTTTGAGTCTAGGCCACTCGCGCCTCCTCAGCAAGGGCCAGTTCGAAGGCCAGCGGGCTGCGATAGGCGAGGGCAGAGTGGGTCCGCTGCCGGTTGTACCAGACCTCGATCCACTCGAAGATCGCCTGCTGCGCCGTCCGCCGGGTCGGCCAGGGTCGCGTGTCGATGAGTTCAGCCTTCAGGGTGGCGAAGCAGCTCTCGGCCATGGCGTTGTCGTAACAGTCGCCGGCGCGGCTCATCGAGATGGCGATCCCGCGCGCGGCGAGGGCCTCGCGATACCCACCGGCGGTGTACTGGCAGCCACGGTCGGTGTGGTGAATGAGTCCCGGCGCGGGCTGCCGGGCGGCAAGCGCCATGTCGAGGGCATTGCGAGCCAGCTCGACGCGCAGGTGATCGGCCATGGCCCAGCCGACCACGCGGCGCGAGTGGGCGTCCAGCAGCACCGCCAGGTAGAGCCAGCCCTCCCACGTCGCCACATATGTGATGTCGCCGAGCCAGAGGCGGTCGGGGGCCGGGGCGGCGAAGTCGCGCGTGACGAGATTGGGCGCGGGCGCGTGGGCCAGGTCCGCCACCGTCGTACGCGCTCGCCGACGACGGTGGCAGCCGACGAGGCCGGCCGCGCGCATCAGCCGCGCCACCCGGCGGGTGCCGCAGCGCACGCCCCGTGCTCGAAGCGCCGCGTGGACGCGCGGCGCGCCGTAGGTCCGGCGACTCTCCTCATGGATCCGGGTGATCTGCGCGGTCAGCGCCGCATCGGCCTGGGCGCGGGCCGAGACCTCGCGGCGCGCCCACGCGTAGTAACCGGAGCGGGCGACGCCCAGCACGCGGCACAGGAGGATGACGGGGTAGGCAGCCTGCTCCGCGTGGATGAGCCGGTAGCGACTCACAAGGTCTCCTTCGCGAAGTAGGCCGCGGCTTTTCGGAGGATGTCGCGCTCTTGTTGCAGCGTCTTCACCTCGCGGCGCAGTCGGCGTAGCTCCTCCCGCTCCGCCGTCGTCAGCTCCCCCGGCAGCCCGCGCCCGGCATCAACGTCGGCGCGCTTGATCCAGCCGCGCAGCGCCTGCTCGGAGATGCCCAGGTCAGCGGCCAGTTGGGGGATGCCCTTGCCGCTGGTCCGGGCGAGCCCGACCGCCTCGGCCCGGAAGGCCGGCGGGTAGGGCGGGTGCGTCCTTGCCATCGTAGACCCCTTTCCGAGAGTCGTCGTCCCCAGTATCCGGGTGTCCACGGAATCGACGCAAGCCCACGCAGCACCGTGCTGTCCACGGCGACGGCCCGCCCGCAGTCGGCCCAGGGGCGGATCGTCGCGACCAGCTGTTGCCCGAGGCAGGCGATCTGTGCCGGGAGGGTGTCCGGCAGCGCCGCCAACCGCCGTTCCCAGGTCCGCCGGGTCGGGTAGCGGCCATCGGGCAGCGCCAGCAGGGCGCGCAACTGCGCCATCTCGGCGGTCGGCTGGTCGAGGACGGTCAGCAACGCGTGGACCGTGTGCAAGTGCCGCACGATCATGATCACCAACGCCTTGAGGAACAGCCGGTCGGGATAGGTCCTGGGGCGGCCCCGCCCGCGTCTCGGCGGCGGCGGCAGGGACAGTCGGTCGATCATGCGCACCAGCATGACAAGCAGCGGCACCTGGGTTATCATCGTCACCTCCACGGCATGGGCGGTCCAGCAACCACCATGATGTGGAAGGAGGCCAGCAGCGGTCAAGCCGCTGCTTGGCCTTTTGATTTATGACCAGGCCTCACATAATCAACTACGCGCTGCGGGGCGGGATTCCCCGGGAATTGCCGCCGCAGGAGCTGGGCTGCGGCAGCGGGATGACGTGCTGGCGGCGGCGGCGCGACTGGGGCGCGGCGAGGGTGTGGCACCGACTGCATCGGCTGCTCCTCGGCCGCCTCGGCGCGGCGGGTCAGAGCGACTGGTTGCGGGCGAGCGCGGACAGCGCCAGCGTGCGGGCGAAAGAGTAATGGTCTTGGCTGTCAAGGGGTCAGGCGGGCTGAATGGGGTTGTGCCAGGGGGTGCGCCGTCGGAGCAGGACGTTGAGGACGAGCAAGAGCTTATACATCGCCGCCGTGAGCGCGACCTTCTTCGGTCGGCCAGTGGCGACGAGTCGCTGATGGAAGTCGCGGATGGCGGGGTTGCGCTGAACCGCGACGAGGGTGCCCATCCAGAGCGCGGCGCGCACGCGGGCGCGGCCACCCCAGATGATGCGCCGCTCGCGCAGGATCCCGCTCGCGCAATTCGGGGGGCGACCCCGACCAGCGCGGCGATCTGCTTGCGGTTCAGGCGGCCCAATTCGGGCAGCTCGGCGATCAGCGTCGTGGCCAGGACCGGCCCGATGCCGGGCACGCTCTGGAGCAGATCGTCGTCCTCGCGCCAGGCCGGACTCGCGCGGATCTGGCGGCGCAGCTCGCGGTCCAGGTCGTCGCGCTCCTGCCGCAGCCAGGCGATGTGCGCCTCCACGCGGGGGCGCAGGGCGGGCGGGGTGGTCGGCGGGCGCTGCTGCTCGGCGACGAGCATGGCGATCACCTGCTGCCGTCGGGCCAGGACGGCGGAAAGGGTTTGCGCGTCCGCATCGGGCAACGGTCGCGGCTCGGGCCGCACGACCGCGGCGAAACGCGCGAGCAAGTGCGCGTCGAGCGCGTCGGTCTTGGCCAGCTGCCCGGCCGCCTTGGCGAAGTCGCGCACCGGGCGCGGGTTGGCCACCGCGACGGGCAGCCCGGCCGCGGGGAGCGCGGCGGCGAGCGGCACCGCTATCCCGCCGGTGGCCTCTAGCACGACCAGCGTCGGCGGCCGCGCCTGGAGGCGGGTGCAGATCGCGGCGATCCCAGCCGCATCATTGGGGTGGCGCGTGTGCGGGCCGGACGGGCGTTCGGCGAGGTCGAGATCGGCTTTAGCCACGTCAAGCCCGGCGAAGGTCGCGTCGCTCATGGGCACCTCCTCGTACTTGACGGCGCTCCCGGCGCGCCCATCCTGGTGTGATGCGGGCTCGGGGACCGGCCCAGGCAACGGTTCGTGCTCTGGGAGCGAGGAGGGCGCGGCGACCGACGCCTTTCCCCGGCCTCGCGGGACTGAGGGGGCCTGGGTCTGCCGCGCCCAGGGAGTAGTCAACCACAGAACTAAGAAACAAGGGGGCAACGCCGTCGGTAAGAGCCCGACGGACTGCGGCACTGCCCAGGGGGCTCCCGGCGCGAAGCGACATCTTATGGTCGACCGGCGCGGGGTCCCGCTCGCGACGGGGCTGACCGCCGCGAATCGGCCCGATGGCACCGTCTTCGCGGCGGTCCTGGACGTGGTGACGGCGGTCAGGGGGCGGCGTGGGCGGCCCCGGCAGCGCCCCGCGAAGCCGCACGCTGACGAGGTCTGCGGCATCCGGCGTTATCGCGCCTGCTTGCGCTGCCGGGGGATCGCCGATCGGAACGCCCGCAAGTGGTGGAGGATAAGACGCGGCTGGGGCGGCATCGCTGAGTCGCGGAGCGCACACGCGCCTGGATCGCGCGCTATCGCCGCCTGACCAGGCGCCACGGGCGGTGGGCGGACATTCTCCAGGCCCTCCTCAACCTCACCTGCGCTCTCATGTGCCTCAACTTCCTCCGCCGCCACGACCGGTTTGTTAGGGCCTGTTAGAGCCGACACTGCGGACTCGTTAATCAGCGTGCTTTGGAGAATATAATTGTTTCTTCACCCATTCTCACCTTTTCGATAGGCCGGGAAGTAGCTATTGTTAGATAATCCCGGTGTCAATACGGAATAATGAAGACGATCGAAGATTCGGCCACACAGATATGCCGTTTTGGTCTCGGTTGACCATCCGCGCTTAAATCGGCTTAATCCATCCGTTTCATCAGTTTTAAGACCAACACGCCCGCCCAGATTCAGCCATCTCACGCCTCTCGCGCTGAAATATTCTATAGCGCGCCAGAATATTGCGAACGCCGCACGTAAGTTATATCCAACCTCACTATATGCGCCTAGGTGGTAATATCCTACATCGCCAGTAATATACCATATTGCCATCCCGACAGCTTGGCCTTCATGCATCGCACGAAAGATGTGTATGCCTGGAACGGTTAACTGCTTAGCGAAACAAGATCTCGAAAAAGTCGCGATCCCTCGTATGCTGCGCCTTCGCACTAAATCAGCGTATAGGATAGTCCACTCATCAATGAATTTGCTCCCCTCTTCGTGCCTTTCGATCTCAACGGATTGAAGTCCCCTCTGTGCATTGCGACGATGGTGCGGGTGAATAAATTCACTCATGGGTTGTCTGAGATCTACAACGAAATGCTGCTTGAACGGAGAAACGACATCTTTGAAGCAGCGACGCAGATAGTCTAAGTCGAAATCTCCGAGCGGATCTGTAATGACTGATAGGCTTACCAGTTCATCTCCAATTTGCTCGAAATCAGCAATTAGTGCTGACCAGTCACTGCACGTAAACAAAGGATAACACCCCATCGCGTCTCGGTACCTAGTGCTAGGTATATTGCGTTCTAAAATGTATCCACCACTTCCTGGCAGCAGATGTGGAACACCAAACTCCCTAAGTGACTCCGCATAAGCTGAATGCATATATCCAGTAATTTCGTTGCGATCCGTCACAATCATCAACACATACCCCCTCAAGTAGCAGAAGTTACGATACTGCCGTAGTATGTTGGTATAGGTAGAGTATGTTAGTTGAGTTGCCTATGTCAATATGCGCCATCGCTATCCGATCTGCGGTCGTGGACGGTGGATTTGGCTCCGAACTCGCGCGGCAGGGTCTTCTACTGCCCGTCGCTGCGGGCGCTCCAAATCAGCCCGTCGAAGATCGGGCGGTCGTCGTTGCGCGGACAACCGGGCTTCTTGCGTTGCTTGTCCACCACAGGCAGGGGCCGCAGTTTCGCCCACAGCGCGTCGACTACCGGCCAGATCATCGGAGCTATCTTTCGATGCTTTGGGAGCTGCCGCAGCAACATCGTGCTTCTTCGTCGGGGATAATACCACCGCACCGCACTTTCCGGTTAGGCTGTTAGCTCGACTTTAGCTGTTTGAGCGCCTCTGGTAATCGACTATGCTCGACATCGCTTCGTCAGGAGGGGTGCCGAGCATAGCCGATGCCACCGACCGTCGCCGCAGTGCTGGCCGCGTTCGCGCCGCTATTCTCGCGTCTGGTCTGGGCGCACGCCCAGGTACTGGTGGTCGGCGCGCTCCTCACCCCGGCACAGCGAACCGCCGCGGCGGCGTTGCGGGCGACAGAGCGCGCCGACGCGCCGCAGTTCCACCGCTACCAGCGCGTCCTGAGCCACGCGCGCTGGCCCAGCCTTGCGATCGGGCGCAGTCCTGACACTGCTCGTCGCCGTCTTCGCCCCGGTCTGCCCGCTCGTAGTTGGAATCGACGAGACGCTCGAACGACGGCGGTGGCGGAAGATCGCCGCTAAGGGCATCAACGTGACGCGGTGCGCTCCAGCCATGCCCATTTCGCCAAGGCGAGCGGTCTGCCCGATGCTCCTCGTCCCCATCCCGTCGGCCGGGGGACGTTGGCGCTGCCGGTGCTGGCCGCGCTCGTCCCCTTCAACCCGGTACGACGCCGAACGTAGCCACCGACACAAAGCGCTGACCGGCTGAGCGCGCCAATTGCTTCGGATCGTCCGTCGCTGGTATCCGGAGCGCTCCATCGTCGCCGCCGACAGCGGCTATGCGGCGCTGGCCATCCTCGCCGCGTGCGCTGCTTGGCGCCAGCCAGTCACGGTCGGCAACCCGCCTGCGCCTCGACGCGGCGCTCTTCGACCCGAGCCGCCGCGCCTCCCACGCCAGAACGGGCGGCCCCGGCTGAAGGGTGCGCGGCTGCCCACCCGGGCCGCCATCACCACCGACGCCGCGATCGCGTGGACGTCGACGACGGTGACGCAGTGGTACGGCGCGGGCGCGCACCGTCAAGGTTGCTATCACCACCGCCGTCTGGTACCACACTGGCCTGCCCCCGGTGCCGCTGCGCTGGGTGCTCATCCGCGATCCCAAGGGCCAGATTGCTACCCAGACCCTGCTCTGTACCGACCTCGCCGCCGACCCCGCGCAGATCCCCGCTTGGTTCGTGCAACGCTGGCAGCTCGAGGTGACCCTGGAGGAAGCCCGCCGCCACCTGGGCGTCGAGACCTAACGCAGTGGTCCGAGCGCGCGATCCGCCGCACCACCCCGACGCTGCTCGGCCTCTTCTCGCTCGTCGCGCTCCTCGTCCACGCGCAGATGCGTGACCCCACGGCCACAATCCGGCTAGCCGCGTGGTATCACAAGGAGCGGCACACCTTCGCCGAAGCGCTCGCGTTCGTCTGCTGCGGGTTATGGCGGTACCATACTTTTCAGATATCCACTTGTGCCGCTGAAGTTATCAAAGTCCCACGCGCCCTCGTCGAGCAGCTCACCGAATTGCTCTGCTATGTGACTTGAAGGGCTAAAGTCGAGCTTAGCGCCTGTCGCCCACGAGGAGCAGCATTTGTTGTTGTACTATTCGGTCACTCAACGCTAAGTTATCCGCGCCATCGGGCGAATCTTACTGTTATCATCGACTCCAAAGCGGCAATTCCTACATGATCGGACTCATTGACTGTCTGAATGGCGCGGTTTGCTCTTTGCATCATTCATCTTGAGCAGTTCTCCTTGACTTATACGAGCAATAACATCGATAGAAAGTGCTTGTTCCCTGGGATAAAGCCGAGAGGCAAGAGTCTCTGGGGTATCGCCTGGCACTACCGGTTCGATGATCTGAGCAAGGATCGGACCCTCGTCGTACCTCTCCGTCACTAAGTGAATTGAAATTCCGGTCACTGTCTCACCTGCCGCTAGGACGGCTGCGTGGACACGCTCGCCATACATCCCCCGTCCACCATGCTTCGGTAGAAGGGAGGGATGCGTGTTGATGATGCATCCTCGCCAATGGTCGATCGTACTAGGCCCGAGACGTTTCAAATAGCCCGCCAGTATAACGAGATCTACTTCATGCCGCGTGAGAGTGTCAGTAATCGCGGTATCAAGCGCTGCAGCATCGGGATAGGTTCGACTGCTTAAGTGATAAGACGGGATACCCATCTGACGCGCCCGTTCAAGCACGAACGCACCGGAATTGTTGCTGATGACAACCGTCGGGTCCGCTTTGAGCCGTCCATCCCGACATGCAGCGATGATCGCTCCTACATTGCTGCCCCCATGTGAAGCCAAAAAGCCGAGCTTAATCATTGGGCGTCACCAGGACAAGCCTCAACTTTATGCTCTGTAACGGCTCGATCATGGATCCTCCTGCCACATCATGAAGAGCTAAACGGAATTGTGCACGATACATGAGTCTTAAGCAAAGTGAGGCAACCTCCCTTCTACGGCTCTCCCGCAAAGAGCGTGATTCTCGCGAGGTGCGAGGGTAGGATTTCCCGTTGATGTTCGCGTTTGCAGGGGAATTGGCGAGGTGTACGCGTTAGACGAGGTGCGCGTCGAGCGCATCGTTGAGGAGGCGCGGCCGACAGCGTCGTGCGACACCTGCAGCGTGTGGTCAGGCGTAGGATCGGGTGCACAGCCGCCACGTCCAGGAGCTACGCGACTTGCCGACCTGCGGGCGGCCCGTATGCGCGCGGCTGGCGCTGCGACGCTTCTTCTGCCGCACCGCCGACTGCCCGCGCCGGGGCATTGTCAACTTGCGCGAGCAGTGTGGTGAGGAAATCGCCGGTGGGCGTGCCGAGCCGAGAACCGTCCACGGATCAGGCGGCAGCGGCCACGCCGGTGACCTCGCGCCAGGTAGCGAAGTCCTCGGCGCGTTGTTGGCGATAGGCGGTGGCGGTCAGACGGTGGCGGCGCGGGCGGAAGTGGTTCATGATTGGGCCGTAGGCGGCGAGGAAACGCTGGGCGTGGCCGGGGCTCTTGAAACGCCGCATCCGCCGCTCGCGCTCCCGCGTGGGCTGATGCGCGTTCTCCGCCCGATTGTTGAGCCGTCGGTGTTGCCGGTGTTCGACGCTCGGCAGGACCTCGCGCTGGGCCGCCCCATAGCTGGCGAGCTTGTCGGTGATGATCACGCGCGGCACATAGACGAGCCCCTTGAGCAGACGGCGGAAGAACGTCCGCGCTGCGCGCTTGTCCCGCCGGCGCTGGACGAGGATATCGAGGACGGCACCATCCTGGTCGGCTGCCCGCCAGAGATAGTGCTGTACACCGCGTATGCTGATGAAGACCTCGTCCAGGTGCCATTTGTCCCCTGGCCGCGAGCGACGGCAACGCAGCGCGTTCGCGTAGGTCTGGCCGAACTTGCGGCACCACTGGCGGATCGTCTCATACGTTACGATCACGCCGCGCTCGGCGAGCAGTTCCTCGACGTCGCGATAGCTCAGCGCGAAGCGGAAGTACAGCCAGACGGCGTAGGCGATGATCGCGGGCGGGTAGCGATGGCGCTTGTAGTCGTGGGCAGCGGTTGTTTCATTCATGGGCGGAGTATCGCACACCGCCCGTGTCAGACTTGCCTTGACAGTGCCGCCGCCTGCGTCGGGAGGTGAACGTCCTCCGTCAGGAGCGCGAGATACTGCGAAAAGCGGCGTCCTCCTCCGCACCGGGGGCCTTACGAGCCGGTATCGGCTCATTCACGCGGGGCGGGCCACCTACCCCGTCGCCGTCCCCTGCCGGATCCTGCGGGTAGCCCGCGCCGACCACGAGGGAATTTGAGGACGTGCTCCGCGAGTTTCCCATGCCGGTCGCGGGTGACCCACGCTCCTCCCGGGGGTGGCCCTGCGGGAGCCTCTCATTCGACCCGTGTCAAAGACGGCGAGCGGGACTGCGACCGAAACGACGGTAATGCCTATGCGAATAACGCCGAGGCCAAGCGCCTCGCCGACCGCCTCGAGATCCACCACACGCCGAAGCACGGCTCCTGGCTCAACATGGCCGAGATCGAACTGGGCATCTTGCAGCGCCAGTGCCTCGATCGCCGCTTAGGCGACCCGGCGACGATGACGAGCGATTTCGCCGCTTGGGTGACCGCGCGTAACGCCGTCACCCAGCGGTTCGACTGGCGCTTCACCACCGCCGACACCCACATCAAACTCAAGCGCCTGTACCCGACACATGACGACTGACGGACCACTAGTTAATTCTTAGCTTTTCGATACTTCGTACAAATCTGATGTTGCGCCCCGGACTAATAGCGTAATTGTTAATCCTTCCTTTTCAAGGAGAATTTTTAGGTCATTGTCACCCCATCGTGCCGCCATGTCACTGGGCGGCGGTTCAAAGCTTGGGGTATTTAGCACTACTACTCGCTTACTAATCCTGATAGCTTCCTGAGTCATCTTACGTATCGCTTCTTCATGGAGAACTCGCCAAAAATCTGTAATAACGACCGAATCTACTGACTTGGGCAACTTCCCAGTCATTACACCCAGCCCGCATTTCGCGTCTGTTGGCAGATGTTCCAACTTAAGATGCCTGATCTTCGCTTCATCGGGGTGACTTATCCACTTGGCGTCTAGCAGATCCGATAGCCAACCATCTTCGCAACCCATTATGTAAACTTGCCCCGATGCAGCAGCGCGCAGTTGCTGTTTGAAGCTATCGTCCCAAATGAAATGATACTTCGGCGTGAGACTGTATTGCGCCAATAAAAGGAATTTATCTACATTGTTGCTATAGTCGAGAGTACCAAAACAATTTAGTAACTCTGTTAGTAATGTGGGATTTTTCTCATACAAACGGCGAATATTCTCAACTACGCTGGCTACGGATCGATTAACCCTGACATGCGGCAAGTGAAGAGTTATTGCATCCATAGCCACTTGAAATACGAGCCCGTGTTTGTGCAGTCGATAAGCAAGGTCAAGATCTTCATACCCCCATCCGATGAACAATTCATCAAATCCGCCAACCTCCAATAGTGCTGCCTTTGGCACCGAAAAGTTATTCCCCCAACAAAGGGTCCAGGGGGCCGTCATCTTATCCAACTGGTAATCAGCTGCTTCAAAGATAGGCGCACGAACATCAGACATTACTTGCTGCTTGTCGATATCGATCCACCACGCCTGTCCAGAAAGCTCGAAGGGATCGCCATTATCAGCTCCACAAAGATCAGAATAATATCCATATGTCAGATCTATAACCACGCTGTTTGAGCTTGTATGGCGACACAAGTGCTTCTCAATCAAATTGGGAGCAACCAAAACTTCAGAATCGATGAATAAGATAGTATCTGCAGTTGCCAACTTGACGCCCATATTGCGGGCTGCTGCTTGCCTAGAACCTCTATCGGGCTGATAGCAATACTTCAAGTCTAAAGTGCTTTCGGCGCTGCGGACAATTCCTGATGTGTCGTCAGACGATCCATCATCACATATAATGACCTCAAAGGTAAAATTGTGCGGCATCTCAACTTGGCTAAGAGTTTGTAAAGTGGCTTCAAGCAGGTGTCCCCGATTATAAGTGGGAACCACCACGCTAACGTTCGGCTTTTGAATATGTAACATCGTATGCGGCTCCATTGTTCGAAATGCTGATACCCACTGTATCACATAACGACCATTATATCCGAATTGGACTGCGATGGAGATAGCTAGTAGCAGAATCATTTGAATAAGCCAATTATAATAAACGGGGGATTAACCATCAAGCATAGAAGGTAACAGAGACTGGACACTGTCCGCTCTTAATTTGTTGTTTCAGTTCGGATCGCCGCCTTTCGACGGCTGTTCCGCAAATAGCGTGCTCCGAACCGATCCGGGCGACATGCGGAGAAGGTCGCCTACCCCGTCGCCCTCCAGTGTCGGGTGCTCGGTGTTACGCGCTCCGGCTACTGCGTGTGGGCGCGTTGCGGCGTCGCGGCCTGCGCTCAAGCGGACGAGCAATTGGGCTTGACTCCGCCGTGTGGCTCTTCCGCCGATTCCGTGCAGCTGGCTGTGGAAATCAGGCGGCGCGCAGGAAGCGGCGCTTGAGGGTGTCAAGACCGCTCCGACCGTAGCCTTGCCGCTTGATCAGCTTCAGGCGGGTGATGTGGCCTTCGACCCAGCTGGTGCGCCACGGCAGCGTCAGCGCCGCGAGCAGTTCCGCCCGTTCGTGTGGCAAGCCGGCGGCGAACGTAGCCATATCCGGTACGCCGCAGGCGCCAGCCGCGTCCGGCCAGGGGGCGAGCCGCGCCGCCGCCCGCTCGCGGACCAGGCTGCCGAATTCCTGCAGCAGCGGAGAGGCCGTCGCTGCAGGCGCGCAGGCACCCCGGAGAAGATCCAGCAGCCGGCGATCGGCATCGTCGAGGCCGCCGGGATCGCGCACCGGCAGCCAGGCCAGCTGCCGCACCGACGGGTGGTGCCTCGGCAGCGCGGCCGGAGCGGCGCCGTCCGCGCCAGTCAAGTGACGCCGTGGGGTCGACGGTGCCGACGCGGTGCGCTGCTCCTGCGCCCGGCGCGAGACTGGGGTTGCCCCGATGCGACGGACACTTGACGCTCCTCTGTCAAGCGGCTAGCGGGAACCTCCCCCGGCTGGCTCCATATTCCCGGCGGGGCCTGCGCTGCCTCGGGCAGCGTAGGCCGCGCCGGGGTGAAAAGCAGTCTTGCCGCGCCGACCGGATCAGGCGGCGAGCGCGCTGGTCGGATCAGGCGCCGCGGGCACCGCGGCGGCTGTCGCCTGACACTCCTCCCATTTGCGCCAGATCGCGCGGGCGAGGAAGCGTTTCAGGGCGCGCCTCGCTTCGCGTTTGGTCTTGCCTTCGCCGGTGCGCCGCGCCAGATAGGCGCGCGCCTGCGGCGAGCAGCGCGCCTGGGTCACAGCGATCCGATAGAGGATGGCATTAAGTTGCCGATTTCCGCCGCGGTTGAGCCGGTGCCGCGTCCGCTCGGCCGACGAGGCCTCGAGCGGGGCCGCCCCGGCATACGCGGCGAGCTGAGCGTCGGTCGCGAAGCGACGGCCCGGGCCGAGGATGCCGGCGAGCGCCGCCGCGGTGAGGAGATCGATGCCGCAGATCGCGGTCAGCGGGGCGAAGCGGGGGGCGGCCAGCGCCCGGATCTGTTCGACCAATTCCTTGATCTGGTCGGCGAGGAGGCGCAGCCGCTGCGCCAGGCGGCGGACGGCGGCGGCACGGTGCTGCTGGAGCGGGCGCGCGTCGTCCGTGGCATACGCCTCCAGCGCCCGTACGCCGGCCTGGCTCCGCAGGCGCGGCAAGCGGGCGGCGTACTCGGGATCGATCTGCTGCAGGAGTTGGTGGACCTGGTTGCGCGTGCGTGTCGACTCGGCGACGAGCGCATCGCGCTCCGCGACGAGCAGATCGAGCACGGCGGTCTCGTCGTCTGGCCCCACGACCGGGAGCGTCGTCGACTCGCGCCAGACGAGCAGCGCCACGGCGCGCGCGTCGAGCCGATCCGTCTTGCCGGGCCGTCGCGCACTGCGCCGCCCGGCGGCCGTCCAGCGGGGGTTGACCTCGTAGACCTCGGCGTCGGTCGCGACGAGATGCTGCGCCAGCCCGCGCCCGTTACCCCACGCCCCCTCGATCCCCCAGCGGCACGGCGCACCGAGCCCGGTCGCCCAGTCCGCGAGGGCCCGCCAGCCGTCGACGCTATTGGCACCGCGCCAGTGGCCGATCTCGCGCCCGCGCTCATCCAGCGCGATCGCCGCATGCACCTGCTTATGCGCATCCACCCCGATCGTGATCATCGCTCCCTCCCAGCTTTCCTGTACATCGCACGGCTCCGGGGCGGACAGTTCTCTCTCGAGTCGCGCAGCGGCGACCGGCTCCTCTCAGGTCACGCCCCAGGAGCCCAGCGCGGGGGCGACAGGTCAAGTGCAGGACACGGGCGTCAGAGAATTGGTGGGTCAGCCCTCCGCGCTGTGCTCACGCCTATTCTTACAGAGAGAAAATTGGGTCGTACCCAAGGAGGTGTCCAATGCCGCGTACCCATCCACCCTATCCGCCGGAGTTCCGCGCCGAGGCGGTGCGCCTCGCGCGAAGCAGCGACCGCTCAATCCCGGCGCTGGCGGCCGACCTCGGCGTCTCGTCCGAGGCGCTGCGCCATTGGCTGCGGCAGGATGACGCCGACGCGGGCCGGGGGCAGCCCGGCGACCTGACGAGCGACGAGCGGGACGAGCTGCGCCAGCTACGCCGCGAGAACCATGTCCTCAAGCAAGAGCGCGAGATCTTGAAAAAAGCCGCGGCCTTCTTCGCGAAGGAGACCTCATGAGCCGCTACCGGTTCGTCCATGAGGAGAAGGCCACCTATGCCGTCGCGCTCCTGTGCCGGGTGCTGCAGGTCGCCCGTTCGGCGTACTACGCGTGGGCGCGCCGCGGGGTCTCGGCCCGCGCCCAGGCCGATGCGGCGCTGACCACCCAGATCGCCGCCGTCCACGCGCGTAGTCGCCGGACGTATGGTGCGCCGCGCGTCCACGCCGAACTCCGCGCGGGCGGGGTGCGCTGTGCGCGCAAGCGTGTCGCCCGGTTGATGCGCGCGGCGGGCCTCGTCGGCTGCCACCGTCGGCGCCGGGCGCGCACCACCGTCGCTGACCCGGCGCACGCGCCCGCGGCGAACGTCGTCGCACGCGACTTCGCCGCCCCGGCCCCGAACCGGTTGTGGCTCGGGGAAATAGTCTGTACGCAAATGACAAAAGCGCCCCTGCTCGCCGCGCGGGCCGGTGGGGATGACGTAACGGATCTCGACCTCCCCGTCCGTGACGACGACGCGGTCGATGAGCAGTTCGACCAACTGGCGCTGCTGCTCGAAGGTGGCGGAGGCTAAGCCAGCCCGCGTCCGGCGGCAGAAATCTGCAATCGAGGTGGCCAGCGCTGCCACCTCGGCGTGGCGCTCGGACTGCGCCCCCAGCTGCTCCTCCTGCTGGGCCAGCCCGTGGAGGTGCAGCTCGAGATCCTGCCGACGACGCTGGTACTCCGGCAGCGGGATGATGTCGCCGAGATAGGCATCGGTCAGGCGTTCGAGTTGCTGCGCAAGGCGCTGGCGGGCGCGGCGGAGCTGCTCGCGCCGGTCCTGCAATTCTTGCGGGAGCCAGTGGCCCCCGTGCGCGCGCTCCAGCGCCTGGGTGATGCTCGCGGGATGGGTCAGCACGTCGCAGAGGTCGCGCCACACCAGGTCGTCGAGTTGCCCGGCGGGGCTGAAGCGCGAGGGGCACTTCTCCTCCTTGCGGGTGTCGATGGCGTTCCCCTTCGCGGCGCAGACGTAGTAGCCATACCCTTCCGCGCGCCAGAGGCCGCCGCACGACGACTGGCACACCCCGCAGCTGACCAGGGCGCGCAGCAGATAGCGATGCGCCGTATTGTTCCGCGCGGCGAAGCGCCGGTTCTGCGCGAGCTTGCGTGCCGCCATGTCGAACACCTCCTGGCTCACAATCGCCGGGATCGCCGCGACCGCGACCCACTCCTCGGGGGGCACCTCGGTCAGCGAGTCGTGCGGCCGACCGAGCGGATGGGTCGCGGAACGGCGGATGCGCGGCGGCCGCGACCGGAAGCGCCCGGCGTAGAGCTGCCCGGTGTAGGCGGGCTGTCGCAGGATCGCCCGCAGCGTCGCCAGCCCCCAGAGCCGCTTACCGCTCGGCGTCGGGATGTCCTGCGCCTGCAGGTGCTTGGCCAGGCCGCCGAGGCTGGTGCGCTCCTCGATATAGTAAGCGAAGATCGCCCGCACCACCGCCGCCTCGCCCTCATCCACCCACACCGCCGCCGGGTCGCGGGGGCGCTCGACGCCCAGGCGGTAGCCGTAGGGCGGCCGGGTCCAGGGGAGGAGCACGCCGGCGCGGTATTTCTGCTGCCGCCCGCGCCGCATCCGGTCGGCAATCAGCGTCCGCTCGTACTCGGCCACCGCGCTGCGGATCTGCAGCAGGAGCCGGTCGTGCGGGTCCTGGCCCATCGGGCGGTCGAGGAACTCGACGCGGCAGCCGCCGCGCTCCAGCTCGTCGAGGACGATCATCTGCTGCACGAAGTTGCGCGCCAGCCGGTCCGGCTCGGTCACTAGCGCACAGTCGAAGTCGCCACGGCGGGCGGCGTCGCGCAGGTGGTCGAGCCCCGGGCGGTTCAGGTCGGCCCCGCTGCGACCGTCGTCGCGGAAGACGTGTTCCGGCACCAACGTCCAGCCTTGCGCCTGGATGTGGGCCTGCAGGCGGGTCAGCTGTTGCTCAATCGTCTGCGCCTGGGTCTGGTTCGCCGTCGAGACCCGGGCGTAGATCGCCACGCGCACGCTCATGCCGCACCTCCTTCGTGTCCTGGGTCGACGGCAGGCCGCCCTGCGCGCCGACCTCGTTCTCGAGCGCCCAGCGCAGGAGGTGTTGATACGCCTGATCCCAGCGTCGCTGGCCGTCCGGATGGGGCTGGGTCGCGCGGCGCGCTTGCCACTGGCGTTTCATGCTGCCCTCCACGATGCGCCAACTCATCAGGAGGGTAGTGTGCGGCAAGCCGGGCTTTGCGCTGCCAGGCAACGTCGACCCGCGACCAGGCAAGTCGCAGGCGACCAGCCCGGCTCAGGCAGAATTTGTCATTTGTGATCAGGCCATTGATAGCACCTACGTGGCGACGCACGAGGGCTGGCTTTCCCTCGCCGTGCTCCTGGAGGCCCACTCACGGCGCATCGTGGGCTGGGCCATGGCCGAGCACCTGCGTGCGGAGCTGGCGCTTGATGCCCTGGCGATGGCCCTCCAACGCCGCCGTCCGGGGCCGGGGCTCGTCCACCACACCGACCGCGGCCGCTAATACACGGCGGCGGCGTACCAGACGTGCCGCACCGCACACGGTGTCAATGATCAGGTTTTATGGCTCTTCCGCACTCTCGCTGCGTCGGCTGCTGCCTTCCCCACGCGTAGCCGAATCAGGGCGGTGCGACAGCGACGAAGCGCAGGAAGCGGCCACTTCATGAGGTGTTCTCCCCACTCGCTACCCCTGTGCAGCGAGAGTGCGGAAGAGCCAAATACCATGATCAGCGACACACGGCCTCGTCTGCTCGATGCGCCGCGCCGGTGAGTGTCTCGACAATGCCGTCGCCGAAAGCTTTTTCGCCACGCTCCAGGCTGAACTGGTCGACGCACGCCCGTGGCCGACGCGCGCGTCGGCACGACTCCCCATCTTCGCGTGGCTCGAAATCTGGTATAACCGGCAGCGCCGCCACTCGGCGCTTGGCTACGCGCCCCCTGCCGTCTTCGAGGAGTTGTTGTTGTTGTCGCCTCACGCCGCTTAGCCCTTACTTGTCCGTGCAAGCGGCTCTTACGCACTCTCGCTGATCGTCATCAATACCGAGCGCCAAGTGGGGAAGAAGGGTCGGAATAGCGGCCGATCGAGGCTTGACAAGGGGCGTAAACAGCGTGGTTTGACGGTCCTGTCCCTACTCGCCGCTCGTGATCAGCGAGAGTGCGTAAGAGCCGTGCTATCGGGCCAACCTCAGCTCGCGGCGTGCTCCTGCGGCAGGACACGCCGGACCTCGGCCGGCGCGGTCCAGCTATCCCGCGCGAAGCCGAGCTGGGCGATCCATTGGTCGGCCCAGCCCTGCACGCTGGGCTGGCCATCAAGGCGACGCGAGGGGTGGTCGTAGTAGCCACGCTCGGCGCTCGTCTCCGCCTCGCAACGCGGCCAGACGCTGACGTCGACGGCGTAGATCGGCTGGTCGGCGGCTGGCGCACACCGGGCGAGGAGCGCGCGCAGTCGCTCCTCGTCCAGCCGCCCATGTTGCAGGGCGGCGTACAGGCTGCCCCAGCCGCGCCGGTGGGGGGCGGCCAGGCGCAGGTGAGCGAGCGCGGGCTGCGGGCCGGCCGTGAGGATGGCGTCGCCCGGCGCGAAGAGCGCGTCAGCGCGCCGGTCCAAGCAAACATGGAAGATAGTGCGAAAGTCAAGTAAGCCGGTGTGTGGCGAGCAAAAATCATCCATGCAGGGAAGTGTGCCACGCACCTCCGGCGCGCTGCCAGCACACCGCCAGCCTGCCGGTCGCCGGGTTAAATGACCAGGTATGTGTAAGGGATCATGGCTCTCCCGATCATTTGATGATCCGGGCAGAATTGCCCCTGGAAGTGGGGACGGTGGGCCAGAAGTTGGCCTCCTTCGGCCCTTCGAGACGTTCTCCAGGCCACTTTCCGGGGTGTTTCCCCTATCCTGAACCCTCGATCATCAAAAGATCGGGAGAGCCGGGATCATGTGGCGAGGTATGATCCGGCTGGATATGACCCAGCGCCTACCGATCGATGATGCCGCGATCGCGTAGCGCGCGCTTGCCCCTGGTGTCACCAACGTTGACTCGACTTTGGCCCTTTTTGATGCCGTTGGCGAATTGGCCGGTGCCCGAAAGGGGGAGGGAGGGTATGCTGGGAGGGCTCGGCGCGATGTCCTCGGGTGCTGCGG
>JAABUH010000651.1_pt1 | contig 46641 bp, 40 predicted proteins | sample 5559121 | NCBI WGS metagenome assembly JAABUH01 (sample SAMN10711871, study PRJNA513364) | rock metagenome | isolation source: Antarctica rocks | place: Antarctica: Victoria Land, Battleship Promontory nord | collected 2015-12-28
AATCACCAAGGACCTCCTCTTCTTGTAGTTGCCAAGCCACAAGAATGGCGGGGTCCTTGGCCCAAGTGTGGGATCTATGGGTGACCCAGGTCCCTCACCGCACCCCACGCTTCATCGCGTAGAGCCACTCTGGCTGGCGCGCCGGTGGATGCCGGCGCGGCTTGGGAGGCCACCGAGGCGGCCTGGGCCGGCGCTGTCCCTGAGCTCGACGACACGCTGGGGCGCCGGGATGCTCGGCACGCCTACGCGGTACTGCGGGGCCTCACCAGCGCGGGGGGCGGGATGGTGGCGGCGGCAACCATGTCCCTGCCCGAGAGGGCCGAGCAAGGGCGCAACTATGACTACCGCTACGCCTGGATCCGCGATCAGTGCTACGCCGGCCAGGCGGTGGCCGTGACCCGGCCCAACCCTCTCCTGGATGACGCGGTGGCGTTCATCGCCCAGCGAGTCCTGGCCGACGGCCCCCAGCTCAAGCCCGCCTATCGGATCGACGGGGGTCCCGTCCCCGACGAGCGCAGCCTTCCCCACCTGACCGGGTACCCGGGGGGCGCCGACAAGGTCGGCAACTGGGTCAACCAGCAGTTCCAGCTGGATGCCTTGGCCGAGACCCTCTTGTTGTTCGCGACCGCCGCTCACCATGACCACCTCGACACCGAACATTGGCGGGCGGTGGAGGTGACCGTGGCTGCCATCCAAGCGCGCTGGGGCGATGCGGATGCCGGAATATGGGAGCTCGACAACCAGCGGTGGGCCCACTCACGGCTGATGTGTGTGGCCGGCCTGAGGGCCATGGCCAGTGCAGCCGGGGCGGTCCAGGGCGCGGCCTGGACGGGGCTGGCCGACACCATCCTGGCCGATGTCGGCTCGGACTGTGTGCACCCGAGCGGGCGCTGGCAGCGTGCTCCAGGTGACGGGCGGGTGGACGCGGCCTTGCTGCTGCCCGCCATCCGGGGGGCCCTGACTCCCGACGATCCCCGCAGCCGGGCCACCCTGGCCGCGGTGGGCACCGAGCTGGCCCAGGACGGCTACATGTACCGGTTCCGTCAGGACCAGCGCCCCCTGGAGGATGCCGAGGGAGCGTTCTTGCTGTGCGGGTTTCTGATGGCCCTGGCCACCGACCAGCAGGGCCGGTCCACCGAGGCCGTCGCCTGGTTCGAACGCAACCGAGCGGCCGGTGGCCCGTCCGGCCTGCTCACCGAGGAGTTCGACGTGACCCAGCGCCAGCTACGGGGCAACGTGCCCCAGGCCTTTGTCCACGCCCTCCCGCTGGAGTGTGCCGCCCGCCTGGCCCGGCCAGGCGGGCAGGTCTAACGCCGGCAGGGCGCGCCCGGCCTTCGTTGTCAATCCGGCTCGGGAGCGCTCGGGGGCCCGGAGGTAGGCCCTGGATCGGGGATCTTGGCGGTCATCTCCTCCGAGACGCCTGCTGAGGCGACGTCGGTGGGATAGCTCCGGCGGCCCCTGAGCAACAGCAGACCGCTCACGGCCAGGGGCACGAGCATGATCAAGAAGGTGTAGTGCAACCCCTGGGTGGCCCCCGCCGAGATGTGGACGTGCTTGGAGTTGCCGCCCGACCCGAAGCCCGCTCCGGCGCCCTGTCCACCGGCCAGGACCTGGGATACGAAGCCGAACAACAGCGGGGCGATGGCCTCCAGCACCGTGCGCACGGTGGTGCGGATGGCCTCTGCCCTTCCCCACATCAGCGAGGGCACGACGTCTAGGCGGGCGGCATCCACCGCCGGGTTGGGAGCGGACAGGGCGAAGGCGGCCAGGAGGAACAAGGGCAAGGCGATGGCCAGGTTGGTGTTGACCACGCCAGGCACGAAGATGACGGCGGCGGCTATGTACCCGGCCGCCCCCACCCGCAGCCGGGCGTCGATCCGCCCCCGGTGAATGAGCTTGTCGGTGGTGCGCCCGGACACCAGCACTCCCGCGATGGCGGCCAGGCCGACGGCCAGCTCCATGAGGGTGGCCGTTCCTTGTGACAGGTGGTACTGGCCCCTGACGAAGATCACTGCGAAGGTCCGCAACCCGGCGAAGAAGAAATAGCCCAGGCAAGAGGCGACTATGAGGTAGATGTTGGTCCGTACGCTGAGGACCCAGCGCAGTGCCTGCCACAGTCCCAGCTTGGTGGGATCGCCGTGCAGGACGATGGATGGGGCTGCCTGCACACCTTGGGCCTTGACCCGCTCGAGTACCTCGTTGTCGTCTCGAACCGGCTCGTTGCCGTCGTCGCCCAGGCGCCGGTAGACGCCGGGGTGGGCCTCGATCTCCTCCACCGAGATGATCTGCTCGTCTCCCTCCATCAGGCGGCTCTGGCCGCCGCGAGCCGGCTCTGGGAACCAACGGCGGATGGCCCAGGCCAGTCCCACACTGGGAATGCCGAGGGCGATGAAGCCCACCTGCCAGTTGAAGGCCGCCCCCAGGCCGCCCGCCACCAGTACGCCAATACCGGTCCCGATCAGCTCGCCAGTCAGGATGAAGCTGTAGATGCGGCTGCGCTCCCGGGCCGAGAACAGGTCACCAATGAGTGAGGCGACCGTGGGGCCAGCGGTGGCGGTGATGGCGCCCAGGGCCAGGCGGCTCACCAGCAACATGAGATAGGAAACCGAAAGACCGCTCACCACCTCGGCCACGCCCCACACGAATATGCCGATCACCAGGATTCGTGTACGCCGGGCCCGGTCAGCCAGTACCCCCAGGGGCAGGGTGGCCAGCGCCCCGATCAGGGACGAGACGGTCACCAGGAGCCCGATCTGGGCGTTGCCGATGTGGAAGGCCGCCTCCAGCTGGGGAGCCAGGGCCCCCACTGCCCCTTTGTCGGCACTGTCCAGAGCCAGCACGCAGGCTAGCAGGACGATGGCCCGCCGCCTGGCCAGGCCGCCCAGCTGGTCGGTCAGCTTCTCGCCACCCCGGTGCAGGCGGCCCTCGATCCAGCGCCACGGGGCCCGCCCTAGGCGAACGATGCCGGTGTCGGCCACTGCTACCTCATGCCCCGTTGGGCGGCGGATGGTGACGCGAAGCCGGCGTTGGGTCGCCTCGAGCTACCCGGCCATCCGTCGGGTCGATGTCTGGGGGGGCCTGGAGGGCCAAAATCAGGGGAGAGCGGTCCAGGACGAATCCCGGTGATCACCGCTGCCACCCCCCCGCCTCGAGACCCAGGGCCACAGGTGTGTGGTTGACGATCTCGCCAAAGGCGGCGATGGCGATGGCCACCGCCACTCCCGGTTCCAAGGTGTCAATGACGGGCAGGGAGGCGGCCAGCGGACCGGCCTGAAAGGCGCTCTGGGCGGTCAGGAACCCAGCGGCTGCCACCGCTCCCATGACGTAGGGCTGCCAGGTGGCCAGGCCGGCCACGATCCCATGGTGTGACAACAAGGAGGTCCAGGACCTGAGTAGGGCCGACATCAGCCCAAAGAGGGCACCGGCGCTCACCCCCAGCAGGCTGGCCCGCTTGGCGCTCTGAGGCCCTCGGGCCGCTGCCAGGGACGCTCCAGTCACTACCACCACGGCCGCCACCACGATGACCAGGTGACCGCTGAGGGGTCGGGTTGGCCGCCCCGGGGGGAGGCGACCAGCAAGAAGAGAGCCACCCCGCCCACCACGGCTACTGCTCCGATCCACTCCCGTGCCCCCATGGAGCGGTGGCGCAGGCGAATGGCCACCGGCAGGCCGAAGATGATCTCCATGACGATCAACGGCTGCACCAGGGTCAGGGTGCCAAAGCTCAGGGCCAGGGCCTGCAGGCCGAAGGCGGCCAGCGAGGCCCCTACCCCTGCGACCCAGGCCGGCCGGTGGAGGAGGTCCCAGATGAGCTTGGGGCTGAGCGACTCGCCTTCGGGTGCCTCCCGGGCTGCCCGCTGCTGGAGGACGGATGCGGTGGCGAACGTGCCAGCTGCCCCCAAGGCCGCCAGGACCGCAATCACCATCGAAATAGTCCTCTCACGAGCTCGTGCCGTTCGTCCGGAGCACTCATTACCCAAAGGACCGGGCCCGTTACCGTTGAGCTGAGGGCCTGGGGACGAGCTGATGATGCCGGATTCCCCCGCAGCACGGTTGGGGCGCCCCCCTCCTACAGTTGCGGCCATGCGGATCGGCGGGCCCCTGGGCCATCCACCAAGCGCGTTGGCGTGGGCTGGGCTGGCGGCAGGTGTGGTGCTCGGCACTGCTGCCTGCACGCCTTCGGCCTTGCCCGTCCCTCCGCCGACCAGCCCGGTCACCGTTACCACCGCCCCCACTGGCCCGGTGGGCCTGACCGCGAGCGGGGAGCCGACCATCGGTCCGGGCCGAGCAGGTCTCTCGGGGACGGTCCAGGGTCCGTCCGGCCCGGTGCCAGGAGCGACCATCGAGATCGAGCGGCTGGTGGGCACCAGCGCCGCCCGGGCCATGCTGACCAGTGATGCCGGGGGTGCTTGGCGCCTGGGTGGCGTCCTGGGCGGTCGTTATGTGGTCCGAGCCTGGCTGGCGCCGAACCTGGCCCAGACGTCGCCCACCACCTTTTTCTTGTCAGACGGAGTGGACCGCTTCACAATGCTGGAGCTGGCCGACCTATCGAAGCCGCTCGTGCAGTCGGCCGTCGCTCCCAATCCGCCCATGACGGGTGAGCCGACCCAGGTGGTCGTGCGCCTGGGCTCCCAACAGGTACAGGCCGACGGTGGGCTGACGCCCCAGCCCGCCGCAGGTCTCACTGTCCAGCTCATCGGGGGCGGCTGGCTGATCTCTCAGCCCAACCCGGGTGTCACTGACTCCCAGGGCCAGGCAGTCTGGACGGCGACCTGTGAGGCACCGGGCAGTCAGGCCCTGCAGGCGGCCGTGAGTGCCCCGCCGGCGACTTCGGGCGTCTCGGCGCCCGCTGGCCAGACGGTGGCGATCCAGGTGGCCGCCTGCATACCTGCGCCGTCCACGGGTACCACCACCTCGTCCACCACGTCAACCACGTCAACCACGTCAACCACGTCAACCACGTCAACCACCACCGCTATGGTGCCCGGGGGGACAACTGTTCCCACCACGGCGCCGGGAGGGTAGGGCACATGTTTCGAGTGCTGCGCTGGGTGGTGGCCGCGGTCGGGGCGGTTGTCGGTGCGCCGATCCTGGTGGCCGTGACGATATTGGTCACCCTTCTCTACTACCCGGTGTCGGGGCCTCTTCCGCAGCCGGTTCGGTCCAACTTCGGCACACCGCCCAGCGTCGTGTACGACGACGGTGGCCATATCATCGGTCAGCTCAGCGCGTCGGGCGGCAGCAATGTACCGGTGAAGGACTTTCAGATTCCCGACCTGGTCAAGCAGGCGGTGGCGGCGTCCGAGGACCGGGGCTTCTTCACTGAGGGGCCGGTTTCGGCCAAAGACCTGCTCCGGGCGGCATGGGCCGACCTGACCTCCGGGGCGCCAGTGCAAGGCGGATCCACCATTACCCAGCAATATGTGAAGACGGTCTACACCAACGGATCCAAGACCCTCAGTCGCAAGTTTCGGGAGGTGGTACTGGCCAGGATGCTCTCCCAAAAGCTGACCAAGAAGCAGATCCTGGACCGGTACCTGTCCATCGTCTACTTCGGCCAGGAGGCCTACGGGGTGGGTGCCGCCTCCCAGGCGTATTTCCGGACGCCGGTGAGCCAGCTGGATGCCTCACAGGCGGCCACGCTGGCCGGCCTCCTGCCTGCCCCCAGCCAGTACGACCCCCTGTTCAATCTGGACGCCGCCGAGCAGCGTCGCGAAACCGTCCTCGATCTGATGCACGCTCAGCGGTACCTCACCGACGCCCAGTACCAACAGGCCTTGGCCGAGCGGCTCACCTTGGACCAACCCGGCTCGACGGCCAGCGGGTCGGTGACCCTGGTGTACCCGCTCCAACAGCCGAGCACCAAGTACCCCTATTTCCTCGACTATGTCCGCCAGTACATGGAGCAGCGCGTGGGGTACAACGAGCTCTATCACGGCGGCCTGCGCATCCAGACCACCCTTGACCCCAAGGACCAGGCGGCCGCCGAGTCGGCCATCGCCGCCCAGCTGGCCGGCACCCAGGCGCCCCTGCAGATGGCTACGGCGTCAGTCCAGCCGCCTACCGGCTACGTCACATCCCTTGTAGGGGGACGGGACTACCACGTCTCCCAGGTCGACATCGCGCTGGGTGGCTGTCCCCAACCCGAGCCTCCCCCGGCCCGGCTGATCGTCCAGGCGACCTGTCAGGCCCAGCCCAACTCGGTGGTGCTGGGTGGCGGGACCGGGCGATTGGCCGGGTCCACGTTCAAGCCGTTCACCCTGGCCGCCGCCCTGGCCGCCGGCATATCGCCCCAGGCCAACTATTACGGGCCCGCGACCCTTGACGTCCCTGGTTGCGGTGGGGTCTGTGTCATCCGCAACGCCGAAGGCGGGGCGGCCAGCAATTATACGCTGACCACCGCCACTTGGCAGTCGATCGACACCGTGTACGTGCAGGTGCTCAAGCAGGTTGGGATCAAGACGGTAGCCGAGCTGGCCAAGCGGCTCGGTGTGACGACTGCCTACGACGAGAGTGACTTCGGGCTGTCCTACACCCTCGGCACCAATCCGGTCTCCTCGTTGGAGATGGCTTCGGCCTACGCCACCTTTGCCAACCATGGGACCTATGTACCACCGTCGCCGGTGGTGCGGGCGGTCGACAGTCAGGGGGCGGTGGTCTTCGACAACTCCCATCCCCGCGGGACCCGGGTCCTCAGCCCGTCGGTCGCCGACACCGTGACCCAGATCCTGCAGGGTGTGATCCAGCACGGCACCGGCAACCCCAATGCCGTGATCGGCCGTCCGGCCGCCGGCAAGACGGGAACCGCCAATGGGCCCTACGACGCCTGGTTCGTCGGCTACACGCCCCAGCTGTCAGCGGCCGTCTGGATGGGCTACGCCAACAACGACAGCACCCCCATGCTCAACGTCAAGGGGGTGCAGGTGTTCGGGGGGACCTATCCGGCCAAGGCATGGCACGATCTCATGACGGCATCCCTCGCCGGGATCCCGCCTGCCAACTTCGACAACCCGCCGCCCCCTGGCCTGCCAGTGAACGTTCTCCAAGGGCTCCAGGCCGGGGCGGCCCGGACACCCCTGTCCATTGGTGGTGAGGCGCCCTCCTCGCCGTCCCTGCCGCCCCCGACGGCGGTGGCGCCCCCGACCATACCGACCACCACGACCACGTTGCCCCCCGATACGGCGCCGCCCAACCCGGCGACGCCCAACTTCGACTCGACCACCACCACGTCGCCGTCGGGGAACACCGGCACGACCGGGTCAGGGCCACCGGGGACGGGCTGATCCGGCCAGCTCGAGGGATCAACTCGAGGGGAAGGTATCACCCGGACAGGACAGCACCTCGATGCAGGCATTCTGTATGGGTACAGCGACGTGCCCCCCGGAGAACGTGCCCACCTGAGCTGGCATGTAGTCCAGCGAGTCAACTCCCAGGGCAGCGCCGCTGGCATCGACCAGTGGACCCCCCCGGGCGGCCTTGTCCTGGGGCGCATTGTCCACCACTCCGGCCGCAGTCGAGGCCGAGCTCAGCTTGCCCGTCGTGATGATCCCGTTCGAGCCGCCCGCTCCCGACACCACGTAGACCTGCTGAGCCAACTGGGAGGAGGTGCCTGGTGTGGGCCAGACCAGGACAGGCTGGTTGCCCTCGTCCAGGACCAGCAGCGCCAGATCGTTGGCTGCATCCCAGGTCCGAAGGGTCGCCGACTTGGAGACGCTGCCCTGGCGCAAATCGATCGAGGGCGCCGGTTGGAACGTGGCCGCCGTCACCACCGAATACGAGGTGAGCAGGAGGGTCTGGTTGGCGCTCGACACCACCGCGAAGGCCGAGCCAACCGACGGTTGGCCATTGGCGTCAAAGGTGTCCACCTCCCAGACCGCCCCGTGGACCTTGGTCAGCAGGGCGGCCAGGGTCGCCGGGCTGGTGGGTGAGGGTGGCCGCCCCTGGCTGTCGGCTGGCCGGGCGGGGGAGCGGTTGAGCTGCGCCCCAGAGGCCACTGAGTGAACGTAGGTGGATGTCCAGATGAAGGCCCCCAGGCCGGCGACAATCAGCACCAGGAGCATCACTCCCACGGGGATGATGAGCCCACGGAGGCGGTCCATGAACGTCATGTCGGTGACCTCGTTACCGGTTCCAGGTCATTCACGGGTCAGATCGACGAGCCTGGTGACGGTGCTCCAGTTGCGCATGGTGGTGGTGACGCCAAGCCGCTTGTTCCAGTCGACCTTGGTGAACAAGGAGTCCAGGATGCCTTGCGGGCACCAAAGGTAGAGGTGATTGCCGATGATGCTGCACTGATCGGGATCTGTCTGGGCGCCGATGAAGTCAACCAGAGCCGCTCGATGCTCTGCATCAGGCTCACCGGACAAGAAGCCGACCAGGTGCCTTGCCGGATCTCTCGCCACCTCTTTCAGTGGATCGGCGTCAACCGCCGCCACCAACTCGGCATGGCTGCGCACGACCACCTTCGACTCGACGCCCACGCCGGCGGCCAGGCCCTGCTCGATGGCCTGGGCGGCGTACGTGGGGCTCGACGCGCTGGTGAAGACGGCATTGCCGCTTTGTAGGTAGGTAACAACGTCTGTGTAACCGAGGTCTGTCACCATCTGGCGGAGCTGCGACATGGGAACGCGCTTGTTGCGGCCTACGTTGATGCCGCGCAGCAGGGCGACCTGGCGTATTGGTCGGTGAGTGGAGGCACCTCCAGCGTCTTTCACGGAGAGTGCCGATCGACGTAAACAGGTGAACCGGTTCTCATCTCCACCACCAGGGCATCGACGACGGCCCGGAGGTCGCCGTCATGTGCAGCTGCCACCTGGCGCTGACGCTGGTAGCTGGCCCCTTGGCGCACGATGTCATCGATCCGAGCCAACTCCTTCGAGCATCCCAACCGGTCGGCCAGCGGGGCCAGCTCGGCCGCCAATTCGCTGAGCGACCCCCGCACTGGCGCGGTCTGGCCCCGGTCATCGATGATCTGCGCCTCGAGGCCATATCGAGCTGCTCGCCACTTATTCTCCCGCACTGTCCAGCTCTTGGGGACCGGGAGTGTATAGCCCCGGTCCAACTGTAGATCGAACTGCTCTACCAGGCATTGAGCCAGAGCGGCGACCGTTCCCACCTCCGACAGGGTGGGCAGGCCGTCGAAGATTCGCAGCTCGACCGTGCCGAAATTGGGGTGCGGGCGTATGTCCCACCAGACCTCTCGGATGGTCTCGATCGTGCCAGTGGAGATGAGCGTTTCTATGTACGACTCAAACTGCTCCCAGCCCGACAGCTGGTAGGGCAGACCGGCGGTTGGCAAGCCCTCGAAGACCTTGCTGCGAGCTGACGCAAGGCCGGTGTCAGTGCCCATCCAATAGGGGCTGGACGCCGAGAGCGAGAGCAAGTGGGGGATGTATGCCGTGAGGGCATTCACTATGGGTATGGCCTTGTCCCGGGCCCGCACCCCGACGTGGACGTGAACGCCGAAGATCTGCAGCCGTCGGGCCAGCCATTGCATCTGAGCAACCAGCTTGCGATAGCGAGGCTCATTGCTCACCTGCTGGGTGGACCAGTCCGTGAAGGGATGGGTACCCGAGCACATCAGTGCCAGCCCGAGGCCGTCCGTTACTGAGGAGATCTCGGCCACGCTCTGGGCCAGGTCGGAGGTGGCCTCGGCCACCGTGGTGCAAACGCCGGTGATGACCTCGATGGTCGACTCCAGCAGCTCGTGCTTGGCCTTGGGATGGGCGCCCTCAGGGTGTCCAATGCCGACCTCGGCCAGGACTTGTGAGGCAGCCGAAGCCAGCTCGCGGGTCTGGAGGTCGATCAGCTCCAGTTCCCACTCGATGCCAAGACTCGCTCGGGATGAGGCAGCAAAGGGGATCTGCACTTGGAGCCAGGCTAAGCCAGCCCGAGGGTCCCAGCCAGCCAGGTGGCGCGGCAGTGCCTCTGACCAGCCAGCGGAGGTAGGCGGATTCGAACCCCCGGGGCTCATCACCCAAGGCTTTTCAAGTGCAGCTCCGAGTGTCGCTGGAATAGGCTTATAACGTCCTGACCAGGACTTTGACCGTGCACAGGTCTATCGGATCGGCTGCCGTAGGCCCTGTTTGACTGGAAATTATGGCCCTCATTATGGCCCTCAGGAGGTGCGTGACCGCCCCTCAGCCAAGTGGTCCCTTCGACCACCGCCGCTCCACCGATGCCCGGTGAACGACCTCCACGAAGGGCCCCGGCCGTCGGCACCGTTGCACGATCCGATACATGTTGGTGGTGTAGTAGTCAGCCATCTGTTGTCCGGTGAGATGCTGGTTGCCGATGGCGAAGACTCGGAGGGTGCTGGCGTCCAACGCCGCCAGCTCGTCCGGATACCGAGTGATCCGCTGGTCCTTGGTCAGCGCCACCCAACCGGCGCCATCCGCGTCTCTGATCCAATCGACGTCCCGGACGTTCTCGTCGCGGCCACCGGGATACACCTCGGCCATCGTGTGCACGCTATGGCCGAGCGCCCTTATTGCTCTGGCTACCACGACACGCCCGAGGCTGCGGTCGACGAAGAACTCAGGCGGCGGCTGATGCCGGGGGGGCAAGTGTGACCTGGACGTCTTGGAGCGGGACGCCGTAGTCCTCGGCCACTGCCGCCTCGTCTTCGCCAGCTTCGATCCGACCCCGAACGTCTACCAACCGAGCACCGCCGTGGATGAAGATCGGTTGCCCGAACGCCCGCTCAGGGTCCACCAAGAGAAGGTCCTGCTCGGTGATGGGCAGGATAAGGCGCGCCGCCCACCCGTCCTCGTAGGTGATACGGGTCAGATATCGCTCGATGACCTCATGGAAAACTCGCTGGCCGGACCGGACCACGGTGAGCAGGCGAAGCTGCTTGTCGTGATGCGCCTGTGCGTAGTCGTAGAGCACCTCAGCGCCATCGGTATACAGGTGCTCGGAGGCCAGCGCGTGCTCCAGCTCGTTCTCCGTCCGCAGCCGGTCCAGGGCTTGACGGATCCGTTGGATAGGCAGGCCAGTGTCCTTGAACGCGGCCAACACCATTCCCTCGGCAAGCCCGATGAAGGGAATGGTCAGCCCGGGGCCCTCCAGGCTGGTGAGCAGTGGAGCACCATGGACGGCTTTGCGGCCGGCCGGCCGGCGCACGTACCCGCGCACCCAGTTGTCAAAGGTTGACCGCGGCACACCGACGTACGCGGCAGCCTCGGTGATCGTATACAGCGGCTCGTCGAACCGACGAGTGTCATTTGTGATAGTCAGCCGAAACCCCCAGTTTCTCCATCAAAGCCATGCTAGACGGGCCGGGCAATCGCCAGTGGGATTCTGTTAACGGTGACGCGAGTACCTATCCTGCGCAGGCCATCAGCCTCCAGACGCTCACCCTGGCCTCAGTTCCAGGAAAAGCGTCGGAGCTCGGCGAGGCTCCTCGCTGGCATTGTCATCGCAGGCCAACTATGGACTCCGGTTCGGTACGGTCTCGGGGTCCGCCTCGCCGCTTTCCGTCTCCATCGGGAAGCCGTTGGATGGGCGTCCTGGCTGGCGTGCTCTCAGGATCCGGGACGCCTCTCCGGCCCCGTGCGGCCGATCCCCGTTGGTCGTCACTTCTTCACCACTATTAAGCCGTTCGCAGCCAAGCCGCCGCTGAACCAGCGAGCGCCTGCCGGAGTCGAGCACCTGTGTCAAAGAACCAGTCGATATAGGTATCGTGCTCCCCAATCTCGGAGACATCCCCGGGCCGGTAATCGGCGATCCGGCGGGCACGTCGGCCCGCCAGCTCCTCCCAGGTAAGCGGTGAACCGTAGGCCGACTCGATCTCGGCCTTGCGTTCGGTGAGGAACCCGAAAAGGTGATCCACAGCGTCTGGGGATGGGTAGTCGATATAGAGCACCGAACGGAGCTGTCCTCCTGCTGCGAAGCTGACCCTAAACTGAGGACCACCCTTGAAAGGACACGGCATGGTCAGCCAGCTATCTGGGCCGGCCTTGTGTGAGTTCGTCCAACCGGGGTGCTCGGCACGGACCCTCTCGATGAACCGAGTCCAGAACTGCACATACATTGCGCCCTTGCTACCGGCCCGGGACGACACCTTGGCCGCGGCCGCTACCTGGGCGTGCCAGTCGTTGGGCTGTGCCCTCAGCTTGAACGATGGCGCCGGGAGCGAGTCGGCGATTCGGACCGCGCCGATCTCCACCCCGAAGAAACGGGCGCTGCCCTCGGCCAGGTTGTTCAGCCAATCAAGGGCCTGACGGTGTTCCTCCCGGAAGGCGGTCGCCATCCACACCACCGTGCCGGCATCGGCACCCGCCGCGTAGGTGACTATTTGGCCCAAGTGGCCATGATCGGTCGCAGTGAGTTGATTCTCGACGACAAGCACGCAGTCGTTGGTCAGATCGCGCCCGATCAGGTCAAGGGCGAAGCTGCCAACCGGGTGCTCATTGGCCGTCAGCTCTATGTCGATGCCCAGAACCTCTCCCAGAGCATCGGCATGGGCAAGGAGCCATGGGGTGAAGTCATGCGCCTCGCGCAGCCAAACGGCACGGGGATCAAGATTCTCGAGCTTGGCGAGCTTCACCTGCACATTCGCACCTCGCTGTCGTGTGGTCCCTCTACCTAAGCGTATCCATCCAGCTACCGACACATCGGTGACTGGAGCATGCCGGCCGCCGCCGGCTGGAGTGGCAGCGTCCCGCTGACCGTCCCCTCGGTGGCTACCCTTGCGGTGTCGTCATCGCCGGCAGGGCGGCACGAGGAGACTGTCGGCCGGAGGCAGGCGTGGCCGAGCAGGGACGAGCGGGGGAGCCGGGCCAAGGCCGCGCCGGCCCGGTGAACGTCTTCGAGCTGCGGGACCGGGCGGTCGAGGATTATGCCGCCTACGTGCGGGGGTTCCTCACCATCAAGGACCCGGGCGTGGCCAAGGTGGTGGAAGAAGCCCTGGCCGCCGGCACCCTGTGGCCCGAGCCGTGGGTCAGCCTCAATCCCAGCTTCGAGCGAGGGGGCCAGGTTGACGAGCTGGTGGAACGAGGTCTCCTGCACGAGCAGTGCGGGCGCATCTTCCGGGCCAAGTCGTCGGACGACCCGGTGGGCCGGGGCATGGCGCTGTATACCCACCAGGTGGAGGCCATCGAGGCGGCCCGCACCGGGGACAGCTATGTGGTCACCACCGGGACCGGCTCGGGCAAGAGCCTCACCTACCTGGTGTCGATTGTGGACTGGGTGGTACGCAACCGGCCGGGGCGCGGGCGGGTCAGCGCCATCATCGTGTATCCCATGAACGCCCTGGCCAACAGCCAGTACGAGGAGCTGGGCAAGTTCTTGCGCCTCGGCTATCCCGACGGTGAGGGCCCGGTGCGCTTTGCCCGGTACACCGGCCAGGAGAGCGACGACGAGCGCCGGGCCATCATGGCCGACCCGCCCGACATCCTGCTCACCAACTACGTGATGCTCGAGTTGATCCTGACCAGGGACGAGGAGCGCCCCCTGGTACGCCAGGCCAAGGGTCTGCAGTTCCTCGTCCTTGACGAGCTCCACACCTACCGGGGGCGCCAGGGAGCCGATGTGGCCCTGCTGCTGCGCCGGGTGAGGGAGGCCTGCGCAGCGACGGCCCTCCAGTGCGTGGGGACCTCGGCCACCCTGTCCACGGCCGGGTCGGCGGCCGAGCGGGCTGGGGCCATTGCCGCCGCCGCCAGTCGCCTCTTCGGCACCGAGGTTCGCCCCGAACGGGTGGTAACCGAGACCCTGCGCCGGGCCACTGAGCGCCAGGACCTGGACAACCCGGCCGAGCTGGCTGCCCTTAGGGACCGAGTGGCCGTGGGACCACCCAACCAGCGGGGCGATTCGCAGGCTGCCGATTCGCAGGCTATGGCCCGGGACCCGCTGGCCTCCTGGCTGGCGTCCACCTTGGGGGTCATCGAGGCAGAGGGTCGCCTTCAGCGGGCGGCTCCCCGGCGCATCGAGGGACCTGGCGGGGCGGCTGAGGAACTGGCCGCCCTCACCGGGCTGGACTCAGCCACCTGCACAGCCGCCATCGGCACCACGCTGCTGGCGGGGGCGGAGTCAAGGCAGATCGATACCGGCGACCCGCTGTTCGCCTTCCGCCTGCACCAGTTCTTCTCTCGGGGCTCGGCCCCCCTGGCCTCCCTCGAGCCCGAGGTCAGCCGTCATGTGACCCTCGAAGCCCAGACGTTCGTGCCCCACGATCGCGACCGCGTCCTCTTGCCCCTCGCCTTCTGCCGGGAATGCGGCCAGGACTACTACGTGGTCGAGCGGGTCTCGGGCGCCCAGGGGGGTGCCGGCCCCCAGCGTGAGGCGGTCATCGGGCGGGAGGTGGGGGACAGAGACCACATCTCCCACACCCGCCAGCTCGGGTTCTTGTACCTCTCGGGTACCGATCCCTGGCCCACGGACCCACAAGAGGCGATGGCCCGCCTGCCCGAGGACTGGGTGGAGGAGGCTGGCGGTGGGCGCCGGGTGCGGGCCGACCGCCGGGAGTGGCTGCCGGTGGCGGTCGTGGTCTGCCCCGACGGCCGGCTCTACCCCCGCGGCGAGCATCTCCTGGGCGAGCAAGGCCTGGAAGTGGGAACCTCGGCCCACTGGGTAGCGGCTCCATTTCGCATGTGCTTGTCCTGCGGCGTGGCCTATCAGCTGAGGGGTCGCTCGTCAGACCTGGCCCGGCTCTCGACCCTGGGACTGGAGGGACGCTCGACGGCCACCACCATGCTGTCGCTGGCCATCCTGCGCGAGCTGGGTGCTCGCCACCAGGCCGACCGGTTCATCCAGCCCAAGGTTCTCACCTTCACCGACAATCGCCAGGACGCCTCGCTCCAAGCCGGCCATTTCAACGACTTCGTGCAGGTTTCCCTGCTGCGCTCGGCGCTGTCCCGGGCCCTCCTGGCCGCGCCCCATGGGCTGAACCATGACGGGTTGGCGCAGGCCACCTTTGACGCCCTGGCCCTGCCCGTCGAGGGCTATGCGTTGGAGTCGGGAGCTCGTTACCAGGCTCTGGCCCAGACCGACCAGGCCCTGCGCGACGTCCTCGGCTACCGCCTCTACGCCGACCTCCAGCGGGGCTGGCGGGTGACCGCACCCAACTTGGAGCAGGTGGGGCTGGTCCGCATCGAGTACCAGTCCCTGGACGAGGTCTGCCGGGACGCCCCGGTCTGGGCGGATACCCACGCGGTGCTCTGCGAGGCCAAGCCGGAGGAGCGAGCAGTCCTGTGCCGGGCCCTGCTGGACCACCTCCGCCGGGAGCTGGCCATCCGGGTCACCTACCTGAGCCACGAGTGGCAGGAGGGCCTGCGCCAGCGGTCGTACCAGCGCCTGATCTCGCCCTGGGCCCTGGACGACGCCGAGCTGCTGGAGGGTGCCACCTACGCCTTTCCCCGGCCCCGGCGACGGGGGGACAGCCCCGGCTGGGTGTTCGTCTCGCCCATGGGCAGCTTCGGCTGGTACCTGCGCCACCGGGCCTTTGGTGGCCTGGATGCCAAGCTCAGCCGGGAGGAGGTGGGCGAGATCATCTCCGGGGTTTTTGATGCCCTGGTCGTGGGTGGCCAGGTGGTGGCCGCTCTACCGGCTCGGGACACCGATGACGTGGCCGGCTACCAGGTGGCGGCTGACGCCTTGCGCTGGGTGGCCGGGGACGGGGCCGCCGCCGCCTCTGATCCCCTGCGGGTGCCCCGGGCCCCGGCGGCGGGCAGCCGGGTCAACCCCTTCTTCGTCGGCTTCTACCGCCAGGCGACCCGGGAGCTGGAGGGCATCCGGGCCGCTGAGCACACCGCCCAGGTCCCAGCTGAGGTGCGCCAACGACGAGAGGAGGAGTTTCGCTCGGGACGGCTCAAGGCGCTGTTCTGCTCGCCCACCATGGAGCTGGGCATTGACATCGCCACCTTGAATGTGGTGGGGATGCGCAACGTGCCTCCCACGCCGGCCAACTACGCCCAGCGCTCCGGGCGGGCCGGCCGCTCTGGCCAGCCGGCCCTCATCACTACCTATTGTTCCACCGGCTCCAGCCACGACCAGTATTACTTTCGCCGCCCCACCCTTATGGTGTCCGGGGCGGTTCGCCCACCTCGTCTCGACCTGGCCAACGAGGATCTCATAAGGGCCCATGTCCACGCCCTGTGGCTGGCCGAGACGGGGCTCAAGCTGGGTCGGACCATGAACGAGGTCCTGGACTGCTCCGGCGAGGTGCCGACGCTCGACCTGCTGGCCTCGGTGGCCGACGCCCTTGACAGCGCCGGGGCCAAGGGGCGGGCCAGGGCCCGGGGCCAGGCGGTGCTGGCCAACCTGGCCGACGACCTGGCTGAGTCCGACTGGTACGGGCCGGCCTGGCTGGACGCGACGCTGGACCAGCTGAGAATCCGTTTCGATGCCGCCTGCGACCGTTGGCGGGCCCTCTACCGGGCGGCCAACGGCCAGCGGGTGACCCAGAACCGCACCATTGGGGATGCCTCACGCTCCCGGCAGGACAAGGAGTCAGCCAGGCGACTGCGTGACCAGGCCGAGAACCAGCTCAAGTTGCTACTCAACCAGGAGGGCTCGCCCAGCCAGGCCGACTTCTACCCATATCGCTACCTGGCTTCGGAGGGCTTCCTGCCCGGCTACAACTTTCCTCGCCTGCCGCTGTCGGCCTTCATCCCCGGTAGGCGCCGGAGCGGCGACCAGGAGTACCTGTCCCGGCCCAGGTTCCTGGCCATCTCCGAGTTCGGGCCGGGCAACCTCATCTACCACGAGGGCTCGGTCTACGCGGTTGACCGGGTCACGCTGCCCGCAGGCCTGGGTGACGATCACGGGACCGAAGAGCCCGGTGTCGCCACCGAGGCTGGGGTGGCCTGCGAGGCGTGCGGCTACCTTCACCCCAAGGCTGGCGGCATCGCCCCGGATCGCTGCCAGCGCTGCGGGACTCCCCTCGGCCACGACTACCCCGAGCTGTTCCGCATGGTGAGCGTGTCCACCCGGCGACGCTCACGGATCAACTCCGACGAGGAGGAGCGGCGCCGCCAGGGCTACGAGCTGCGTACCGCCTACCGCTTCGCCGAGGTGGACGGCCACCCGGTCGTGCGCACTGCCGGGGTCGTGCGGGACGGCCAGGCCCTGTCGCGCCTGTCCTACGCTCACGCCGCCACCCTTTACCGGATCAACGTGGGCTGGACCAGGCGCAAGGACAAGGCCGAGGAGGGTTTCTACCTCGACTTGGACAAGGGGAAGTGGGCCGGCCGACCCGACGAGGAAGACGCCGGGGACGTCCCCGAGCCCATGGCGGCCAACCTGCGGCGCGTCGTCCCCTTCGTCGAGGACCGGCGCAACTGCCTGCTGGTGGAGCCGGCTGCCCCCCTCAGCGTGGCCGAGGCGGCCTCGCTGGGAGCGGCCCTCAAGCACGGCGTGCAGGCTGCCTACGACCTCGAGGACGCCGAGTTGGGCTTGGAGCTGTTGCCCGGCCTGTCCCCGGTGAGCCTGCGCCGCCCGCCGGTGGCCGATGACTGGGAGGGCTCCTGGGTGCTGGCCGGCCCGGCGCCACGGGTGCTGTTGCTCTACGAGGCGGCCGAGGGAGGGGCTGGCGTGTTGCGCCACCTGGTGGACGACGCCGGCGCCCTGGCCGAGGTGGCTCGCCGTGCCCTCGACCAGTGCCACTTCGACCCCGGGTCGGGGGTGGACCGCCGGCGCGCCCCGGGGGCCTTCGAGGACTGCGAGGCGGCCTGCTACGACTGTCTGATGAGCTACACCAACCAGATCCAGCACCTGGTGCTGGATCGCCACTTGATCCGCGATCACCTGCTGGCCCTGGTGGTGGCCAAAGTGGAAATCTCGCCGGGGTCGGCCACCAGGGAACAGCACCTGGCCTCGTTGGTCCGCCTGGCCGGCTCCGGCCTGGAGCGGGAGTGGCTGGATCTCCTGGCCCACGGCGGCTATCGCCTGCCCGACCAGGCCCAGCGGCTGTTGGAAGCGGCGGGGACCCGCCCAGATTTCACCTATGACGCCGCCCATGTGGCCGTCTACGTGGATGGCCCGGCCCACGACTACCCCGAGCGGATGGAGCGGGATGCCACTGCTGAGGCGGCCCTGGAGGACCTGGGCTGGGAAGTGGTGCGTTTCCCGGCCAGAGCCGACTGGGGCGCCATCCTGGCCACCCGCCCAGGTGTGTTCGGGGCCGCCAGCACCGCCCAGGGTGGCGGGACCGGCGGTTAGCTCTTCAAGTCTGCTTGACTCCCGTGCCAGTCAAGTAAAGTAGTCCCGGGTTTGCTTTACTTGTGCAGGGAATAGCGAAAGCAACGTTTCGGAGGAGGCCCGTTGCGATCGGATGCTTTCACATCACAGGACCGAGGAGTCGTCCGCCAGACTCTTGACGGCTACTGGGCCTTCCATCCAGAACCTCTTCCCCGACGGTTGGATCTCACCCCGGAGATGATGGTCCTCCTCGACGAGTCCACTGGTGCGGTGCACCGTCTCGGCGGCGTCGGTCGCCTGCTCCCGAACCCCCACCTGCTGATCGGTCCACATTTGCGGCTCGAGGCGGTGCTCAGCTCCCGCATTGAAGGAACGAAGACCGACGTAGGCCAACTCTTGCGTTTTGAAGTAGGCCAGGCGTCTGTCCTGACCGACGTTGACGATGCTCGTGAAGTCCAGAACTACGTCCTGGCCATGGAGCACGGACTTCGCCGCATCCGAGACGGCTTTCCGATGTCGATACGGCTCATGCGCGAGATGCACGAGCGGCTGCTTGCTGGCGTCAGGGGCCAGCACCGCCAACCCGGCGAGCTGCGCAACAGCCCGGTGTGGATCGGTGGTAGCACGCTGAACGACGCTGTCTTCGTTCCGCCGCCCCCCGACGCAATGCAGTGTGCACTGAGCGATCTCGAGCGATTCCTCCATGAAGACTGTCTGCCCTTGCTCGTTCAGCTGGCACTCGCCCACTACCAGTTCGAGGTCATCCACCCCTTCCTTGACGGCAACGGTCGCATCGGTCGATTGCTCATCCCCCTCTGCCTGGTACTTCGTCAGGTCCTGTACCAGCCCCTGCTGTACCTCTCAGCCTATTTCGAACAACACCGTAGTGAGTACTACGATCGCCTCCTGATCACCAGCCAGACGGGTGACCTCATGCCCTGGCTCAGCTTTTTCCTGCACGGCGTACGCCACCAAGCCAAAGATGCCGAGGAGCGCACAGTCCGCCTAGTCGAGCTCCAACACCAGATGCGGAACCAGCTCCTGGACGAGAAGTTGCCGACCTCCGTCGTCCGACTCGCTGAGTACCTCTTCTCGGCGCCGGTCGTGAGCGCTAGTCGTGTCGCTGACGTGCTCGGCGTGACACGGCCGACAGCTCATGCCGCCATCGACGGCCTCGTCGAACGAGGCGATCTGAGGGAGGTAACCGGCAGAGCACGAGGCCGGATCTACGAGGCCCCGCGGATCTTTCAGGCTGTCTACGGCCCCGTCGACCTTGCCGACCCTGAGACCTCTATAGCCTGAACCGCCAGTGCTCCGGCAAGTGGTAGGTAGGAGACCATGAGCTTTGCCGTGGGGTCCCTGGTCCGGGCCCGGGGTCGTGAGTGGGTAGTGCTGCCCCAGACCACCGACGAGCTGGCGCTCCTGCGTCCGCTCGGGGGTACCCAGGACGAGGCTACCGGCATCCTCACCCACCTGGAGGCTATCGAGCCGGCTCGCTTCGCCTGGCCGTCGGAGGCCGACCTCGGCGATGCCCGTTCGGCCGGGATGCTGCGCGACGCCCTGCGCCTGGGCTTTCGGTCCTCGGCCGGCCCCTTCCGCTGCTTCGGGCGCCTGGCCTTCGAGCCCCGGCCCTACCAGTTGGTGCCCCTGCTCATGTCCTTGCGCATGCAGACCGTTCGTCTGCTCATTGCCGACGACGTGGGCATCGGTAAGACGATCGAGGCCGGCCTGGTGGCGGCAGAGGTCCTGGAGGAGGGTCGAGCCCGGGGCCTGGTCGTGCTGTGCCCGCCCCATCTGGCCGAGCAGTGGCAGGCCGAGCTGGCTACCAAGTTCGGGATCGAGGCCGAGACGGTCCTGGCCTCCACTGCCGCCCGCCTCGACCGGGTCTGCGCCCCCGGACAGACCATCTTCGAACGCTTCCCCCACACCGTGGTATCGATCGACTTCATCAAGTCCGACAATCGCCGGGACGAGTTCGTGCGCTCCTGCCCGGACCTGGTCATCGTCGACGAGGCCCATACCTGCGCGGCCGATCCACTGCGGGGCGCTCGCCACCAGCGCCACCAGTTGGTGGCGGGCCTGGCGGCCGACCCCGCCCGCCACCTGGTGCTGGTGACGGCCACACCGCACTCCGGCAACGAGGGAGCCTTCGCCTCTTTGGTGGGTCTGCTCGACCCGGCGCTGGGCCAGGCGCTGGGCTCGCCGGGCGACGACAGTGGCTCGCAGGCACGTGGCCCGGCGGCCAGGGACCGACTGGCCAATCACCTGGTCCAGCGCCGGCGGGCCGACCTCGCTACTTACTTGGGCCAGACGCCGTTTCCCGTGCGGGAAGAGGCCGAGGCCACCTACCGCCTCCATCCCGACTACGCCGCTCTGGTCCGTTGGGCCCTGACCCACGCCCGGGAAACGGTGGCCGATGCCTCCGGCGGTCACCACCGCCAGCGGGTCAGGTGGTGGGCAGTGCTGGCCCTGCTGCGGGCGCTGGCCTCCAGCCCGGCCGCCGCCGCCGCCACCCTGAGTGCCCGGGCCGACGCCCTGGGGACCAGCACCGTCACCGAGGCTGACTCGGTCGGCTCCAGGGCCGTGCTCGACCTCGGCGACGATGACGGCGGCGAGGTCATCGACGTCACCCCGGGCGCCGATCCCACCGACACGCCCGACGACACCGGTCCAGCTGGGGGCGCCAATGGCTCCGCCGATGCCCCTGACGACCAAAGCCGCGTCCGCCGGCGCCTGCGTGACATGGCCAGGGCAGCTCGAGCCTTGGCCGCCGATGCCACCCCGCCGGCTCCCAAGCCGGTGGCCTCCCCCAGCCCAAAGTCCCCCGCCCCCGACGTTCCCCATGACGCCAAGCTGGCCCTGGGGCTCCAGGTGGTGACCGACCTCGTAAAGGACCGGTACTCGCCGCTGGTCTTCTGCCGCTTCATCGATACCGCCGAGTACGTGGCCTCCGCCCTTCGTCAACGTCTCGGGCCGGCCGTGGCGGTAGCGGCGGTCACCGGGCGCCTGACTCCCACCGAGCGGGAGGCCCGGGTGTCCGAGATGGCTGGCGCTCCCAAGCGGGTGCTGGTGGCCACCGACTGCCTCTCGGAGGGGGTCAACCTCCAGGAGTCCTTCGACGCCGTGGTCCACTACGACCTGGCCTGGAACCCCACCCGCCATGAGCAGCGTGACGGCCGGGTGGACCGCTACGGCCAGCCATCCGCCAGGGTGCGCTCGGTGACCATCTACGGCACCGACAACCAGATCGACGAGGTGGTGCTCAAGGTCCTGCTTCGCAAGCAGCGGGCAATCCGCAACCGCCTCGGCATCTTCGTGGCCGTGCCGGGACGGACCGAGGAGGTGATCGAGGCCATCTTCGAGCGGCTGCTGGAAGAGCGGGATGACCAGCTGCAGCTCGACCTGGACGAGATCCTGCGACCGGCCCAGGCCCGCCTCGACCTGGCCTGGGAGCAGGCCGCTACTCGGGAGCAGGCCAGTCGTAGTCGCTTTGCCCAGGCCACCATCAAGGTCGAGGAGGTGGCCGAGGACCTGGTAGCGGTGGGCCAGGCCATAGGCACGGGGACCGACGTGGCCGGCTTCGTGGCCCGGGCGGTGCGGGGTTGGGGCGGCCAGGTCACGGGCGACGGCTTCGAGGACGGGCCACCGGTGCGCATCTCCCTGGCCGGCACTCCCCCCGCCGTCCAGGAGCTGGCCGGCGCCGGCATCGGCACCGGGTTGGTCGGTTCCGGCACCGGTCCCGCCCGACCTGGCAGCAGGGCCGAGCTCATCGGTCGCTACGCCCTGCCCCTGGAGCCGGGCCAGGCCTATCTTTGCCGAGCCCATCCCTTCGTGGAGGGCCTGGCCGCCCTGGTCCTCGACGCCGCCCTGGATCCGCTGGCCTCCTCGCCGGCCCGGCGGGCCGGGGTGATGCGGACCAGGGCGGTGGCTCCCCGGCGGACGCTGCTCCTGCTGCGACTGCGCTACGACCTGGTGCACGGCGCCGGGGCCCGGGAGACGACGCTGCTGGCCGAGGAGGCCGCCCTGGTCGCCTTCGAGGGCTCGCCCGAGGACCCCACCTGGCTGGGCGAGGATGCGGTGGCCGAGTTGCTGGAGGCCACCCCCGACGCCAACGTGGCACCGGACCAGGCCGCCTCGTTCGTCGGCAAGGTGATCTCCGCCCAGGCGGTGCTGGCTCCCGCCCTGGAGGCCGAGGCGGCCCGACGGGCGGCGGCCCTGCTTGACCTGCACCGCCGGACCCGGGCCGCCGCCCGAGCCCAGGCTGGGCGCACCCGGGTGGCCCACCAGCCCCCCGACGTGCTCGGCATATACGTCTTCCTGCCCGAGTCTGGCGGCTTGGCCGCCCCGGCCGGGGCCCCACAGTGCTCCCCAGGGGCAATGCAAGGGACTCCTTCCCCGGCCTCCTCCGCAGGCCGGGGCCCCAACCCCGCCCCCGCCCGGGCGGGGGCCTGAGCTTGGCCCGCCGCCCGGCCAGCGCCTACCCCTGCGTCCACGGCGAGGGCGGCCTGCTGCCCTCCGCCCTCCTGGCCCGGGTTGGTGCCCTGGACCCCGCCCTGGCCGGTACAGCCGCGACCGACTACCACCTGCTGGCCGGCGAGCGCCTGGGGGAGGCCATCAGCCGGTCCTGGAACCGGTTGGTGGGGGTGTGGGCCGCCTTCGCTGACACCTGGGCGACCCAGACCGGCGGGGCCGGGTCCGCCACCACCCAGGCCGGCGGGGCCGCGGCCGCCGCCACCCCGGCCGCCACCCCGGCCACCGGTCTCACCCGGGAGCGCTGGCTGCTCCCGCTCTTCGCTGAGCTTGGCTACGGACGCCTCCAGTCCGTCCGGCCCATCGAGATCGAGGCCAAGTCCTACCCGGCTTCCCACGCCTGGGGTGCTGTCCCCATCCACCTGGTGGGGGCGGGTGTTGATCTGGACCGGCGCAGCCGGGGAGTGGCGGGGGCGGCGAGCATGGCCCCCCACGCCATGGTCCAGGAGCTGCTCAACCGCTCGGAGGAGCACCTGTGGGCCATCTGCTCCAACGGGCTGCGCCTGCGGATCCTGCGGGACAACGCCAGCCTGACCGGCGCCGCCTACCTGGAGTTCGACCTCCAAGCCATCATGGCCGGCCAGTCCTACGCCGATTTCGTCCTGCTCTGGCTGGTCTGCCACCAGAGCCGAGTGGAGGCCGATCGCCCCGAGACCTGCTGGTTGGAGCGCTGGCACCACGAGGCGTGGACCCAGGGGGCCCGGGCCCTGGACCGCCTGCGGGGCGGCGTGGAGGCGGCCATCGTCGTCCTGGGCGAGGGGTTCCTGGCCCACGTGGCCAACACCCAGCTGCGGGCCGCCCTCACCACCGGCACCCTCGACCGCCAGGACTACTACCGCCAGCTGCTGCGCATTGGTCTACCGCCTGCTGTTCTTGTTCGTGGCCGAGGATCGCGACCTGCTCCTCGCCCCGGCCGCCAACGAGGCGGCCCGGGCCACCTACCTCGACTACTACTCCCTGGACCGTCTGCGATCGCTGGCCGCCCGGCGCTCCGGCGATGCCCATGGCGACTTGTGGCAGGGCCTGCGGGTAACAATGGGCGCCCTGGCCGGCGGTGGCATCGCCGCCCTCGGCCTGCCCGCACTGGGCGGCTTCTTGTGGTCGGGCGCCGCCTCGGCGCACCTGATGGCGGCCGAGCTGGCCAACCGGGACCTGCTCCGGGCCGTCCGCCACCTGGCCTTCACCACCGAGCGCCGGGCCCTGGCCCGGGTGGACTATCGCAATCTGGGAGCCGAGGAGCTGGGGGCGGTCTATGAGTCCCTCCTCGAGCTCTCCCCCGAATTGGACGCGAAATATGCCCGATTTCGCCTCACGGCCCTCGGCCACGAACGCAAGTCGACGGGCAGCTACTACACCCCCACCTCCCTGGTCGACCAGCTGCTCGCAACCGCCCTGGACCCGGTGTTGGAGGAGGCAGCCCGGGCTCCAGACCCCGAGGCCGCCATCCTCCGGCTCAAGGTGGTGGACCCGGCCTGTGGCAGCGGGCACTTCCTGGTAGCCGCCGGGCGCCGCCTGGCCCAGCGCCTGGCCCGGGTGCGGGTCGGCGACGAGGAGCCCGACCTGGTCACCTTGCACCACGCCCTTCGAGACGTCATTGGACACTGCCTCTACGGGATCGACCGCAACGAGATGGCCATCGAGCTCACCAAGGTCAGCCTGTGGATGGAGGCCCTGGACCCCGGCCGGCCCCTGTCCTTCCTGGACCACCACCTGGCCTGCGGTGACGCCCTGCTGGGCACCACGCCGGCACTGCTGGCCCAGGGGGTGCCCGACGCTGCCTTTGCCGCCCTGACCGGAGACGACAAGGCCATCACCTCGGCCCTGCGCAAGAGGAACAGAGCCGAGCGGGCCGGCCAGGGCAGTTTGGACCTGGGAGTGGATGCCGATGCCGCCCTGGCCCAGGTGGCCGAGGCGGCAGGCGCCATCGAGGCCCTGCCCGACGACGACCCCGCGGCGGTGGTGGCCAAGGCGCAGGCGTGGGAAGACCTCCAGCGCACCGACGAGCTGGCCCGGGCCACCCTGGCCGCCGATACCTGGTGCGCCGCCTTCGTCGCCCCCAAGGTGCCCGGCGCACCGGTCATCACCCAGACGGCCGTCGAGCGGGCCGCCACCCGGGGCGCAGCCGGCCTGGAGCCGGAGGTGGCGGCCGAGGTGGTCCGCCTGGCCGGGGAGTACCGGTTCCTGCACTGGCACCTGGCCTTCCCCGAGGTCTTCTCCGTTGGCCCTGCGCAGCAGTGTGGCGGCTTCGACGTGGTCCTGGGCAACCCGCCGTGGGAGCAGTCGCAATTGGAGGAGAGAGAGTTCTTCGCCGCTCGGGCGCCCGAGATCTCCGCCGCAGCCGGCGCCAAGCGCAAGGCCATGATCGCCGCCCTGGCCACCGAGGACGCCCCCCTCTACCACGAGTACCGGGAGGCGTTGTGCCACGCCGACGGCGAGAGCCACCTGCTGCGATCCTCGGGGCGCTTCCCCCTGTGCGGGCGGGGACGGATCAACAGCTACGCGGTGTTCGCCGAGGCCATGCGGGCGGCGGTGGGGCCGGCCGGGCGGGCCGGGGTGGTGGTCCCCACCGGCATCGCCACCGACGACACCACCAAGGCCTTCTTCGCCGACCTGGTGGAACGGGCAGGGCTGGCCTGCCTGTACGACTTCGAGAACCGGGAGGGGCTGTTCCCGGGGGTCCACCGCAGCTACAAGTTCTGCCTGCTCACCCTCAGTGGTCCTGGGCGGCCGGTGGCCGGGGGGGCGGAGTTCGCCTTCTTCTGCCACCAGGTGGCCGACCTGGCCGACCCGCCGCGGCGCTTCGTGCTGAGTGCCGCCGACCTGGCCCTGCTCAACCCCAATACCCGGACCTGCCCGGTGTTCCGCTCCCGGCGCGACGCCGAGATGACCAAGGCCGTCTACCGCCGGGTCCCGGTGCTCCGGGCCTTGGGGCCGCCCGAGCGCAACCCCTGGGGCATCTCGTTTCGCCAGGGCCTGTTCAACATGACCAGCGACTCGGGCCTGTTCCGCACCCGGGAGGAACTGGAGTCCGACGGCTGGGCACTGGAGGGCAACGTCTTCGTCCGGGACCAGGAGCGGATGCTTCCCCTCTACGAGGCCAAGATGGTCCACCAGTTCGACCACCGCTGGGCCAGCTACACCGGCACCGCCATCGCCGACCTCGACGCTCAGGCCAAGGCCGACCCGTGGGCCGTCGCCCTGCCCCGCTACTGGGTGGCCGAGCCCGAGGTGGCCACCCGCCTCCCGGCGGAGCCGAGCTGGCTGCTCGGCTTCCGGGACATCTGCCGCAGCACCGACGAGCGCACCGTCATCGCCGCCACCATCCCCCGCGCGGCGGTGGGCAACAACCTGCCACTCTTGCTCTCCGACTCGCCGCCAGCCCGTATCGCGCTCCTCGCCGCCTCGCTGGGCGCGTTCATCCTCGACTTCCTCTCCCGCTTCAAGCTCGGCGGGACGCACCTCAACTTCTTCATCGCCGAGCAGCTGCCCGTACTTCCCCCTGAGACCTACGATCAGCCCGCTCCCTGGGACCTCCAGCGCCGGCTGGACGCCTGGCTGCTCGACCGAGTGCTGGAACTGACCTACACCGCCTGGGACCTGGCCGGCTTCGCTCGCGACCTGGGCTGGGACGGCCCGCCCTTCCGCTGGGACCCCGAGCGCCGCCCCCTGCTGCGGGCCGAGCTGGACGCCGCCTTCTTTCACCTGTACGGCATCGAGCGCGACGACGTGGAGTACATCATGGGCACCTTTCCCATCGTGGCCCGCCACGACCAGGCTGCCTGGGGCGAGTACCGGACCTCCCGACTCATCCTGGAGGCCTACGACGCCATGGCCAAGGCCGCCGACACAGGCGTCGCCTACCAGAGCCCCCTCGACCCCCCGCCATCGTACCCAGCGTGCACTCACAGCTGAGCATCCCGGCACCGAGGTGGCTGGCTGCGCCCAGGCCGCTGGCCGCAGCACCGCCAGGAAGGGCGTCGGCCGCTCGGTAGAGATGGCGCTCGATCATCTGGAGGTGCGCCCGGCGGCGAGGCGGTCTGGCCTTGATCCCGGCATCGGTTCGTGGGTCTGGGATATAGGGCCCGCGTCCTTGGGTATGACTGCCTTGTCCGCTCACCGCTGACCAGGTCGTGACCATGGACGGCGGCAGAACTCCTCCACCGCCTCTATCCAACCGAGCAGCTCGTTGGCCGTGGGAGCCAGGTCGTACCCATGAATGTGGCACGCTCCCGTGAGCGAGCCCCAAGAGGCAGCCACGGTACCGGCGGGCTCGGACCCGGTCAGCTCGGCCAGGCACAACAGCTGGGTGCGCATCGGACAGTCGATGACCGCCGGCAGCCCGCGGTTCTCCCAGTAGGCGACCAGGGCAGTCTCGATTGCCTGGCGGGCCAGGAGGGCAGCCGCCCGAGGCCACAGTCCAGCCGTCTCAGCGTCCGCCCGCTGGCAGAGGTGGCGAGCGGCTTCGAGCAGGGCCGCGGGGGTGTCCGGGTCGCTCAATTGAGTTTCGTTCGGATCTGGCCGACGAGGCGCTCGGTGTCGGAGACCAGGTACCCCAAGTTGCTCTCGTAGGGGCCGTGGGCGCCCTTGTTGCAGGCCTGGTAGGTGTCTGCGGCCCAGTGACCCCAGCGGTCGAGGCGCGGCAGTACCTCGGCTCCTCGGCTGGCGTCGCCGAAAAGGGCCAGAGCAGCTCGGGCAGTGAGCGTGGAAGCGGCCAAGAGGTCGTTTTCGACCTGCTGGCGGGGCCGACCGGCGACCAATTGGGAGCGCCGGATGGCTTCGGACAGCGCGGCCTCCAGGCTCAGCCGGCACAGGCCGGCGACCACCCGGCGGGCCAGGTGGTCCGGGACGGCCTTGTCGGCCGCCATCGCTCGGGCGTCCTCGAGGGCCCGGGCGGGGGGATCAAGGCCAGGCCGTACAGTGACGACCGAGCCAGGGCGCCGAGTGACCTCCAGGACGGTCGCCTCCAGGCCGAGGCGCCGTACCGCCTCGGGCAGGCGGTCGTCATGGGTGAATACGATCACCTGGCGGGTGGCGGCGGTGGTTGACAGCACCCGGGCCAGCCCCTCCACCTTGGCCGGGTCCATTGCCTGCACCGGGTCGTCGATGACAAGGAAGCCGAAAGGACTGGCCGGCATGGTCACCCGGGGCAGGAACACCGACAGGGCCAGAGCATTCAGCTCTCCCTGGCTCATGACCGCCAGGGCTGCACCGCCGGAGCCGTCCACGGTGACGTCGAAGTCGACCTGGCGGCGGGTCGCTGACCCGGTCAGGCGGATGGCACCCAGCTCCACATTGCTCTCCTGGCGAAGCTGGCGCCAGATGGCGGACGACGCGTCCGCCAGCGGACGCAGACGATGGTTGCGCAGGTCGTCGATGGCGCCAGTCAGCCACTTGGCGGCTTGCCTGAGGGCGGGTACTCGCTCGGCGGCGATACGAGCACGGTTGGCATCCGCACACCACCTGGCGACTTCGGCGGCCATGGGGGCCCAGCGATCCTCCCGCTCGACCAGGGCTTGGGCGGCCGCCTCGCGAACCTCGTCGAGGGCGGCGATCAGCTCAGGGCCGTGAGCTTCGAGATGGTCGGCACGAGCCCGCAGGGCGTCAGCACCGTCGCCCCCTGGTGCTTCGACCCATGTGCACCACGCCGCCCGCCCCCTCGCAACTGCCTCCACGAGGTCAGTCTCGAGCGCCGCCGGCCGTGGGAGAAGGAGCCTCCCGGAGCGGGTGATGACCGCCGCGGCCGCCGCCGTTGCCGTATCGGCGGTTGCCGCCTCGGCCCGAAGGCGGGTGATGACCGCCTCCGTCTCCGCCTGCCAGGCCGAATCGAGTGCGCCGCTCCGCCCACAAACCGGGCAGTCCCCGTCGCCATGCTGGCGGTGATGGGCGAGTGCGGCGGTGAGCAGGTCGGCCAGTTGGCGCGCCCTGCCCGCTTGGGTACCGGCGACGGTCTCCAACCCGTCGGCCGCTTCGCGCAGCGCCTGTCCGACGGCTATGACCTCGTCGAGCACCGGTACCGAGATCTGACTGAGGCCACGCAGTGCCTCGAGTTCGCCGCCCGTGCCCGGGGTACCCGAACCCGTGGCGATCCGCTGCGCCCTGCTGATGTCCCAGCTCCGCTGGCTCAATGCCGCTAGGCAGGCTCCAGCCCGCTCGTCGTCGAGCCCCCTCAGGCGGTCGAGCAGCAGGTTGACCTCCTTCTTGGCGGTCAGGAGTGGTGCCTCAGCGTCCTTGACGGCCCGCTTGAGCCGCTCCCCGGTGGAGTTCAGGTCCTCGAGACCCAGCACGGCCGCTAGCAGGTCGTACAGCTCGGACGGTCTGCCGAGCAGCGTCTCCAGCTCGGCGTGTGAGAGGAACGGCCGGTACGCCGCCAAGGCCCCCGCCCATCCGAGCCGCTCGAGCTCGACCTGTTTCTCGTCGGCTACCTGGACGGTTGTGGTGTGCTCCCCGAGGGTCTGGCCGCTGTCCCATTTGCACTCGACAACCGCTCGCCCGGCACCCTCGATGGTGAGCGTGAGCCGGATGTTCGAGGCCGGCTGGTGAAGGTTGCGCCACCCCTCTCTCCAGACCGCCGCCCGTTCGTCCCAGCGCCGTACTGTGCCTGTCAGGAGGAGCTCGATCGCCTCGGCGAAGCTCGACTTTCCCGACCCATTGCGGCCCACCACCAAGGTGAAGCCGGGCCCCGGGCAAAAGTTCAATCTGCTCTTTGGCCCGATGCCGCGGAATCCGGCGACCTCGAGTGACTCCACGTACGCGTCTGCCGGTTGCACCGCCGTCTCTGGCGATGGCTTGGGTCGTTGCAATGCCTCCCCGCCCAGGGTGCGCCCGAGCGCCTCCTCGCCCGAGCATGACGCCAGCAGCAGTGACTCCGCCTCCGGCTCGAGGGGCTGCTGATCCAGCCGCTCCAACACTGCCGTCAGGAGTATGTCGTCCATGCCTGGCTCCTCTTGTCCAACCCGCCGGGGCGGCAGGCATCGTGGATAGTCAACACACTCGTCCCTTCCGGCGCCCAGCCGAGAACAGGTCGCCCCGCGTTGCGTTTGGGGCCCACCAGGGTCGTGGCGCCACGCTGACCGATGGCCTGCTCTTGAAAGAGCTACACATCCAAGGACAGCATGATCCGGCGGAGTCGACCTTCGGTTGCCGCATACATCCATGGGCCGCGGGGGTCTGCGTCTACCAAGGCAGTGATCTCTGACCAATGGCGTTCCAGCACCGACAAGCTATCGGCGGTGGACTGGCTCCTCCGGCCAGTAAGGACGAAGCCTCTGACGCGATGCATCACCCACGTCCGCCGCTCGATCGACCGGTACCGGATGTGCTGATCGCGGGTGATCACAACCAGTCTCTTGGCACCCACGACAGGGAGCCAGTCGTCATCCAGGCTCCCCCTCGGGACCTCGGGCAGATCGGCGTGTCCCGGGTACACGACGTCGCCGTGCCTCTGGGCCAGTGACTTGCCGAGTGCCAGATCGTTCTCGTCGACGAAGAACCTGGCCGCCACGGACGGCTACGCCGCCAGCGAGCGCTGCTGCTCCTCATAGGCCACCGCCGCACGTACCAGCGGGACCGGCACTTCGTAGCCCTCTGCAATCTCCTCGATCGACTCGCCGGCGTCGAACAGCTCCCAGAGCCGTTCGGTGGCTATGCCTTCGACGGACGGGCGGCCGAAGCGCACGAGAGGGTCGATGACCACGGGCGACACCGCGCCAGCCGGATGGAGGCGGCGGACATCGCCCTGGTCGGGAGGATCGAACTCGACCTTCTTGAAGAAGCGCCGCGCCTCGTCGGCGAGCAGGATCGTTTGGCCCGAGGAAATGACCATGGCGATTGACTGGGGGATGTCGTTCTTCTCTTGGAGCTCGAGGACAAGCTCCTTGCCATAGATGTAGGGCCTGGCGGTTGCGAGAGGATATGGAGTCCCGAAGGCCTGGCGTAGCGCGTCGATCACCGGACGGAGCCGTTGGAGGGGTACCCCCTTGCCGCGGTACTCGCGTAGGTACCCCAACTCGACGAACTCTCCCCAGGTAACGATGTCGTCGCCAGTCGGCTCCACCCTGATGACTGGGGCGTAGATGGCTCCTTGACGCTGGTAGCCGTCGAGCCAGGCACGGGTGCGGTCGGACCGCAGGCCGAGGAGACCTGCCGCCTCGGCCACTCCGTAAACCGGCCGCTCAAGGATCGACACCGCGCACTCTGTCACCCCTGAATCATGCCCGACCTGGCCGCCTGGGGCGAGTACCGGACCCGCCGGCTCATCCTGGAGGCGCACCTGCCTGCGTGGCCTGGCACCAAGGCAGCGGGCGAATCGCTCGCCTCGACACAACCGGCGACGGGGTTCTCGTGGTAACGACCGACGACGAGTCGCACTGCCGCCAAACCTGACCGCCACGGCGCATTACGCCGCCTGGCGCAGCTCGTCGATCATCGGACGGAGCGCTGGAGAGCGACACCTGTGCGGGTCGACCCCGGTCGGGGCAGGCCTGCCAGCAGCCTCCTCGAACACTCCCGTTCGCTGCCCACTGGACGCCGAAGCCGAATCTCGTAGCCGGTAGCCAGACCAAAGAAGGCTGGCCCTTTCGACCACCGTGAGCCCTGCTGGCGACACCTTCCACCGCCTCGTCACCAAGCGCCAACAACCCCATACACACACTTCCATCGTGAGGCCGATGGCCCAAGCCTCGCCGGCCTAGCTGGGGTCGCGCCACGGTGTTCACAGGGAACCGCTTCCGGAAAGAACGTCGCGCCATGCCGGTCGCGGGCCCCAAGGCGGATGGTTGGAGCTGCCCGCGGGTTCTTCACACGAGCCGCGTGGCCAACCCCAGACTGGCTCAGCAATTCGGGCGTGCAACCTCGCTGACCTGCAGTTGCACGAACCCGACTCTCGGGCCACTCTCCGGGGCCACCGCCGCATTCCACCACTACCCCTCCACGCTGTCCCGCCCGGGCCCAAGCACCACCAGGGCGATCCACCCGAGATGCCAGCTCCCCCCGTTCCGGAGGCCCCCCCAAGGGGGCCGCCGGCTCCGATCGGTGCCCAAGCGGGTGCCGCCCACGAGGATGTCGGGGCCGATTTGGACGGTCGCCCCCTCCTTTCGCGGCAAGCCGGCAACATTTCTGAAGTTTTGTCTGGTCACGACCACCACAGCACGCACCCCCTCTGACCTGCGGTTGCATGAGGGCGACTCAGGGCGACTCAGGGGGCGACTCTGCCGCTGTCAACGATTTGGCAACGTTGCCGTCAACGTTGCCGTCAACCCCTCGGGCGCACGGTAGGCCCATGACCTCGATCGCCAAGCACTCGACCGACCCGGAGACAAATGTGACGGCGACTCAACGCCCTGGGCCGTCAAGAGCAGGTCCGCCGTCCGACCAACCGGTACGCCGCCGGGCAGCAGCAACTTCGAGCGACAAGCTCAATGATGGGGCATCACCCGTGGTCGAATCGGGGAGCCAGTCTGTGGAGACGACAGTGCCTTTAGCGGAGAGGCTGGCCCTGAGCGTGGAGGAGGCCGGCGCACTACTCGGCATCTCCCGAGACCTCGCCTACGACCTGGTGGCCCGCAACGAGCTTCCGGCCGTCAGACTTGGCCGCCGGCTGGTGGTGCCCCGTCGGGCACTGGAGGAGACGCTGCGACGAGCCGTCGACGAACCCGGGTAGCCGCGGGTCGGGTCAACCGTTGGCTTCGGGTGCCGAGCCAGCGGGAGCCATGAGCTTGGAAACCACAGTGCCGATGGCCGCTGCCGCCTCCCGGTCGGCCACGTCGAGGAAGTGGGCATAGGTCCGCAGGGTGAGACTGGGGTTGGCGTGGCCCAGCCGCCCGGCGATGGTCCGGACGCCAACGCCTTGGCCAGCCAGGGCGGTGGCCGAAAAATGGCGCAGTGAGTGGAACGTCACGTGCGCTAGGTCCAAGCGGTGGGTCAGGGCCCGGAACGCCCCGGTCACCCGATCTGGCCGGTACGGGGCGGCGGCCGCCAGGTCCTGGGACCACACATAAGCGGACGGCCCCAGCGACACGCCGGCCAAGTGGGCCCGCTCCTCGGTCCGGCCCAGGTGGCGGCGCAGTACCTCGACCGTCGATGGATCGAGCGCCAAGCGACGGGCCTGGTGGGTCTTGGTGTCTTTGACTTGGATGGCGCGCCCGGCGTCGGAGATCGACCGGACGATGACCACAGTCGACCCATCCAGGTCGACATCTCCCCAGCGCAGCCCGCAGAGCTCCCCTCGCCGGCAGCCGGTGGTGACCGCGGTGTAGATCAACGAGGCCAGGTCCGGGTTCACCGCCTCGCACCCCTCGAGCAGCCGGCGGACCTCGCCGGCAGTAGGCGGGACGATCTCGCGGGAGCGCACGCCGGGCGGTGAGGACCGCTGGGTGGGGTTGCGATCGATCCAACCCCACTTCATCGCCTGGTTGAGGGCGGCGGACAGGATGGCGTGGCACTTGCGGACGCTGAGCGGCCCGAGGCCGCCCTTGGCCAGGCGGGCGTAGAAGGCGTCCAGATCGGCACCGGTCAGGCGGTCTATGCGCACGGTCGCCAGTCGGGGGAGGATGTTGTGGTTGATGGCTGACCGGTAGCGGGACAGGGTCGACGGTGCCCGGCCCTGCGCCTCGATGTGGGCCATCCACCGCTCCAGCAGCTCGGTGAGCGTATGTGGGCCGCTGTGCTGGTGCCCGCCGTGCTCGACCTCGACCACCAGCTCGGCCGCCGCCCGCTGGGCGACCCGTTTGCCACCGTGGACCTCCCGGTGGACGTAGCGGTACCGGTCCGTCTCGGGGTCCCGACCCAGGCACACCCGGATCTGCCAGCGGTCCGGGCCCTTCAAGCGGATGGAGCCCTTCATGGCCCAACGGTACCAGTTTGACGGTGCCAATTATGGCCCGATTATGGCCCTCTGGCCCGATTGGGCTACTGGTAGGAACTACAAAAGGACCTCTGACCAGCGGAGGGAGGGGGATTCGAACCCCCGGGGCTCATCACCCAAGGCTTTTCAAGAGCCTCGCAATCGGCCGCTCTGCCATCCCTCCGTTCGCCAGGGTACTCAGCCGATCAGCCACGGCTGCCGATCTGCCCCCGCAGTACCGAGACCCAGGCGTCGGCGGCGGCCCAGGCGGCTTCGGCGTCACGCCGGCGGGCGGGTCCGGTGACCCCGGCGGCTGGATAGGAGCCGAGGAACTTCACTCCAGGCAGACCGGCGAACAGGTCACGCAGGCAGTCAGTCACCACCGCGTCAGCCACATGGCCCTCCATGTCGATTATGAAGCAGTAGTCGCCCAGAGCCCGCTTGGTAGGTCGGGACTCCAACTTGGTTAGGTTGATGCCACGGGCCGAGAATTGGCCAAGGATGGTGTGCAGACTCCCGGGCTGGTCGGACCGCTGGAAGCACACGATGCTGGTCCGGTCGTGCCCGGTAGGCATTGGTATCCCGCGTTTGGCCACCAGCACGAAACGGGTCTGGTTGTCGGGGTGGTCCTCCACCTCGGCCGCCAGGACGTCCAGACCGTAGAGCTGGCCGGCCAGGCGGGGGGCCAGGGCAGCGGTACCGGCCAGGCGCTCCTGGCCCAGCTGGCGGGCGGCATCGGCCGTCGAGTTGGCCGCCACCACCTCGGCGTCCGGCAGCTCCCTGGCCAGGAAGGCCCGGCACTGGGCGCTGGCGTGGGGGTAGGACACGACCTGGCGCACGTCGGCCACCGCGGTGCCCGGGGGCGCCAGCAGGTGCAGGTGGACGTCGAGCACCACCTCCCGCTGGATCAACAGCTCGGTGTCGAACACCAGGTTGTCCAAGGTGGCGAGAACCGTGCCCTCGATCGAGTTCTCCATGGGCACAAAGCCGAGATCAACCCTTCCGGCGTGGGTGGCCATCAGGACCTCGCGGATGGTCGCCAGGGGAACCAGCTCGGAACCCACCAGGTCGTCCTGACCCAGCAGCGCCTCCTCGGTGAAGGTGCCGGGAGGTCCCAGGAAGGCGACCGAGATCACCCCGGGTCTCTGTATAAGCAGGCCCAACGGGCAATGGTGTCCACAGCCGGGCAGGATATACAGCACTCATGGACGAACCTGCTCTGCGTCAGCTCATCGAGGATGTTCGCACCGGCAAGCTCGGCGCCGACGAGGCCGTCGGGCGCCTGCGACGACTGCCCTTTGCCGACCTCGGTTTCGCCCGGGTGGATCACCACCGGCCGTTGCGCCAGGGTCTGGTGGAGGCGGTCTATGGCCCGGGCAAGACACCTCAGCAGTGCGCTGCCATAGTGATCGAGCTGCTGGCCGAGCCAGCCGGGTCCCCAGTGCTGCTCACCCGGGCAGACGACTACCAGGTGGCTGCCGCCCTGGCTGCGGTCAACGAAGGCGAGGTAACCCCAGCCACCGCAAGGTCACGGACGGGCCGGGACGACCTGGCCACGGTGGCCTGGCGGCCGACCGCTGAGCGCCCCGGCAGGGTGCTGGTGGTGACGGCCGGCACCGGGGACCTCCCGGTGGCCCGGGAGTGTGTGGCCGTCCTGACCGCCAGCGGCCTGCGGCCGAGCGTGGTGGCTGACTGCGGCGTGGCCGGGCTGCACCGCCTGTTGGCCAGTGCCGAGGAGGTGGCCGATGCCGACGCGGTGGTGGTGGTGGCCGGCATGGACGGTGCCCTTCCCACCCTGGTGGCGGGCATCACGGCCGCGCCCTTGGTGGCCGTGCCCACCAGCGTGGGCTACGGCGCGGCCTTGGAGGGGGTGACGGCTCTGCTCACCATGCTGGCCTCCTGTGCGGCTGGTGTGACGGTGGTGGGGATAGACAATGGCTTCGGCGCGGCCTGCGCAGTCCTGCGCCTCTTGCGATGAGCGGCACCGTTGCCCATGGGGGGAGGGCGACCGACACCGGTCCGACCACCGTGGCCTGGTTCCATTGCTTCGCCGGGATTGCCGGGGACATGGCCCTGGGCAGCCTGCTCGATGCCGGGGCCGACCTGGACCAGGTGCTCAGCATCCTGGAGAGCCTTCCCATAGGTGGCTGGTCGCTGGACGTCGAGCCGGTCCTGCGCAACGGTATCGCCGCTACCCGGGCGGTGGTCCGGGTGGTGCCCGACACGGTGGTGCGTACCCACTCCCATGTGGTGGGCTTGGTCGAGGAGGCCCGCCTTCCAGAGCGAGTGCGGTCTCGTGCCCTGGCCACCTTTGCCGCCCTGGCCGGAGCCGAAGGTCACCTTCACCGCCGCCCAGCCGCCCAGGCCCACTTTCACGAGGTGGGGGGCCACGACGCCATCGTCGATGTGGTCGGCACCTGTGCAGCCCTGGAGGCCCTGGGGGTCGACCTGGTCACCGCCAGCCCGGTGGCCACCGGCACCGGCTTGGTGCGCACCGCCCACGGCCTGCTGCCCAACCCCTCGCCAGCAGTGGTCGAACTGTTGCGCGATGCCCCTGTTCACGGCTTGGAGGTCAACGCCGAGCTGACCACACCCACCGGTGCCGCCTTGCTGGCTGCCATGGCCAGTGAGTTCGGGCCCATGCCGGCCATGACCTTGCGGTCAGTGGGCTTTGGGGCGGGGACCAGGGAGCTGGACGGCCTGCCCAACTGCACCCAGGTGGTGGTGGGCACGCTGGACGGGAGTGGGCAGACGGGGCCGGGGCAACCAGGCGTCCTTTTGGAGACCAACGTCGACGACGCCACCGGTGAGTCCATCGCCCATGCCGTCTCACTCCTCCTCGATCGGGGAGCCCACGATGCCTGGGTGACGCCGGTGCTGATGAAGAAGGGCCGTCCCGGTCACGTCCTCTCGGTGCTCGCCGACCCGGCCCTGGCCGGATCCCTGGCCAGGGTGCTGGCGGATGAGACCGGCTCCCTCGGGATCAGGGGGGTGGCCGTGGAGCGCTGGCCAGCCCCTCGCTCGGGTGACGAGGTGGAGGTCGACGGGATGGCGGTCAGGGTCAAGATCAGCCCGGGCCGGGTGAAGGTCGAGCATGACGACGCCGCCCGGGTGGCCCGGCGGTCGGGCCTGCCGCTTAGGGAGGTGCTGTGGCGGGCCGAGGCCGCCTGGCGACGCCATAACGAGGGAGACGGCCCGCCGCCCGAGTAAGGCGGGTGAGACGGGATGGGTTGGTCAGCTGGTGGAGCCGGACGCCTGTTCCTCGACGTCGCCGTAGGCACTGTCGAGGTCCACCCGAACCAACCCGCTCACCAGCCGGACGAGATCGTCGCCATCGGCCAGGCGACCCAGATCGTGTACGTCTTTGCCGATGCCCAGCTGCTCGGCCGCCTTGAGCGCTCGGCGGTCGGCGAAGGGGTGCAGCTCGGTCCACGACCGCTGGGCCTCCCGAAAGAAGATGTCCACGCCGACATCGCCCACCCCCTTGAACTGCTTCAGTAGCCGCCGCTCGGCGGAGGGGTCTTGGTCGGCCTCGACGCGCAGCCGGCGAAGGTCACCGCGGTACTGATCGAGGAGGAGTTCGGAGGTCTCGCCCAGCATGGTCGAGGTGCGCTCGTCGAAGCGAGCGTAACCGGACTCGTTCAGGACCCGAGCCCGATCCTCCCAGGGGGCCTCGGCCATGGCCTTGGGGCTGTTCCACCGCTGTTGTGAGAGTGCCCGGGCCGCGTCCAGGGCGACGGAGGCACGGATGCGAGCGCTCATCAGCAGGGCCATGACCAGTAGCCGGAACAGTGGTGCGGGAGTGTCCAGCGACCGTAGGCCCAGCTCTTCGCCGTAGGTGCGGGGGTAGCGTTGCAGCACCGCCCGCACGAGCTCGGGACGCGAGGGCCGAGACATGGCCCGCTGTTCCTTCCCCGACGGACGGACCGCCAATCGCTCGGTCGAGCCGTCGGTCGGTCGGTGTCGGTCGGTCGAGTCGGTCGGTCGAGTCGGTCGGTCGAGTCGGTCGGTCGACGAGGGGGGATGACTCGGTGATCACTGTGTATTCCCGTCCGGGGTGCCCGTTCTGCTCGCGTCTGTGCCGACAGTTGCACCGCAGTGGCCTCGCCTTCAGGGAGGTCGACATCTGGAAAGACCCATCCGCCGCCGCGCTGGTCCGATCGGTGGCGGGGGGAAACGAAACGGTGCCCACGGTGATCATCGACGGCATCGCGCTCGTCAACCCCAGCGCGTCAGATGTCCTGACCATGGTGAGCGGTTAGGCGCCGGCGCGCTCTACCTGGGTTTCCGCTTATCCCCCGGCAGGTCCACCAGGCCGGGACCTGCCCGCCAAGTGATTCCAGCACCGGTGCCGTAATCTTGGTCTCAGTCATCCTCCTGCGGGCGCCGCGAGGCGGAGAGGACCCCGAGGTTGGACACCAGGAAAGGGATCAGGTAATCGAGCGCGATCCGGCCCAAGAGCAGAGGATGAATGTTTCCCCGCACCAGCGGACCCGATTGGTTGATCGTCACCAGAACGGTCCCCACCACCGCAGAAATGGACAGGGTGCGGCGCCGATTTGGTCTATGGGTACAGACGGCCAGTGCCCCGGGCAAGCGATCCCAGGTGGGGGGCGCCGGGACACCAGCCTTGGCCGGGACCGGGCCCGCCATCGGATCCCCTCCCCCCGGGCAAGACTCGTTGTCCACGCCTTCACGAACCCGGCAGGGGCAGTCAAGATTCCCCTTGAGGCCGCTCCGGGGCCGGCCGATGGAATGAGAGCTGGACTCAGCCGGGTTTCCCGCCCGATGGGGGCTGAACGATGACGGGCCTGCTCGGCTACCTGCCGGCCTTCGGGGGTGGAATTCTCTCCTTCGCGTCACCCTGCGTACTGCCGATCGTGCCCGCCTATCTGGCCGTCATAACCGGTTTGGACGTGGCCGAACTGCAGGCCGGATCCGCCCATCACCTGGCCCGGATCGGCCGGGACACGGGCCTCTTCATCACCGGCTACTCGGCGGTATTCATTTTGCTGGGCGTATCGGCCACGGCCATCGGGGGCGCAGTGGCCCGAGATCACCTGCTCTTGACCCGGATCTCGGGGTTGGCGGTGCTGACCATGTCCCTGTTCCTGGCCGGCTCGCTGGTTCTGCGCCTGCCCTGGCTCTATGGCGAAGTGCGATTTCACCCCAGCCCGTCGCGCTTCGGGCCCTTCGCCGCGCCCCTGGCGGGAGCCGCTTTCGGCTTTGGCTGGACACCCTGCATCGGGCCCATCCTGGGCTCGGTGCTAGCCGTGGCGGCCACCCGGGGAAACGCCGTGCAGGGAGGTTTGCTCCTGGCCGCCTACTCAGCTGGCCTGGCCATTCCCTTCATGGCCACCGGCTTGGCCTTTGGGCGACTGTCGGGAGCCTTTGGCTGGGTCAAAGTCCACTTCCAGGTGGTCACCTTGATATCGGCCCTGGTCCTGGCCGGTTTTGGGGTGCTTCTGACCTTCGACCGGCTGACCTATGTGACCAGCGAGCTGCAGAACCTGCTCCGAGCCATCGGGCTGGGCCGGCTCACCACCATCGGATGAAGCCCACTCGCAGTTGTTCCCATCGACTCAACCAGGAGTAGAAGAAAATGGCCAAGCGCACATCTGGCTCACCCCCAGCTCGAACCAAGGGCGCCCCGACATCAGGACGCCGGGCCCGAGCCCAGGCTGCCCGGGCCGCGCAACGCCGAAAGCGCGCCACCCGCTGGGGGATCGGGGCGGCTGGAGTCGCCATCGTGGTCGGAGTGGCCCTGGCGGTGAGCGCCTCGGGCGGGGGATCGACCATCACTACCCCTACGGCCTGGGTATTGCCCAAGCTGGAGGGACCGGGTGACGTTTCACTGGCCTCTCTACGGGGCAAACCGGTGGTGGCCAATTTTTTCGCGTCGTGGTGCAGCGAGTGTCGATTCGAACTACCGAGCTTCGCCAAGGCCGCCTCCGACTTACGGGGGAAGGTGACCTTCGTCGAGGTCGACTCCTTAGAGACGGGCAACGGCACGGCCATGTCCGACCAGTACGGTCTGGCCGGCGCCGGCGCCATCCTGGCCAAGGACGTTGGGGGTGCCAACGGCAGCGGGTTGCACGATGCCCTGGGCGGAGGCAACAACATGCCGGTGAGCGCCTTCTACGACGCCCAGGGACACCTGCTCACCACCCATGTCGGCGCCTACACGGCCAGCGCTCTAGCCGCGGAACTGCACCAGCTGTACCGGCTCAGGGCATGAAGCCGCTGGCGGTTTATCGGCGGCCCCTCCCCGATCCGCGCCGCCGTTGAGACTACGGACGGGGACCAGGTCACGGCGCCGCAGCCGGCTGAGGCCGATCACCCCGGCCAGGATGAGAACACCACCACCGAGGGCATAGACGGCCCTGATCCCGACCAGATCGGCCAGGACTCCTCCCAGGGCGATACTGGCCGCCCTGGTGGCCGACGACGACACGGTGGGGGTGGTCCACGCGAACTACCGGGTGCCGCAAAAGTCCTGTTTACAGTGGGTGGGTGGGCTGTTCGCGGAACTGGCTGACCTGGGGGTACGTGGTGCCCTTGGGGGGACGGATCCTCCTCTAAGCGGCCGAGAATCCTCTTTGGCAACCTCTGGGTTGCAGGAGCCCGTGGTCGGGCATCTATCTCGGGACGGCGTGTGGCTGGTTCTCGGTGTGCGGCTCTCAGGGCAGGAGGCCGAGAATCCGGGCCTGCTCGGCTCGGGCAGCGTTGTCCGCCTCGCTCATCGGTGGCAGCACCCCGGCGCCGCCAGGGATCTGACGTAGGACCGCCTGCCGCAGCGTGGGCCGTCTACGCCCGGCCATGCCTTTGACCAGCCACAACAAATCCTCTCGACTGCTCCCTACGCGGAGCGTCCGCGTTTGCTCAGGTCCGAGTTGCCCCCTTGTCCTTCTTGAGGGCTCGAAGCTCACAGGCCAGGAACCTGACCGCAGAAGCCGAACCCGTCGACTTTTCGGTCTCTAGCCAGCGACAGGTGCCAGGGGCCAGCTTCTCGGGGTCTGGGCCTAGCTCCACGTCCACGGCAGCGGTATCCTTACCACGACCCCGCCCCTGTAGACGAAACTGGGTGCCATCGCAGTAGCCGTCCCATGTGAGTATCGCGCTCGATATCGACGTAAGCAGAAGCCGTTGTAACGTTTTGCTATCGCGCCGTCTTAGGAACCGCCACCGATGGGGCTGGGTCGCCTGAGAGGAAGCTACACCGATGGACTCATACATGGCCTTGACTCGTTCGAAATACCATAAGACCCGGAAGAAGGCCGCGACCTGCTCGTCGTCAAGGACGACCCTCCTCGGTTTCGTCCCCTGGGGCTTCGAACGATGGAGCACCGAGCCCGCGCTGTGCCGGTCCGTGGCGATGGGCTCCTTCGTCGACTCTGCTACGAGGTCCAGAGCACTCGGTCGTGTTCGGCTCGTCGCTCTGCTGACCACGACGCCATCCCAGTAACCAGGGCGCCAAGTCCCGCCACGGATCCAACCACGCCACCAACGACGCCCACAACGACGCCCACACCTTCGGACCAGCTCATTTCACTATCACCACCCTGCCACTCCTATCGCCGGGGGCCACCTGTCCCCCACTGGTTCGGAAAATATGGAGTCGGATACCTGAGACTATGGCCTTGGGCCAGCAGGCGTCCGAAGACTGGACAACAGCTCGGGCGACGCGGGCGTCTGCATCTCGGGATCGCAGCCGCAGCCGCAGGTGCGCCCTTGCTGGGCACGGCGGACATCGACTGGCAACCCTACAGAGGGCCATCGTGGCCGACCGCAGCTCCATCGAGTGGACCCAGGCCACAGTCCACTACTGACGTACGACGCGACCATCGGGGTACCCGGCGGCGATCAGCCTGACTACCTGGTCTCGCACCTCGGTGTCGCTCAACGCCACCCCCTCGTCATCGTCTGCACAGAGCAGAAGTGTCAAAGAGGTCGGTGCCGACCATCGTCAGGGCCTGTGATCTACCGTAGGACGATTCGGTAAGCGTGACAAGCACCTTGCATGCACTTGTCGAGGCGAACGACAGATCGCTCACCAGCGAAGCGCTGAGCGCCCCTGAGTGTCGATAACGGTTGAAGACTGACCCCTTATCAACGCTCGAATCCTGACCCCCCTTCCCGACGTCCCCCACTTCCAGTGCTGTGGGACCGAGCCTGGGTCTGCCAACAACGGCGGACCTGGGAGGAAGGAAATGATCGACGTGGAGGAATGGGCAGAGATCAGACGGCTGCACCGGGGCGAGGGCATGGGCATCAAGGCCATCGCCCGCCACCTCGGGCTGTCGAGGAACACGGTGAGAGCGGCCCTGCGCTCGGAGGGCCCTCCGTGCTACCAGCGCCAGGGACCCGGATCGGCCGTCGATGCGGTCGAAGGGGAGATCCGCCGGCTGTTGGCCAAGACCCCGGACATGGCGGCGACGGTGATCGCCGAGCGCATCGGTTGGGCCAAGGGCATGACCATCCTGAGAGATCGGGTGGCCGAGCTGCGCCCCACCTACCAGGTCCCCCAGGGCTTCGGGCGCACCGAGTACCAACCCGGGGAGCTGGCCCAGTGGGATCTGTGGTTCCCCGACTACGACATCCCCCTCGGCCACGCCCAGACGGGGCGCCTGCCGGTACTGGTGGGCGTGCCTTGCTACTCACGGTGGATCCTGGCTCGCATGATCGCCTCCAAGCAGGCCCCCGACGTGCTCGGCGGCCACCTGGACCTGGTGGTCGAGCTGGGAGCGGTGCCGAGGACCGGTGTCTATGACGGCGAGCCGGCCATCTCGACCAGGAGGGGCAAGCGCCTCATCTACACCGAGGACTACCAGCGCTTGAAGGGGACGCTGGGCATGGGCTCGGTGGTGCTGGAGAAGGGCCATCCTGAACGAAAAGGAATCGTGGAGCGGGCCAACGGGTACCTGGAGACCTCGTTCATGCCCGGGCGGGACTTCGCCGACCGGGACGACTTCAACACCCAGCTGGCCGACTGGCTGGAGACCAAGGCCAACGTGAGGGTCCACTCAGGGCTTGGCTGCCGGCCCTCCGAGCGTATCGACGAGGACCGGGGGGCCATGATGGCCCTGCCCCCGGTGCTACCTGACATGGCCTTCCGCCAGGACCTGCGCCTGCCCACCGACCACTGGGTGCGCCATCGCACCAACGACTACTCCGTTCATCCCAAGGCCATCGGCCGCAGAGTCCATGTGCGAGCCGACGACACCTGGGTCACGGTCAGCTGGGGCGGCCAGGAGGTGGCCCGCCACCCACGCTGCCTGGCCAACCATGTGACCATCACCGACCCAGCCCATGACGCTGCTCGTCGGGCCCAAGCGGCCCTGGCCAAGGTGTCCAAGATGCCCACTCCCCAAGCCGAGGTGGAGGCCAGGGACCTGGCCTACTACGACCGCATCCTGGGGATGTCGTGATGGTCGGGACCAAGGACCTCACCTGGTTGTGCAAGCAGCTCAAGTCTCCTTCGCTGCTGGCTGGGGTGAGCCGCCTGGGGGACAGGGCCCGAGAGGAGGCCTGGAGCCACGAGGAGTTCCTGGCCGCCTGCTTGGAGCGGGAGGTCTCAGCCCGGGCCTCCCATGGCGGTGAGGCCCGTATCCGCGCCGCTCGCTTCCCGGCCCGCAAGACCTTGGAGGACTTCGACTTCGATCACCAGCGCAGTGTCCGCAAGGAGGTGGTGGCCCATCTGGGCGCCCTGGACTTCATCGAGGCCAAGGCCAACGCCATCTTCTTGGGCCCACCGGGCACGGGCAAGACCCATCTTTGCATCGCTATTGGGATCCGCGCTGCGTTGGCTGGCTACCGGGTGGCCTTCGCCACCGCCACCGAGTGGGTGGCCCGACTGGGGGCGGCCCATGACGCCGGGCGCCTGCACCAGGAGCTGCGCCGCTTGGTGCGTACGCCGCTCGTCATCATCGATGAGGTGGGCTACATCCCCTTCGAGCCCGAGGCGGCCAAGCTGTTCTTCCAACTGATCAGCTCCCGCTACGAGCGGGCCAGTGTGATCGTGAGCTCCAACAAGGCCTTCAGCCGCTGGGGAGAGGTACTGGGAGATGACACCGTGGCGGCCGCCATGATCGATCGCTTGGTCCATCATGCCGAGGTAGTCGCCCTCAAAGGCGACAGCTTTCGGTTGCGGGGCCGTGAGCTCGGCAAGGTCCCCGAGGACGATGGCTGAGATCATCCTCTACTGGGTGCTGATGGCCCTGGTCGGCCTGAGCACTGTGCAAACCGAGCCGCGGTTGACTCCGCTGCCTGGGGTGCTCCAGCGCTTCAGCCGGCTTCGGTGCGAATCGCATTACCCGGCTCGAGGCCCACCTACCAAGCTGACCAGGACCGTGCACCGGCGCGGGGGCCGATCCCTTGCAGTGCCGTCTCATCTCCTAGGAGTTTCAGACATCCACCCTTGACCAACCGGTCCCCGCTGGCCTACATCCGGAGGAGCCCGACCCATAACCATGACAACGCTGGCGGCTGTCCCGCAGCGCCTTTATCGGGAGGTGATGCAACGACACACAGACCATCTTGAGCGACCGGTGGACCCGGGCAGGGGGTCAGATTCCAACCGTTGTAAGGGGGTCAAAATTCAGCCGCTGTTGACAACCGGCGTCAGCGAGCTTGTCGGCGCTCTCGATGTTGGGTCCGCCCAGCTTTCATCTGCGGGCCGGCGAGGCCGAAACCATGCGACAGGTTGCGGACGGTCTCCTCCGCTTCGACGCCGATAACGACCTGGGAGGCAACGACAAGACGGCCGCCGAGGCATGGGCGATCGCTGTCGGCCCGTGGAGGTGACACCTGCCCTGGACCCTTACGTGGGGAGCGTCACGGGTATCGGTATCGCTCTGTTCTGCTACCTGCGCATGCGCTCCGGTGCTGACGCGATCAAGCCGGACGTCCGAGTGCGCAAGGCGTTGGAGCAGTTCAGCTTCACCATTCCCGCTGGTGGAGCCGCTCTCCTCGCGGTGTCGAGCGTCTTGGCCGCCGAACTGGGTGTCAGCCGACTGGTGCTCGATCAGCTCCTGTGGACGGCGCGCCCGTAGGTTTGATCAGCGTCAATCCGCCCTCGTTGGGGGCCACGCCTACATCCAGCTGCTCGCGCCCAAAGCTACTTTCCATGTCGGCCGAAGACGGTAACCCACGGGGAGATCGATCTCGTCCCTCGCGAACACGTCACTCCCCCAGTCAGGGCCGTGGGGACCTTGCCCCGGACGGCCGCTACCCATTGGGGGTCTCCTGCTTGGCGGCGCCAAAACGGCGGGCAACGCTTCCACTGACCCTTAATGGAACGCCGATGTTGAGAGTAGCTGTTGATGACGACGCGAGCGCGGAGATGCCTCTGGCGCTCGACGAGATCGGCGCCGCCGACCTGCCCACCTTCGCCTCCCATCTCTACGCCGACGCCAAGGGCCGGTTCCCGGCCAAGCTCAACGACTGGGAGACCTCGGTGGTCAACACCGAGCTGAAGCGTCCCTCGTTCGTGGCCTGGTACCGCAACCCGCCTCGGCCGATGTCGTCGTCCCTGCGGATCGCCTACCGCGACGACGCCGGGAGGTGGGGGTCGCTCCAGGTGGACTTCCTGGTCGTCTCCCGGCGCGACGACGGCACCCTGGCCGCGTCGATCATCGACCCTCACGGCGACCACCTGGCCGACGCCAAGGCCAAGCTGCGGGGCCTGGCCGACTACGCCGAGCGCTTCGAGGACCGCTACGTGCGGATCGAGTCGGTGGCCAAGACCACCAGCGGCCAGCTCCGCTCCCTCGACCTGAAAGACGCCAAGGTCCGCAAGGCGGTCCGCGACTTCGAGGGCGGCTAGGTCACCACGCTCTACGAGTCGGCGGTCGCCAACGACTACGTGTGACGGCCGGGCGCCCGGCCAGTTCGGGCCGTCGGCCGACGGATCGCCTTCCACGGCTTGCTCCAGCCACGCCGCTGAACGGGACTGGTCACCTGCTGCTGGGTCGGTGTGAAACCGACGTACATCTGCTCGACGGACCCCAACGGCAGGACGACCGTATTCCAGCCCTCGGCTACCTGTTGCGGCGCCCCTTCGGGTTCATGCCTCCACAGTGGCGGTCCAACCACGAGGTGGCGATCTGCCGTCGGGCTGCCAGAGTCCTGAGCGACGAGTGGTCCTCGGAAGATCGTGCCGTCACTGGTGCGCACCTCGACCAGCGGCACGCTGTCCTTCGGGTTCAGCTCATGGAAGAGCGTCCAAAGGGCGTCGTGAGGTCGAGAGCGAGCGCGCCGCTGACCACCGAGGCTGACCTCACCCCCGAGCAGGGCCAGAAGGGTTGCAACGATGACCTCGGTCGCGACCGCGCCAGCGATGAGTGCGTAATGCCTGTGGAAGTAGCCGTGGGGGTTGGCGATCCACCTTCCCAGGTCAGGCAACGCGGTGGGGACCAGGATTCGAGCGACCGCCAAGACCAGAAAGGCCAGCGAGCTGAAGACCACGCTGGCCAGCGCGATGGTCGCCCCCTCACGGAACGCTGATCGCTCTAGCTGCGGGAAGTGCTGTTCTCGCCGGAACTGGTAGATGATCCCTGGCGCGACGAACAGCAGGAAGCCGATCAGGCTGGAGACCGATCCGAGCGTCAGTCGGACTCCGTGACCGGTGGTGGCTCGGGAGCAGAGGCTTGTGGGGTTGACGGCGGCTCTGGCATGAGCGGCCCCGGACTCGCCATCATCGCTTGCAAGGCGACCGGATCGGCGGCCGGAAACACATCAGCTCCCCGTGACCCCTTTGTCAGGTCGATGTCCCGCTGCTCTGGTACCGGCTGCGGCTCCTGATTGTCCTGCGCCACGTGTTTTCTCCTCGCTCGGGCCTTATGGCCGCGACTGGGTTCCAAGCCTACGAGCCGGGTGTGACCGTCAAGTGGACCCCGGGGACGGATACGAACATGGACCCCGACACCGCGCTCGCTGAGGCCCTCGACCTGGCTGTCGGAATCCTCGATCACGAAGCCGACGAAGGCGATGACATCCGCCTCGCATCGCTAAGCCTCGATACACCGAATTCGCTAGGCCGAGACGCCTTGCAATCCACGTGAAAGGCCTCCTGACGTGGGAGAATGATGGTGCTGAAGCCACATTCCGCCACGAAACAGGAGGCACTTTCAGTG
>JAABUH010000652.1_pt1 | contig 46570 bp, 39 predicted proteins | sample 5559121 | NCBI WGS metagenome assembly JAABUH01 (sample SAMN10711871, study PRJNA513364) | rock metagenome | isolation source: Antarctica rocks | place: Antarctica: Victoria Land, Battleship Promontory nord | collected 2015-12-28
CCAAAGTTGAAGCTCTGATATTCAAGAAAGTCATCTCGCTCAGCAGAAATAGGCTTCGTACATATTGGAAGCGGGCGGATGGGATGATAAGAAAATGCTCAAAGCATTTACAGTGTAAGGCTCCTTCAAAGTACAGATGATTCTTATGTTCTTTACACTCAACTAAAGAAATCTTGTTGTGATGTTGTGCTTCATTGCGAAGCACTTCAATTATTTGAACTGTGAATTTATCATTGATTTCAACTTACTCTCACAATGTCTGAGTGAGAATATCAGCAGAATCTTCATCAAGATTCAGAATGTCTTGATTTAACTGAGACTTAATGTTTTTAACGTTGAATTCTTCGATTTCTAGATTCATGAAAACTAAAATTTGCAAAAATGCTGAAAAAATTGAAAACAAATGTAACTGAACTGAATCTAAAGTGATAATTTGTGACTGAAACTTCATGACTTTAATGTTGAAAATGTTGAAGATGAGATTTTTAACAATATTGAGATTTAAAACATGAGTTTTCAGAATTGTTTAATGTTGATATTGATGTCAAGAGACAGAAACTCACTTTAATGAGCTTAATAACGACTCAACTACTTAATTGACATGAAATACTTAAGATTTTTGTAATTTATGATCATTTTAATAGAATAAATAAAGTCTTCAAGCTCTGATCATCATTTCTTGAAAGTGCAAACAATGATCATACATTCTTTATCGTAGATTTCATAGTTATTCTCAACTGAATTATGCTTTTTCGAAAAGTAAGTGATTGAATGAAGAATCTCATTTTTATCATATTGAGAAAGAATGTTTTTAAACACATAGTTCAAAGCATTAATTTCTATCACAATCTTGTGATCTGAATTATAGTGATGAAGAATAATCTTGAAAGTGAAAACTTTCTTAAGAATGTTGAATGCAATCTGACATTTCTGAAATCAGATAAAGAGTACATATTTTTTGATGAGATGAGTGAGCGAGATAATTATTTTACTATATTCATAAATAAATCTTTTATAAAAGTTCGCGAAATCTAGAAAACTTTGAACGTCTTTAACGTTGATTAAGATGAATCAGTTGACAATGATGTTTATCTTAAAAGAGTTCATCTTGATCTCTTCAATGATGATTATCAATTCTAGATACAAAACTTGAGTGATGTGAAACTTGCATTTGATTATATTCATCTGAAGGTCTGCTTCTCGCAGCTTTCGCAGAATGAGCTTGACATGAATCTCATGCTCAAGTTTATTGTTGAAATAAATCAAGATGTCATTCAAATAAGCTGTACAGAACTTATTTAAATGTTCACAAAGAATATTGTTAATGTACTTCTAAAATGAGACAGATTCATTACATAGATTGAAGAGCATGACTAGATACTTGAATAATTCAAATCGAGTGCAAAAAATGATGAAAGCTTCATCTTCTTCTTTGATTCAAAGTTGATTGAACGCAGAGATAATATTCAGCTTGATAAAGATTTTAGCTCAACTTAGATGATTCAGCGTTTCTGAGATCAGAGACAAAGAATATTAATTCTTGACTGTAATAATGTTCAGATTTCAATAGTTCACGCAGAAGCAAAGTTCTTCTTTGAGTTTCTTGACAAAGAGAACAGAAACAATTGTTCGAAAGTGATTAACTTGAATGAAATCTTTGCTCAGATTCTCATTCAGATAACGTCAAAGTTCTAGAATTTCATCACGACTCATGTTGTACAAAGCGAAGACTGAGAGTTGAGCATCTTCTTTAAGATGTATGACATGATCATGAGCTTAATGCGAAGACAAAATATCAACGTTTTTCTTGAAGAAAATGTTTAAAAACTTGAAATATCTGAATGATAAAATTGTGACTGAATCAACGTTCTTACTTTGTTAATAAACTTCAAGATCTTCTTGTGTCATGAATGCAATCAAATAAAATTTCTTTTTCATTTAATGAAGATTCAGATGATGATTTTATCATACATACTGTCTTAAGAATGAGACGAGAACTGAGCAAGAATTAAGCTGTTCTTTGAATAAACAGTCAAAGTTATGTGACGCGATTTTGACTAATCAAAATCTAAACTAGAAGATGAGATTAATTCAAGATTCAAGAAAATATCAATTTTCTTTAGAATAACGCTAAACACTTCAATTTTTTGGACATGAGTAGCATGATTAAAGCTTTGAGCTTTCAACTCAACTATGTCAAAATGTATAGAAGATTGATTGAATTAATCTGCTTAAGAAACAACAGAAGTTCTAAAGAAGAAAGAATTTTGACACTTGATTTTTGATGAGTATTTCTTTTGAATGACTTAAAGAATATGACTAAAAGCTTCTTATTTCAGACGAGAAACAAGACTGAATGAGATTTATTTCTTGTAAATGAGCTGAATATTAGTTTGCTTCTTGTAAGCGAATGAAGAGTTATATTGCTTCTTGCAAGTAGATGAGAAACTAAGTTACTTCTTACAAGCAAATTGAGAACTGAATTGCTTCTTGTGAGCGAACTGAAAACTGAGTTACTTCTTTCAAGTGAATTGAGAACTAAATTACTTTTTGCAAGTAAATTGAATGCTGAATTGCTTCTTGTGAATAATTTGTAGACTGAATTGCTTCTTGTAAATGATCTGTAGACTGAATTGCTTCTTGTGAGTGATTTATAAACTGAGTTGCTTCTTGTAAGTGAATTGAAAACAAGATTGAAGAGAAGTTACTTTATTAACTTCAAGCAAGAAATTTTCTTCTTGTTGATTAAGATCATAGATCTTGATGAGAGATTGACAACAATGATCAAGACAGAAGAAGAAAGATAAAATAAGAATATTGTGTTCAAAATTGACATTAATGACGTGATGACAAAGTCATGATAAATTCATGATGATGAGATATTGACTTAATTCAATAACATAAAAGAATAGTCTTTTGATGTGTTTATCGAGAATCATTGTGATTTCAACGACATGAATAATGTCATCAATTAAAGTGACTTGATCATCAAATTCTCAAAGTCTGCGAGAGTGAGTTAATTGATGCAAGAGAAGATGATGTTGTTGCGCAAAGAATTTATTCATAAAGACATAAGTAGAGACTTCACTATCAATCAAAGCGAAAGTGAGAACTTTAGATTGAGCTTGACGTAGAATACAAAATACTATCATGTGATTATTCTTGAATGTTGAATCGAATTCAAAGAGTTTCAAGACAGATGTAGCAGAAAACTTTCTATATGATTAAAGTGAGAATGAAAAGATTGAGACTAGTAGATCATATGATATGTATACAGATTTCTGAGCATGACTTAGCTCAAAAACTAAACTTTTCTTGCAGACAGCGAAACTTCTTTATTTATATTGATGACATCACTGTCATAAATGTTCATGATATGCAAAGTGAAAAACTTCTTATTTAAGCATTCTTTAGCAATTTTGCTTAAATGTTGCAACTTGCAGTAGTAGCACAGCTTTCACTTGTTGCAGATTTTCTTAATTTCAGAAACGATCAAAGTCTTATCTTGAATGATGATAATAACAAAACTTAGATTTATTGATTCATCAAGAAATGAGAGAGAGAAAAATGAAGATACTGTTGAAATAACAGTCACAAAAGTAATGATTTTTGAACTTAAAGAATTACTAATTGATGCAGAGATGTTCTTGACTTTGACGAACGAAATGATGATGAAGATAAAGTAAGATTGATGATGCTTAAGCTGCTGAAGCTCTTCATTGATGTCAGAGAATACTTAAATTCATTGATGAAAGATGAAAGATTAAGTTTCATCAAGATTTCATCAGAAAAAGATGATGACTTGAATGAAATAATTAACATTGCGCTTCAGACAGTCAATCAACGAGAAATCTTTCATCAAAGAACATTTTTTCTTTTGATAGAAGAGATTGTAATAATCGACAAAGTTATTCATGTCTTACTTCAGAGTTTTGTGAAAATATAAATGAGCATCTTCTATCTTGAAAAAATTGTCGCAGTAATGACGTAATTTGTGTCATTAATCTGCAAAGATGAAATTGATACAAAGATCATTGACTTAATATTGATTTATTAGATTGTGAATTTTCTTTTCTATAATAAGTTATGACTCAACATAAATAATCTTGACTCGATGAAAGAAGTAATGATCATCGTTCATGTTCATACGTTGTATCAGACTCTGCTTTTTTGCATTCAATTGATCTTTGTTTCTTTTATATTCAGATATGTTGAGAAGCTTCTTGAATTTAAAAGCGATAAAGACAGCGACAGAGTTTGCAAAGAGATGAATGATAAAAGAAGATTGATTGTTCAAGATTTGTGTGATAATCTGAGCTATCATCACAAGAAACTGAGAATTCAACTTTATATAAATTGAAGAACTGAAAATGATGAATGAAATGATAACATCATGTTGTCAAACTTGATTTTGAAGCTCTTGCATTGCATAAAAGATCTTGACTGAATTTTCAATCATACTTTGAGTGAACTGTTCAACAGCATGCTCATCATTGATCAAGAGATTGTGAGATGACTTCATTTGAGTGAAAGAATAACTAGACGAGATTTCAACATATGAAAACGTTGCAGAAAGTGTAAATCTTTCGTAATGTCAAAGACTGAGCTAGACTAAAGAATCTATTAATATAAAAGACTGATATTATTATTACTTTGATAGAATTTAAATACAAGATAATACATCAGATAATGTACAAGATGAAAGATAAAAAGTGAAAGAAAAGAATGAAAACTCAACTTCTATATACATGAATTGAGCAGAATCAAGACTAGACAGTAATTCTATTGATTTAAGATTGCAGAAGTTCATGCATATGACTGAGATGATTGAAACAGAATTGCTGAAACTAAATTAAGATGATGATGACTAAATTAATGACTTGATTCATTAAACTGCAAAACAGATTCAATGAATCGAGATTATTTAAGATATCAATGATTTATATTCTAAATTGAGTTAATGATCTGATATCATGACACTTATCAATGATTTAATCTTGTTTCAGCAATATATGAATAATGTTTTATAAAACTTTCTAAACGACTTCTGTCAAGTCTATCTAAATGACATTCTTATCTACAGCAAAACTCAATGAAAACATAAACAACACGTCAAAATGATATTGAGTCGACTATGAGAAGCTGAACTACAAGTGAATATTTGAAAGTGCAAATTCAATGTAAAAGAAATCGTCTTTTTAAAAGTCATTGTTTCAGAATAAGATCTTCGTATGAATTTTATCAAAGTGAAAGTCATAGTCAATTGAATCACTTCAATCAATCTAAAAGAAATTTAAAGCTTCGTGAGATTTGTCAACTTCTATCGTCGTTTTCTTAGAGACTTCTTGAAGCTAGTTAAATCATTCACTCAGCTGACTAGAAAAAACACGTCTTTTGTTTGAAATGAAGTCTGTGTTCAAGTCTTTAACAATCTAAAGAAACAAGTCAGCTCAGTTTCAGTACTACAACATTTTGATTTCAAACGACAGACTATTCTGAAGATCAATGCTTTGAACTATGTAAAAGATGAAATACTATCTCAGTATGATGATGAGAATGTTCTTCACTTGATAGTCTTTTACAGCAAGAGTATAATTTTTGCTGAAATCAATTATTACATTTATAATAAGAAATTGCTAGTCATTATTCAATGTTTCAAACACTGAAGACTTAAACTAAAATGCACTAAATTACTCATTCAGATATTCATCTATCATCAGACTTTGAAGATCTTCATGAAAAATAAACAGTTAACTCGATGTCAAGTCAATTATCTAAACATTCTATTCAAGTTCAACTTTCAAATTATTTTTCAATTAGACAAAATAAACACTAAAGTTGATGCTTTAATCAGAATGCTGATAGCGAACATCTTTGAATCAGCTCAGCGCATTAAAGATCATTATCAGACTATTTTGACTTTTAATAGAGTTGATGTTCTATCTATTGAATCTGAAGCTAATCTTTATCAATGAATACATCTTGTCAATCAAATAAATGAGCTTTGCAATGAATATAAACAAGCTATGAGCGAAAAGAAGCTCAAATTTCATAACACTAAACTAAAAAACTGCGAGATCGTTGATGACATTCTATTTAGAAAAGACTTACTGTGAATTTCTGAGAATATGCATATAAAATTGCTACAGAAAATTCATGATCAGTCATTAATCTCTCATTCAGACAATAGATGAACTATTGATTTAATTCAGCATTTTTACTATTGATCAAAACATCAAGTCATGATCAGACAGTATATTTGAAACTGTCATGCTTGTCAGCAAAGCAAGCACATCTAAAGATAGCATCAATGAACTTCATTATTTTCTTTCGATTTTACAGAAACGCTGAAAAGATATAGTTATGAACTTCATTACTGAACTATCTTTGTCAGAAGATTACAACGTCATTTGCATGATCATATGTCATTTCATCAAGAAAGATCACTATGTCTTCTGTCATTGAAGAGACAATGACATTTCAGTCGAAGAAATGATTTGAATCAAGTTATAAAACGTCTATTGACTTTATGATCTACTCAGTTCTATTATTTCAAACAGAGACTCTCAATTCATATTAATCATGTGACAAAGTCTTTGCAAGCGACTAAGAATTACAGCTAGTTTATTCACAGTCTATCATTCTGAGATTAATGATCAATCAGAGTAAGTCAATCAAGACGTTGAATGCAAACTTAGAATCTACTGTAATTATCTGCAGAACGACTGAGCAAAATAACTTTTCATGATGAAATTCAGCGAAAATTTCAATATCTTCTCGATCATCTCAATGATTTCTTTCTACTTCAATAAGAGCTTTCACTTTTGAATGAGTTTCAATTTAAATACGACTAATTATGAAACAATTCGTGAACGTATTGAAGCTAGAAAAGTCAATGATATTATTATGCAAATGAAAGAACTTCTTAGCTTTGATTGTCAACAGTTGAAAAAGATGAAGCAGATCATTGAAGCTCAGATAAATAAACATAGATGAAACGTCATCTATGAAGTAAATGACTGAGTTTGATTATTCTTCAAAAACATCAAAACAACAAGATCATGCAAAGATTTGAAAGATAAACAGTTAGAACTTTATCAAATCATTGTCAAAGCTGAAATCTTCTATCATCTTCATTTATCAATAAGTATGAAGCATCTGCACTTAATGTTCAGCTTGAAGCTATTACGTTTCTATTCTGATGACTCTTTATCAAAACAGCAGTCAGAATCATTTAGATTGATCATTATCAAAGATAATACATATTAAGAGATAGATGACATTTTAAACTCTCAATGTTATCAAGATCGAATACAATATAAAATTAAATGAACAGAACTAGATCAAAATGACAAATGATACTATGTTGATAAAGAAGAATTCAATAACTTTGACGAAGTTTTGAACAAATTTCATAAGCTTTATTTAAATAAATCACGTTATTGCTAATTTGAATTGACGTTGTATTAATCAGTCAATCAGAATTTTGCAGACTCAGATCTGTGAAATCATGATTAATTAAACAAGCGAAATGAAACAAAATTCATGTAAACATGAATTTTCAAAGAAAAAGTAATGTTATAAATATGTCAAAGATCAAATTCTAATCAATTCACAATGAATGCTAACGAGTTTACTGTATATTGATTAAAACTAGTCAATGATTTAACAAAGATCTAATCTAGATCTGACTCAGATTTGACTCAAATATAATTCAATCTCTTTTTTCTTTCTCAACATCTTCTTCATTTACATCACATCTTTCTATGTCACAACATGTTTTCTTCAAGTCTAACGCAGTTTTTAAACATTACATAAATAAAAGTTCTTGTATCACTCTTCTTCTGTATTCTTAATGTTCAGTTATAGTTATCTCTAAAGATTAAGCATTATTAATTTCGTTTTTCACTGATTGAATTATTTGAACATGATTTTAACATCAACACTTAATGAAAAAAGCAACGTGAATTAATGAATCTCGATTGTGAATGATCTGATATTGCTTTGTACTCTGCAAGAAAGTCAATTCAGCAAAGTCAGTTGAAGAATAAAAACTCAAGTCATCAAAAGTTATTTAAATGATGTTGATGTAAAATCTATCTTGAACGCTGTATCATTCAAGTGATTTGAGTCAGAGTTAAAGTCTCAGATCTGTCATTTCTTTTCACTGAGATGCAGTTAATATTAATGTCTTCATTGTTTTGAAAGTTGCAGTTTATTTTTAAACGAGCGACTTCACAATCTTGATAGTAAATTTTCGTTGCAACGACACTTCAATCACTGTCATATCTTTTGATCAGATGAGTTCTGTTCATTTTTTCATCTGAAATGTGCTGTTGTTACGCTCAACAGCATGATGTATTTCAAGAATCATACAATCAAGATTCACGAAATTTACATGTTTAAGAAAATGTCACTTGTCTTGATGAGAAATGTTTAATAAGTCATTGCTTTATCTCGCTTAGTTGAGTGCATGAGTTGATTGTAATATCTTTATATCATCATATTATTCTATAGTTTTGCACTTTGTAAAACTGAAGCGAAATTTTCTTAGCTATGATGTTGTTTACTGTTCTCCTTATATATCATTGTTGCAGAAGTCACTTTGATAATCGAATTTACTTTCATGATAATTTGATCTCTGAATTTCGTTTCTGAACTTGAATCTCAATCTCAATCTTTTATTTGTTGATTTATATGAATTAATTGAAAGATTTCTTATAAATCAAAAGCTGTTCAAGTCAATAATATGCTACACTTTTTCAATGTAGTTGATAATAAAGTAGAAAAATAAATGTTTCAAAGAATTAAATGAAGTAGAAAATTAAATGAAGTAAAGAATTAAATGAAGTAAAAGATTGTCAGAACTCAGATTTATGAAAATCATAGTTCATCAGAGAATAAACATGAATGCTACTGTTGAGACTCAGATTTATGAGAATCAGAAGATAAAGAATATGCTACAATTGTCAGAATTCAGAATTCAAATTTAAAAGAATAAACATTGTTGAGATTTGAATCTATGAGAATCAGAGAATAGAGAATATGCTACTGTCAGAACTCAGATCTACAAGAATCATAATTTATCTTTAGAAACTTCGCTATCATTGATTCTTTAAAAATTATATGAATCACAGAAAGAAATGATGTTTCTGTCAATTTTCATGTCTCATTAATGATAAAGATTCAAGTCACATGCAATCTTGAGACACTTTGCATCAGTCACATGCAATTCACTTTGCATAAGTTGCATGCAATCTTTCTTGTTTCATCAACAATGCTTGAATTTGATCTTTCAAATATATATAAAATGATGTGCTTCTGTACTTGATAGCTTAATGTTAATTTTTCGTATTATTAACTTTATTAAGCTATTTATTGAATTTGACTCTATTATCTGTTACGAGCGTATCAAGATTGATAAGACTGAACAAGACTGAAGCTTTAATCAATTCGCAGTGAACGCTAGCGAGTTCTTTGCGTAATGATTAAAGCTAATCAACGATCTAGTCGAGATCTGATCTAGATTTGACTCAGGTTTGACTCAGATATGATTCAATCTCTTTTTCTTTCTCAACACTCTTTTCTTTCATCAACATCTTGTTCATCTACATCACATTCTTTTCATGTCACAAACACATTTCTTTCAAGTCTAACGCAGTCTTTGAACATTACATAAATAGAAGCTTTTGTATCAATCTTCTTCTGTATTCTTAATATTCAGTTATAACTATCTTTAAAGATCAAGCATTATCAACTCTGACCTTCATTGATTGTATCATCTAGGCACGATTCTGACATTATTTACGCGCATATTCTTTAGTGAAGTCAAGCAATTCTCTAGCTATTCACAATTTTAACACTTTTTTCTATTGCAAAAATAATAGTTCATACAATCAAAGATAAATTAGTATCGCTGTTGATCTTCTTGATGCAATTCGTAACTCAATTTGAAATGAAAAGCATTGCAAAAAAAAAACAAAAAAAAAACTTATGAACAAAAATTCTTTAATATGACACTCAATCTTCGAAGCGAGTCTCAAGTTCTTCTCATTCTCGAGATTTTCTTTCTTTTCATTCAAGCAGTTATCATCATCAATGTTGCAAATTTCAACGTTGAAGAAATCAATATTTTATCTTCTAAAGTTTCTGATCAAGTTATGATTTCTCTCAATGTTGAAGTTTCATTCTTTCAGAGTTCTACTTACGTGCTCTTCAAAAATGTCACTTTCTTTATCTTTGTTATTCTTGTAGAATTGAAAATCACTTCGTTGATCTTGATTCTCAGTGATATCATGAAGAAACATTTCTTAAATTCAACAATAACTCTTGCTCAGCATCAGACAATCATCATGAACATCATAATCTCATCATTTCATTCTCTCTCAAATTATACAAACATCATTGTAGAAAATTTGTTAAAGACTAAACATTATGCAGTCTTGAACAAGAAAATTAAAAGTGCTTGCACTAATGTGAAAAGAGAAGAAAGATAACATACACTGCTTCAGATCAGAATGAAAGTCGTTGAACATGAATCTTCTTTCATTACTTTTGCTGAGTTTCAATTCATCATTGATGACATGAAAGTCTTGCAGAAACAGCAGAACTACTTAAAGATGTGCGCTCAATGAAAAGCACTTTTCATTGAAAACACTACTCTGCTGAAGAATCTGAAGCAAGTCTTTAGCACGTTGAACTTTAAATACTTCTCAACACAACGAAATCATGCATTCAATCACTTTGATTTGAAGTTTTGCAAGAAAATCATTATCAAAGTTGTGAAGAACTTCTTTGATGATGATTCTTTCAAAAAGAAAACAGTCATTCTTAAAATAATTTTCTTAGAGAAGTTTTCAAATGAGAAAAAGTATGAATTCATCATCAATGAGAATTTAAAGTTGTTTCTTCAAAAACTGAAGTTAAACTTCATCAAGATGAATTATGTCAAGAGTGATAACAAGCTTGACTATGTTATTGAATATGTGAAAGTCATGATGATACATTATCTTCAACAGACGAAGAAAATAATCAAGAAGAAAGATTGCAGAATTACTTAAGCAGAGTTTCTCAAGACTCTTCAGAAGTATTTGTTCAATACTGAGTTACTTCAGAATTGAGCAAACAACATGTGAAATATTATTACAAAAAAAAGTGATCAAACTTATGTATCATTCTTTCTTGAATTCAACAAGACACATTTTCAAAATCATGTTAAAGTCATGAAATTCAAGAAAGTTTTCTTATTTAAATTTCTGAGTGAATTACTTCTTCTTGATAAGATCAAGCTGATCATACTAATTTTTACTCAATGAAGCAAAATGTTTTATTGAGAATTAATGAAGTATATTAACACTCAGCATACATTAAACGAGACACAGCGAGATTAATATTTCAAGATGAACTCACTCTTCAAGAATTAATCACACAAGAAGAATCAGCAGAGAAGTGATAGTCAAGAAAAAGAGAAATACTCTGATGATTAACAAGAACAATAAGATTCAAAGATGAAAGAAACAATCTTTCAAAAGAAAAAACATTATCACGTCAATGAAGAAATGTGCATCAGATGCGAGTTCAGAAATCACATGAAAGCAAATTGTTTAAACTCATGATTTATCTTTTCAGAAGTTTTCTCTGTCTTCAATAATATTTTCATTGTTGATGTCTTGAAAAAAGATTTAACTTGATAAATTTCTTTCATTTATTGACTGTTAAAGCAATGAAAGCAACTGCAGAGTATAAAGCTCAATGAGTCAATTCAATTAATCAGCTGTCTGTTGAGCTGAACATGTTGATGACAACAGAGAACTTAAACTCATTGATGACATCATTCATTCTCAGAATCAAGATCAAGTCAAGTTATTTTAGTTTTATTGAAACTCAAGTTATAATGAACATCAAGTGTATGCTAAACATGATTTATCACAGTCTCATGAAAATTCAAAGAAATTTTCTTCAATAATAAGTCAATGCAATTGCATGAAACAATCATGCTCGACATGATCATTCAAAACTTTGATGATAATAACTTATGCATTTTGAAAACTTTTATCATCATTGAATACACTTTCAAAGATCTCATGCTAAATCTTTCATTCTTTAAAAAACATAATTCTATTCATAAGTTTATTCATTAATGCTTATGCTGAAGAATCTTGTGTACTCAGAACAAAAGAAAAAGAAAATCTCATTAAAAGTCAATTTCAAAATCATGTTATGAAACATTTCATCAAGCAAGACTTGCGTCAAGTCTCTTTGCATGTAATATTCATTAATCAAACTTTGTGAAAAAAGTTACACTTAAGTTTCTTTACAGATGCAATTATCAGAAGAAATGAGAAGTTGAAAATGATTGATCACTTCAAACTCTTGAACAACAATGCATGAAAATACACATTTGCTCACATTTAAATGCTCTGTATGATTCTCTGAGTTCTTCAATGACAGAGAAGAATTATTGATTTGCACAGCATAAAAATATTATTATTGAGAATTCTTTAACTGTTTTGAAAGACTTTAAGAATTTTGTAAATTTCTTGTACAATCTTTTTGCAGTTGAACTTATTACACAGAAGTCTTATATTGAAGAATAGCTTCAAGCAGACATGATATGATACTTCATCTTCTCAGCTGAAATGTTTATGCTTTTCACACTCAAGAAGAACGAGACGCTGCGATCATGTATTGATTATCAAGAACTCAACATCATTATTCTAAAAAATAAATGTTTTTTTTCATTAATTAATGAATTTCTGAATTATCTTGAAAACATCATGTTCTTTATCAAACTTAACATCAAGAACGCATTCAACAAACTTTGCATAAAAAAAGAAAATGAATGAAAAATGATGTTTTGTACAAGATTTGATTTATATGAATATCTCGTGATGCTCTTCAATCTCATAAACACATTGACTTTCTTTCAAATTTATATGAATCAAACTTTATTTGAATTTCTTGACATTATTTGTCTTATTTATTTGAATGACATTCTAATATTCAGCAAAATTCATAATAATAATAATAATAATAATAATAATAATAATAATAATAATAATAATAATAATAATAATAATAAATTCATACACTTTTGTGACATTGATTAGATCAACTCATGAGAGACTTTATGCTATTTGTATCGAGTGAACAAAACTCTCTGAGGTAGAAAATCACTTGCAGTCTATATCACTGCTTCACGCAGTTGAAACAGTGAGTTTTGAGACTATGTATCAAATTTGTTCATGTTGATTGCACATTAAAGAATGAGTGTTCTAGTCACTTTAAATTGCTTCAAGAGCTTCATTTTTATCATCATCTTCACTATCGCTTTGAGATTCTTTATGATGATGATGATTATTCAATAGTTCAAGAAATCAGCATCTTGTAGCATTCTTGATTGCAGATGCAATCAGTTCAAGCAATGCATGAGTACATGCTTCGTTGTCTAATAACTTTATTTGTAATCACATCGTAAGCTATTCATATTTGAAACAATTCTAGAGTGCAGATAAGCATTCAAATCTATGCATTCAATTCTGATATGCATTATGAAAGTGCTTTCTGCTTTCTGAAGATCATCACGCATCTTTATCATCTTATTGCTCAGATGCAATCTTTGTGCTGAGATTATATTTATGTCTGCGACGCGTTCTCTGTACTTTTCTCATCGTTAATTTCATTGATCTTTGTAATACTGCGCTATTGTGATGCTATTGCTTGTTGAAATCATTGTGAAGAAGAAGATGCATCATCTGTGTCTTGACTGTATCTTTGCATCTTCTTGAATGAAAACATTCAGAAGTACTATTTTCTTGATGATGAGTAAGCAAGAAATAACGTGATTAACTTTCATCAGATGAACATATATTAATTTGCATGCCTGTCTGATATTTTGCATTCAATCATTGATTTGACTGCGTAGCGTGATCTTGTCTTGTAACATGTTCAAATGAACATGTAGCGAGCTTGTGTACATTTCTGCCTTCAGAGTTTCAATGCTTACTCTTTTGAATGCTTCTGTTACGTGACACAGAGTTTGATTCTGAAGTGTTTCTAGTCTGCATTCTTTGCTCAACAGTTCTTCTTCTTTGTCATGTTGATGTTAAATTGATGCTTCAAATGCTATTTCTGATCTCACTATTGCTGAGTATACTTGTCTTATCTTTGTGAAGATTGCTTCTTATGTGAAGACTTCAAGACAACTAAGTGTCAGAATTTTTGTAACGTGACTCACTTCTATTTGTTGAAGATGCATGTCTCATCATAGTTTCATGTTCAGTTGAATCTTTAGAACTTGCATGTCTGATTTCAACTTAATGACTGAGCTTTTTATCTGTATGCTAGTCATCATGTCAAATTTTATTGAAAATATGTTGCATATGTTGCATGCAACATACATAAAACATGATCTCTATGCTGATTTCTTTCTTAGGCTCAAGAAATCACTCAAAGAGTTTTTCTCACAGCAGATTCACAGTTCAAGATAAACAAGATCTTTTGCTGCTCAGATTTTGATAGTTTACTTCTTAAGCATGAGTTGCAGACGTTTTGTCAGCAATACACATGCATATCACAGTTGATTTCTTCTTTAATCACATTGACATATGCTACTGTTCTTTCAAGCTATACAGATGATATCTTCAACTAGAAATTGACTTTATCATTAAGACATTCAAAAGTCAGAACTCAGTGAAGAAATAAGATTCTTAAGATCGACAGTCATCGTCATTGTATATTACGCTTTGCAGATGCTCACTTCACTTGTAAAGCATGCAACTTATCTGTTTTACATTATCTGTAGAGATTTTTCTTATGCAGATTGATCATGTCTTGCAAAAATGTTCATCTGCTACACTTTTAATCAGACAACGTAGTTCGATCAATTCTTTATTAACTCGCTTATGTTTTTCTTCTTTTAACAAAGTCTTTTCATCAATGTATTATCTACATATAGAATGTCTGTATCTGAACATCTGTTAAATGATATTAATGAGACTTTCAAGTTTACTTATGTCAAATTTAACAAGACTTGTGAATTGTTCATGTTGTAATAACAGACACGCAGTCTTAATAAGACTTATACGTAGTTAGCATGTAAATTTAAAGAATGTTCATGATTCAAGTTCTTTCTGCTAATCACTCTTTACAGATCAAATGCAAGAGTATTCTGTCTCAGTTCTCATCATCACAAACGCAGCGACAAGATATTGAATTGAATGATTTTCATAAGCGATTTTCCTCATAGTTCTGCGTTCTATTTGACTTTCTCATCTGCATGTCAATTGCTTATAGCATGCGCATTGAGATTATTGAAGTCTGCGCGATCGCGAAAACTCTGCATGCGATCAACGCACAGCGCTTCATCATCACGTAGCATCTCGATGTCATTCAAACTTTTGATAATCTTTAAACTCTACTGTAGCTAAACAGTAGATTTATAGTCAGCATCGCGTACAGATGAATTTCATCGCTGATCTCAGCAAAATTCATGAAAAACATGTTCAATATATAAGATAAATTCTTGAGAAGCTGTAGATTTTGAAACTGTACATCAAGCTCTTTAAATGTAAGTTCTTTAAGAAGAAACTATTCTTTCTGAAATATAAAGTAAAGAAAAGAAAGATTTCAATGAAAGAAAATCAAGTGCAGATCATCAAGAATTGATCACAATTGAAAATGATAAAGAAAATTTAAACATTTCTTGACTTCGCGAACTTCTATCGATGATTCATTAAAAACTACTTCAAGATAATCTTATTTTTGATTGATTATCTTAAAATAAATCTCTTTCTCAACGCAAAGAAAAGACGCATTTCTAAAAATCAGATGAAGTAAGTTGAACTCACTGACAGCGCTTAAAATATCTTTCAGAAGCTAAAAGTCTTTTTCACTCAAAATGTTGTTCTTCAACATTTCAATTTAACAAAAGTAATAAAGCTTGAAATGAATGTTTTCGAATTTGCAAAGAAGATGATAATGTTTCAACAAGCAGACATCATACTTAAAAACTTGCACTGACATTCAGTAATCATTTAATTGAGAAAGTGATAACTTGTTGAACATAACTACAACATGCATGATCAAGAAATGCTGACAATCATCAAAAGTATGAATCATTGAAGACATTATTTGAAAGAAGTTCAACATCAAATAAATGTGATCAACGATCATGCAAATCTTCAGCACTTCATGATAACAACAAAATTCTTTTGCAAACAGATAAAGTGAATCAACAAGCTTACTGCATACAACTTCAAGATCATTTATCAAAAAGAAGTAAGTAATTTCGCTGATAATTCATTAAGAAAATCTGATTACAAGAAAGATTTTAATGCAGATGAAAGAAAGTTCACTCATGATTTAATATACATATGAGAACACTTGAAATCTGAATTCATCGCTACGTCAACAGATTTCTTGACTCAATCAGCATCAATGCTCATCATCTTCACTTGACAGATTAAGATTCTGATTGTCAAGAATCATGAAAAAATAGTGATTAAATCATTTAAAAAGATTATTAACTTGTTTGCATTTGCAAAAAGAGTCAAAGAAGTCTCACAGATTCTGAGAAAATTCTTGACTGATGATGAAAAGTCTCTGTAATTTGAAAAAGTTGTTATTTCTCGTTGAAACAACATCTGCTTTCGTGAGAATATTGAATTCAGTGAAAACGTTATTCAGATGAAAAGAAAATACAGAAGAGTGAATTACTCTGCTGAAGAAAGCAAATGTTTGATCATGAGTCAGAAAGTGAGTTTGACTATGCATTATTCTGTCGAAGAGAGTGAATGTTTGATCATGAATCAGAAAGTGAGTTTGACTATGTGTTATTCTGTCAAAGAGAACGAATGTTTGATCATGAATCAGAGAGCGAGTTCAACTATGCATCATTCTGTCGAAGAGAGCGAATGTTTAATCATGAATCAAAGAGTGAATTTGACTATGCGTTGTTCTGTTGAAGAGAGCGAATGTTTAATCATGAGTAAGAAAGCGAGTTTGACTATGCATTATTCTGTTGAAGAGAGTGAAAATTTGATCATGAATTAGCAAGTGAATTCAACTATGTGTTATTCTGCTGATGAGAATGAAGATTTAATCATGAGTCAGAGAATGAGTTTAACTATGCATCATTCTGTCGAAGAGAATGAAGATTTGATCATGAATCAGCGAGCAAGTTCAATTATGTATTATTCTGTCGAAGAGAATGAAGATTTGATCATGAATCAGCGAGTGAATTTGACTATGTATTGTTCTGCTGATGAGAGTGAAGATTTGATCATGAGTCAGAAAGTGAGTTCAACTATGCATCATTCTGCTGATGAGAATGATGTGAATAAAGCAATGAGTTGTTCAGTTGTAAAGCAAAACAACTCAGATACAGCAATCAACGCAATTCTTAAAGTTATGAGAATTCACAAATTCTTTAATTTGAAGTTTCTTGACAGCACAGTAATATTTAACAACATCACGACTTCAAATCTTACTGATTACACAAGTTATTCTTTCAAGAATCTGACATGATTAATTTGCAAACAACAGAAGATGAATAATCTTGTCATCACAGTACAAGAATTAATAAAAAAAGAAAGTTTAAACATGCGTAACATTGAGATCGACTTCAGCATCTTCATGATCAACTGATTTAGAAAGATCACAGATGATATCATGATATTTCATGAATTCATTTATGTCTTTGCACAAAATGAATTTAGAACGAAGATCATGAGATGACATCATAACAGCTCACTTGCAGAACATTTCAATTCTCAAAGATGTTTAAAGCTGATTCAATGAACATTTAATTGATTATCTGCAAACAAGAACATTAAGAATTACTGCAGAATTTATAAATCATGTCAGCAACATAAAACATTACATCACAGAACTTAAGAACTTCTGAACAGTCTGTTCATTTCTTGAAAAGTATAAGAAAGCATCATCATGAACTTCATCATCAATTTTTCTGACAGCATAAGCATCTTTGACATCTTCTACGACAGTATCATGATTGTAGTTGATCATTTTTTCAAGATGACACATTACATTTTCACTTGAAAAACAATGATTGTTTTCAACTTGATCAATCTCTTTCTTGATAAAGTAGTTCATTATCATGAAGTTTCTGATGATATAGTTTTCAACAAAGATTTCATATTTACATTGTACTTTTGAACATTACTGTGCTATTATCTTTTTATCAAGTAAAAACTTAGCACTGCATTTCATTCTTGCATTGATGATTAAATTGAAAGACAAAATCAAATTCTTGAAACTTATCTTCAAGCATACTGCAATGATGTTTAAAATGATTGAATTCATTTTCTTGTCATGATTGAGTTTTTCTACAATAACAACGTTCACATTACAACTTTAATAATATCATTTTTTATTATCACAGAAAAACACTTGAGAATGAAGTTCTGCGTAAAGAGTCACTCAAAGAAATCGAAGTCAATCACAAACTACACAATGAGAATGAAAAGACTGCATGAGAATCTTTATTACAGACTTGCAGAGACAAATTTTGACTATGCAACTCAGCATGACAAAAGACACTTTGCTAAAATGTATTTCATCAATCAGTTAATACGATTGAATGTTAAGAACATTTGAATCAAGAAGTCTTTCAAGAAACTTGAAGTTAAAAAATATGAATTGTACATAATTCTGAAGCGTCTGAGTAAACAAGTTTATCGTCTGAAACTGTCTTTGAAGATGTGTATACATTCAGTATTCAATGTCAATCTGCTAAAATTATTCTGTTCAAGAAAAAAAATCAAATGAGTTGTTGATGAAGAATCTGAAACTAAAGAAAAAGATACATGATAGTTGAAAAGTCAATGATATATTAAATAATTGCATACAGAATGATCAGTTGCAATATTTGTTTAACTGAAAGAACTTTGAAGCTTTTAAAAATATCTGAGAATCATTGAACTGTCTTAATAACTGCAAGACTTTATTGAGATTCTTTCATTGCAGACATCTTACTAAGCTTGAAAGTAAATCATTAACATCATCATGAAAGATCATGAGTATGCATAAAACAAAGTAAAAAGATTGATAATTATTTAACTATCACTAAGAAGAAAAAAAAAGAAGAAAAAAAAGATTCAAACAAGACTTTCTCGCTCAATCATTCTCATCAATACTCATCTCAACAGTTTAAAAGTCATTAATAAATGCAAAAATTGACACATAAATAGTTTATGAATTTCATATGATATGTGTATCACTCAGCTCTCACTTTCTCGAAAATTCAAAAGTTGATGAAAGTAAACTCTTGCATCTATTAGTCAGATTGCACAGAAACATGCACAGCTATCATATTGACAGAATAAATGAAATAAGAAGTTCATATCAAAGCTTATTGTTTTCTTCACGTCTTCGCTGATAAACTGCGTAATCATTGTGATCAACGTCAAAGATGATGAAAGTAAAGATGAGTTCAATCTCATTGATTCAAAAGAAACTGTTGATAAAGATGAATCAGATAAGAATGAATCAGATGAGAATGAAAGCAGAAATAAAAACAGAAATGAAGAAGAAGATCATGATAATAAGAACATTGCTTCAATTCTATTGAGAAGTGTTAAAGTCTTTTGCATCTGAACTATGAGAATCAGTTAAAAGATATACTTCTCAGTCTGCTTTTGCAGATCTTTAATGATCTTGTTCTGTCTTGCAATTTGACACAGCAGATCATTAATTTAAGTCTCTTATGTCATCATTTGCTTTCACATCTCTCTGCAATTGATAGTCACGTCTTCAACATTCTTCTTCATTTCATTAATGTTATCTTTATTTATCTTGAATATCAAGAATGAGAAAATGCAGCTTCTTTTCAATATATTCTTCAAATTCAAGAAACCTCTGACTTTGAGTTGAGTTGAGAGAAAGATTGCAAGAAACGATCATTATTTTCTTGATCACAAACTCAGAATCAGATGCAATAATGAACGAAGAGAAACTTGCGTGAAGTCGAGAAGAAAGAGAACTTAAGCAAAGTGATGAAGAGATAAAACTGACAAGATCAGACTTGAAATTAAACATAATCTTAACATAAAAAGAGTTTGAGCAAGAAAAAAAAGTGCTTAAGTCAGACAAAGAGAAAGCAAAGTTGATAGAAATGAGCATTGAGTTGTTCTTGAATGCTTTAAAGCATCAATCAAACTGCAAAACTCTCATATTTTAAAGCATTGAAGATTACACTTATACTTCGTACTTGCAATACTCATTGAACACAATGCAAAAAGCATACTTCTTGAAGTTCTTGCTCATAAAAAACTTTATCTTGACGCATTTCACGTCTCTTTCAACGCACTTCTTACATCTATTCTCGCGTTTTACGACAATTTCTCTGTCGTACAGATTCAATGTGATTTTGTGATGCTGAATAAATGACGAGAAATTTCTCATATAAGAAGAAAGAGAAGCAGATCTCTGATCAAAGATGAGATGAGAATGAAAGAAATGAGCACAGATGACAGATACAGTGAGCGCGCCGAAATAAAACGAAGAATCAACAGTAGAGAAAGCAAGCAAATGTAATGCAAAAATGTTACAAGTCTTAAGTAATAAAAACGATGAAAAACTGCGTTGTTCACTTTTCTTCTTCTTTATCTTCAGACGTGATACAATCAACTCATCATGCATCAAATCTGAAAGTTGATTGATATTCACTATTGTCATTGTGATACTCAGAGAACTCGTACAAGATAAACTATTCTACAAAATTAGTAAAAGATCAGATAAAATAATGAAATAAAGTTTGAAGATGAAGATGAAAGTTGAAGAAAAAGAACTAAAGCTGAAGATCAACATGAAAGATATATGAGATTAATCAACTACAAAACTTCACTTCTTTACAACAAATCAACAATCATCATTTCTTGCATTAATCACAATAAACAATAAAAGAATTAATCTTCTGTTTATTGTTTACTTCTACTATCTGATACTATCTTTCGTTCACTGTTTACTTCTATTATTGAGTATCATCTAAAAAAGAAATTTCAAACTTGACAAAATCTCAATTCTTGTGATAATTGTTCTTCTTAAAATTTAAGTCTAGTCAATGTACATGCGTTAATGAAAGAAAGCTTTAAGATCATGATGATACACTGCATAATTCTTATGCTATGCATAATGTTAACAAAGAGACAATCAAAATAGAATTGAATAATGAGAATGTCATTATTAAGAAGAAGAATAATTGTCAGAACTCAGATCTACAAGAATCATAGTTCATCAGAGAATAAATACAAATGCTACTGTTGAGACTCAGATCTACAAGAATCAGAAGATAAAGAATATGTTACAATTGTCAGAATTCAGAATTTAGATTTAAGAGAATAAACATTGTCAAGACTTAAGTTTATGAGAATTAAAGAATAAAGATTATGCTACTGTCAGATCTCAGATCTACGAGAATTATAGTTCATCTTTAGAAACTTCGCTATCGTTGACTCTTTAAAGATTATATGAATCACAGAAAGAAATAATGTTTCTATTGATTTTCATGTCTCATTGACGATAAAGATTTAAATCACATGCAATCTCAAGACATCTTGCATCAGTTACATGCAATCTACTTTGCATAAATTGCATGCAATCTTGCTTATCTCATCAATGATGCTTGAATTTGATCTTTTAAATATATATAGAATGACGTGCTTCTGTACTTTGTAACTTAGTATTAATTTTCTGTATTATTAGTTTTACTAAGTTATTTATTGAATTTGACTTTATTATCTATGTGCATACTCTCTAGTGAAGTTGAGCAATTCTCTAGTTATTCACAAAGATTAAATAAAGTAGAAAATTAAATTAAATAAAAGATTAAATAAAGTAAAGAATTGAATTGAATAAAGAATTAAATGAAGTAGAGAATTAAATAAAGTAAAGAAATAAATGTTTTAAAGTCTGACTTGTCTCAGAGTCTTTTTTAATTTAAAATGTTCAATTCTTTTCTGAGATTGAATGATATATTATTTTCTCAAATGCTGACAATTCAAGATTCGCTGATTTATATCATACTTTATTGACTGTATGATGAGATTTAATCATAAATAAAAGAGATCTTCTTGTTGATCTAATCTAAAATTAGATAACAATCTCAAGTGAATCACTTTTCTGCTTGAGCTTCAGTCAAAAAGTGCTCAGTAAAGAACATCAAAACTTAGTATATTTCATTTATTTAATAAAACAGTTCTTGATGAATAAATGTTAAATTACTACGCATGATGATGAATTTAAACACATTTTGAGAAAATTTATGCAAACATTCAACTGCGTTAAGTCTTTGTGTAGAAAGATACAAGACATTTTATTTTCTCATCTTGAAAGTGAAGAATTGTATATCAGAATCTCATAAAAGAGAGCATTTTGATTTGTTGAACATGTTCAGTCTTAAGTAAGAAGAAAACTGCGTAATTTAGTTAAAGAGTATAATGTATTTGATTAAAATGTCTGATTAATTGAATTCAGCTACTAGCGAATGTCACATGCTTCTAGAAGCTTCTGATTTTATGTATTAAATACGCTTACACTGCTGATTTTCAATCTTTTCAGAAGAAATCTTCTGAGCTCATTTTCTCAAAAGATTTAATACAGTTTGCTTTCTTTTGATTCAATATTAACTTACTTCAGCTGTATTCTTAAGCTCAGAAGAAGTCTTCTGAGAGAAATTAGCTAAAAGAGTTGAAATAATCAGATAGCAAAAAAACATAAACACTATTTCATTGACTTAATCATGAGTTATTCAGAATGTCTTCTGAGTTAAAATATCTTGAAAATGTTAATGAAGCTGAAGAATTCAGAATTGAAGCTGAGTAGTCAAAAGTGATGCTGAGTACAAGAAGTGAATGCTGAGAGCGAAAAGTGAATGCTGTGCAGTAAGATGATGCGCAGTAAGAAGAATCAAGAACATTTGTGAGTGATCATGATTAAATATTGCACTGAGTGCTTAAAGATGAGACAGTTAGTCAACAACAGATTGTAAGCAATACAGTTAGAAAGATCTATCTGCAAATTAAGTAAAAATGAGCAAATCACAACACTGTCTTGCTGCATTCTAATTGTAAGAGAATTAAAAAGACTTCATTATGTAATCAGATAATGAAAAGTTCTGTTCTTTGATAGACAGCATCTGCAACATGATCACTTCTTCTTTCAATGACTGTGTAGAGAAATCAGAGACAGCATGCAGATATGAAATACATAGAAAATAAACTTTATTAAAAATTAAGATGAGATATTGTGAAATTAAAGCTTAAACATCAAGATTTTAAATCTTAGCTGTTCTTTCATGAATGTTGACACTGCATGTGCGTTGTTTAATGTATGTCTGAGAGTGTTTTTGAAGTAGAAGATGAACATTGAGCGAATTATTGCACTTAATGAGATACACAAGATAAGTGAGCTTCACTTTTATTCAAACTAAATCTGTGTTGCAAATGCTCAGCATGAATTCAGTATATAAGAAAGTTCATCACAATGCAGAAGCTGATGAACTTGTTGATAATAATCATTCGTCTTCAAAGACACTTAGTTTGTCACATGATCATCATCACTCAAAAGCTCATCATATTTTTCAAGCTTCTTGATCTCTGTACATTTATTCTGATTCATTAATTTACATTTTCAGACTGATTGCAGAATTTGAAAAGTTATCTGATGATTATCTCACTGAAAATACAGATGAAAACTAGTAATAAGATGCTTCAGCGAATTTTCATTCATATTATCAATTTAAATGTTGAAGAAGCTTTACTTTCTGCATCTTCAATTATTCTTAATGTTGAAAAAACAATTAATCAAGATGAAATTATCACATGAAAATTAAAAAAAACTAGACAATTCAGATCTTAAAATTGATATTTAAGATCAATTAACTTCTAATGAAGAAAAAAGCATTTTAACTGTTTAAGATTGAACATAATGTTGAAATAAAGTTTGTAAATTCTAGATGATAAAAGTTTGCAATGAAAGTTTCAAGAATGAAAACAGATGTATGTAAGAACTTTAGAATAATGCATTATAATAATATTTATCTTTCTCTTTTATTCAGTTCTGACTTTCACTCTTGTTATTTCTTCTGATCTTTAGAATTTACTTCTAAAATCATATTTTATTTCAGAATATATATCTTTGAGAAGTATATACTTGCTGAATGTAAATAAGTTTTAAGATTGTAAATGTACAAGTACAAAGAAAATATAAAATTAGAAAGTGTACACATTCAGAAACTTAAGCACTATCTCATTACTTCAATCAAAGATCATGTCAGAGTGTTTCATAAATTATTGTATTTAGAAAAACTTTGTAAATCTTATTCACAACTGTTTTCTTGAGAGTCAGAAATGAAGCGAGAAATAGATTAATTACGTTGAGTTGAATCATTGAGATCAAGTCAAGTTTTCAACTCGTCAAGACTTAATTTGAGTCAGAATTCTTGACTGAAGTATTCAAGTCAGATCAGAATTCTTGATCTGAGTATTCAAGTTGAGTTAAAAGATTGAGATTGAGTATTGACTTGAAATTTTCAACTTGATTCATCAAGACATGAAGTGAAGTACTACTAATATTTATCTGAATGTTTGATAATGCAACAGAATAATGCAAACAACAAGAAGAGAAATAAATTTGTTTGTTGTATGAAAGTCTTTTAAATATAATGATGTAATAGATTCAAAAATAGTAAATCTTGACATTTAATGTTATTTCCAATTGCTTAATGAGAATCAACAACAAGATTCATTTATACATGATGTCAACTACAAATCTTTTAATTCTATTTTGTGTTTGAATAAAAGTCAGAAGAGTCAAGAGATCTTAATTCAATGCAGTTTGAATGATGTTAAAACACTGCATGATCAGAAAAGTCATCATGCAAAGTTTTCACTTACGTGACAACATCTCTTCTAACAGTCACAATCAATTTATGAAGAAGATTAATGACATGTCAATGTTGATGAGAGATGAAAAAATACTACTAATGAAATAAACAATTCAGATGAAGAGTCTGAAAGTTGTAATTACAAGTGATCAAAGAATTTACAACTCATTGACTACGTCAATATTGAAACGTCTTCATCACATCAACAGTGTCATCAAGTAATTGATGAAAAAATATCAGATAAAATAGTTGTTTCAAATGATGAGTTTGAGAATTGTGACTACAATGCTTGAAGAAGTAGTAACTTGTTGATCATGCTGATATACTGAGAGAACTTGAACTCATCTTCTTTACTTGACGTCAAGTCATACATCTATCTATGTGAAAAATTAAGAATTCATGAGAATGATCAGAATGCATTCTTTACTATTGATCAGAATCATGCATCAAACGATTGCAATTGCACATTTATACTAACAATCTATTCAATGTCTACGTGACATAAGTCAAATCAAGAGAAGAAAAGAGTTATTTAATATAATCACACTTTATCTTCTCATCATGTGCATCTCTCTTTCATCACATATTTCTCAACTCAATGAATGACAATCATTAAGTAAGAGAACACAGTTTTCGACATTACAATCATGAGCATCATGAGTGCAAAGAAATCGTCTTCGATATTCGCGATCAAAGATCGAAAATCGAAACATCGTTTGTATAAAATATCATCAATGAAGAGTAGAATAAAGACAATGCATCATAATCAAACAGTATAGACACTCATTAAGAGTTTACTTGAGCATCACATGCTGAATAAAAGCTATAGATTCATTATTAATAACATTGTTTCAAATTCATTGTTTTGACAATGTGAAGTCATCATGTACATCAGGAAATTTCGTCGAGTGTCTAATCACGTAATTAGTCGGTAAATTAGGTGATTTATCATTTTGGTCGACCCTTCTTCTTATAAGATCACTTTGACGTGATTAGCTGCAAGCGCATGCCTAATAGCTTAAATGGCATCGTTTACCACATTGGCACGAATCATCAAAATGACACGAATCATCAAAATAACATGAATCATCAAAATAACACTGCTGACACTGATTATTCTGATTCTATATGCTCAATTCTATATGCTCAAGCGCATGCAAAAGCAAGGTATTAAATCAATGAATTTATTATCTAACTAGTTATCTAATCATCTATTTGAATGAATTGTTGACTATGTAGGATATTCGGTAGGGAATCATAAAGGAAGCCATGAAGGGTGCTCGGTAGGGAAACATGAAGGGTGCTTGGTAGGGAAACATAGAGAGTGCTTGGTAGGGAAACATGAAGGGTGCTCGGTAGGGAAACATGGAGGGTGCTCGGTAGGGAAACATGAAGGGTGCTCGGTATGAAAACATGGAGGGTGCTTGGTAGGGAATCATGGAAGGAGCCATGTAGAAAGCACTGTTCGACCCATGTTATGCGCTCGACCGACGAATAATTTGAAGCATGTAGGAAGTTTGGTAGGGCGTTTGGTAGAAAGCTCGGTCGGAAGCTCGATCGGAAGCTCAGTAGAAAGCTCAGTAGAAAGCTCAGTAGAAAGCTCGGTCGAAAGATCAGTAGAAAGGTCAGTAGAAAGATCAGTAGAAAGCTCAGCAGAAAGGTCAGTAGGAAGTTCGATATCGAGTCATGAAGAGTGCGTTCTATTGAGTCAGTTAGCATTATTTTGTACGAAATAGAAAGTAGAAACTGTTCTACGAAGGAAGAAAGAAGTGGGAAGAAGTAAATACCCTGAATCCCCTGAATTTCCTGGCGTCGGCCTTCGGCTGGGAGCGAAGATTACTAACCACAGGGGTAACAGTACTGTTTCCAAGCCATGTAGAAAGCATTGTTTGAAGCACTGTTTGACGTGTTTTATGCGTTCAACCGACGCGTTTGATAGAGCGTTTGGTAGAGAGTTTGGTAGGGCCTTTGGTAGAGAGATTGGTAGGGCGAGTAGGTGAAGCGAGTAGATGGGCGAGTAGGTGGGCGAGTAGATGAACGAGTAGGTGAGCGAGTAGATGAGCGAGTAGGTGAGCGAGTAGGTGAGCGAGTAGGTGGGCGAGTAGGGTGATGAGCATGTAGGGTGACGAGTAGGATGGTGAGCATGTAGGGTGGTGAGTAGGATGGTGAGCATGTAGAATGCGAAGGACGAAGATGTTGTTAAACTGTTTAATGATGCTGTTCTTGGTATACGAGGGCACAAGGGTAGAAAGGCATATAGATATATTTGACTGAACTATCTAGTAGGTAGAGCATACGGGATGAAGAAGGAAGGAAAGAAGTGGGCGAAGGGTAAATACTCATCCACTAGCGCCGGATAAATGCGGAGATTACTAACCACAGGGGTAACAGTACCGTTCCCTGTTTTCAACATTTCCAACACTTCCTCTTAGGAATTGAAGCTCTATATGAAGCTATTCAGGCCCTCTACTGACTGTATATTCATGCTCTTTTACTCGCCGGCGCCATGCTCGGCGGGGGTAGCTTCATTCCTTGAAGCTAGTCCCATGACTGACCTGAACCTCAAGAATTTGCCTGACTTCAGAGGCTTGGTGAGGCCGTCGGCCACCATTTGATCGATGGGTATGTATTTCAACCTAATTGCTTCCTCTTCTACCTTGTTCCGAACATAGTGATACGACGTATCAATGTGCTTGGCCCGGGGATGATTGACGGGATTGCTACCCATTTTTATAGCCGTCTGGTTGTCAGCTAAAATGATAGTTGAATTCGTATCCGAACCATCATATTTCACCTCTTTCAATGCTTGAATCAGGAAGATCAATTCCTTGGCTGCATTACATTCGTCAACGTATTCAGCTTCAGCAGATGACGTGCTAACGCATTGCTGACGTTTGAAGCTTCAGCTAATTGATTTATTTCATAGAAAAAACATATAGTCGAAGATGAATCTTCGAAAATTCAAGCAATTCGCATGAGCTGAATCGATATATTCAAAGAATTCAGCTTTCTCAACTTTCTTCACTTTGAAAGATTCATATCGAAGTTTCAGCTGAGCAGTTTCGGCTAAATAACGAATGATTTGTTTGACAGCTAGATCATGATCGAGAGTAGAATTCGCCGAATATCTGCTGCATTTGCTCACTGCATAGACTATGTCTGATCATGTTTGACAGACTATTCACATCAGTGTTTTGATGATTGATTGATAGCTTTCTATTTCTTCAGAGATAGCTTGATACTTGATTCACTTCTTGAACTTTCAATAAACGTTCTTTTTGAGCTGATATCTGTGATGCATCGATGTTTTAGTTGAGCTGCAGTCGCTCATGCTCAGAAGCTCGATGACTCGCTTGATATAAATGCTTTGATTGATTCAAAGAGTTCGTTCAACTCTATCACGAGTTATGTGCATTTCTAGATATCATTTGATTGAATCAAGATCTTTCATTTGAAAGTGCTTTGCAAATTGCAGCTTCAGTGCTTCGATATCAAATATGTTCAATTCTAGAATGAGTAAATCGTTCACATAGATAGCGATAATGATGTCATTATCATGAATGAACACTGAATGATCAATTTCTATTCTTTGATAGTCGATGAAGATGAGATAAACTTTCAGAATTGCATATCATTCTCAAGATGCCTGTTTTAGTTCATATAGAACCTTGTTTAGATGACAGGTCAAAAAGGTTTCATTTGATTCTTTTTGCTTAAATCTCGAAGATTGCTGCATTCAGATCTCTTTCTTTAGATGTGCTTCTAGAAAAGCGATGACGACGTTCATTTGTTCAACTTTGTAATCATATTTGACTGTCAATGCTAGAAGCATTTTGATGATCGTGACTCTGATTATCGAAGCAAAGATCTCGTCATAGTCAATTCTCTGCTTCTGACGAAACTTCTTACACATTCATCTAGCTTTGTATTTGATCATCTTTTCTTTGAGCTCTCGCTTAATGATAGTTACTCAGCGCGTCGACAGTATTCGTCGATTTGACGAAGATGTTCTCAGAATAAAGATGTCATTTTTGATGTGAGCGTCGAGCTCACTTCTGAATGCGAGCTTTCATTGTTTTCAATCGAAACTAGCTCTAGCATGTTTCACTGTTTGTGAAGTATTCGATTCAATTTGAACTCGATTTGCTCTACTGACAAAGCTTCGATTATGATCTCTGACTCAGAAATCGTTTAGTGCTCTGTAGTCAACTGATTCAGCAATGACTCGTTTGAGACATTCGCTCGAAGCATCAGAAGCATCAGAAGCATCAGAATCGCTTGAGCTATCTGACTCGCTTAATTCTAGTTCTAGTGATTTGCTTTTAGCTTTCTGTGAAGCGACTGATGTTCTTGTTTGATGATCGTCAACAATTTTCGCGATCTTCGCATTTTCAGTGATTTTTATTGAGGAAGATGCATCGTCGATTTGATCATCAAAGCTTAGTATTGAAAGATCTTCATCATACTCTTCGACTTTGATAATTATCTCGTCTCATCGAACGTGACTAGATATTAGTACATTCTTTTCGTTTCACAAGCGAAACTGATTGACTCTCTTGTAGCTCAAGAACTGACATTTTAAGCTCTTGTCATCGAACTTTCGACAAGCTTTCTTCACATGATGATAGACTATGCATTCAAACGTATGTAGATAGCTAAGATCAGGCTTCTTGTCATGTCAGATCTCATAGAAAGTTATATTGTTCAACGCAGTGATAGAACTTTTGTTCTTCAGATAGATGACAGTCATTATTGCTTCATTTCATAATCGTATCGACAATTTGACGCTAGTCAGTATAGCGCGAGTTCGTTCAAAAAGAGTGTGAAAACATCGCTCTGCAACTTCATTTTGACTCAAGTTATATGATGTCGTCGACTTTCATTTGATCTCATGCTCTTCAAGCAATTCAATGATTTGATGATCAGCATACTCATCTTCATTATCTGAACGCAGTCGCTGAATCGAAGTGCTCTGAGTCTTCATGAATTTCAGGTATTTTCGAAGTACGTCTTTTAGATTGAATTTTCGTTTCAGTAGATAGATGATCGTATATTGACTGTAGTCATCAATCATAGTAGCTACATATCTGAATTCTTCATCGATCTTAGATATTTTATCATCGTCGACGAGATTCGAATGTACTAGCTCATCTACTTTGATGACTCTGATGTGAGGTTTTCGACTTGACGTTCTATTCTGCTTGTCTATGACACAGATTTCACATATCGATTCTGAGAATTCTTCGTTTTTCAGACTATCAGTCGAATTCACATCAATGTCGATGCTCATGTTGACAAGGCGTTTGACATCTGTCATATTCAGATGAGCTAACCGTTTATGTCATTGACGTCATGACGTCTTGACTGACTCTGTTCTGCTTGTCAGAATAACTGATCGAGAATTTGAGAGATTGATTGATGTATTCACGAAATATGCTCTCGCATCGTTTCTCGAGCCGATGAGGGCGACGACATTCTTTGAATTCATGAATCGAAATTTGTCGTTCTTTATACTACACGTATACTCTTTGACTTTCACCTGATCGACTGACATCAAATTATAGTGTAGTTCTGAACAGTGATAAACATTGATTAGTCGAATTTTGATTGATTGATCGTTCAGCAAAACGTTGATTATAATCAAATCTTTCTCGATGATGAGTACTGTCTCATTATTTGCAGTAACAATGCTGTTATCGATGATCTTTCGATATGACTGTTCATTGAACAAGTCTATATCATAGCAGACATGATTCTCAGCTTCGCTGTCTATTCATCAGACATCTGTGTGACGATCAGCTCGACAGACGATCTTCATTGTTCTGATTATTTTGACTTCGAAGCTTGTTTCGAAGTCATCTTCTTTGATCAGATTCTTTCTATTCTGATAAGACTTTCATTCATCTGAACGAAGATTTGAATGTAGATGTCAGCAGTTCTGTTCGCTGTGATCTTCTTGCTTGCAATGAGCGCATTTCTTCGATCCCTTCCGAAAAAACTTCGGCTTCTTGTCATCAAACTGAGCTATCATACTTTTGAAGCTGAAGTTCTTCTCTTGATTTGATCGTTTGTCATGATCGACTAGAGTGATAGTCATATCATCAATTAATAGTTCGAATTTATTGATCTTGATGCTCTGTATCAGATCGAAGATGTACGATTCTAGACTTTCGTTGAGATCTAGAAGAAAAAGATTGCTCAGCATTCACGATTCTACTGTTTTTTCGATGTCTGCACACTTGATAGTGACTTGCTTGAGCGAGTCTGCATAGTTCTGAATGAATTTGAAATTCGATTGCTTTGATTGAATCAGTTCTTTGATTGTCAGAAATAGAATGATCAAATTCGACTGCTCATATTGAGTCTTCAGAATAGATCACATTTTAGTGACGTTATCTGCTTTGAATATATGTATTCTGAGTCTCTTTTTGCAGCTGAAGTCAATTATATCGCTGGCTCTGTCGTTTCTATCTTTTCAATGTTGAACATCAGTGATATGCTTCTTTTTATCTGCTGTCGAGACGTCAAATGACAGTGATGCCGATTTCTTCAGCTTTCTCGAGATGATCATTCAGAGATCTTTGACTTTCAAGACATTGATTATATTCTTCTTTCATGACTCATAGTTCTCGCTTCTCTTTAGCTTAGAAATCCGATAGATCTTCGAACCTTTCATTGTTGTATGATGGTTGAAGTATGAGAGTAGTTCTAGAAATTTGGTCGAAAGGGAAAATTTCGCCTTTTGATGACAGTGAGTTCGATGCTTCTGTTCTTTGTTATTTTTCCGGTAGCGAAATAGCTAATTCGGGCTCATAATCTCTTGATATACGAGGGCACAAGGGTAGAAAGGCATATGGATATATTTGACTGAACTATCTAGTAGGTAGAGCATACGGGATGAAGAAGGAAGAAAAGAAGTGGGCGAAGGGTAAATACTCATTCACTAGCGCCGAATAAATGCGAAGATTACTAATCACAGAAGTAACAGTATCGTTCTCTGTTTTCAACATTTCCAACAGCTGTTAGTCATCTAATTATCTATGCGCAAAGATAAATGGTTCAATTTACCAGCTATTAGACCTAGATACGAGATTGATGACGTAATTTAGTGATGTTTGGTTGAACCTCTGATTTGATTACCTGCCAACAATGTCAACGATGCCAACGTGGTGATTAGCTGCGTGTGATTGACTAATTAGCACTCGAGAATTTGTCAATGTAGTCGACAAGCGATTTTCTTTCTCAGAGAATTTTGTTCATTCGATACACATAGCATAGTTTCTCTCATGAGTCGAACTTAAATCAATGTCACAAGAGTGTATAAATTCAAATCAAATTAAATTAAATCAAATTGCTTAATGAGTTAAGTCAAGAACTCAAATTAAACTTTGATTCAAGATTGATATCAAGTCAAGTCATGATGTTGAAATCAAGTATTCAAATTGAGTCAGAAGATTCATATTCAGTAATTGAGTTGAGTCAGAATGTAAATATGAAAACTTGACTTAACGATCAGTTTAGTGAGAATAGACTGATCATCAAGTTGAGTTTCAAGTTGACATTTTGAATTCAACTCGATTCAAAGTAAAATTGCTCACATTTTTAACTCAATTCAAGTTGAGTTGAGCATATTTTCAACTCGATATGACTTGACTAGACTAGAAATTGAGTCAATTCAATTTGATTCATCAAGAACTTAAGATTGACATCAAGAAAGCTAAATATAGAAATTTTTCCGCTTTTTTGCATTATTTCTTTGCATTATCTTTTTGCATTTGATAGAGAGTTATGACGAGAAACATGAAGACTGTTTGATAGAGAGGTTTGATAGAGAGTCATGATGAGAAACATGAAGACTGAATGATAGAAAGATTTGATAGAAAGTCATGATAGAAAGTCATGGTAGAAAGTTATGACGAGAAACATGAAGACTGTTTGATAGAGAGGTTTGATAGAGAGTCATGACGAGAAATCAGATAAAGAGATTTGATAGAGAGATTTGATAGAGAGTCATGATGAAAAATCATGAAAACTGTTCAACCAAGCTATTTACATCTATCTATTTACTTTTTGTCGAGTCAAGTCGAGTTGTTGAGTCGAGTTGTCGAGTTCAGCTTTTCAACTCAACTCAAGTTCTTGAGTTCAACTTTTCAATTCAACGCGACTTGAATTCAAAAATCTTTCGACTTGACTCAACACTTTTCAAGTAGAATACTTGACTCGAACTTGAGTACTCAACTTGACGTGATCAGTCTAAGCAAGAAAAGAGAATCAGAAATGAAGTTTGAGAGAATCAGCAAAATAGAATAGAGATGAATCAGAAGCGAAGCAGAAAGTTCAAAGATACATTAATACTTGTTTTTAGAATCAGTCTTTGACTAAATCTTAGATAAAGACAGTTTCATTGAATGATTTGCATATTGTCATGTTTGAATTATCTGAAAACATACAGTATGTCTTACGCAGCAAAAGCAACAACACAGCAGTTCATCAGAAGAAAATCAAATCTAATGAAAAAGACAGATCAGCTGATTCAATTGTGTCACGCGAACCTTGCTCTGATCATTTGCAAGAATGAAAGATATTATACTTATCAATCGATTGATCATGAATGATAATTTTCTATTATAACAGAAATTGTACATATGAATTTGATACATCGATCTTGAGCTGACTCAAGTCTAGAAAACATCGTATTCGTTGTCTATCAACCTTTTATTCACAGACTTTGATCTCGTTGTTCATAAAGACTTGTACAAGTCGAAGATAAATGTGTCGTTGAACAAGAAGTCTGATTCGATTGAGAAGAAGTTCTCAGAGACATCGTAGGATTTGCGAGATCTGATGTTGCATTGCAAAGCGAAATAGACAGGAATCGATAAATTCTAGACGGAATGCATTTTGCTGTATAAGTAATGTCATGCCTTGACGATTTTAATGAAGTCGAGAGAAATTGTGAAGATCTTCATTGGTCTAGGAATAGAAACTTGTTGTTTCGACCGCGAGTAACAGTATTCGTTTATGTACTGTGCCTTGGCTTCCTGACAGTAGTACCCTCGAAGTAGGCGGCTCGTCGAGATTCTTGCTTAACCGGGCAATTGTGCTCGATGACATGTTGAAGATCCTGAATCATCTCGACGTGTCTTGGCTGCGGCTGGTAGGAGCTTTATTTGTAGAAGAAATACTGGACTGAGTACTTTTGGCTGATGCTCAAGGAAGGACGACTGTGGTAACCGTAGGAGATTGTGCTTCGAAATACTGAATAACGATCATTTATCATTGAAGTAGAGACTTTGACCGCGAATCGCGAGAAATAGAGCTACCTGGGCATCTTAATCCGAGGGTGCTAGAGTCACTCTTCCGTGCGCAGACCGTCAATTGGAACAATATTGCGATGAAGATGATCGTCGACGAGTGGTATTGATAGTGGCGTGACATTTCTACCGCGTGACTTAATATACGCAAAAGGAATATTTGATCATCGCAGCGAAGCGATGACTCACCCTCAGGCCCTCCGACGACGACTTACCGCTTGCGGTTAGTATGCGTCTACAGGCGCCCTCGTCGGCCAGGGCCTGAGCTTGCTGAGGTAAACTCCGGAGTAAATAACTTCCATCACGTGATCTAGCATCCGTTTCGAGACGAATTTAAGTCAATGCTCTGTCCGACTCATACAGTATGGATCAAATACTTGAAGGCTCATCTGTGGTAGGTGAGGTGATGCAGTCTTGACTATTCCTAGTTGACCATCTTTAGGTGTTGCGTGAGATAATAGAGACTCTCTCTGCCTACTTGAAATTCAATCCAGAAGAAAAATTCGTCGCGCTTCTTAAAAAAGTGGAATATGTGATTAAAACATTCAAAGAGAAGGCATAATCTTACAGCTAATCGTACTCATCACTTACTGCAGATTGTAACAACGGATGTGAATCTTTCTTTAGTCTACACAATATCAATCATTCGTATTAAATCTGTTCAGCCCTCTCAATGAATACAACTATCTTGTCTCAGCACTCATAAAATCTGGTGGCTACTACACACTGACAGTACTCTTAACCTATCATCGTGTATCAGTGACTTTATAGATGAATTTCCTTCGCTGGTTCGAATTCTTTGCATATATGCAGAAATTGTTGCCTATAGTATATCTTCTAAAACGATCATCTCTGCATATCTGTAACTACTAAGCCAAATGAAGTTGAAAATCATGAGCGCTGTCGATCTATCAATTCGCATTTCATTAGCCACTGCAAGATTATCTGTTCACAGCTGATCATTCTTTCGTCATTTCATACCCTCTTCACGAAGCTGTTGAACGTGCTTTTTTACGTTCCTTCTTCCTATTTCGAGCTGCTTCTTGCACTCGAACTTTGCTCATTGACAAACATCTGCTCATCTTCTCTCGCAGTCAATACGTGAAGATTGCCGGCATTTCGAGTCACGAGAGCTAATCGATTCCTGCAAACGAGAAGTAATCGTTTCGATCGTGACGAGCAACGAGCGCTAATCAACTTTTGAGAATTCTATATCAGACGATATATCTGTTGATCCCTTCCTTCCCTTGATGTGATTGCATGAGCGTGAATTCTCTTCGCGAATTAGATTCCCCCACGTGAATAAGATAATCAGCGCCTTCTCTCTTAGAATATGACATTCTTCGACATTTCATTGAGCTTAATTCTACGAGATTCTCTTGTGAGAAAAGCAGCTTTGATGAGGCGTTCGTCGTCATCGATGCATGCACAGACAGTTACCTCAGAATCCGATCAGACTAATATCAGTGACATCATTTAGTCACGACTAGAAATAATAAAATATATTCTCAGTCTGTTTGACTTCACGCTTGCATAGTTCTCAACCTTCGAATTCAAGAGAAAATGCCAGCTTTGATGACACTCAACTCTCAGACCCCGCTATGCAAGCAAAGAACTGCGAGACCGGCTATTTCGTAACGCTTAGCATCACGAAACCTCATACTATCTATACAACTGTCTACCAGTTAGACTTCTCAACGAACTGTGCAACAGCCACAACAACTGAACAACAAGTCATTGTAACTACAACTCAGAGTTCAGCGTCTGTCAACAGTCAGACCGCAGTCTCTAATAATGGCGATAACATCTCGGCTACAACGATCGGAATTATTGTGAGATGTATCATTTTGGGGGTTCTATTGCTACTTGCTCTTTGCTGCATTCTAAGACAACAGAAAAAGTGCTTCTACCGTTCATCACGGTTAATAGCGAGGCCTACGGGGCCTTCGGGATCGTCTGGACCACGAGAAGCACCAGATATTCAAGGACAATCAGGTCCGCAGAGAGCTCAAGGTTATCCTGAATCATTAGGGGCAGCTGATCTCGCTGAATCAGCGAAGATATCAGAAGTACGTGATAATTCTGAACCATTCGGCTCGCCAGAAGATCAGGAATATCGAGGACCACCTGAATCACATGGACCACCAGGATCGTCAGGATCGTCAGAATCAACAGAATCGCAAGAATCGCAAGAATCGCAAGAATCACGCGAGACTCCTGAGATAGATGAATCGCGAGAACTACATGGTTCGTCGAGTTCACATGGTTTGCAAGGGGTGCAAGAAGTGCAGAGTGTGCAGAGCGTGCAGAACGTGCAGAGCGTGCAGAGCGTGTAGAGTGTGCAGGGATCGTAAAGAGCCCAGGGCTCGCGAGGATGACGAGAATTCCTCTTTACCTGCTTTCTTTACTTATAGAGCCACGCTATACATTTCCCTTTGCTGACATCAGATTCACGACGCGTGTAGACTTACTACATCTGTTTGCACAGTAAAGGATCGTACGGGTAGGTAAGCTTGTGATACGCTCAGTCACCTCGAGTCAGACGCTGAGATGCTACAATCGGTCTTAATGAGCTCGCAATCAAGAACGCGGTCGCGCACAGCTCAATTCATAGTCCTCAACGAGCATGAAATGCTAAGCATGACGTATCTTCTTCGAGTACTCTTCGTTGACAACGTCTTTGTCAAAGACTTGAAAGAATCAGAATATGAGAAGACTCTCAAATTCTACACGTAATTGAGAGAGTGGTTTTAGGACTCAATCACAAGAAGAGTAGATTGTGTGAGGTTTTCTAGATCAGATTAATAAAAACAGATAATTTTTGACTCAATGTTTAGAGTGAATCTTAGTCTTAGAGTGACTTTTATGAGTTTCGAGATAGTCTCACTAACTACATACGGGAAGTCTGACCATTAGTTTCTTCAACACAAGAAGATGTATCTCTTATCTTCTGTTTGTATAGTCTCTCATCAACAATATTGCCTTCTTCTCAACAGCTCTGCTTGCTCTTCTAAGTTCGACTTCACAAGCTCACACAATAATTGCAATTTCTGTGACACTCACAGCTGTCAGGCCTACTTTCAGCGACTTCAGAACTTCAAGCATTCTCATTGACGTCAGTGTAGCGAAAATGTCTTCAGCAGATGTGAAGTCTTCGTAAGCAAAGAATTGAAAGGTCGCGATCAGAGTATCTGTTGCATAAGAATCAGTCTTACGCTCAAGAAAAACAAGTACGAAAATAATGATATGCTGATCTCGCCAGCCAAGAAAGTCATATCTGCGTCAATGTCAATAAAGTTGAAGCTCAATGCAAACAACAGCAGAAGCACGATCGTAAAGATGATTCATCATGTCATGATAAGTGTCAACACATCTGCAGATCTCGTCAGTCAACGTTCATTCTGTTCAATTCACTTCGATAGTTGCTCACGAGATTGCTTGAGTTACTTTAAGACATTGTTGCCTTGATCAGAGACTCAGAATCAAATTTGCAGAAACAGCGAGCAATCATGAACGAACTTGTCAATATCAGCATCGATGCTGTTGATTTCAGTGAAATTAAAGCCTTCATAGAAGAGATGTATCATGCGAGTCTGTGTTGACAAAGTTTTTTTACAAGATGTTGTTACGAGATGTTTTTACGAAGTAGATCGAAATATGATAAATCACTTCTTAATAATCGTGTCAAGACTTTTACTCGAATCGCACAAGAAGATCATGAGTATGAGTGCTTTCGCTGTCAAAAGAAGTCTCTCAGTTCTTTCTACAAGTCAGATCTCAACGACTCTGAAGCAGACGTTGAAGTCAACGTCAATTTCAGACAGTTTGAACGAGCATCGTAATACTCGCGATCATCATCATCATGACGACAAAGAAGATGATCATCTTTCAATCGTTGAGAAGCTGCTATTCTCTCTCGAAGAGATACAAGAGTCGAAACAAGCTGACTTGAAAGATGAACACATGACGAAACGCATCATCAAGTTGTTCTTTCTGCGTCAACTCGAGTAAGTCGAGCAAACGCTCAAGACAGTTCGTATGATGATCTCATACGATAAATAACTTTGAACATATGACTGAGCAGTTCTACTACTACAGTATTCTCGCTTCTACTTTCTTCAGATTTCTTGTTGATCATGATAGATGACTGCTCACGCTTCATTCTTCACTCATAGCTCATCATTCGAAATTCCTTGATCTTCTTGTTAATGAATACATTTCAAAGACAAAGATGAAATGTGCATTATTAGAAGACATCGAAGAGCAAACATTTGTTCAATTCAATCAATACGCATATATTGAGAACTATTCTGCTGCAGATTCAGACATTCATTTCAACACTTTATGATCAGAATCTTTTAAGTCTTTAAGTGCTTTCTCATCAACTTTTTCACTGACGAAAGTCTACATACTCGAAACGCGACTCAATATGATTGTTTAATTGATCACTTAGCTAAAATTGTTTACACTTAATCTACGAAGTAGATGCAAGAGCAGATTTTGTAGAAGCTAAATTATTGTTCATACTAGACAACAGCAGTCTCTGCATAACGATGATCATTGAGAAGTATAAGTTGTAGTAGCAGCATTATGCGACACTTCAAGAGATGAAGAATCGAAAGAACTTCTAGAAAGTTGTATTTGAATTGATACTCTTTCATTTTCAAATAGATTCATCGATTCATGAATTTATTTTCAAACAAAAAAGAGCTCAAAGTCTTTCATACGCTCTCAGTATAAGAACACTTCTTCATCGTCGAAGTCTTTCTTGAACTTATCGACAGTTTCTATAATATTCGAATTCAGAGACTCGTGTGTCGACTTCTTCATGTCTTCATCAGACATCAATTTGATTTCTTCTAAATTATACACGTCTTCATCACGTTGAGACAGAGTCGATCTCGCGTGATGCAAATCTGCTGAAGTATATGTTAAGCTATGAAGACGACAAGATGATATCTCAAATTATCACAACATGTGTCTCTCAAGAATAATTCTTTCATGTCATTCGCGAATACTGAAGTTCTCAGTCTCGTAGTTGAGTCAGAGTGAGCTTTAATTCTCTGATATTCTGACACAATCTTGTTCAACACAAAAAGTCGAATTTCTCTGATTATCGTGTTTAAAATATTCTCTTGTTCTTTGATCAACATTGACAAGTTCTTCTGAACATAAAGAGACTGTCATTGAATATATAAGTTGTTACTACAGCTCGATGTTTGAATCTGCAAAGAATGAGCTTGAAAGTATTGATAACACAAGAAACACGTCGATTTACTAACGTCGATATATTGAATCTCATCTCAAAATCGAAGTTTTTGATGATGAAACAGATCTAGAAGAATGATCTTGACGTGAATTTTCAGCTTAAACTTGAGGTTTTGATACTCATCTCGAATGCGTTTTTCTAGTAAAAGATGAAACTTTTCATTCTGAAATTAAAGCTCTTTTTGATAGTATTGACAGATCTGAGAATCTGTCATCATTCGATTGATGATATCATTAATCGAAGACTTCTCTTTATAAGACGACAATATGAAGCTCAGATGTTGTGTTGCAATTTCAATCGAATAGTTCACAAATAGCTGAGAATAATGTCTCTCAGCTTTCATCAAAACTCATGCGACTTTCAGATGTGATTCTATACGATCGATAAAGTGTTGAATACGCGCAAATTGAGCTTCATACGAGATGTTATCTTCGTGTATGCTACTGTTTTTGACTCTCTGTTCGACTGCTTTCAAAAATTTCGAGTCTCTAACTTCATAGCATAGTTGACAAAAGCTAAGAGAATTCAATTTTGAGTTCGAGAGTGAAACGAGTCACTTCTTCAAAGTATTTGCTTCTGTGATTGATGTTAGTGTTTGATCAATGAATCAGTGATGCATAGAGAAGTTCTTGAGTATGTGAAGTTAATACAATCTTCTTCATTTTGCTTCTTCAATATTGAGAGACAGATATTGATCATACGTTTCAGCATAAATCTATAACGTTTCAATTTCTGAGCAGAGAAGATCATTGTGCGATCAGAAATTTGATATTCTAGCGTAGAAACTCGCTCTTCACTTGCATTATACATCTGATTGAGTAATTGTAAGATGTTGAAGAGAAATGACTTGATTTTAGATTCTTTGCTAGTATTTGCGATCATTTAATAGATCAAATGAGATTCGTTCTGTATCGCAATTGTCGTCACAGTATCTTCATCGAGCGAGTAATCGCATATATATGCAAGCTCGTTCAGAAACCTTTTGCTCAGTGTCTTATTACTGTCATCTAAATACTCTTCGAATGATGTCTCGTTGAACTTGACATGCATCTTCTGTGATTTTTCATAAGTCAATAAGAGTATTAAAGACTCATAGAATCAATTTCAAAGCTTTTTGTTGATCTGCGAAGAACAAGTATTCATTTGAGAGATAGCTTGAGACTAAATAGCTGAGATGCTTATCTGAGATGAAAAAGTAGTGTCACGTTTCTTTGACTGTGATACGAGTATACCTTGCATCATAGTAGATTTAGACTAGAACGACGAGAGAAATACGAAAGACTGTTGTTGTTTTGATTTTCTCTTTCTCTTTCTCATATTGATACGACGCGAATCTTCTGATATTACAGAAAAGCGTTCTCTAAACTTAAGATATCATCGCGTCGTGTCATCATCATCAGCTTCGTCTCTATCATCTCAATATTTGCTGTCATCGCGTCTAATACGTCTCTTCTTTGTCTTTCAGATCTTGAAATCTCGTCTTGTGCAATCTCTGACTCTAATAGTGACTTGATTTAGAAGCTACTCTACTTCATGCTTTAGTGCTATGACAGCGAACTGTGAAGAATGCGTAATTTGAACATTCTATGTATATAACATTGTGTAGAGTAGTGTCTTTGTTTTCTCTTTTATATGTAAGATTGCTTGCACTGACACTTGAACACTAACATCAGTGTGACAGAAATTGACTCATGAAATCTTTTTGACGTCATACTGTAGATTAAACATCAAACAAGCGTACGAGTGATACTGAAGCTTGCTCTCTCAAACGAGAATTATGAAAGAATTTCTCTCTTCTTCTCTTCAGCATTTCTTTCAGATTTTTCTACACATCATTTGAACTTCGACGTCAGTCTCATGTTCTATTTCAACGCTGACTATTCAGTCATCTGCTCTAATCACTCGTCTATTCTCAGCTTGAGCTCTCATACTTCGAGCATCAGCTCTACTTCAAGTGTCATCTTCTTCATCTTCATCATTTCTAATCTTCTTACGATCTACTACAGTTGCATCATCAGCTCTCTCGCTTTCATCAATGTCATCGCTTCTTCGTTTCTTTCTTCTGCGTCTCTCTTTTCTCTTTTCTCTAATCGTCTTCAACTCATCTCTGTCAAGTCTTTCTTAATAGTCAAATTTCGTCAGCGTCTCATCATGCTTACTAAGCTAATCAAGAGTCTTTTCGCTCATGCGCTTCTTCGCGCTCACTTCGTAATCGCAAACAACATCATCGCTGACACAGTGCTCACTTTACATCTCAAAGTCACTTGAATTGAAGTGCTGTAATTCAGACAGATTCGAGAAGCAGCGACGATAGCGACAAGTGAGAGAGTGAGAGAAGAGAGTGAGAGAAGAGAGTGAGAGAAGAGAGAAGAGCATGCGTCGACAGTGTGAAAGATTGATGAGAATGATTCTTTGATGAGAAAGAAACTCGATGTCATAGAAGAAGAGAGAGAAAGAAAGAAAGAGAAAGAATAAGACGAGAAAATTAACATAAAAGAAGAGCATGTCGTAGTCTTTGCCTCGAAGCAACAGAAGATCACTCTCAAGCTATATTTTTCTTCATCAAGATTGATATTACTGTGATCTCTATGATCTAAAATGTCATCGTCTTTTCTTTTTTCAGATCGTTTTCTAGATCAATTCTATCAAGCTCTCAAATTTCTGATGATTCGAAATAAGTAGAGACGTTGATCATCTCTACTGAAGAATGATAAGCTTAGTATGATTATCTCAGATTCTTCTTTGCTCAAATACTCATCATTTCACACACATGTCTCTAGCACGTCGTGATGTCGCATCTTTCATGAAATTCTCATCAGAACGAAAATTGTTCTGTTCTGTCACATCTATCGTTCGATGTATTGTTTTGTTACAATCACATCTGTTTAGTTCTTCAACAACAACGAGAATATCGCTCGCAGCTTCAATCATTCGTAGATCGTAAATGATGACAACAGAAGTCTCTCTTCGTTCACTCTCGCTGAAGACGAGAATTCTTTGATGAGTCTTTCAAGAGATTTAAATCGCTGCACACGATAGATTTGTTCTTTGACTGATTAATAATTGTCAACTGAACGTCTAGTGCACACTTACATTTCATTGTAATAACAAAGTTCTATCTCATTTGCAGATTTGTCATCTTCGAGATTGATGCAGTTCTGACGCTTTTGATATCTACTTAAGTCAGCTTGAACTGAACAGAGACTTCGTGAAAGTGTCTTAATTTACATAGTCGTCTTCTTGCTCATTCTCGTCAGTCTCTGCGCATTCTCTCTCGTCTTTGTTATTTTCTCTCAAGTCATTCATATTAATTTGTAACTCGAGATTGTGTTCGATCATTGCAGCGTTTTCACTGAATCAATCAAGAATCACGAGCGTGAAGAGAAGAAATGTTGAGAGATCGTATCAAAGAAGTACGATGTATGCAAAGAATGATTGTCTGCAAAAGTTTGCTTCATATACAAACATGTCAATATTTCAATGCAAGAAGAGAGCTTTCAGTGCTCTTGATTGAGAATAACTGAACGCATTCAACCCTCTTGCTCTCACTTCTAAGCAGCTACTTGAATCACGCGTTTTCTGAAATCTAATCATTCTCACATCTTCAGAAATCAATGAAATATGCAAGAAGAATGCGAAGCTTCTTAGATGATCTCAGTTCTTCAGTGCTGCGTTAAAGAATGACATCTGAGAGATGTCAGAATTGTGTCTGGATGATACAATTAATGAAGATCAGAGTTGATAGTGCTTGATCTTTAGAGATAGTTATAACTGAACATTAAGAATACAGAAGAAAATTGATACAAAAGCTTCTATTTATGTAATGTTCAGAGACTGCGCTAGACTTGAAAGAAAGATGTTTATGACACGAAAAGAATGTGATGTAGATGAACAAGATGTTGATGAAAGAAAAGAATGTTGAGAAAGAAAAAAGAAATTGAATCATATCTGAATCAAATCTGACTAGCTCGCTGATTAGTTCTAATCATTACGCAGAGAACTCGCTAGCGTTCACTGTAAATTGATTAGAGCTTCAATCTTGTTCAGTCTTATCAGTCTTGATATGCTTGTAACATTACTTCTTTCTTCGAAAATTCATGTTCACATGAATGTAGTTCATTTGCTCACTTTTGTTGATAGTTATTTCAATATTTAACGCGATTTGTTTGAATATAACTTATGAAATTTGTTCAAAACTTTCTCTGAGTCATTGAATTTTTCTTTATCAACATAGTATCATTTGTTGTTTCTATTTAAATCTGCTTATTTGACTTTGTACTGTATTTGATCTTGATAGCATCTGAAATTCAACATATCATTTATCTTTCAATGTTCATCATCTTTGATAGTAATTGATCTGAATGATTTTAAATGCTGTTCTGATAAAAGATCTTCTGAATATGATTGCAGTAACTTTGAGCTGAACATCAAATGCAGATGCTTTATGCTGATTGATAAATGAAGATGATAGAAGATACTCACTTTGACAGTGATTTGATAGAAATTTAGCTGTTTGTCTTTCAAATCTTTGCAAAGTCTCGTTGTCTTGACATTTCTGAAAGATAGTCAAACTCAGTCATTTACTTCATATGTGATGTCTCATCTGTGTTTATTGATTTGAACTTCAATGATCAGCTTCATTTTTTTCAATTGTTGATGATTGAAATTCAATAACTCTTTCATTTGAATGATAATATTGTTGACTTTTTTAACTTCAAGATGTTCACAAGTTGTTTTGTAATCAGTTGTATCTGAATCAAAACTCATTCAAGAGTGAAATCTCTTATTGAAGTAAAAAGAAATCATTGAAGTGATTGAGAAGATATTTGAATTGTCACTGAATTTCATCATAAATATTCATTTGATTCAGTCATCTTGCATGTAATTGCAGTAAATTTTAAGTTTGCATTCAACGTCTTGATTGACTTGTTTTGATTAATCATTGATCTCAGAATGATAAACTGTGAATAAATTAACTGTGATTCTCAGTCACTTACAAAGACTCTTTCACATAGTTGATATGAATTGAAAGTCTCTGTCTGAAATGATAGAACTGAGTAGATCATGCAGTTGATAAATGTTTCATAACATGATTTAAACTGTTTCTTCAGCTGAGATGTCATTATCTTCTCAATGACAGAAAACATAGTGATGTTCTTTGATGAGACAACATATGATTATGCAAATGATGTTATAGCTTTCTGACAGAGATAGCTCAGTAATGAAGTTCATAGCTATATCTTTTCAGCATTTCTGTGAAATCAAGAGAGAATGATGAAGTTCATTGATGCTATTTCTAGAAACTTTGCTTCGTTGACAAGTATAATAGTTTCGAATATATCATCAAATAGTAGCTCAATGATCTGATTAATAGTAGAAACGCTGAACTAGATAAATAATTTGTTTATTGTTGAGATGAAAGATTGAAGATTGATCATGCACTTCTTGTAGTAATTTCATGTGCATGTTCTCAGAAATTCATAGAAGACTTTTTCTAAATAGAATGTCATCAATGATTTCGCAGTCTTTCAATTTAATGATATGAAATTTGAGCTTGTTTTCATTCATAGCTTGTTTATATTTGCTGCAGAACTCATCAGTTTAATTGATCATACATACTTATTGATAGAGATTTGCTTTCAATTCAACAGATAAAACATCAACTTTATCAAAGATCAGAATAATCTGAAAACAATCTTCAAGTCTTTGAGCTAATTTAAAGATGTTTACTAAAGACATTCTGATTAAAGCATCAACTTTAGTGTTTATTTTGCCTGATTTAAAGATGATCTGAAAGTTGAACTTCAATAAAATGTTCAAGTAGTTAACTTGTCATTGACTCAATTGTTTGTTTTTCATGAAGATTTTCAAAGTCTGATGATCGATGAACATCTGAATGAATAGTTCAATGCATTTCAGCTCAAGTCATCAGTGCTTGAAACATTGAATAATGATTAGCAATTTCTTGTCATAAATGTGATAATTGATTTCAGCTGATATCATGCTTTTGCTGTAGAAGATCATCGAATGAAGAACATTCTCATCATTGTACTGAGATAGTATTTCATCTTTTACATAGTTCAAAGCATTGATCTTCAGATTAGCTTGTCTTTTGAGATTGAAATCACGAAGTATTGAAGTCAAGCTGACTTGTTTCTTTAAATTGTCAAAGACTTGAACGCAGACTTTATTTTAAACAAAAGATATGTTCTTTCTAGTCAGCTGAGTGAATAATTTTACTAGTTTCAAGAAGTTTCTAATGAAACAATGATAGAAGTTAACAAATCTCATGAAGCTTTGAATTTCTTTTAGATTGATCAAAGTAGTTCAGCTGACTATGAATTTCACTTTGCTAAAGTTCATATGAAGATCTAGTTTTGATACTATGACTTTTAAGAAGACAGTTTCTTCTACATTGAATTTGCACTTTCAAATATTTATCTGAAGATTAGCTTCACATAGTCGACTCAATACTAGTTTGACGTAATTTCTATGTTTCTTTCTTATTTTGCTATAGATGAGAATGTCATTTAGATAGACTTGACAAAAGTCATTCAGAAAGTTTCATAAAACATCATTCATGTATTGCTGAAATGAGGTTAATTTATTAGTCAGTTCAAAAGACAGCATCTTATATTTATATTAGACTGATCGTCAAGTCGAGTTTCGAGTTGACATTTTGAATTCGACTCGATTCGAAGTCGAGTTGCTCACATTATCAATTCGACTCGAGTCGAGTTGCGCATATTTTCAACTCGACGCGACTCGATTCGTCAAGAACTCGTGCTTGACGTCAAGAGAGTTAAATATAGAAATTTTTTCGACTTTTGCATTATCTTTTTGCATTATCTTTTTGATATAAAGTCATGAAGGGAAAACATGAAGATCATTTGATAGAAAGTCATAAAGAGAAACATAAAGAGAAACATGAAGATCGTTTGATAGAGAGTTATGATGAGAAAACATAAAGATCGTTTGACTTTGATAGAGAGTCATGACGGAAAAACATGATAGAAAGTCATGAAGAAAAATCATGTAGACTGTTCGACCAAGCTATTTACACCTATCTAATATCTTGTCGAG
>JAABUH010000654.1_pt1 | contig 46478 bp, 55 predicted proteins | sample 5559121 | NCBI WGS metagenome assembly JAABUH01 (sample SAMN10711871, study PRJNA513364) | rock metagenome | isolation source: Antarctica rocks | place: Antarctica: Victoria Land, Battleship Promontory nord | collected 2015-12-28
GAAAGCTCATCTTTTCTGACGCGCCATGCTGGGTCTTGACAATGCCATGGATTTGCACTTGTCAATTCATCTCATGTGCGACGTGATGCTGGTGCTGTCCTGACAACACCATGGGTAAGAACTTTCCGTATTTGTCAGTTCGTCTTATCTGCAATGTCATGCTGGTGCTGTCTGCACAACTCCATAGGGAAACGCGACACCTCAAGACGATGCACAGTGTGTGAACACTGCGTTGACTGCAGGGATGGACTGCTTTGCATTGCGCTGTCTGCAAGCGCTCTGAGGCAATAGGGAACATGCTGCTTGTTGCTGGCGCATCCGAGAACCTCCAAGACAATGAGGTGTGTGCGTGATTTGCAGCAGATCCATGTCTGATGGGCTCTTCCATCTTATGCATTCAGTTGGGCTCGTGCTGACTGACTGCACACCTCTGTTATGAAGTAGTGCAGTCGTCTGCTTTTGATTGGGTGTTTGGCTACTGGTTGAATAAATTATTCCCAGCTTCTGTCAAAGTCTTGTTGTGCTTGCAGGGATCCACACCACTTCACCCTTCGCCTTTGTATTGACCGGTCCAAGCACACTGATCGGGATGGACCACCGTACGACGACGAGACAGAGGGACCACCGTGTGACAACGAGACAGAGTGTGCAGACTTTGCTGTCTTTTTGCTCAACCATGGGGCAGACCCTTCAATTAAGAATCAGCAGGCAAGCACATGAGCCAAAGTGTGTGCAAGCATGCCTAGCCCTCATGCTGTCTCAGGCTGCTTTGCCATCATTGATCAAAGCAGCAACAACTGTCACCTTGTGAATTTGGGTGGATGTACATGCAGCTTGGTGCATGCTTTTGTTGCTGCACCGTGCTGCTACACATTCTTCTACTCTCTGCTTGCAAGTTGCATGCACAGTGGTATATGCCAACATCTGGCAGCACGGCATTTGTGTGCTCTTCCCTTCTGTCTCTCTCATTTACAGCAACTGAGCATGCTTCTCTTATGTTCGTCTTGTTCACAGCATGGAGAATGGCAGTCATTACAGCTGCTACGCTTGGCAGTTTTGGTGATCTCGATGTAGCACAATGGCTCCTCAGCTGTTGTCACAACTGCAGAGTGTTACGCCAGCTGACCTGGCAGTGATGTGTGGTGACCCAGAGCTGGCATATGCCTTCAAAGCGGATACTGATCTGCCTCAGACATGAAGTGCGCTCCTTGTAATGCTAGAGGGTATATACTGTAGCAATATATTGTAGCAGAGGGTTCCAGCTCTCGGATGTTTAGTAGCTGCATGCCTGCCCACGCTTCAAGGCTTTGCCCTTTTTCAAAAATGCACAGCAGCCGCTCTGAAAGTGAAGTGCGCTCTTCCGTTAGACCGCTGTGCTTCCCTACTACAGCTCTGTGTGTGTGTATATGGCATGGGAGGTTGAGTCATTCAGGACGAGGACGTAATTTCTTACTGTCAGCCAGATAGTACACCGGCCGCATCAGGGCGTGATAAGTTCGCCATGACTACGTGGTGTACTTGTTGCAGCGAACGTCACGATGCTGCTGATTGTTATGCTGGCAGTGAAAAACGCCAGGTGAGATAGGGATAATCTGATGCCTGTAATCAACTCATCTCTTTCTCGTTACGCTGTCGGCAGGCCCGCGTTAGCTGTCGTGTTCGTATGTTCGACGTAGTGTTAGACCTCATGGCTCGAGGCGCTCAGCCCACAAGGCTGAGCGAAGTTCAAGATAGACCAGCGGCATGAGCCGTTGACTGTGTGGGAACTGCATCACTTATTTTCTATTGATAGTGCTGTAGCTGAGCTTGGAAACGAAGCGCCTGGGAGTAGCGTTGAGTATGGGCATGTACGAACCATGCAACACGATAGGAGGCTGCAGCCAGCTGGTGTGCAACAACTGCTGCTTTGCATGACACGATCTGACCGTGGTTTACAGCTGGAGACTGAGAACAGCATTGTGCCTGAGCAAGACGAAGCTGCAGTTGGGACAGGATTGCTGCTGGGACAATTCTGAGTGATTGAGAAACTCAGTGTCTGCTTGCAGCTTGTTCATATAGCAGGCAGTGCTAGGCTTGCAAGTTGTCGGCGCTATGCCCATTTCTGGTGAAAGCGTTTGGTAGAGGAAGATTAGGATGCATAAAGCTGCAGTGACTGCTGAAGCACCGGGCCAGGCCATGCAGACGTAGCTCTTGCCTAAGGCTGTGATGCATGAAGCAAGCCTACACAGCAATGGCAAGGGGCAGGAAATTGGCCAAGAATAGAGGTCAATTAGCAAAGCCAGCTCAAGCTGGATGGATGATGAAATAGATTCCCTTGCAGTGTCAATGTTCACACAAAACACAGTCCGACGGTGCAACTAGGCCCCGGCTAGGCCAGCGCTGTTGATCACATCCTGTTGTTCTGCGCAAGGCTGTGGAACCAGCTATAGGGTTTGTAATCCATCTACCTAGCATCTTGGCAGATTGAGATCTAAGATCTTGAGGCATGAGGGTTTGTACATATGTTGTATGTGTACATGCATGTTGCGTCAGAGGAGATGATACTTTTACAGTTTACCACAATGGGAATTATTGGCAGGCTGCTGAAAAGTGCAATGCATCTGCAAGCGGGGGCTAGCAATGCCAGCACTGCTTCATCCTGCGACGGACCTACATGCTTTGTGCCTGAGCTCGGGGCCGCGGTGGCAGCGCTTCTAACAATTTGACCTAAGCTCAGCCTCAGATTTCTGTACAGCAGACAGCTTGCAGTATGTCAGCACTCAGCCAGCCCTGTAATGCAACACTTCCGACATACATATGAACCCCTACATGCCTAGCGACGTATTTTGCAGTGAGAATTTCACACGCACACACTGATCCCGACGGGTTACCCTGCTTGGTTGAAGAGTACCGTTTCGGGAATTGGTCATCGGATTCATACCACTATTCATTTAATATTTTCATTTAATACCACTAAACATGTGACGAGGAAGCTAAACTCAAGCCGTCCTGACGGATACATTGCTCGCACGTGGGGATTAAGCTGACAGTATGATGATGCAATGGGACTGGTGCTTCCGAAGGCTGCTTCCGACTTGCAGGTTGCTGCCCGTGTTCAGGTCGAGCTCGCTTACCTCATACGTTGAACTCAGCAAAAGGTACAAACTTGGCAAACTGCAAACGAACTGCGGTAGGCTAAGCCATAGCGTACCCGGCTGTAGCGGCGCCGTCCAGAAGTCGCAAGACCTCCAGAGGAAGATCTCCAGAGGAAGCATTGCCCGGTGCGCACATCTTCCGACATTTATCGCTGGTTATGAAGAATCGTCTATGCTCCGGCTGAGGCTCCGGCCGTTCAAAGAGGCTGTGTCTGCCGATCAAGCTGCAGGCGACTTGTCCGACACTGGGCAATTGCACCGAGCATACTCACCGTATAATGCAACGCCATATTGCGGACTCCGTTGCATCCACCTGTGCTCTCTGCAGCAGGGAGAGGCGATGCAGCGCTCTGCACTTTGCTGGGCAATATGTGCCTTGGCAATGGTTGGTGCAGCCCAGTGCTACAGTCCGGCGAGTTGCAATGTCACGCAGTGCATGACGGTTCAGAACAATGGAACGTGAGTGCCCTGTTCACGCACCACCCGTTCAACACTGATGTCTGCGGCGCAGACCGCACGTCTAGCCTGACCCGTATTACGGTGTGTACAGCCGACTTCTAGGTTGCACAGAGCTTCAGCGCTTCCGTCAGATGCAGACCATGTCCTTTGATGCTGATTGATGGCTTACTCTTGTTTGCATACCACCACAAGGGCATGGCAAAAATTTGTTATCATTGCACTTGCAGGGCGACAAGGGATCCTGCTGCACCTGAAGCTATCAACCAGTATGACCCAATCTTTGCAGCTCCTACTGGGAACTTCACACCCTGGCAGATACATATCAGTCCTGCTGATGACACCTTCCAGCATATGTTTGTGGTGTATGCCACTGGGAAGTACATTACTGGTCCCAATGAGAATGGAGGCCTGTGTGAAACTGTCACCTTCCAACAATCATGTAAGTCAGCACTGTCCTTCATGCATACCAGCTGTATGCAATGGCTGATTGATGGCTATGTTCAAGTCTATGATCAAGTTGCAAGTCTGGTGCTGACTACTTACATTGGTCTTGTTGCTGCAGCGAACAACACATCAACCTGCACAGCTGATGCTCCTGCAACCCCAAACAGCATCACCAACGTCAACACGGTGGTTCAGTGGTCTACAGACCCAACTCTTGCCAGCGCATCAACTGCTACTGGGTACAGGCAGGTCTATAGTCAGGTACGCGCAACATCTTTTTTGCTGTGCTGCATTGCCATCATTGGTCCAAGCACTGAGTTATGTTCCCCCACTGGGACTGTTGAGGCTGTCAAGGCACCAGACTAGCATGTTCTTGATGCAATTGATGGGTCAGCGCTCCTACATCGCTGTGGCAGCCTTGATGCAGTCATGCTTGCAGCATTTTGCAGCGTATGGCTGCGAGTTTTCTGCCCAAAGCTTTGTTCAAATTCGCAGTCTAGTGCTCCCACCTGCTGCAATACCAGGTGTGAGTGAAAACTCGCACATTGGAGTTTATAGTGTCTGTGTGTTACCTGCAGCCCCAAGGCACCATTGATCACTTCATCTCCAGTCTGATCAGTGATGACATCGACTTGGACGGCAGCTGCAATGGCACTGTTAGTGGAAGTGCGACATACTACTCGCCTGTCATTCACACCACCACCATAGGTCCCCTATCTCCTGGAGTTACATACTACTACAAAGTGAGCTTACTGCTGGGGAGTTGCGCTTGTACTCAGCTTGTACTCAGTAAATATTGGTGAACGCACTGAACATTGTGGTTTCAGTTGACATGCAACGCACCTGAAAAGCAGCTTGTTGCCTGTGATGTGCTTGAGACTTCTGAGCTGGTTGGATTTCAATGCGGTACTAGAATGATCAAGGCTCCACATGACGTCGCTGAGACAAACAGAAACTCAAGAGATGAAGCAGCAGTATTGGTTTTTTACAACATGATGATGTATGGGTTGCTCAGGTTGGGGATTCCAGCAAGGCTGCAAATGAGAGTGCTGTCAGCCCAGTCATGAACTTCACCATGGTGTCCCCATACGGCAACGCCTCAGATTACCCATTCCGGTATGGAGTGACAGCTGATTTAGGTCAGACTGTCTACAGTAACGCAACCGTGTATGGTCTGCAGGTAAACCCTTGAAGCCCTAACCCTCTGGAAGTTGTCATACTTGTGTGTCATGACATACAGCTGCTTTCTTGCCTTTTTTTGTATGCAAGTTTCCATGCATGCATACTTGTCAGAGACCAACCGTTACAACATCTGCAATGGTGTGTGTCTACTGGGCATCAATGCATGGTATGCTCTGTCGCGCCTGTCGTGTCAAGTCTCTTTTGAAAGCTTACACCACCAGGCTGTGTCTCATCAAGCCCTTGCCTTCTGACTTGGCTTGACTGTTCAAATGCTGCAGAATGACAATGCGCAAGCTATACTCCTGTTTGGTGACCTGGCATACGCTGATGACTACAATGGTCACAGCGTCGGTCAGCGTAATGGCTACCAGCCCCGGTGGGATACTTGGGGTCAAATGATGCAGCCCATCATCTCCCACCTGCCCTTCCTCAGTCTTATGGGTAGGCTGCCTTTCATGTTTGCCTTTTTGCCTTTCGCCATGTGCCTTCTGCCTTTTGCCCTTTCTTTTCCCCCTCGCATTTCCTGTTCGTTCATGACGTCTTTTAGCTTCCCATGTGAAGCATACAGCAGGATCTGCACAGGCTGCATCATGTTTTGTTGTGGTTGCAGTTGCCAGCGCTCAGGGACTAAACTGTGTGCTTGAGATCACCTTGTCACGCTTGACACATGATATTCTGCTGTTTCAGGTAACCATGAGGAGGAGAGTGAATTCAGGTATGGTGATGATTACCTGGACACCTTTGACTGTGAGACCAACTGGCAAGTGCCCGCCCCCATTGGGGGTGATGGCACCCCCCAGTGTGCCATGTCATACAGGTAAGAACAAGGGCTCTTGCTTGTCCTTGCTGTTGCAAATCGTAGTGCTGCTGGCAATCCTATACGGTTGACAAAAACACTTGGTGACTGATGAAACAAGTGTCACATGTGCTTCTGAGCAAATGTTAGAGGCCCTGCCCTGCCCTGCCCTGCCCCAACCCCAACTCTGTCTGCACAGAGAACACTGCACAACGATCATACAGGTACAGCACTGCTGGCGAAGCATCATTGTTTGCGATGCTTTCCATATGTCATATGTGACTAATGCATGACCACAAGATGCCTTTGACATGTTTGTTGAGAGTGGCTTCTTCGTTACATTCTGAGTCAGACCTGGTCTGTTGTGCAGAGCACGATACCCAGCAGCCAACAACTCAGGCAGCTCTGGTCAGTACTATTCAACAAACATAGGACCGGCGCATTTCATCATGTTGAACAGCTACATCAGCTACAACAACGGCAGTGCTCAGTTCACCTTCCTTGAGCAAGACTTGGCAGCATATGCTGCTGCCAACCCAAGACTGGCTGATGGCTCTACAACTGGTCTTACGCCGTAAGTCTGATGGAGGTTTGCTGAGTATGCTGCCTGGTTGTTGCCAATTGTCTGCCTATTTCTGGAAAGCTTTTGCATAGCACCGTGCAGAGGACGCTGTGGCTGTGCTCTGAACTGGCAGGAATGTGGTGTGTGCAGCGTCTGCGGAATGCTATTCTGTTTGTAGTGATAGGACTGCTGCTGCAGAAGCCTGCTGGTGCTGTGTTGTGTCTCTGAGGATCAAAGCGCATGCAGTGTGCTGACTGTTTAGAGGCACATGGGCTAGCAATCCTCAGGAATCACTCATCTAGTCTATCCTTTTCTGCAGATGGTTGATTTTGGGTGTGCATGAGCCCAAGTACTCAAGCACTCAGCCCAGCAATGAATTTGCCACTGGTGCCCATTTGAGCTCTGATATCGAGAATGAGTTGGGCAAGGCTGTACTTCCTAGCAGCCCTAGAACTGGCTATTTGGGATACGAGATGATTACAGCAATTGAGTCACTGTTGTACCATTATGGTGTTGACCTGGTATTGACAGGTCATGAGCACAATTACGAAAGGAGTTACCCTGTGTACATGGACAAGGTGAGCACTGTCTGTCTGTCTGGCTGTGTGTGTCGCATTTTTAGGCTGTCTGTGTGTACATGTTGGTGTCAGGTTTTTAAGTGTGTCTTTGCTGCCTGGTTGACCCCAATTATGTGTGGCTGCCAATCATTGCGCATATTTGTTCTTGCCCTGCTATGCTTGTGTGATGTAGCATGCTGCTCTTGATTCATGCTGCTTCAGTGTGATGGCACATTTCAGCACTGAATTATTCATCAAACATGATGTCACACTGATATCAGCACCTGCTCTTTGTTTGCAACAGTTTTCAGCTGCTGCAGCTAAGCTTACCAATCCCTGTTGCACTGCAGCCTGACAACTGCGGCCCAACATACATCGTCATTGGTGATGGTGGCAATGAGGAAGGAGTGGAGGATGACTTTACTGTCCCACAGGCCGCCTGGTCAGCCTATCGTGACTTGGCCTTCGGGCAGGCATCGTTCGTGATACTAAATGAGACGACAGCATCATGGACTTGGTCGGCAGATGATGGAACCCCGGTTGATGCAGTGAGTGACTTGCATCATTCATCTGTGTCTTTGTGAGATGTAGTACCTGGCAGAGTGGAACTGCCTCTCTGTCAGTGCTGTTGGCAGTGCAAAGAAGACGTATGCCTGAGAATGGGTTGTTCCCAGGCAAAATTCATGGCCCAAAGGCTGTCGCACGTTACAGGCATCATTCTGTAGCCCATTCTGTCATGTGCAGAGTGTCAAGTCCAATCTTGTGATGGCTTGGCAAGTGGATGGCTTGTTTGGTTGGGTGCTCAGTTTGGTCTGTTTTGTGCTGCAGGTGAACATCACCAGGCCCTATCTGTGTGCCAACCATCTGGCCCCTCCTTACACAGGGCTTCCAGCCAGTGCTGCAGAGGCCCCCTCAGAAGCCCCTCCCCCACAGTCAGCATCAGGTGCCGCTGGTGAAGGGTATGGTGCAGGTGTGCCCACCATTGTGCACTTTGTGGCACCGTAGGGAAGCTTGGGCCCACAGCAAGCTTCTCTTTTGTAGAATTGTCCAATGCTTCGTCTGTTCTTTTCCTTTTCTTTCAGTTTGTGCACCTGAATCAACCTGGAACATGGCTGGTTGGATGTGAGGTGCTGCACCGTGTTTTGTGGGGTTTGACTGTATGCTGGACATGTTTCCCAGCTTGGCTAGGCGTTGTTCCGGGATGCCTGCTGTCAGTGTGGACTGTATCAAGCACAGATTTTGCAGCTTTGCAAGTTCGGCTCTCTGTCTATCAGGACCATGCACACACTCTTCGCACGTTGCTGCAGGTGGTGTTGGGCCAGCACCTGCTGAGTCATCTCCAGGATCCTCAGTCACCTCTCCTGTTGCGTCAGCTGTGTCATCTATCACTGGGTCATCACCATCCTCCTCCCCGTCACCATCATCGTCGCCATCTCCCAGCGGCGGTATCGTAAGCGACATCACCGGCCTATTTGGGCGTCGTCTACTCGCAGAAGTCTGAGCACGTGTGTGACAGACGTGAATGCGCGGTCACAGCTGCAACAGCTGGCAGAGTTTCTGCTCCACTCGGAACAGTGCTTGCCAGTGCTGATGGAGCCGCCACTTGCAGCAGACTGCAGCGGCAGCTTCCCGTACTGACTAATGACTTTTGCCAACCTGCCATGCCCTAGCCTTAAGAGTTGACTGCATTGGCAGCTGAAAACACATAACAGATATGCGTATGGTCTTCATTGCTTTGTCTAATAATAATAATAATAATTAAAACGCTTTCCAGCTCATGATGAGCTAGGTACGTGCAGGACAAGTCTTGTCTCTCCAGAGCAGCCTGTCTTGTGCATCCCTATAAGGCCTACTAATACGACAGTTTTGACAATCACGTAATGCAACATCATTGAAACTAGACCTAGGGCGGCCAGGTGGGCGAAGCCCCTTGACTTTGTCTGGGCATATACATTGGTAACTCTTCTTGCCATCAATGCACATTCTTCTGTTGGTTCTGTTCAAGCTCATGGAATCCCTAAGCAGAAGACCAAGTAATGACGTGAACATGTCTGTGTCAGAGTTGTCTGTGATCAGACAATGTTCAGTGTCATTGCTACAGTAATTTGCACTCTGGTGTAGATCAATGATACTGGCTGGTATCACCCTGCGGCTGCTTGTCGGAGCAGTTACACTAAACTTTACAGTCAGGCGCATGCATGCTAGCATAGTGCTATAGCTAGCTAGCTAGCTACATGAGCAAGCTGATGCAACGCCGTTGAATCACTTGACAAGCCAGGCGCCCTTCAAAGTTACCAACCTCTGTTTACCATCACTTGGTGATTCGAATGATTTGCTTTCAAAGCAATAGTCACAACCTGCTGCACAGACTTGCACAAAGATCACTAGTGTCAAAGGTGAGATCTATTAGGTAGGAAGCAGTACTGTAACACTGTCTACTACACACTGGTGCTCAAATGCGCATGTATGCAGTTGAGCAGACCATTTGTATGACGCACTTGGGCAGGCAATCTGTATGACCTTTTGCAATAGAAGCTTGAGCAATACTGCACAGCATCAAATGATGTGCGCGAGGCAACTTTGCACTGATTGCAAACAGCATTGATTTTGCCAATATGTGCAATTCATGAGGAACGCTGAGTCCGACACACTCTGCAGCAACTGACGTCAGTTTGTTACAATCGTTGCGTATGACTCTGTGTCCTGGGATGGATGCAAATATGTGTCTAACCTCTAATTGAAATACATCACATCCAAGCATCACTGACCCAAAGATTCTGTCTCTCACATACAGCAATAAGTTGTTCATGTGATCACTCATGATAACCATAACTCTCAGCTAGCATCAACTGTACGACTTCAATCTAATCAGCAGCTGGCTATCTGTAGGGTCACATGGCATCATGTCATTGATGACATTGCTCACAATAGTTTCCGCACAATGAATGCATGTGCTACCGCTGAAAGCAATCAATCACTGCAACAGCTCTCAAAGGCTGCCTCACTGGTTGCAGCTAATAAGAGACGATCCAAAAGATGTCAAAAAACTGTTGAGCACATAAGCCACATTAACGAAGTTAAATGTGCCCTCAAGCTGTGACACCAAAGCTCCGACTTGACTAAAGTCAATTACCTTGGGCAAGCTTGCCACAATGCCTCCTAGGGCCTGAAAGTTGACATGCAGCTCAGAGTTCTCCAAATACTCGCCCAAATACTGCAAGTTAACATTTGCAGAGATGTTCACCAAGGCCTGACCAAATGCTGTTGTATCAACAGCCTGTGCAAGATCATTCCCAAAGTATGGGGAAGAGTAGGGTACCTTGTTTAAGGTCTCAGCCACTGTAGTGAAATTGATGCTCTTTGCCAGAGTTGCTAGTTGAGCGCCCACAGCAACAGCATCATACACCGAGTACTCTGCAAGACCTTGTGCCAGGGTCTTCAGCGTCTGGTAATCTACAGCCTCAGACAAGTTACCCATCAGCTGGCCTACGGCGTGATAGTTGAGCACTGTATCTGATGCAAATTGAGACAAAATACTTTTGGCACCGGCGACATTAACTGCACTGGTGAGGTTGGACACAAAGTTGCTGATCACAACTGGGTCAATGCATTCCGGTATTGGCTCTTCAGGTGTGGTGGGAGTTTGGCTGGAGTAGGTTGTCGTCGACGGCACAGGAACTGCTGCAGTGCTGAAGTGCTGTCCTGCATGTATTGGCAAACAAGTCTGTCACGCTCAGGCAAGTACCATTTGGGTCCAAACCAGGGCTGCAGACACCAAGCGGTGTTATCATTGTATCATGATCAGGCCTAGCTAGGCAGGCATCAATCAGGCAATGACAGCTGCCAGCTTCAGGCACCATGCTTGGCCAGCTCGACGAGCTATGCTTGACGATTACTCTTCCCCGAAAGGAATAGGCGTGCAATTGGCTTTAAGTGCGCACTACGCAGAAGTCGGTTGAGCGCAAGCGTACAGCAATATGTTGCGGCGTGATTGCGGATCGTGTGAGCATGCTGCGCACTTGCTCACCTGTGACCAGGCGGCTGGCCGGTAGAGTCAGGCATAATATCAGAATGAATACGGTGCCTTTCTGCGGTGCCATGATTTCGGCTGGTTGCGCCTTGTTTCTCTGCAGGTGTTTCATGATCAGGTCAGAGATCAGGAGGCGCAGGCATGACAGCTGGACAAGCACCAAAGCCAACTGACAGAGCGGCATACAGCGTTTTCTTTCGTAATCGAGCTGTAACATCGCCCATTGCAAACGCAGCGAAGACTGCAGTCAGTGAGAGATCAAAGTCACAACCAGTTCAGTCGTTCCGTGGCTTACATGGTCGTGACGCTGGCAGATCGCAGGTAATTGCTTGCTATTGGCTGCCCAACCACTGCGCGATCTTGCGGAAGCCTGAATTGCTCGAAGATGTAAAAACGCCTGGTTGGAGATCGCAGGTGCTTCTTCAGGTCCAAGTCAAGGGCATGGCTTAAAGTACTGCTCAACTCCTGAAACGGAAGCTGAGGAGCTGAAGGGGTCAGAAGGGATGAGAGGGTTTGAGAAGGAGGCGACCAGCAATCTCAAGGCAGAGATGACAACTTTCACGATACAAAGTACAAGGCTCTGGAATCTGACTGACATAAATTAAGGTTTGCTCATCTTCCCGCTGACTGCAGTTGGAAGCGGGAGTTCCTCATGCCGGCTGCAGCTGCAGTGCTAGCAGCGCTGGTTGCATCCATGCTTCGCTGGCGGTCTGGTTGAGGGATGTCACGACACATGGCAAGTATCACATGATATCAGCGGCAGAGACAGATGGGAAGGGACGCAGACACTGCTCAAAATGAGTTGTCTGCTATTGCCCATGAGTCCCATTGCCCAAATGCTCTAGTTAGCCCTGCGAGTGACACGGAAGGGATGGTTTCGATGCTGCATGATCATGAGCTGGCCGGCTGAGCTAAAGTTTCTTCGAAGACACATTTGATGAGCCACCAAAACACTGCACTAGAGCACGGTGATCTGCTATCAAGCAAAAGACCGTCATAGCTGGATATATACATTTGCCCCAAGCAGTGCTCATAAAAATCACGCAGAAGTGTTATGCAGTGGTTGGGACTGCCAGCAGGGGGCTGGATTGAGGGCGGTTTGTACAATATAGTTGCCAGCAGGGCGGAGAGCAGGGCATTTGCACTGAAACATTGCTCCATGCAGGTAGCGCTGCAACCACCGCAGCGAATCGCGTGTACACGGTGCAGATACCCCTCCACCCTTTCATGACTTCACCTTTCCAAACAACGCTCTAAGCGCCCGCCTGACTTGTGCGCTTTTCTTGTCTAGCTCGGGTCCAGCATGTTGGAGAGGAATATTGTTGCTCCTTCCCTTCAAAGTCCAGCACATTTGGGATGCCGTTTACACTTGCGCCCATCATGTACGCGTTCACCATTAACCTGCGTCTGCTCTCGAGCGAGTCCTGCAGTACGCAGGGTCATTCGGTCAAGCTTGTCTCACAAGGACATCGGCACGGGTGCGTGTGAACGGCTCTTGGCGCTCTCTGCAGTTCCACTGTCGACAGTGTTAACGCCTGCCTTATTCCCTTGCAGCGCCGCCAAAGCAAACGCCTAGCAAGCGGGACACCCTTCGGCTTGCCATTCCTAGCAAGGGCAGAATGGCCGAAGATACACAGCAACTCCTGAAGGTACATAAGTCAAACAACAAGACCTTCCTGCAAGCACCATGTAGCTAGCTCACCATCATTGGTTGCTATGCAGGATTGCCAACTGTCTGTATACAAGCCCAACCCCAGACAATACACTGCGCAAATCCCTCTGGTAAGCTTCAATGCCTTCTCAGGACTTCAATGCCAGCCATGTGCATCATTGCACAAAACTGCGCTGTACAATCAGTGTCCAGCTGTGAGCCCTGGCAAGCTGCTGCAGATGCCGCAACTAGAGGTCTGGTTCCAGCGAGCGTCAGATGTGGTTCGGAAACTCAGCTACGGAGATTTTGACTTAGGCATTGTTGGCTTGGACATGTTTGCTGAGCTATCTCACGGTGACCCTGACCTGGTTGTTGTCCATGATGCTCTTGACTTTGGCCATTGTCACCTGGGGTTGGGTGTTCCAATGGGAGGCAAGTTTGCGGACATCAGCACACTAGATCAGCTACGCAGCATGCCAGAGTGGAGTGAAGGCAACCCTCTGCGAGTGGTCACTGGCTACCAGAATGTAGCCCGCAAATTTTTCCAGGAGCAGGGCTTTGAGCATGTAGTGCTGCTGAGTGCTGATGGGGCACTTGAAGCAGCCCCTCTCATGGGATCAGCTGATATCATCCTTGATCTTGTCAGCACAGGTTATCATCTGGCCAATTTTCTTGGTAAAGTGGAACTGGTGCTGTATTGGTGTTCACACAGCCTTTTGATCAATGGCTATGCCCTGTCTACAACTGTTTCACATATCAGTAACACGCTGCATTGGTCTGTTGCAAATCACATCCACATGAGAGGCTGACTATATTATGTGAGGCTCCTCAATGGCTTACTGTTGCTGTTTCTGCTCGTCTTGCAACCAGAGTGCAGAAGGCCCTTGTGTCTATGCTTCATGTTGCAATTCAGCCACTGAGTTCTCTTACCGACCCTCAAGCTTACATGCCTTCAACAATTGGGCCAACAAGCCTCAAACTTTGCAGGAGCTGCGTTCCCTGCAACTATCTTGGAAAATGCCCAGTCCTCCATAACACTTCAGCTGGTATTGTGCTAACACCACAGCATTCCCATTTCATGTAGTATGCAGGTGTGACCTTGCGAGAGAACAATCTAAAGGAGCTAGAGGGCGGGCACATCCTTTGGAGTCAAGGTGCACTTGTTGCAAACCGGCGAGCACTCAAAGAGAGGCCAGGCTTGCTGGAGGTTGTGCATGAACTGATTGAACGCTTTGAGGCTCATCTGAAGGCCGGCAAGTTCTACAGTGTGCTGGCCAACATGCGAGGCAACAGCGCTGAGGAGGTGACCAGACTGGTTGCTGAACAGTGCCCTAAGCTGTTGCATGAGGACGCGCATCAAGCTGTCTTTAACATCACCAAATGCTTGATTTGGCAATGGAATGTGTACCTGTTGCATTGCCATCATTGCTAGGTTGCGCCGACAACTCATCAAGTCATGTCTGACTGTTCAGGAAAGACAACATTCCCGTCCTGCAGCATAACTCTGACACTGGCTGATCATCAGCACATGCAATTTGTGTTTCTTTGTCATTCATGCAGGTGGCACAGAAGCTGCTGGACCAGCCGGGTTTGAGCGGGCTGCAAGGCCCCACCATCAGCACAGTGTACAACAAAACAGAGGATGGCACCATTGGGCCCTGCGGCTACTTTGACTGCACCATCTGCATCCCAAAGAAGCAGATATATGCAGCTGTCAAGGGCTTCAGACAGGTTGGTAGCTGTTGCTGCACTGCGCTGTGCTCTGCTGTGCTAAGTGATGCTGGTACATGCTGTGCTGTGCTGTTACAAGCTGCTACATGCCATATCGTGCCAAGCCTTGTCATGCTGTGGTGCTGTGCCAAGGTGTTGCCGAGGTGATGCCACAGCGCAGCTCTACACCTGGTTGCAATGCAGAGAGGCATGCTGCCATACATGGTATCAACAATAATCCTACAACACGAAATCTGCATGGCAAGCAGCCCATTAAGGTTTGAATGTGTAGGCGGGAGGTAGTGGGGTGGTGGTCAGCCCAATCACATATATTTTTGAGGAAGAGCCAGCTCGATGGCGCAAACTACTGGACACTCTTGAGCTTGAGCCGTAAGTCAAGTGTACATTCAGCTTGTCAGCATGTCACTTACTGGACAGTAGTAGCCCAGACGCTTACTTCTGTTTCAATATGGTGCGGCAATGCCCATTGCAGCCAGGAGTGACCAGTCCTAATACTTATTACCTTTTGAAGTGCAGCCGGGGAGCTTTGGCCGTACGCATATGGCACGGGCATATACCATAGTCAAGAGGATTGTGTTTGTGAGCTCTGAGCTGCTTTGTTGCAGTCCTTTGGCTTGCGACGTTCATGTCAGAGCTAACTAAGTAGACTCCAGTCCGACAAGTGTTTGGGCTTAATTGTGCCTTCCTCTCCGAATAGTAGCTGCCCATACGCCGTCGGATACATTGTGACAGTGTCAATCAGCCTGGCTCGTCAGACTTTCAGTCACCAAGCTTCGAAAAAGTGCCTGGCTTTTATGGACTTGCTGCCTTGATCACTTGCACAGGCAATACAGCTGCATCATGTGAATGCACAGCCAGCTGCCATTTACACTCAGCTTCCTGGAGTGCACACAGTGCTGATGTTTGCCGTTCCATGGATCTATGATGTGTCAGTACTGACATATATCAGAGCTCAACCTTATATACCTTGGTCAGTAAGAACTCTGATCAAAATGGCCAGGTGCCCCAGTGCACACGGCAGCCATCATCATCACTCACAAGCATACAACATGCAAGACTGTTTGCATGCTTATATATAGACAACACAACTAGCAGCACACAATCTCCTGCATTGACGGTGACAACACATGAATATATGGTTGACCCTGAATGGCCCGCAGAGGCCCTCTCGACCAGTCTCTTGGAAGCAGCTGAAGCTCATCATATCTTGTTAGCAAAATGCTTTGTGCAGTGCTGCAAACAGCGCTGGGCTGTCCAGCGTTTCTGTGGGTCCAAACATAGCATTCCAGTCAGCAGCTGCAGCTCTGTGTTCTTGACTACACTTCCCAGCCTGAAGCAGCAACTGCACCTTGTCAGCACTTGCTGGGCTCATTCATGAACCAGCGTTAAAGGCAAAGCAGGGTGGCAAACAGGGATGGTTGATTTGTTCACCACTAGTTTTAATCACAAAAGAGCTTGCTTGTCAAGTTGCTGCCATATACTGACTTGTACTGCCAAAGTCTAGTAAATCTCACAAAAATGCCAATGCAGCCTTTCGTTTCCAACAAAAACCAACAGCATGATAGGTAGCCTTGAGAGTAGAGCCACCACCAAGCAAAAGAGCCTGACAGGTTGGCAAGCACAGTGGCAGGCAGTAGTTATGTTCACACTTGTTTAGTACTTTACAGTCTGAGGTGTGTGTGCCAGTTGATATGCATCACACATCCTGGCTTGCAAGCACAGGCGAAAGTGATCGGCAGACAGCTGTTGGGTTGCTTGATGGCCAGACTGACATGTGGCCACATCCTTACCAGGCTTTCAGGCTTGACACAGGCTTGGCGGGAAGAGGCAGCAGCTGCGTATTGTGGGGGTTGCAGCAGAAGCTGGCAGCCATACTGGCGGGAAGTGGGCTCAGGAGCTGCAGCTGAAGATGCAGCTGGTCTATGTCAGAGGAGCCAGGAAACAATGGTTCGCCTGTTGTCAGCTCTGCCTGCAGGAGCAGCCACTACAGACATTTTCAGCTAGTTGTCGGCTGCATACAGTGCATGCTAGTTGTTGGCTGCATACAGTGCATGCTAGTGGTCGGTTGCATGCTAGCATATCATCAGGTAAAGGCAATACTGAATTTGGAAAGGACAGGGCACACAAAATTCCCGAGGCGAGGCGAGGCGTCAGTGACTCTATACACCGGTACAGAGAACAAAGCTAAAGCATGGGACACCATCTGGTGCATCAGCTGTCATGCACATCACATCACATCGCATCGCATCACATCACATCACATCACATCACATCACATCACATCACATCACATCACATCACATCACATCACATCACATCACATCACAGCCCAGCATAGCGTAGCTCGACGCAACACGATGCAGTGTAGCACATGTGCTGACAAAGGTGTGTATGCCACACCCAGCAGGTCAGGGCAGGCTGAAACACAGTCTTGCCACCCCAAAATGGCTTGTGCACAGGTTTGGCAGGAGAGCACCATGAGGCAGCCAGCAGCCCAAACATCTACAGGACAGCCGTATTGGGGGTTGGTCAATGGACCCCCAGGCTGCTGGTAGGGGGGCCCTAGCAACAGCTCAGGGGCTCTGTACCAGCGAGTGGCTACATAGTCAGTCAGCACATCTCCTTGCACCATGTGCCGAGCTGCAGACATAACTTCATATCGGCAGGATGACAGGGGTGGTGACACATGATGATGACCACTGACGATGATAACGTTCTCCAGACAATCCAGCAAAGCAGCGTGATGCTGAAGAAGAAGAGTGACAGTTTGCGTTGCATTGTTGGTGTGTGATTTAAGTTTGTTGGTTGGATAGTCATAGCTGGCTCCAACAGCCCACTGAAGTTCAATGGATGAATGCATGCATGCATGAATGAATGAATAGATGAATGAATGAACGAACGACTGAATGAATGCATGGACGAATGAGTGGAAGAAAGAATGAATGAATGAATGAACGCATGAATGAACACATGTGTGACTCAATGAATGAACAAACAAGTGTGTGAGTAAATGCTTGTTATGAGGAAAAACACAAAGGTTCACAACAGGGCAAAGGTGCTGGTTCGAATGCAGCGACTACAACAATTGCCAGATTTGCATGAGCACTGTTTCTCACTGTGATGCACAAACTATGCATCACACTTCATGCAGACATGCAGGCAAAGACGCGGAAACAAGAAGACTCACAGAAACCAAAGTCACACAGCTTGATTGTTCCTTGGTTGTCCACGAGTACGTTCTCAGGCTTCACATCTCGGTAGACAATGCCTCTGTTATGAATATAGTCAAGTGCTGACATCAGCTGCTGCATGATGTAGTGAACTTGACGGCGGGGCAGGCCCTTGGGGCTACTCTGAGGATAGCCTTGCTGAGCCTGTGCTGTCACATCCTCTTCTTCAGGGCTTTGGTGGTAAGGACCCTTCTGTGCTTGCGCTGTGCCTGCCTCCACCACAGGGCCAGCTGCTGAGGGCAGTTGGTGAACAAGCCCTGAACCTAGAAAGGCTGGTGTCAGTTGACTGGAATCTAGACTTGTAGAAAAGAACGTATCAGGCGTTTTGGAAGGGATACTGTATGGAACAGTCAGAACTTTTCAACAGGAGTACGTCAAGGCGAAGGCCGCTTTGACATTTTCGGTAGCTGAGGTAGCGTGGGAGGCCAAGGATGTTTGGCCCTTGCTTGCAAGTCTTGAAGACACTAAAGGACAGGACATGAGAGCATGAACAGGCACATTGCAACCTTGGCGAAGTGATTTCTTTGCTGCTTATGTACTGCCAAACAGATGTGTACAAAACTGCTCCAGCCCCCTGTGCAGATTATAACCTCATCACAACATCCAATAACTATTGCAACAATGGAGGTCACAGCATCCACATCTCCTTGGTTGTCTTACAACCACAGAGCCATGTTAATTGCACACAAAATTTCTCAATAGGGTTTGTGAAAATACCCTGATGCATGCATGAAATGGATTGGAACACATGCTGAGGAAGAGCTCTGAGCTTTGAGCTTTGAGTACCTGCTGATGGTAGGGATGTGAGGAGTGCCAGAGGCTCTGCAGTTCCCTCCAGCAGTTGCAGCAAAGAGTGGGGAATGTACTCGCACACAATGAACAGCTTGTTGCCCAGCATGAAGTCCTGCATCAGACGTACGCACACTGAAGAACTTACAAGAAGAAGACACAAAATGAAAAGACATGAAACATCAGCTTGCCCTTGTGCCTGGTGTGGCCTGCCATGAGATAACGAGTAACGTACATGAAAATGAGTAATGCAAATGCACGTGAGTAATGCAGCACAAGTACCAGTGACAGACAGCACAGCGCTGGCATACCTTGCAGAACTCAATTCCTGTTGCTTTTCACTTTGACCTTTCATTTGCTTTATTTCAAAGTCCACTTAAATCATTCACCAAGCTTCCGTCGTAACAATCATGGCTATCGCAATTGCAACTACAATTACTATTGTTTGTGTTTTTTTTGAATGTGTTTTAGGTCCATCAGCATCATTGTTGCACCTCAAGGTAGGTGACCACATTTGGATGATGCAGCTCCTTCAGAATCTGGACCTCCCGGAAGGAACAGGCTCGCAGTGCCTCAGCGTCTTCATCAAAATCCTCAATTTTGAACTCCTTGATTGCCACTGTGGAGTGTGTGCCAACCACTCGGCATTTCATCACCAGGCCTGCATGACAAGCTCTTCAGCCTCTTGATGAATGATCACAAGCTTGCAAGAATGCTTCTGGGTATGGGTGCTGACCATGTAGTTCTGGGTATTCCTGGGTGTGGGTACAGACCGTGTGTAGTTGTGTTCACACTGGGGACCAATTGCAAACACTGTTTTGACATGCATTAACAAGCATTACTTTTATGGGGCAGCCTTCGGAAACTGGGTGCGAACAGACACAGCAGATGTAACAGGCAAAAGAGTACATCTGGCGTTTGCATTCCTTAACATGCCAGCTGTGTATTACTGCCTGATTGCAACGCAGTCCAGCAGAATCAGAGAGCCGCCATGCTGATGCAAAAGCAGCAAATGATGAGAATGTGAAACTCACCATAGGCGCCTTCACCAATGATCTCTATGATTTCATACTTTGGGGACAGTAATATGAAGCCTGACGGGGATAGCATCAGTCCCAGATTGCACAGACTGCCAAGATTGGATCCCCACTGAGCCCCCATCAGCAGCAGCTGGGCTGTAGCTGCCGCCATGCCCTGTTGCTGTAGGGCACTTTGCTGACTGGCCTGAGGCAGGACACTTGCTGCAGGGCTATTGATCAGGGCTGCTGCGGAGGATCCCCGAATCGTCAGCTCGGCACTCTGAGGCATCAAAGATGAGCTTTGCACTGCAAGTTCTCCTGCCTGCTTAGGGAACTCAGAGACAGCTGTCACACTGCCCACCTCATGCTCAAGTCTCTGCTGCTGAGTGTGCAAAACAAGCAAATCAGGTGAGTGTGACTGCGACTGATGCATTGATTCCCAGCCCACAGCTGCAGCATCCAGAGAACAGGAAGAGGGCTGAAGGGAGGAGCTGCCTTGCATGCTAAGACTCATGGCCAGGTCTTCAAAATCTGCAGGATTGATGTCATCAGCATCTGCCAAGGTCATGTGACCAGATGCCAAGCTGGAGATGGGGCTGTTGCAGTCTCTCCAGAGCCCACTGTTGCTCTTCTGCAGAGGCTCTGCATCAGTCTCTGCAGGAGCTTCTTCAGCTGCTTCTGTGACAGCTCCTTCAGTCAAAAGCTCAGCAGCTGCAGCAGGCTGACTGTCTATCCTGTCCCCAAACAGCATCCCAAAAGCTGAGTCTGCATACCATATGGATGATGATGCAGCCTGAGGATATGGTGTAGCTTGAGTAATCACAGCAAGGTCTGTACAATGTGCAGCAGCGTTACTAATCCCCACAGCTGTTTGATGGCTTACGTCAAGCTGCTGCTGCTGAGGCTGATGTAGCTGCTCTTGCAACTGCAGATGTAAGGGCGACTCAGCTGCAGCATCACCACTGCGTGCTGCACTGCCATCTATATACATAGAGTTGATCAAAGCAGCGCTGACAGGCACACTGACAGCCTCAGGAGCCCCTTGCTCAAGAGCTGCAGCCTGTTGAGCATCCTCAGCCTCTGTTGCAGATCCTGACTGCTGAGATACGATGTGCTGACCCAGCTGCAGTGACACAGCGCTCCTCTCTAGAGCTTGCCCCTGTTGTTCAGAGGCACAGGCTGCAGCTGACTCTGGCAATGCATGGAGGGGGTCTGCTGTGAAGGTCTGCATAGCAAATGTTGTGGTGCTGAGCTCTGAATGTAGTACAGAGGGAGAGTCACTGCCTGCCTCGCTTGCAGATGAGCGCCCTGATGAGCTGCTGCTGCTGTTGCTCGTGTGTTCATCAGTGGCTGACGCCTCAAGGGGGGATGCAGGCAGAGGCCCTGGAAAGGCAGACATAGCCTTACGTCCTTTTGAGTGTGATCAAAGCAATAAGTAAACTTGTCATACACACATGGGTACATATTCATACGTGTAAACATGTGATGTACGTCAACTCCAGCTCAGCTGCAAAGCGCTGAGAGGCTCCATCAGGATACCATTTGTCTGTTTAGGCACATGATGTGATGCCAAGAGCATACCTGCATTGATGTGTTCTATGCTATCAAACCATGCTGTACTCCCCTGCTCCCTCATAAGGCCATCGCGATCAGCATGAAGTGACATACTGCCTTCCAATGCCCTGTCCAGCGCTGGTGCTGCTGACCCCAACCCGCCCTCAACTCTCTCTATGACCCCTGTTTGGTCTGCATCATCATGAACTAAATGACTTGAAGATGACGCCTGCAGAGCATCTGCACCAGCACATGAAGGTGTTTGGGTCAATGCTCGCCTTGACAGTCATGCCAAAGCATGGCATGACAAGCTCTGGAAATACAATGCATCTCTTGATTGTCAGCAAAGAACGCAATGTCATCGAACCATTCAACACCCTAGACATCTGAATAGAGTACATACATCAGTGAATGCAGAGATGCAGCAGCACCTGGTCGAGTTGTACAGCTTTGCAGCTTACAGTAGATGCGCACCTGTGTGAAAACTCTGTAGGGTGGCACTACTCAGATCTTCTTTGGCTTGCAGCACAGCAACATTGACCACTTGATCACCGGTGCCCACAGAATCGCCAGCAACAAGACTAGCATGGTCAGATTCTATTGCATCTGATGGTTCAGTAATGTCCTGCGCATCTGCATCCTCTGACTGCGTCTGTGCAAGGTCAACTGCAGTCATGCTGCCAATGCTGTTGTTCAAAGCAGTGCTACTGTCTGGATGCGACTGCAACTCTGCATTGGATACCACTCGAGTCTGAGCCCTATTCTCCATGTTTCTGCTTGTACTGCCCACAGCTTTTGAGGTCCCAAACGCAGAGCTGTCTGTCCTCCCAGCAATTCTGCTGTCTACCAGCAGAGCTGCCTGTGCAACGCCTGTGGCTTCAACCTGAGCCATGCAGCTCTGCGCTGCCAATAGATGGCTCTCCTGAGATAAGGAATCAGAACTGCCAATGCTGCCAGCTCTGCTGCTACTGCTGCTGCTGCTGCTGCTGCCAGCTCCAGGTATGCTGTCAGGAGCTGACCTTGCTACCTGGCCAGTGTCAGCCGGCTCTGGGTCTGTTTGCAGCTGTGCAATGCTGGGTCCGATGCAGCTGTGCAAACCCATGGCCTCATTCTGACCATCTTGCTGCTGTGCAATGCTGATGCCAACGGTATGCTGTTTGACAGCAGCATCAAGACCTGGCTGTGTGCCAGCTGCTGGCATGGCACGGAAAGGTTGATCATCAGGCTCCATGCTTGGTAACTCAGGCTCAGAGCTGAGTGACTGGGGCACAGGGCTGAGTGACTGAGGCGCAGGGCTAAGCGACTGAGGCGCAGGGCTGAGTGACGGAGGCGCAGGGCCAAGCAACTGACATTCAGGGCCATTTGGCTCAGGCTCAGTCCTTGCTAGCTCTGGCTCAAGACTGCGTCTCTCAGGCCCAGATGAGTCAGGCACGGAGATGAGCTGCATGGCTGAGGCATCCAGATTAGACGCTTCTAGGCCAGAAACTGCCCTGCTTGCTGTCATAGCATCTTGTCCATGTGCTGAAGAGCTGGCTGGTGCGCCTGATGCAGCTGCCTGAAAACCTCTTGGCATGTTTCCAAGCTGCACATCACTGCTTGTAGAGCTCTGAAGCATTTGCAGCTGGATGCTGTCGGCTGACCTGGCTTCTATGGACTCTGCCCCAATGATGCTGTCTGGCTTGGCTGCAGCAAACAGTGTGTCCAGCTGTTGTTGTGCTGAGCCTTCAGGAAGCCTCTTCTTCTGAGCCTGCAGACCAGACTCAGTCCCTGCAGACCGCTCTGAATCAAAGCTCACAGCTTCCTGAGCAGACTTGTGTGGCAAGGCAACTGCTGATACCATACTGCCTGACACTGGTCCTGAAACAGAGGATGCTGGGTGCTGAGCTGATGAGGTGGCTGGGCTTGCACTATGCTGTTGAGCTTCACTGAGTGATGCTGTGTCTGTTGGCAAGCCAGCAGACAGGCCATGTGCAGCCAGCCAGCGCTGCCCCCTGCTGAGGGGGGGTGGGGAGCTTCCCCGGGGTAGCCCCAAGGCTTCCAGCCTGTCGTTGACTGCAGCCAACAGCTCACCCTGCAGCAGACATCTAAAAACTGCTTGAGAGTAGACTATGTAGCATCGACATGCATCTATGGCTTCCAAGTTTAGTTGCTCAGAAGACAATACATCTCAGCCTGCAGGGCTTACCTGTTTCAGCATAGCAGGAGGGGCTGCTCTAGATGGACTGAGGGGGGCCAGGTGCTGTTGCCCATGGCTTGCTCTTTGCCGAGGGCTTTGAGACCATGATGACTCGAGAGCTGATGGCGCAGACAACATTTCTGGACCTCTGCCATACTTGGCAGGACTGCTGAATCTGGTTGTTGTCGGCGTGACTTTTGGGGCCAGGTCAAGGTTCTGTTTGTATGGATTTGTGGGATTTGTGAGGCGTCCAGGGCGGTCCCTCTCAGACCATAATGGTGTGCGGTCTTGAGGAATAGCATAATGCGGCACAGGCCTGGCAGCTGTCTGTGAGCCCTGTTCTGCTGCAGTCTGCCCAGGTCGCAATACAACCTCCTGTTGACGCTGCTGTGTCGCTCTAGATGCATTATGCATCTGGGAGGTACTGCTATTGACAATAGGCAACAAAGGCACATTAGACTTGCTGCTGTGATGAACCGCTTTGACACTGTCTCCCACAACATGTTCACCTTCCGAGATGGTGGGCAGCTGCAACTTCTTCAATACGCTTGGCAGGCTGCCTTGAGGCGATAACGACTGCGGTTGGCCACTGCGCAGCGACTTGACAGGCAAGCTCTGCAAAGATGCATCGTTGTTGTGCTTATGAGGGTCGAGCCTGGGCAGCATGCTGACCGCCGACTGCTAGTGCTCGACCTAAAGCATGTCCTGAAGCGACCAGTGTCGCTTTGAGCGCACTGGCGCAGTAGCTGCAGGCTGATCTACGCAGGAAGTCTTCTCGCGCCTCTCACTCAGCGATTCGACACTTTGCTTAAAAGCACGCCCATAAGTCTTCTTGACTGTTGCCTCAAAAGTTTCTCTCAACCCGTCAGCTGACTGTTTGATTCCCTCGAAATCTGGCGGGGAGCAGTGGTCAACTTCGGTAACAAGGCATGAGCTGTGCAGACCCGCAGGTCTGACCTCGAGCGAGCCAGACACACAAGCACTGCGCAGGCCTAAGCGTCAGCTGAGCATGGCTGCAGGAGCTGGGAAGCTCAGGTTCACAGTGCACTCGACATCTGGGGAGGTACGCCATTACTTGTTGCTCCCAGCAGCAATATCACAACACGTGGGTGAGCAGTCCGGCTTATACAGGACCCAGACTATCCAGCTCGAGAGTTGTTGTTTCATAGCCCTCAAACACGGGGCTGGCAGAGTCCCAGGTACCGATCCTAGCTCGTTTTGTCTGGATCAAGCCTTGCTGCAGGTTTGCATACACTCAGATCTGCCTGTACGCTGCAGATTCTGCAGCTACCCCCAGGAGGTCGTACTGCGGCTTGAGGAGCCAGCGAAACTCGAGCAAATCCAGATTCTATCACATGAGTATAAGGTAAAAGCAGCTCTCAAATTCTAGAGGGCTCTTTAGGCAGCTGCTTAGCTTCAATATTGATGCTGTGACGATGCCTTGCACCTTTCAGATACCAACCAAGATTGAAATCCATGTTGGCTGCTTGCCGCCTGGCACTTCAGACCCAGAGCAGTGCATCATGAAGCGTCTTGGATATCTCAGCTTCAATAGCAATGAGCGCACAGGCCATCAGGCTCGGGAACTAAAAAGCGTGAGGGTGAACAGTGATGCGTATCTACTGCGCTTGGTGGTGCAACGCTGTCACACCAACAAGCTCAACATATACAACCAGGTTGGCGAATACAATGCTTGACAGTGGCGCTCATGATGGTTTCACAAGATGCTAAGCAATTGACATACACACTTCTTGTGCTACTTCGATATTTAGTACAATTTCACCTAACATACCCCATCTAGCACAGTCAACAGCTTCATGCATCAAATATTGATTGCCATACTCAACCAGCAAACTAGGCTTCTTCATTCACGGCAAGCCAGAATTCATGTACTGCACTACTGCCCATGCTGTCAGCATTCATCAAGACATACCTCATGCCATTCACCACGCACGCCTGTCAAGCACGTTATAGATGCATGGCAATATGCTTGTTGTGTCTGACTAGGTTGGCATCATAGCTCTGAACTTGGTGGGTCAAGTCATTCAGACAGAGAACCTGCCAGGAGTACCCAGCTATGTCAGCAACCACTACCAGCCCAGCCACATTAGCGCAGCTGCCGGTGCAATGGCTGACCTGTCTCTGGATGTCAACGTGGACCCAGTCACTGCTGGCAAGATCAGGGAGATCAATAAGCAGAAGGAGGCAGCAGTAGCAAATGAAGACTATGATGAGGCCAAAAGGCTCAAGCTGGCCATTGAAAGGCTCAAGGCTGTAGGGCAAAAGGTGGCACAGCTTGAGGCCAGGAAAAGGCAAGCATCTTTCAAATGCACCTGGCTCTTGGCCATATGTGTCAGCATCTCAATGCAGATTGCTGTCACAGAGTGCCCAAGACAGAACATGTTGTCTATACAGGCATAATGCCAAGCAGCATGCTGCTGATGCTGAAACATCCGCGTCATGCTGCGAATGAAGTCGCTTAGTGTACCAGGCATTCAACAAGAGGTATACAGTGCTGGTGTAGGGTGGCAGTTGAGCGTGAGGACTACGACATGGCCAAAGCTCTGAAGCAGGACATAGACAAGCTCAGGGCAGCAGGAGAAGCAGCAGCAACTGGCCAGATTGCCGAAGTGCCCAAGTCACGCAGGGCAACAGACCCAGAAGAAATCTTCAACAGAGTGCTGGGCAGGTGGATTTGCAATCTGCCCATTCGGCATCACATGTATGATGTGCCCACAGGCTTTGTCAAAACTCATCCCCACGTCTTTGTATGACAAGCGGGCATGTCAAAGCCCTGCGTCTTGTTGTGCAGTAGAAAGGCCTCTGCCGCTAGTTCTGGAAGAGCCAGCTCAGGTCAGCTGTCAGAGGCGCCCTCCAATGCTGCTGCCATGCCGCCACTGCGCTCTCAGCCCTCTGGAGGTGCTGCAGCCATGCCTTCAACCGCTCAGGAGCCAGATGCTGTATCACCACCACAAGGTGAATCCATGTCCCTGAACAGCATGAGCTCTTTGATGATGTCGTTATCTTGAGTACGCTCCATATGAGGAACTCTGACATGCCAGGCTGATTGGGGTTGCCAATGTTCAGCATGAGCTCTTTGATAATGTTGTCGTCTTGAGTACGCTCCATATGAGAAACTCTGACAGGCCAGGCTGATTTGGTTTGTCAATGTTCCGTATGAACTCTCAGTGCCATACATTGTTCATTCAACACTGATCACAAGTGAACTGATATAGGTCAGTACGCTGGAAGAGGCAGAATCGGATGTCAGGTTGGCTGTCAGCTCTTGCATTACAGAGCACTTTTATGTCCTTGGTGGCAGACACATGCATATCAAGTGCCAACATTCAACATCCTTTCTCAGAGACTGTAACTCAGAGAATGTATCTCAAAACACGTGTCTCAGAGACTCTGATTCAGAGACTGTAAATCAGAGACTGTATCTCAGACACAGTAATCCAGAGACTGTATCTCAGAGCCCTGACAAGTATGCAGCTGTTGATTGACAAGCAGCTGTCAGGCTGCAATCAACACGGCTTCTGGGCAGTGCAAGTATTGGCTGAAACATACTGCTGTGTTTGCAGCACCACCGTTGTACAGGGAGGACTCCAATAGTGATAGGACGCCAGCTCAGGCCTATGATGACAGGCCGGCAAGGGCAAGGGGCTCCTATACAGGCAATGATGATGATCCCCCTACCCTGCCTGAGCCTGTAGCTGCCCCAAGGGCTAGGCCAGACCAGCCCCCTGCGCCTCCAAAAGGTACCTTCTGTCCCTGCTGTCTTGGCCTGCCTGCCTGCCTGTGTCATGGGGTAATACAACCTGCATGCCCACACCACTGCCTGTCCACAAGCCATGATGCTTCTGCAAGATGGCTTGTGGACAGGTATTGCATCTATGTCTACTTGTGTGTCCGGGACAAGCATTATCTCTGCGTCTACTCCAGCAGGGGATAAGCGTCGCGTTTATGTCTACTCAAGCTGGTAATGCAGCTTGGCTGGTGTGTGTGCAATGATTGTCGATGACAGATGCCTAGCAGACAAGGTCACTCACCATTGGATCACCACCAGCATTGTATCTGTCCCAACAAAGACTGCTTCTGGAATGTTTCTGAGACTTCCTAAATGCTTTCCAATTACTGTGTCTTCCCTCCAATTTACATGTGGAATCAACGCACCCTTGTACCTGCAGAGCATCTCCCAGAAGGCTTCCCGCCAGATCTTCCCGCTCCTGAGCCCCTCCCCCTGGCAGACGCCAAGGATGCAGAGGCACTAATAGATGCAGTGGGGGAGTACACAGTGCGGGCCCTGTACAGCAAGACATGGCAACTCAGGGAGGCAGCTCTGATGAGCATTGAGAAGGTCTTGAAGGGGGGTGGGGTCCAGGGGCACAAGGGGGATCTGTTCAAAGCCCTATCTAAGGCCCTGCTGAGAAGCGTGCAGGACAAGGTTGCCAATGTCTTTCAGCTCACCCTCCAGGTAATCATTTGTGCTGCATGTCTGCATGTCAAGTCACCTGAATTTAGCATCTACCTTACATTCACCATCTGTGTCACATTTAGATTTGACCTCACATTTAGGACCTACCTCACATTCAGGATGTAGCTCACATGATGCTCAATGCAGAGTCTGCATGATGCATGAGCAGTCTTTGCAGCAGCCCAAATGTTCATGTTGCCTACGCTGAGCTCAAGCTGAACAGTAGGCAGAAGTGGGCATTGATCCCGGCAAGGACATTGCTCCTGCTGGAGTCAGCTAGTGCTTCAACAGCCCCTTCTGCAGCATGAGTACCCTGTTACACTCAGATCCTGAAACCCTGTGTCCATAGAAGCTGCCGCATTACCACCACTACAAGCTCATCATTACCCACACAAGCTCATCACTGTCACTACAAGCTCGTCAATGTCGTTGTAAGCTCGTCAGTCACTACACGCCTGCTAGAAGGGCTGCAGAGCCTGCTCAGGTGCCCGCCCACTGACTCCTTCCTCCCAAAAGAGGGCAAAGGCTCAAAAGCACGCGAGAGCATGGACAGTCTGGCTGGCACAGCTTTCACAATGGTCTACAGGTACTGCGAGCATTGATAGAGAACTATGCTTCTGAAGCTGGAGGGCGCGAGGTGGCCTCCCTGGTGTCCGACCTGCTGCCCATCCTCATTGACAAAGCTGGCGACAACAACACTCGCATCAGGTGTGAACTCTGGCATGATTGCTTATGATGCATTGTGACGTCAGGCCTGGCTCCGAAACCATTATAACAGTCTACAAGCCTGTAGCACTGTAAATCAGAGTTAAGAGTATCTATCCAAGCAGTTCGTGTAGAAAGTACACAAGTGGTAAGTTTGGTGTGCCTTTGAGTGCTGCATGCATGCCAACCTTCAGATCAGATGTCCGTGTTTGAGACACATTATGCCTTTGCAAGGCTTGCTGACGATTCATGCATGCGGCAAAAGGCGTATCTTCATGCAACCCATGTTCCATGTGCTGTCGTCATGTCATGTGTAATTGCTATGCTGTGGCAGCTTTTATCACGGCGCAGGCAGCGTATCTTGTCCCTTGCTGCGCCTTTATGTCAAGCCACATCATGCGCTTTGAATAGGCTCAGCTGGCTAGGACTTTCAGAACGCATCATTGATGATAAGCTGCCTAAGACGCTTTGATTTTGTTGATTGAAAGGCAACAGACGCCCTGATGCAGTTGCAGAGGTCAGCGTGAAGTGGTTCAGTCTAATTTAGAACACGTCAACACACAGTATTGTTGATACACTGACTGCCAACACAGGACCTCATACAGGGAGCCACTCAGGAGTGTACACCCCTCACCCGTAGGGGAGGACACTCAACAAACGAACAAACGAATGACTGCACAAACAAACGAAGGAATGAATGGAGTCACGAAGGGCTTGCATTTCTGCAGGGACTCCAGCACAGACACAGTGCTATGGCTAGCGCACAGGCAGGATGTCAACATGTTAGGCATGCTGGCAGCTTTCACACGGCCTGTCAAGAACCAGAATGCATGGCGGCCGGTATATGGCCGCCTGCAGCTCATCAACTCCTTAGTGCCCCTGTTTGGGGTCAACAAGGGGTCTGAGGGGGGGTTCCAGCTGGAGCCCGTCATGAAGTTTGTGGGCAGTGCTTTCACCAGTGCCAATGCAGAAGTACGAAGTCAGGCAGTGAAGGTCACACTGTTGCTGTACAGCAAGGTAATAACAATATTCACAATAACAATAATAATAGTGATAGTACTAATACTAACAATAAGAACCATGATATCTGTAAGAGTAATAATATCAATTTTGTTTACGCTTTCTGGCTCATCATGAGCTAGGTACGTGCAAGGCAAGTCTTGTCTCTGTATACAGCAAAATCCCTTAGATCCTTGCCTGTAGCATGACTGTTGAAATACTCATCAGACTCCACTACACAGCAAGGCTGTAGGGCTGCACAAATCATAGTGTATGCCCAAAGGACTTGCGTTTGGGTGTGTCATGCCTTGGCTGGTACACAGCATGGCTCTGCATATGGCGCAGCTTACTGGCGTGACGCTTAGCCGATGTCAAAACCTTGACTAAGACAGCCAATGCATGCTGATGCAACCATGTCAATCAGTCATAGGTAACGAGAGACCCTGGACCGCACAGCAAGGGTGCTGCAGCATGTCAGCTAGGCTGATGCAATATGTCAGTGTATTATGCACCGTCTAAAAGTTCTGTCATGCATGCATGTTGCGAGTCATTGACTGTTTGTACCGGACTTTAGGGGCGCATGCATGTTGGATGCATGAATGAAATATTGAATGAACGAATGAATGAATGAATGAATGAATGAATGAATGAATGAATGAATGAATGAATGAATGAATGAATGAATGAATGCATGCATCATGAATTGCGGGCATGCATACCAATGCTGCCAAGCTGCGTCCAGGTTGGTCCATCAGTTCAGAAGTACCTGCCAGAAGATCTCAATCCAAAGATCAAGGAGCAGCTGGACAATGAGATGGGGGGCCCACAGGGCACAGGGCCCCCTCCTGGGCCCCCTCCTGCTGCTGCTTCTTCCTCATCAGCACCTGCACCTGCCAAGAAGCCGGCGGCAAACGCAAGCAGGAAGAAGAGTGATGCTGACAAGGCAGCGCAACAGCATGTTCATCAGGCAACAGCGGCGCAGCGAGGGCAACATCAAGCGGAAGACCATGCTCTTGCAGGTATTGCATGCTTCCCAAATTGTTTAGGGTTGACATACATGCTTTATATACAGGTGTGTTGTAGTTCTGCTGTGTAGGGGTTATGGTATACATGCATGACATAGGGGTGCTGATATGGCACTGCAGGGTGATTCACTGGTTTCTGTTTCGCACGTCTGGTACTCTGCTGAAACAGTAGTTGTCGAGCATCAAGCAGGGTAACTCCGAGGCACCATGAAGCAGTGCTGACAACAGCCCTCAGCCCTGGTGCATGCAGGCCCTCTGACATGTGCACACTTCATGCAAACCTCTTCCTAGTACTTGACTCACATGTGTGCACTTGACGCATACGTGTGCACTGCTGTCAGAGAGCATGAGCCCGGCACACCACGCAGGTCTGGCAGCACAAAGTAGAGTTTCCGTATCTGTATCTACATCACGCCCACGTTGCCTGCAGAGCACAGTCAGGACGATCCAAGGGCATATGAAGCAGAGCTGGCAGTGCGAGAAAGGGCCCTGGGACCTGATCACCCAGATGTAGCAGAGTCCCTGACCAACATAGCCATCCTGTACAATCAGCGCCTGGAGTTTGCCAAGGCGCAGCCCCTGTATGAACGTGCCCTGCGCATCTATGAGAAGGCACGAGGGCCTGACCACGCAAATGTTGCCCACTGCTTGACAGACTTGGCTGTGCTGCATCTGGAACAGGTGGGTTGCCTCTCCACAGCTGCGGTCTAGCCTGAACAAAAGACTTGAGTTTGTAGCATCGGAAGACTTGCCAGATGTGACAGGTGATAGTGACATCACTGAATGCGGTGTAGCTGTGTGGGCTCATGAAAAGTGTGACACCTTAGGTGTCTGTGATGCACATTTGTAGCCTGCAGTTGGTGGGCTTGTGGTCCTCAGAAACCCAGCATATCAAGGTGTATATATGAGGAGCATGCATGCAATGTCTGTTGCAGCATGCATCTTGGCTCAGTAATGCACAGCAGTACATTTGCCATGAGTTGTTGATTATCAGCAGTGCACTACAAATGGAGACGTGCACATTCTGCAGCTAAAACACCGTCACCAGCTTTGCCATGTTGCACAGCCTGTTAGCCTGCTTTAGCTCAGTCTGAGCTTGTGGTGAGTGCAGGGGCGAGATGACATTGGCAGGCCCTTGTTACAGAGGGCATACGACATCCAGAACAAAGCTTTAGGGCCAAACCACCCTGATGTGCTGGCCATCGCAGATGTACTAAACAGTGAGGACGACTGATATATGAGATGCATACCAGTCAAAAAGCATGCCTACCAGAGTATGTGACGGTGATAACGTTCAGTGCAACCTGCACCCATGAGCAGTGTGTTGTGTACACAATTTGTGCAGCAATTTGCCTGTTCCTGGATTTCAATAATGCGTTTTCGTGCACAGTAATTGGCTGTGCAGTCCGAGTATTGAGGCGATGTAATGATGCGTCTCTTGGCTTGACCAGTTTGACTTGTTAAGAACACAACATGTAGCAAGAGATCAGGAGAGCGTCCATATCCTGTCACAGTAGTGTAGTTTGCGTAAGTCGTAAGCCAAGGTCTCTTAGAAAACTGTATGATTTGGGATAGCAAAAATGATCTAAATGACCTGTCAACCTGTCACAATTGCAACTAATGCCGGGACAAGGCTTGGAAATGCTGGAAGCAGCTCCAACCTAGTTGCGCAGGGATGTCATGCACCCACATGGCAGAGTGCAATGCAAGAGTAGCTCAGTTGCACACGTCATGTAGATCTGTGTAGGTGAGCATGGCTGACAACACTCAAACTTAGATAAACCTACACACCTAAACAGATCTGTGTGACACATGCAACTGAGCTACCCTTGCATTGCACTCTGCCATGCGTGCATGCTCAACCCTGGACTGATCATGCTCCTCAACAATACAAACGAAGTCTGAGCCTGGCATTCTTGCCCGGCCCCGCTTCTGCATCATCTCTCTGCCCGTCTCCACCACAGTGTAGCAAACCACCAGCTCACAGTTGGTGATGTCTAGGCCCTCCTCTGCTGCAGCTGTGGCCATCAGCACAGTCATGCCCTCAGCTTGCCTGAACTGCGACAACGCTTTCTTCTGCTCCCTCAGCTTCATGCCACTTCTCCTCAACCCCAAACTTCGGTTTGGGGCTGCCAAACCAAACCTTGGGGTTGAAAACAAATGGGGTTCCATCCGGCGCTTGCTGTTTGTTGCTCGTCCAGTGAAGGCATGGAAGCTGACGGTTGCCAGCTGTGGCACATTACGCAGCATAGAAACAATGGCATGGACACTTTGCCTCTCCTTGACAAAGACGATGCCGTGCCAGGCACTCTTCTTCCCTTGCATTTCTGTAAGTATTGCCGCCAGCTCTTTGAACTTGGGAAAGCTGATGTTTGCCCCAGCCTGTGCTACTGCCAGGGCATCCAAGGCTAGCTGCAGATGTGAAACCTTCTCTGACAAATCTTGTATCAGCGTTTGGCTCAGACTTGCTGCTGCAGCCTCACTGACTAATGCTTTGCTGACTCTGAACTCAGCAGCATGTGCTGGGGGCGCCTGAGCTGTGTTGATTGTGTCATCCTGCTCTCTTGTGCTACGCTGATTAGCTGATTGTTGGTCGGCTGCACACTTGTTGGCCAGGTACTGCAGCGCCAGCTCAAAGCCGGTATCCTTGAGTAGACTCAAAGCTGTATTGCAATCTTGCAACAGGGCAAGGTGGGCTCTGAGATGAGTTGAGGTCTGAGGGACTGTGGCTGACAGAGTTGTAAGCCAGTGCCTCAGCCGTGCTGACCATTTGCCATCTCTAAGGCTGCTTGTAATCTCTGCAAGTGCATCAGCACCTGCGTGAGCACATAGGTGATGTTGGCACCACGCCTATAACCTGTCATGCATAGAAGGCCGGTAGCAAAGCAAACTGTGCTGAGCCTTTGACGCCGATGCGGATTTAAAATGGGGGAACAGCTGCTGTTTCTTTGCAAGGTAAATCCAGGCAACAACTCAAACGTCAGCGTCAACAGGTACAGATACATTGGATGAGCTATGGATGGTTATGGCAGGCACAGCAACAGCATCCAGGAGAAGTGCAGACAACATGACGATGCACCATCTTGCCAACCGGCAAAGCTCACCCATCACGGTCATGGAGTCAAGCTCAGTCAACTGTGTAAGATGATCAAGGAGCACAGTGCCAAGATCCATGGCAAAGGTGACATCCTCAAATCTGGTCGCAACCAGCCTTGTAACCTCTCGGGTCTCGCCCACTACTTGCTTCACCTCAGCATGGTCAGGTGAGATAATCAGGTAGCTTGCGCACATGTTCTTCTGGAGTCTATCTTGCAGCGCGTATGTCTGAGTCTGCAGCATGGACAATAGTTTGAGCAAACACGGATTGACCTGTGGTCACGGAAATATGTTGCCGTTGTCAACATGTGATATGATCATGCATGCATGTGCATGAGCTTGCAGTTCGCGTGAACCCCACAATCAGGCAATCAGGCTTGGGGTGGTTGTGTCATGTCTGTTTGTGTGCATGACATGCATGACTGTGCAGCTGCAGTGACAGACTAGTCAAGCACGCCGATCTGCTGTTTTCAAGCAGCAAGGCCAGAAGCTCTGCATGGAGCTTACCAGGCTGAAGTCCACAGCTGGTGTAGCAGTGAGCCCAAGCACCTGCACAGTATGATCAGCATAGCAACAGCAAGTCAAAAGATGCAAGCAATATTTTACTGGTGTTACTGCATGGCTCTGCTTTGGCAGAGTGATGAACCTGACATGAGTTGCACAGATGCTGCTTGTTTGCAATGCTGACCTTAAGTTGTGCACAGCAAAATCAGCAAGAAAGAAACCAGGCACATGATGCATGATGCATTGCTGACAGTATGCTTTGCAGCAGGCCAGGGCTGATTGTCACAAGGTGCACAGCGGTTGGTACCCAACAATACCTGCAGATAGCTTTGCTGCTGATCTGTGAGCTGTCTGTACTTCAAAGCCACCTTGTTGAAAGGATGGTTGTTCTGAGTGTGATGACACTCATCAAACACCTGCATACGCAGACGGATTCTAGACTGAAGCTTTGGCAAAGGATAAGAAAGTAAAAGCTTGTGGGCTGTAATGAAACGCAGATGCTCCCTGACAACAATTGCTCGATATTCAGTGATGCATGACTAGCACGATGCTTCCTCAGTGTTGCAAGATTGTGTACAGGGAGCTGAATAAATATGAGCTTATCACAGCAAGCAGACTTACCATCAGGTCAAAAGCCTGCAATGTAGCATCCCCATCTTCTAGCATGTTCAGAAGCGCTTGCACCGTCATGACCAGGACATGGTTGTCCTTGATTGCTGAGGGCCACTGCTGGACACTGATGGGGCTCTCTGAGCTGAAGCATGCCACACCATCAGGAATGCACTTGGCAGCCCTGAACACACCTGCATTGACAATGGAATGCCTGACAAAATCAAAAACTGTCTTGATATTTTGTATACAATGCAATTGGCTTTAAAAAGTCTTGTGCAAGATGACAAATGAGAAGCAGAACTGTGCACATGCACCATGACAAGCTGTGCAGATTCTGATGGCCATGCCCCATGGTATGCAGAATGGTATGTAATACAGCATCCTACATACATCCGAGGGGTTTGTCCCTGCAAGCCTGCTCCACGAAACTTGCAAAATGCTCACCTGTTTGTTGTTCTGCTAGCGCAACAGTTGGAGTCAAGAAGAGGATGCGGGCAGAAGGCTTGCGCTGGAACAGCAGGCCAGCAACCTCCACTGCAACACGGGTCTTGCCACTGCCTGTGGGGGCCACAATGATGTGGTTCTGCCCCTTGCTGACGCAGTCCACCAGTTGCTGCTGGTAGCCATGCAAGGCACTGTTGGTCCTGTCTACTGCTTGCTGCTCATTTTGTCTGCAAGCAGTGCAAGATGTAAAGACACTGTCAGTGTTTACATCTGGTCACTTTTGAGACATGTAAGAGCAACATAGCAGACATGTCCGAGACCTGTCAAGACTGCACCACAGACATTCCAGCCAGTGCTGTAAAGTCCCTAGCAAATGCATTAATACCCATGGTAGTGACGTGCGCAGCAGCAGGTTGCAGCGCAATGCATGCTCTTCTACCCTGATGACAAAACAACAGTTGTAACAGAGCTGCACTGCAACCACTTGGCTTGATGGAGGGCTTGCCTGAGCTTGGCAGCTTGTTCTTGCTTCTTGAGCAATGCAAGGAAAGCTCCCCCGCGGGACCTTGCTTTGCCATCCCTTGCAAGAACGGCTGTGGTTTGAGCCTCAAGAAAAGCGTCCCATGTGGCTTGGTAACCCAGCTGCTGCAACAGCTTGGCCACTTTGATGGGCAGTCCCGGATTGGTCTCACCAAGCTGTGCCATCATATGCTGGACCAAAGCTGAATCATCTGTGAAGCTAGTGTAGTTTGTCGATGCAGGGTCTGGAGGCGTGGAAATCCCCGCCTGATCAAAACCAAAAGCATCAGTGGTCGACATGTCTGAGTCAGACTCGCTGTCTGAGTCAGACTCGCCGTCTGAGTCTACGACGGCGGCATTGAAGCTGCCTGCTTTGCTGTTCTGAGATGCGTTCTCGGCTGATTGCTGTTGCATTAGCATATGCATGCCCAGTCGCTGTCTGGTATCAAGCTCCCTAAGGGCCTTGGCAGCCTCTTGAACCCCTCTCAGGGTGTATGTGACCAGCTTGTCCAGCTTCACTGACAGCAAGCCAGTCGCAGGGTCTAGCTCCACCGTGTCAGGCAGCTCTGCACGCAGATTTTGTGCTATGACTCCAATCTGTTGCTGGCTGTCTGGATCGCCACTCATCTGGTATTGAAAGATGCCCACTCTGTCCAACGCAGAAAGAGCATTGACTTCTGAGAGGCTGATGTTGCTCTTGAGTCGCTCATCTGACATGACATGAATGTGTTTGGCTGTGAGTGTCTCAGAAACCTTGGCACTGCCAAGCACATGGAATGCAGGTTCCTGACCAGGCAGGCTGCTTGGACCAACAATCAGGTCTGAGAATGCCTGAGGTTGGTACTGACTGTATTCTAGCTGCTGCTGCACAGGAGGCATGGAGGATGATGTATGCGCGCCCCTTGTTGGGCTGGGCATTGCCTGTAGAGTCATTTGTGGTATGTCAATTGGGCTGGCTGGCGTCTGCAAGGCGTCTGGCAAGGGATCTGTAGTCTCCATGGTGTGAAGAATGAACTTGCTGGTGTCCACCACGAAGCTTTCCCTGCACAGAGGCAGCAGTATCAGAACACCAGGCAACTTTCGGAGCTATTCTTCATATTCTGCATGAGTCAAGGTACACGCAAGACAACAAAGCATGAATGCAGTCAACAGTGTTAGCTGAACGTTTGCATACGTACAACAAGCCGTTGCATACATTGCACAGGACGTAAAGGCAGCTCACCCAAATGTGAGACGCAAGCTTCCTGCTTGCAGGTGCATGTCCAGCTGTGTGGTCAGATTTGCCAATTGTTCCTCTTCCTGCAAACCCTTGATGGGGCTTTGAATGGCGAACTGCAGAGGTGAGGGCACAGCAGCAACCTTGAAGGCTGTTTGCAGAAAAGCAGCTGGCACGCTCAATGTTTGTTCCCCAGATGCATAAAGCTGCCCACAGGTGCGCCTGGACTTGAGGCCATGTGGCTGAGTTGTCGTGAACAGGATGCCTGTGGTGTCCTTGGGCTGAATGTCACTAATGGTGGCGACACTTGCTGGCACCAAGGAGTGAGTGACACTGTAAACCTTGTGGCTGGCGAACTGCAAGTGACATATGTCAAGTGAGGATAGCAAAGCAGGAGCACATAAGGGCGTTGCAAATGCACATCCCATGCACGTCTGACAGCTTACTTTGCAGTGGTGATTAGCTTGCAAACAGTCAGACTGCAGTGCCAGTTGTTGGTGCCACGACACATAAGATAGCCCAAGACAGAGGCAACATTGAAGCTGCCTTACCTCTCTCTTAGTAGACCACTCTCCATCATGGCCGAGCAATGTGTATTTGCAGCTCTGTTTGCAGATGAGAGGGTGGGCGGCAGGCAAAAAGCTGAGATCACCACCAGGGCCTTGATTGATCTTTTTGCCCCGCTGGTCATGTGTCGGGAAACATGCTGTAGACGTTGAAATTGTCCGTTGACGCTTCTTGTTGCCGTTCTGGCCATGGTGTTCGGGGACGATGGAGACGATAGCCGTGCACCGTGGATCCGCAGCTTGCGCACTCAGAACGTGCTCGCACTCGCCTTTCTGAGTGGCTTTGTCCTTGTCGACCACCCTGAGTAGACTTTCGGACCCAGCTAGCGCAGCAAGCTCCAGGTAGTCTGCTTGAAGCAAGTGATGGTATTGGCCAGGATCTAGTGCAGTTCGCAGACTGTGGTGATCCAGCGTCAGTACAGAAGCACGCTGAGCCATGGTCGAGCCCTGCACACACCACCAAGAACATCGACCGCATGCGTAAGCTTTACTTGTCACATCCTGACCGCTGTGTGCGCCTGATAGCTGCCGTGTCGGAAATGCTAATCCGTGTTTGACACGGGAAGCAATTCCAGTGGCAAATTGCGACCAAGAATAATTTTATTACTTCGCATTTGAGCAAATGAGATGTCCAGTACATTAAGCATAATTTTGGCTAGCCATGATGTGCAGATGAACAGCACAGCTGTAAGTGTGCATATCCGGACGATGCCCCAGATCTAATGCATGATGCTTTCAAAATACACCATGACCATGGACTGTCAGGTCTCCAACAGTGGAGCCTGTCAGTTCGTTGACATGATGATGCATGTCATGCATGGTGGCCAGAGCACCACGAGCACTGATGTTGACTCGACAAAGAGGCTTGTTCACCTGTACTTTGGACATAGATGACAAACTTCCCACCTGCTACACAAATGTCTCGCTCTGTGCATGTGAGTCTTGTGGCTCAGTGACCTGAGGCTCTACATGCTTCAAATTTGCTGCCTGCGCAGCAGCAATCTCTTGCAAGCATGCACAACTTCATACATCAGATTTTGCACTGCATGATCAGAAACAGTACACCTCACCTAAGACATTGTGTACAATCATTGATGGTCACTGCACACACAGCACTCAAGAGATTGTCTTGAAAAGGGACGTGCAAGTACCGGCATGCATCATATGACTGTGACTGTCAGCATTGCATGAGTACCTGATTGCACACTTCTTCTCTGACTGACATGTCTTCCATCCCTGCATGGTATATGCCATGAGTTGCTCATGGTTTACAGCATATGCATGACCCAGAACGCATTTGATCCTGCCTCCAAAACAGTTATGCATGGTGATCATGGCTCTAACTACAATGGCATGCGACAGCCCCTCCAAAGCAGTAGATCCAGCTTGGACTCAAGCACAGTGTGTGAAATATGCTGTTGAGACAGAATACAATGTCCTACGAGTCCAAAGCTGTGTGCATCACAAGTGGCTTCAGGTATGTACCTTTGGCTGCAACTAGAGGTGCTTCCCTGAGCTTGCTTGTGATCTCGCCATCCTCAGAGGCCCTGTGAAACAAGAATAGTACCAAAAGCTGATTGAGGCAGCACTGCATGTGGCATGTGCAGATAAGGCATCTTTTGTGGCTCCCTTGACAACATCTAAATCTTTCTTAGCATATACTGCAGCAGTACAAGTGTAGTGTTTCTTGCCTATGCTTTATGTCCAAGTGCAAAGCAGGACCAAAGATGGTACAGCTTTGAACAATGCTGCATGAAAGTGCAACTCCTTGATAAGGCAAGAATTTCACCTGTCATTGTCCACCACAGTGCAACCTGCGGCTGGCACGCCCTGTGCTGCTGTCCTTGCATCTGCTGCACATGGTCCACATTGTGCACTGCAAAACACATGACATGTATCTGAAACACACTACTCAATTTATGCGTGTCATCTCTGCGCAAGAGCCATGCTAATCTACCTGATGGTCGATCATGACAACACCTTCAAAATATAGTGAATGCATGGCTCTGTGTCTTTGAAAAGACGGCATGTGCAGTGAATCTAAGTAGCTGCTGTACATGAGGCGTCCAATCCACACTAAGATGCATGTTTATGCCCAACTAGCATTTATATGCTTGCAGCTGCTGGTACTTCATGCGCCATGCTCAGCTGACAAGTACACAGAGATCCTAAATGGCTTGTGCAACTGAAATGCAGCATGCTTGTACCTGGAGTCAGCAGTGGGTGCCACATGCGCTACCACACAGGGCTTTGATGCCCAGTCACCATTTAGCATCTCCACCGCATGCACATGTCGCTCTGCCTGTCCAGACATGCTAACTTGCACTTGTGCTGTGCAAGGTACATGCTGCAGCTCTTCCGGCGCAGTCAACACAGGAACAGTGAGTGGTCTTGGGCTACCACTGCAGTACAGCTTCAAAACGCTGCCAGCTGTGCAGTTCTTCAGTACCAATCCAAGGTTGCCTGTCTGGCTGCTCTGTGCTGCAAGACACACTAGTGGAAGCTTCCTCCCAGAGCAGCTGTGCTCCTCAAGTGAGTTCTGCTTGGACCACACCAGCATGCGGGAATGGTCTTGCAGCACAACTCTGGACAGCTGCGCATGACCATTGCCAAAAGCTTTGCTTTGAGCTGTCTGTCTGTAAGATCTCTCACATCATCAGTACAAAACTTGATGATTGAGGAGCAGAATTCAAGGCCTGAACCAAAGTTGTCATTGACTGCATCAAGGGCTTCCGGACTGTAGGGCTCGAGGTATATTCTGGCTGCATTGTCCAGATCCTCAAGCTCTGAAGGATCAGAGAATCTGCAGCCAGCTTCATGTGTCAAGCAGTGATCATCATGACACGCATGCATTTGCATTCCCAAATGTGCAACACTCTGACAGAATGAAGAACTTAAAGACACCTGAGATCAGGAAGAGAGCCGGCATTTAGACTCGGAGACGACTGGGCCTCAATGCCGGCATTCACATCGCTTATACGGCTCTCAGATCATGTACAAGAGCTGAGTTGTCATCTTTGCAAAGCAGCTGCAACTCAAGGCGTTGAATACATGAAATGAAACACAAAGCAGTTAGCTGTAAAAATACAGCTGCAACAGCCTGAGTGCAACTTAAGGAGAGCACCTATGCCTTCATGAAGTCCATTGCGCAATTGCTCTGAAAGGTACTTGTCCCAACAGTCTGGATCTTCATAGTCCGATTGTGGATCCAAAGTATGCTCAAACTCCCGGCGTGTCTGCGGCCCATGGAAATGCAGTTCCTGGCAAACACCAAGCCAAGTCTTTTTGCAGGGAGTGCAAGATATGTGTACAGCAACACATATTGTACAAAAAGTGACGTCATGTGCATATGTGAACAAGCAGAACAGCTTATTTGATCATGATGGCTGCTTACGGGCACTAGATTGGGCTGCGCAGACACAGCAGGCTGAGCAATTGCTATCTGTTGCCTCACAACACGACCAGAGAGTATGGGGCATGCTTGATTTGCAGATGGCGCCGTGCTGAATGCTTGGCCCAAAGAGGTCTGAGCTGATTCCCTCCAACCCAGGCAGGTCTGTGCAGACTGTTGTGGTGAGCCCAGCATACTCAAGCCTGTGTCATGTCAAATTGTTTGGGTCTGCACCTTGCAAGCTTGATGTATTGCAGGATGGACAGACAATGCAGCCACGCTACGCTGCCAGACTGCAACATTGACACTAAGCAGCAGGCGTGCTGCGACATACAGGAAGGCAGCAGGTCTGCTACAAGACAGTGTCAGTGCTTGTGACTTTTTTTTGACCTGGTCATGGCTTTGTGCAATGGCTGCCACTGGACGCAAACAGCTCAGTAGGGGCAAGATCGCACTTGATGGGACTTGCAAGGACGATGGCTGTGGCTCTGACATACTGATATTGGGGTCACCAGTCATCGTACCATCTACACTGACAGGGATCTGTAGTTGTGGCAGTAGAGCCAGCTGTAAACTGCCATGCATGAGGTGCTCAATGCAAGCTTCAGCATTCTGCAGCTTTTTCTCTGTCTCCCGCAATTTTGCTTCAAAATACTCTGCAGCGCAAGCGTGGCCATCTCGATCACAATATGAAGCTGATGCACTTGTGTTGAAGTGGTTGCATGTATACAAGAAGCGAAGGTAGGGCAAACAGAGCAGACATTTTCCCTTCACAAGCAACAGCAGAATAGCAGCACTTGTGTCTTACCCAATCTGCTAGGCTGTGAAGCACTAGGAAGGCTTGCAGTTGGATTGGCAACAGGGTGACACATCAAATCGGTAGGGGCCTGTAGCTGCAGCACAGAACAGAGAGTTGTGTAAAATGCTTTCGCGAACAAAACATGTAAACTAGGACCACAGCAAAGCATGCAACACAAGTGTTGTCCATTACTCCACATCTCATTTATGTCTCTGCATCAATCTTTGATCTCAAAAGTGAACCAGCATACTAGCCATACAGCATGCGCTCACCTGATGACGCTCTTCAGAAGGACCCTACGCAAGTGACTCTGCCTCTAGACCTAGTTGAGAGTTTGGGGCAGTCACTGCAGGAAATTGTGGGGTGTAAGTCATGCACGCATGGTTGTGTGCACTGCAGTGCATCAGTGTGACATTTTGCATTGTTCCTTGCCACAAAGCTGGAAGTTTGCTGTCAAGCTCCTTGGGACCTGATGGAAATACAGTCAATGTTGTTCATGCTATGTCATGAAGAGGTTGTGCTTGCTTAAATGCTGTGCACATGCATAGATGAGCTGCTTGACAGTGGTACTAGTAAACTGTTTGTTTGCTTGTTTTCAAATGTGCCAAAGATAATAAGCTCAAATGTAGCATGGCAAGTAGACTCTCGTAGAAGTAGAAGCAGAAATGCATGCCCAGTGGAGCTTGCCAACTCAAAGCAAGACAAGCTGGTGCTGACCTGCACTGTCAGTTTGGTTCATGCCCTGGCAAGTGGACGGTGGGAACTTGGTCATGACTGTATGGAAGACAGGCTTCCGCCAATTGGAAACGTGTGGTTCTCTGCGATGTGAGCAGTGTCAGTGATAGTCAGTGCACAAGGAGCATCCCGCACATTCTGTCAAGAGCTATGTGGATGTCTTGCTTTGCTGGGTCATGCAAGGTGCAAAACACGGCAGCTGAGCAGATCTCACCTGAACTGCAGGGTGCCTGACTTCAAATGTTCATTCATGATTGCCAACTGTGTATCTGTCAGCTTCTTGACTGGATTTGGTACTTAAAACCACTTTGCGCTGGAGTCACATTTAGCAACCAGCCCCTTCTCAAGCAGACCTTGCATGTCTGCACTTGATGGGCTTATAAAGTGGCCACATGTCACTTTGCTTGTGAAGCTATGTGGCTCGATCGTGCTGACCAAAAGTTGGCCTTTGGCTTCAGGGGTTTTATCTATAGACTCTACAGTCGCCATGTTTGGTGCATGGACAGTGCGCTCCACAGCTGCTACTTTGTGAACTGTGAACTGCAGAGCATAATTGCACGTTATCTTGATGTGCAAGGACTGCAACGACTTCTCAAGATTGCTATACAGTTGGATGCAAACACACACCTCCCATTCAAACCGCATTGTTCCTGTGAAGGCCATGTGGAATGATCCGCTTTGTGTGCAAACACACGGGTCCTGCTGTGGAGCAAAGCTATGATCTCCACCCAGCCCTTTGTTGATCTCTGTCCCGTGGATGGTTTTTGGAGGGAACCAGGCGCCGTCGCAGGCCGTCGCAGACTCGTCGCGGCGACGCTTGGCTCTGCCTTTTTGGACTTCCGCAAGGACTAGCGTCACCAACGCCGTGATCTGTGGGTCCTGTTTGTTCAAATCCTTCAGGAAGGCTCACTCGCTCTTTGCGTCGGTGCTTTCACCTGTCAAGTGTATGAACCAGGTGCCTGGTTTGTCTACATTTTGTACGGAAGTTCCATTGCGTATCAGTGCAGTGTACTCTTGAGGGGACAGGAACCTTCGCAGAGTCTCTTGGCTTGCCCGCATGTGGAAGGCCTGGTGAGCAGCACAGGAGTAATGTTGTAAAAAGGTGAGGTCGTGCGTGCTTGTCAGCCCTACCGGATCTTCGCCTTGTTTCTGAGGGCCTTTGGGCGCATTGTTGCGGCCTGTCTTGGAACTGGTCGAGCTCCACCTCGGCTCCAACTCGGGGAATCGAAAGTACTGGCGTGCCGTTCGTCTCTCAAGAGTTACGGTGATGGGTAAATTAGTAAACGGTAAATGACATTGACTGCTGACTTTCCCCGTTGATAGCCTTGAGATTGTTGCGGTTCGTGGAGAGCAGTCCGATATGAGCAGGATTGGCACAATCGCCAAGAGCGCCCTGCAGTTGGCGAAGGCGTCGTCGCACACGTCCGGTCTGCAGCTTGCTCTGCAGAGGTGGCAACTGTGCAGTGCCTCCAGAGTGCCGTTCAGCGCAAAGGCAAATGATGGTGACGGCGGTAAGTCACTTGATTTCAGGGTCACAAACGCCAATGGAGAACATCTGTGCCTGAAATTAGCACGCTGTACTGTAGGCGAAGCTGCATCGGGTACAGATCGCGGCTCGTGGCGGAGCTGGGTTGAACAACAGCTTTCAGGTACATCATCATGCTTCGGCGTACTTTGTCAGCATATGGGTTTCTGCATCGCTGATCTATGCCGGCTGGGAGCGCATATCAGCTCACTTCTTGCCCACATGCGGTTTCAACACTACTCTTATGCACGCTTGTTGACCAGGTATTGATGAAGCAGCCATGAGCGAGCAGCAACAAGCCACAGCACGCCAGCTCCAGCAGCAGCAGCAGCAGCAAGCTGATCAGCCTCCTGCACAGACCCTGCAACAGTCAGCGCAAGCTGATGCTCAGGAAGAGCTTAAAGGCATAGGCGATGAGGGCCAATCCTCAGCAACCTTGCACTTGGGCTCTTCTCTAGATCAACCTGGAGATGATGCAGATCTAGCTGTGCCAGGTAGCACTCCAGATGTCCTAGAGGAGCCAGTGTCACAGCTCTCAGCAGCTCAGCCGGCTGAGCAAGAAATTCAGACTCAGGAACCTGTGCCAGCAGTGGAGACAGATACTTCACCACAGCTGGCCCGCACATCAGATCTACCTGTGGATGAAAGAATAGATGTTTTCTTGAAGGCAATCAGAAACCGCAGCTGGGAGCATACGAGCAGGCAAGCAGTCAAAAGGGCAGAGGGGGACGGCGATGGTCTGAAGTTGCCGCCTTCTGGCTATTCTGAGCTTGGGAGCATCAGTCAGGGCAGATTCCAGGGGCAGATGCTGAATCCTGGTCGCAGCTTCTTTCCTGGGCAAAGCTATGACCCAGAGGTACAGCTTCTGCTACATTCAAGGGCTAGCAATCTCATTAAGCATGAGCACACTCTTGCCCTTGGCATACTGTATATTGTACAGCTTGCATTAGAAAATTGCACAGTGGTTCAGGGCATGCAAATAACACAGCTTCAGGCCAACATTGCCTGAACTGCCAGTCAGTGCAATGATTGTTGCTTACATGCGCAGGATGACATATCCTCTTGTTGTGAGCATACGCAAGCATCATGTCAAGACAACCACCTGCAGCACAAAAGCAGAAAACTTGCTCCTGTTCAGTGGAAGAGGAAACCTCGACGGATGTGCTCGAGCAATTTGTTCAGCGCTTTCCTCCTGTTGCAAGAGCCAGGCATAAGTCACAGCAGTGCCTTGCATCAAGTGATATTTGCTTTGCAGGATCTGTTGGCAGACACATCACCAGGACGGCACAAAGCTGGTCCAGCACCGATCACCAATCAACCCTTTACCAACAAAGAAGTCCTGCAGTCAGCAGACTTCAGGAACCTCCATTTTCTGAATGCCTTCGTCAGCGATGGTGGCCAGATCTTACCCAGAAACAAGACCAAGCTACAAGCTAAAGTGCACAGACATCTGGCAAGGCAAATCAAGACAGCTAGGATCATGGCGCTCTTGCCACACGCAGGTGGGCAACTCAGGGCACTGTGTTCTTTTGAGCTCACTTTGACCACTCTTGCTGCCTGAGGACCTTGTTTCTTGATGCTCATCTCTTGACAGGGACGTGCCGGATGCATGTGGTGCATCAAAATCGGGTTTTCTGATTGTGCCCTCTGTGTGCTCCACAGTCTATGTAGCTTGCTGACTGTGAGCAGGGTTGTGTGAGATTGCTAAGCATGGGCCAGTCATATCAGTGGCATACATTCATCTGTTTGTTCAAACCCAATTCTGTCAATGCAGGCCGAGCTGAGGAGTTCCAGCAGGGTGTTGATGATGTGTCTGATGATGACTTTGATCCTGATGGTGAAATCGATGATTCTACACCAGGTTATCGCAGAAGGATGCAGAATCTGAGCGAGTAAGTTGTTTGCTGACAAGACTTATGGTCAAAACTCGACCAGTTTTCAACAAATAATCCATCTCACTTGGTTTCATAACATGTCGCATGCCTGCCTTACCTGCACCTTGTGTAGGTGTGTGGGTTTGTCTATTAGTAAGTGTGTGATTGTTGTCACTTGTGCCTAACCATACTGGCCTATGTGACCTGCAAGTCAGGCAATCTTTGCTGCTGCAGCAGGGATCAGTTTTTGAATACATATGCATTGTGTAGAGTGAACTTCTGCTACATATTACCTTCTGAACTAGTGCCATGTAAAAGTATAATGGCACGATGCTCAAAGCAGCAATGATGCTTGCTCTAATACTAAATGCTGCTACACATGCTGAGTCAAATGACAAGGCAATAAATGTGGCGACTCACTTTGGATAATTTGATAAGGTCATTGTAACATTGCTGCCTCTCTTGCCTACAGACGCATGGAACAGCAGCATGGAGTATGCAGCATGTCACACAACGCACCAGAGGTCATATAATGATGTTGGTCAGCAGGTGCTATTAACCCTCTGTTGGTCTAGGTGACATAGCCTGCATTGCGGCGATGACCTGCTCCTGCCTGGCAACTTGCTCAACCTGTTCTGCATACTTCCTCTTCAGGCTTTCCATCTGCTGCAGCATGG
>JAABUH010000655.1_pt1 | contig 46347 bp, 50 predicted proteins | sample 5559121 | NCBI WGS metagenome assembly JAABUH01 (sample SAMN10711871, study PRJNA513364) | rock metagenome | isolation source: Antarctica rocks | place: Antarctica: Victoria Land, Battleship Promontory nord | collected 2015-12-28
GTGGTCACACTCTTGCAACGTGCTGGATCGGCTCATTGGTCCCCTCCTGTTCGTGTGGTCTCAACACACGCTTGAGCATGGAGCGGGCCACTGAGCCTCTCATTTCCAAAAACTGTCATAAAGTCAGGGGGAGGGGACGGGGGGGGGCCCACATATTGCTCTCTGCCACCTGGGGGAGTTGTATGGGGAGCAAGTGCGTCGCTGTAATTGAGGACGAGTCTGATCTTCTTCACATGATCTGCGATCTGCTGGTCATCAGCGGCTATCAGGTTATCGCCATCTCGCACCCCGATTTGATGGAGGTCGCGATTGCCGATACCAGTCCCGATCTCTTTCTCATGAACGTCATGCTACGCGGTAGGACTGGTATCGAGGTCGCCCAGCAGTTACGACGCGAAGGATATACGCATACCCCGATCATCGCCATGTCGGCTTCGCCCACCATGCTGGCCCTGGCCAGACGATCAGGTATGTTTCAAGACGAAATCGACAAGCCGTTCGACGTGGACGTCGTGCTCCACACCATCGAGCACTATCTGCCATTGTCGGGCGGACCGTCTTCACGCGGTGGTTGTTAGTCGGTCGATAGGGTCTGAACCACCTCGGTCATCACATCGAGCAAAAAGGCATCCTCCCCGTGTCTGGCCAGCAGGGAGAGGCCGACGGGGACTCCAGCGCAGGATGCCAGCGGCATACTGAGCTGCGGCAAGCGGCCCACGCCGGCCAGGGAGGTCAGGGCCACGGTGCGTGGGTAGTAGCCGCCTTTGCTGCGATCGGTGGGAAGGGTGCCCTTGAGCGGCGCCAGAGCCGGCGAGGTGGGCAGGCAGAGCAGGTCCGTGGGGCCCAGGAAGCGTTCCAGCGCGCGAAAGAGCCGCTCCCGCTGCCGGATCGCATCTTCCAGCTTGCCGCGGTCAAGAGCTTTGACCAGTCTAAAGTTGTTTTCAATTCTTGGCCCCATGGGAGGATGCTGCTCCTCGACCCAGGCCCCCAGGGAACTCCAAATCTCGGCCCACTGCACCACATGGAAGGTGTCGAACCAGGGATCCAGCCCCTCCTGGTCGGAGTACCCGTCGATCTCCCGCAGAGACGTCTCCTGGAATCGATCGCCGTAGAGCCGGCGAAGGTGTTCCACAGTACCGGTGAGCGCCTCACGCACCTCCCCATCGACGGACGACATGGCCTCGGTGATCAGGTGGATCGTGCCGACCTGCGCCACTCGCGGCTCCTCACAGGCCAGCAGGACCCGCGAGGCGGCATCCAGGACCTGTGGATTGGCGGCCAGCACGCCGACGGTGTCGTAGGTGGGCGACAGTGGCATGACGCCCGCCACCGAGACGCGGCCATGCGAGGGGCGCAGACCAAAGATGCCGCAGTTGTGGGCCGGGATGCGGATGGAGCCGCCGGTGTCGCTCCCCAGAGCGAAGTCGACCAGTCCGCAGGCGACCGCGGAAGCCGAGCCGCTGGAGGAGCCGCCCGGCACCCGGTCGCTGGTGCGTGGATTGAGCGGGGTGCCATAGAAGAAGTTCTCGCCGTCCAGGCTGAAAGCCAGCTGGTCGGTCAGGGTTTTGCCCACGCACCTTCCGCCGGCCGCGAGCAGCTGATCGACGCACACCGCATTGGTGGCCGCCGGAGGATGGGTGTTGCGCCAGGTCGGATTCCCGCAGCCGGTAACGTGTCCCGCCACGTCGATCAGGTCCTTCACGCCAAAGCGCAGACCGTCCAGCGGGCCGGAACCGGTGGGCGCCAGGTCGAACGCCTCGACGAATGCTCCAGATTCCATGATCGTGACCATTGTTGTCCCAATTATACGTTCTCTCATCTGTGTATCGAGCATCCCAGCTACTATAGAGGTGGAGGGCATGCAGACATGAGTGGTATTTTTCTGGTCCTGGCGAGCTTTCTCGCGTCCGCGGTTGAAGGGGTCGAAGCGGTCACCATTGTGCTGGCGGCCGGTGTGACCCGGGGCTGGCGTTCCGCGATGTTCGGCGTTGGCGCGGCGCTCATTATTCTGGCCGTGGTCACCGCGATTCTTGGTCCGGCCCTGACGGTGATTCCGATTGACTCCCTGCGGTTAGTGGTGGGGGGCTTGCTGCTGGTGTTTGGCTTGCAATGGCTGCGCAAAGCGATTCTCCGTGCCAGCGGCTACAAGGCGCTGCATGATGAGGCGGCTATCTATGAGCGCTCGCTTGCCTCGGCACAGACGCAGGGCAGTCAGGTGCGCATGGGGCTGGATTGGTACGCGTTTACTCTTTCCTTTAAGGGTGTATTGCTCGAAGGGCTAGAGGTTATCTTCATTGTCATCACCTTTGGCGCCACATCGCATCAGGTGGGGCTGGCTGCGCTGGGAGCGGCAGTGGCACTGGTGCTGGTGGTGGGGGCCGGCGTTGCTATCCATCAACCGTTGACCCGTGTGCCGGAAAACACGCTCAAGTTTGCAGTGGGGCTCATGCTGTCCTCCTTCGGCACCTTCTGGGCGGCGGAGGGAGCTGGAGTGAGCTGGCCGGGATCGGATGCTGCCATTCTCGGTATCCTGGTGGTGCTCGCGGCCGCGTCCTTTCTCTATGTCAGCCTCTTGCGGCGACACCGAACCTCGACCACACTCCAGCAGGTCGCATAGGAATCGCCGTGAAGTTTATTACTGACTTCGGAAAATTCTGGTACGACTTCATCATTGGGGACGACTGGACGATCGCGGCGCTGGTTGTGGTGACTCTGATCGTCATCGCGCTGCTGGCTCATGCACACCTTCAGTTCTGGTGGCTGTTGGTGGTGGTGGTCGTGCTGGCCCTCGGCGCCAGCGTGTGGCGGGCGGCACAATCCGCATAACAGAGCTGATCGCACCATAATGGTCCATGGACCGGTACCACTTTGGTCAGGATGTCTCTCTCGGCGCGCCGATCAAAACCGTGAATCGGGTGGAAGCGGTGCGGCCGGACGGCTCTGTGCTGCAACACGATTGGGATACCCGTGTCTCGCGCGTGCATGCCGATCAGGTCGGGATGTGGTCGTGGCGGGTGTATCTTCGTGAGGGAAACTCGACGCGGCTGGAGGCCGGTGAGTTCGAGGTGCTTCCGGGTCCGGAAACGGAAAACCCGGAAGCCAGACAGAGCCGCGTTACGCGGCTGATCCGGCGTCATTGGAATGGCCGCTAGAAGACGACGGGCTGAGATGTCGGGCCCTTTTCTCACTCCGTCGGCGGGGCCGGTCCGCGGACCGGATGGAACCCAGCCGCTACACGATCATCGTGGACGCGTCCAGGATAGTACCGACCCATACACGGCGCGTCCGTCGACATTGGCACTGAAATAGGAGGAGGGGCAAGCCCGGGAAGGAGAGGTCCGGGCTTGCCCCCAGGAGCAAGGAAAGGAGATTGATTGGATCTCTTGTAGTACACCATCTTCACCGCGTATTGCAGAGAGGCGAAGGTCCCATCCGTCGAGGGACTTTCGACGGGTTGTTTCGCTCTGATTACGTCACCGTTCCAAATCCCGTCAATCCCGTCGCCTCGGAGCTGGCTCTTAGTCCCCGGTCACACCCCGTTCACGACTCAGCCATGAGCCACCGCCAGCTGAGTTCCGTTCGCCAGCACGGCCATCAGGGTGTACGGTCCGTGGCCGGCACGGCGGGCGGTGAAGTGGTAGACGTGCGAGTGGATTCCTTGGCCATGGACCCGGATCAGGTGCGGATTGAGGCGGTGGCCGCCAGCAAACAGATTGAAGCCCAGCAGTCTTGATCCAGTGCTTGCGGCGCCGGGCGCCTGCCATTGGAAGTGGACCGTCTCGCCGTGCCGCCGAACGACAAAGGGGGACACCCACGCCGCGGTGGGATTGCTGCTGCTGTTGGCTGGCGCATACATCTCCACCGAGCTCAGGGCGTTGCGAGCGCTATCCTGGCCCCCGATGGCATAGATGCAGTTGGCACTGACACTACCCTGGCAGGGTCCACTCGCCGCTCCCGAGTCGTTGCGAGGCGAATGTAATGAGACCACGGAGCTCCAGGAGTTACTGGCGGGGTCGTACATCTCCACCGAGCTCAAGACGGTGCCGTTGTCGTCCCCTCCGTTGGCATACAGGCAGGTGGTGCTGATGTTCCCCTGGCAGGGGCCGTTCGTCGCCCCCAGGCCATTGCGGGCCGTATGCAACGAGGTCACCGTGCTCCAATTGCTGCTGCCGGGGTTGTACATCTCCACGGAGTTGAGGTAACCCTGGCCGCCGGCGTAGCCCCCGATGGCGTAGAGGCAGGTGGCACTCGTGTTGCGCTGACACGGTCCGTGCGTTGCCCCCAGGAGGTAACGGGCCGTCCCCAAGGAGGCCACGTAGCTCCAGGAGTTGCTGCTGGGCGTGTACATCTCCACCGAGGTCAGGTAGCCGCTGTTGTAGCCACCCATCGCGTAGAGGCAGGTGGCACTCGTGTTGCCGTGGCAGGGTCCGCTCGTTGCCCCGAAATTGTAGCGGGCCGTCTGCAAGGAGGCCACGGTGCTCCAGGTGTTGCTACTGGGATTGTACATCTCCACTGTGCTCAGGGCGTTGTTGGAGTTGCTGTCGAGACCTCCGATGGCGTAGAGGCAGGTGGAGCCGATGCTGCCTCGGCACGGGCCACTGGTCGTCCTCAGGCCACTGCGGGCCGTATTCAACGGAGCCACCGCACTCCAGTTATTGTTGCCGGGTGTGTACATCTCCACCGAGCTCAGGTCGCCGTTGTTGTAGCCGCCGAGAGCGTAGAGACAGGTGGTACCGGTATTGCCCTGACAGGGTCCGCTCGTCGCGCCGAGCGTGGTGCGGGCCGTTCCCAACGAGGCCACGTAAATCCAGGCATTGGGGAGCGTATACGACTCCACCGAGCTCAGGAAGGTGCTGCTGCCGTTGAGGCCGCCGATGGCGTAGAGGCACCTGGAGATAGCATTGTCCTGGCAGGGGCCGCTCGCCGCCGCGAGTATCTGGCGCCCGGTATTCAACGAGGCCACCGTGCTCCAGGCGTTGCTGCTGGGGTCGTACATCTCCACCGTGGTCAGGTCATTCGACCCGTCGCTGGTGCCCCCGATGGCATAGAGGCAGGTGGCGCCTGCATTGCCCTGGCAGGCTCCGCTCGTCGCCCCCGCGGTGGCCTGGGCAGTGTTCAACGAGGCCACCGCGCTCCAGGTGTTGTTGCTGGGCGTGTACATCTCCACCGAGCTCAGGTAGCCGTTGTTGGTATCGGAGCCGCTGATGGCGTAGACGCAGGTGTCGCTGGCATTGCCCTGGCAAGGTCCGTTCGTTGCGGCCACGAAGGCACGGGGCGTATTCATTGGCGCCACTGTGGTCCAGGTGTTCGTGCTGGGATCGTACATCTCTACGAGGTTCTGAGGATTGTGAGAGCTGTTCAAGCCTCCGATGGCATAGATGCAGGTGGCGCCGATGTTGCCCTGGCACGGCCCGTTCGTCGCCGCCAGATAGAATCTGGCCGTATTCAACGAGGCCACGGTAGTCCAGGAATTGCTGCTGGGCGAGTACATCTCCACGGAGGCCAACGTGTTCTGACCGAAAGGACCGACGTTGCCGCCTCCGATGGCGTAGAGGCAGGTGGCATCGGTGTTGCCCTGACACGGTCCGTTCGTTGCCCCCAGTAAGGCGCGCGCGGTGTTCAATGAGGCCACCTGGCTCCAGGTGCTGCTGCCGGGGGCGTGCATCTCCACCGAGTTCAAGACGTTGCTATTGCTGTCTACCCCTCCGATGGCATAGATGCAGGTGGCGCCGGTATCGCCACGGCACGGTCCACTCGCCGCCCCGTGGTCGTCGCGGGCCGTGTTCAACGAAGCCGCCTGGCTCCAGGCAGTTGCTCCCGCGTTGGCCGTGACCGGAGCAAGCATCGAGACGACTCCTGCCAGGAGGATCGCCGCCACTCGCAGCGGTGTGTGCCCCGGTCGCGAACTGCCGGTTCTATGCCGGTGCTCTTCACTCATCTTTTCATCTCCTCTCGCCTGTCGATTCATGTTCTGCTCCTCCTGACCTCGTGTCGTCACTCGTCTCACTTCGTTCGTCCCGAACCATCAGGACAGTGCTTGCTGCTGTCCGGCTTCTGCTGGTGTTGTCCCCTTCGATCCACTCCGGCGCGGCCTTAGCTTCCTGATCTCTCGTCTCCGCCTGCCTCAAAACCAGATGTGAAAACACGCGGCGTCACTGCAGCAGTCCCAGGAGTTCGATGGGGATGCTCCGGCAGGTTCAGCAGGTACAGCGCCAGCGTCTCCAGATCGGGGAAAGGAATGCGCTCCTCCTCCCGGGACTCCCGCAGACATGCACGAACGACGGGGCCATCAGTCCGACGACGATGGCCACCAGACTGAGCAGGCGCCATCCAGCACCGGCTATCCACGGGCGTGCGCTGCATGTACCGCTGGACGCGAGGCTCGTCCATTTCCCTTCCGTTCCGTTGGGCGAGGAGCGCTCGCGGCGATGCGGTGTATTGTCCGACGGGTACCTATCGTTCTGTCGTTCCATCGTTCCCATATCTCCCTTTGTATTCCTGGCTCTCTCTGCTTGCGGTTGGCACGCTGAGCTGCTCGGGCAAGGCCAGCAGGTAGAGCGCCAACGTCTCCAAATCTGGGAAGGGAATAGCCCTCTGCTCTCGGGCATGGCGCAGAGAGGCCCGCCAGGGTGAGCCCTCCGTTTCACGCCAGAGACACACCAAATAGGGGTGCGAGCAGAAGTCGTCCACTCCCTCCGCAATCGCCATACGTTCCTCCTCGCTTCCTTCGGCTGGGCACTCCATTGGTCCCTGTATGTGCCGCTTGGTAGCACTGTACCCTGCTGCTACGACCAACCTACGACCAAACTACGACCACGGCGACGAAGCGACACCTACCGGTTGGGGCCACCTCCACACTCACCCACTACCGTTCTGCCCGTCACAGGGTTTAAAATGTGTCGGTCAGGGCGTCGGCGAGGCGGTGCGGGCGATGACAACAGTAACGATCCAGCTCTTGGGTACGTTCTCCGTCACTCGCGACGGCGTGCCCGTCAGCCACTTCCGTAGCGACAAGGTCCGGGCCTTGCTGGCCTACATGGCGACCGAGGCCGAGCGGCCGCACCGCCGCGCCTGGCTCGCCGCCCTCCTCTGGCCCGATCATGAGGAGAGCGCCGCTCTGCGTAACCTCAGCCAGACGCTCCTGCGACTGCGCCAGGCGCTCGGAGACACGGCTGGGGAATCTCGGTTCTTCGACAGCACGCGGGCGACGCTCCAGTGGCGGGGCGAGGATACTCGGGTCGACGTCCTCGACTTCCTCCGGCTGGCCCGCTCAACCGATCCCGGCGGCCTGGCTGGGGCGGCGGAGATCTACCGGGGCGAGTTCCTGCCGGGCTTCGGCCTGCCAGACACCGGCGCCTTTGAGGAATGGCTGCTGCTCATGCGCGGCCAGCTTCAGCAGCAGGCGCTCACCGTGCTCCACACCCTGGCAACGCAGGCGCTCGCCGGGGGACAGTGGGCCAAGGCAGCCGAGGTCACTCGCCGTGCCATCGCGTTCGATCCCTGGCGGGAGGTGGCCCACCGGCAGCTCATGCGCGCGCTGGCCGAGGGCGGCGACCGGGCGGCGGCCCTGGCTCAGTACGAGTCCTGCCGGGCAGTGCTAGCAGAGGAGCTGGGCGTCGAGCCGGATGAGGAAACCAGGATACTCTACGAGCGGATCCACGCCCATGACCTGACGCCCGCAACCATCGGTTCAGGGCCATCCCGTCCCCGCCTCCCAACTGCCCTGACCTCGTTCATCGGGCGCGAGGCGGACTTGCAGGCGCTCGCAAACCTGCTACGCCAGGGGAATGTGCGCCTGCTGACGCTGCTGGGCGCGGGTGGCATGGGGAAGACCCGGCTGGCCCTAGAAGTCGCGCGAGGCGCGGTTCACAGCTACCCCGACGGTGTCGCTTTGGTCCCCCTCGCCCCGCTCACGAACGCCGACGCGATCCCAACCGCAATCGCTCACGCCCTCGGCGTAACGCTGCATGGAAACGACCCCGCAGTGGCGCTGCTGCATTTTCTGCGCGACAAGCAGATGCTTCTGATCCTAGACAACATGGAACACCTGATGGTCGGCGTGGGACTCGTCGTGTCCATCCTCGAGGAGGCGCCGGGGGTAGAGATCATCACGACCTCGCGCCAACACCTGAATGTGCGCGGCGAGCAGGTGTATTGCCTCGAGGGGCTGGAGTATAGCTCGGGCGCGCAGCCTGGGGAGATGGCCTCGCCGGCGGCCCGGTTGTTCCTACAGAGCGGCCGGCGGGCGCGGCCCGGCTTCCACGTGCAGGCAGATGAGCTGGCCGTGGTCGAGCGCATCGGCGAACTGCTGCAGGGGATGCCGCTCGCGCTGGAAATGGCAGCGGCATGGGTGGGGCAACTGCCGCTGGCGGACATCGCCGCCGAGATCGAGCGCAGCCTGGACTTCCTGCAGACCGATTGGGCCGACGCCCCCGAGCGGCAGCGCAGCATGCGGGCGGTCTTCGAGTGGTCGTGGCAGCTCCTGAGCGAGCCGGAGCAGGTTGTCCTGCGCCGCATGTCGGTCTTTCGCGGTGGGTTCACCCGGGAGGCGGCAGAGACGGTGACTGGAGCAACGCTCCGGGTGCTGGCGGACCTCTCTCACAAATCGCTGGTGCGCTGGCATCCGGGGCACGGCGCCGGCCGGTACGAAATCCACGAGCTGCCACGGCAATTCGCAAGCCAACAGCTCGACGCGGCGCCCGGTGAGCGCGAGGCCGTGGAGATCCGCCACAGCGCCTACCACCTCGCCCTGGCCGAGAAGGCCGGCGCGCAGCTCTATGGCCCGGACCAGGGAGAGTGGCTCGACCGGCTGGAAGCGGCCTACCCGAACATCCGGCACACCCTGGACTGGTGTCTGGACCGGGCAGAGCAGCAAGGCGCCTGGCTGGATGAGGGGCTGCGCCTGGCCGCGCGTATCAGTCCCTTCTGGTGGCGGCGGGGATATCTGGTGGAAGGTGGATTCTACCTCGACCGCCTCCTGGCCCTTGACGAGCGGTGGCACGCAGCAGCAACGGGGACCCGTGCCGGGGCTGTGCTGGAGGCTGGCTTTCTGGCCTGTTTCCGCGGCGACTACCCGCTAACCACTGCACTGGCCCGACGAGCCATCGCTCTGGGTGAGCCGCTGAACGACCGGCGCGGCATGGCCCGGGCGCATCGCCTCCTGGGAGAGGCGGCATTGGAGCAAGGCGATACGCAGGCCGCGCACCAACTCTTCCAGCGCCAGCTCGACCTGGCGCGAGAGGCGGGCGACCTTGTCTGGCAAGGGGATGCGTACAACATGCTGGGGGAAGTCGCACGGCGCCTCGGCCGGTATGACGAGGCTACTGCCCTCCTGGAGCAGAGCGTGCTACTCGGCCGCTCGGCCCAGCATGTCAATGGCACGGTGGCCGCACTGAGCAGCCTAGGGCAGGTGGCCCGCGATGCCGGGGATGCCGGCGGGGCACGCCGCTGGTTCCGAGAGTCGTTGCGCACCCATGCGTCGCTCCAGATCAAGCGCCTCATCGCGTATGATCTGGAGGGCCTGGCGGCGTCGGCAGCTCTGGACGGCGACGCGCGGCAGGCGCTGGTCTACCAGGGGGCAGCCGAGGCGCTGCGTGAGGAGATCGACTCGCCGCTGCCACCTGGCGAGGCGGCGATCCTGGACCGGGTGCTCGCACCCGCCGTAGTCGGGCTGAGCGAGCAGCAGCAGCAGCGGGCCCTGGCGGATGGTCGATCCCGGCCGCTGGCGCAGGTCATCGCCGACGCCCTCGGGGAACCACTCCTGTTTCCGTAAGTAGAACGACTCGCGCAAGCGCATACGAGCGTTCTCATTATCAACGAACACGACGACGCGATCAGCCATCACACACCACCGAGTAAAAAAAGACCCGCCAGTGCGGGCAAAAGCCCGGACGGCGGGGAGCATTGAGGTTTATTATATACGGTAGGTCTACTATCCGGCCAGCCCCACTACAACGCGCACCGTCGTGAGGCAGACGTCAGCAAGAGGCGGACGATGCGGGCGGCGCCCTGCTCGACCACGATGGGATCGCCGCATCGATCAAGAGTGAGGCCCTGCGGATTGGCCAGCCCGGACAGCACCCGACGTGGCGCGGCATGAGGCGCGATCTCCCACAGCCCGCCGTCGCCCAGGGAGGTAACCCAGATGCGCCCGGAGCCATCCACGGCGACGTCGTCCGGCGTGGAGAACGTGCCCCGGTGCGATATACTCCCGCGCGGCGAGATGACGACCAGCGTGCCCAGGTGCTCATCCGGGACCAGGACATTCCCGTGCGTATCGAGCTTGGCATCGACCGGGCGCCCCAGCCCCTGGGCAAAGACCTGGACGGTGCGGCTGTGCAGACCGATCTTGAGCACGGTGCCATGGGGCGAATCGGGAACCAGAATCGTGCCCGTGCGCGCATCGTACCCAATCGCGTCTACCCCCTCCTGTCCGGCCACCGGGACCAGGCGGGAGACCACGCTGACCACGCCACGCCGGCCGATCAGGTCGATCTGGTCGCGTCCCTGTTCCGCCACCAGGAAGGATCCGTTGTGGAGCGCCACCAGCCCCTCGGGAACGGAAAGGCCGCGGACCACGCTGACCACGTGCCCATTTTGGAGCCGATCGAGCGTGCCGCTGGCCAGATCGCCCCACACCAGCCGGCCATGCGTGTCGACCGTAATGTCGTCCGGTTGACCACCAACCGTCGCCAGCACCTGCAGGCTCCCCACGGCGTGCGCCACGGGCGAGCGGTGTGGAACCAGTTGCGCCGTGGCCACCAGGAGTACCATAAGAACCAACTGCGCTACCCGAGACATTGTTCACCTTCTCCATGCTATGGCGGTGTGGCGACGATAGAGCAGTTCTCTAGGTACCGAGCCGAACTGCACCTGTATTGTGGCATTAGTGCCCATTGGCTTGGATGCTCCAGATGATCCCGCTGCCAAAGTCGGCCACCAGAAGCGCTCCACTCGGCCCCACGGCGACTGCCAGCGGATGGACCAGGCCGGTGGCAAAGTCCGAGACGATGATCCGCCGGCCGGCGAAGTGGACGCGTTTGACCCGCTGGCCGGTGCCCAGGCTGTTGACGCTGTCGCCCCACTCCGCCACGAAGGCATCTCCCCGATAACTCTGGGGGAAGGTGCGGCCGGTATAAAACACCAGGCCATCGGCTGAGGCGTGTGGCTCGAAGGTGGCGACCGGACCGATAGTCCCGCGACAGTTGCTGCCCCCGCCGTTCCCCCAGCAGTCGGGCCAACCGTACCTGCCGCCCTGCACGATGCGATTGAATTCATCCGGCACGGTGTTGCCATAGTCGTCCCGACCGTTGTCGGTGGCATAGAGCTGCGCGGCGCCGGGCCGAAAGGCCAGACCATAGGGGTTGCGCAGCCCGTGCGCGTAGACCTGCGCATGGCTGCCGTCGAGGTGGAAGCGCATGATGCTGGCACTGCGGCCGTCACGCTCGCTGCAGGCGTTGCAGGTCGATCCCACGCCCAGATACATCCAGCCGCCCCGGAATGCCATGCCGTCGTTCTGGTGCTTACCGGTCGGCAGTCCACGCACGATCACTCGCGAGTGGAAGGAGCGATACCCCCTGGTCGGGGTGAGCGTTGAGACCTCGCCGGTGGAGGAGACGTACAGGATGCCACCGTGCCACGCCAACCCCAGCGGCACCCCGAAACCAGACGCAATGGTGGTCCCTCCGTTGCCGCCGATGGCCACGATCAGCCCGTTCTCCTCGGCCACATAGAGCCGTCCGTCGGGACCAACGGCGAGCGCGGTGGGGGTGGTCAGGCCCCTGACATAGATGCCGGCGTGGAAACCGGGCAGTACCTGAGGCGCCGTCTGCGCTCGTATCGGAGCGGCGGCGAGCAGATACAGGCCCACCAGGGACACTGCTCCAATCCAGCGAAGGGCTTTTCCGGCTGAGATGTTGGTCGTGCTCATTGTTTCACCATTGAGAATGAACGGGTTGCGAGTAGCGCTTCTTCACGCCGGCTCTCCATCATGATAGAGATGGCGAGCCGGCAGGTTCGAAGGACGCTACTCGCAACCACATCGCTTACTTCAGCGCTTTGGCATGACGCGCCGCTTTGACCGCGGCCTGCAGCGAGGTGATGTACGCCCCGCTGGTATCGGTCGCGCCGGAGACGGTATCGATGGTGGCGCTCTGGGCTTTCAGTGTTTCCTGCTTCAAGATGGGGATGGCCTGGCCCTGAATTTGCGCCGAGTGTCCGGTGTGGTACTCCGCCGCCACGTTCACGGCGGTGATCCTCTTATTCTTTACCACGATCGACACCTGAATCGGGCCCCATTGCTGCATTTGCTGAACAGAGCCTCGGTAGGTCTTTGCTTTGGCCACAGCCACGACTTTTTCCGGGCCGGCGGCCTGCGCCGCGGTCCAGGCGTGGCCGACGGGGAGCGCCGCCATGAGCACGGCGGTGAGTGGGCAGATCGATCGCTGGACAATAGTTGATTTCATGCTGGTTCCTTTCGAACGTGACGTGGCGGTTTAGTAGGCAAAGCTCTCGTTATGGATGTACTTGGGCGGTACGCCGGCGCGACGCACTTGCGATTCCACTGCGCTGGACATGGCGGGCGGTCCGCAGACGTAGACCTCGCGCTGGGCGATGTCGGGTATCAGTTCGCGCAGGTGGTCGGACGACATGAGTCGCTCGCCGCCCGGCGCCCGATGGTCTCCCGTGACGTAGCAGAGCCTGATACCACGTTCCTGGGCGAGCGACTCGAGTTCGGCGCGGAAGACAACCTCGCTATGGTCTACCACGCGGTAGATCAGCACCAGGTCGCCGCTCATCTCCTCCAACAGGGAGCGGATGGGCGTGATGCCGACCCCGCCCGCGATGAGGGCCACGCCATCGCGGCGGCGGACGGCGTCGGTGAACAGGCCAAAGGGGCCCACACCAACCACCCGGGTTCCGGGGCGAATCTCTCCAATGCGGCTGGTGAAGTCACCCAGGCTCTTGACCGTGATGCGCAGCGACTGGCCATCGGGCGCGGCGGAGAGTGAGAAGGGGTGCGACTGCCACACCAGCCTCCAGGTCAAGAAGCGCCACAGGAAGAACTGCCCAGCACGAGCACCCATCCGGTCCAGATGGCGCCCAGTAATCCGGAGCGAGACCACGGTTGGGCTTTCCAGGTTGACCTCGGCCACACGCAGTTGGTAGCGGAAGGCCAGGAGGGTCGGCTGGGCCAGGCGGAAAAGAATAACCAGGGCCAGTGTGACCAGATAGAGCGCCGTCCAGTAGGCGGCAGCGGCGGAGTTGGTGATGAATTCGTTGCCGGTGGGGATTTGATGCAACCAACCCAGGAAGATGCCCGCGTAGGCGGTGAGGTGAACCAGGTACCAGGTCTCGTAGCGCAATCGGCGGCGGACGATCACGATCGAACTGACGGCGACCAGGACGATCAGCACGGTCCCGATGCCCGCCTGAATCATGTCGGGATAGGTGCCGAACAGGCTCGACACCTGACTGGGAATCGAGATGCGATCCAGCATCGCATACCCGATGGTGATCAACACCACGTGGGCCAGCACCAGATAGAGACATAGCTTACCGTTGATCCGATGCCAGACGGTCAGTCGATCGTACCCGACCAACCGTTCGATGCGACGCAGACGGGCCAGTAGCAGGACCTGGATCAGGAGCAGATAGGCGCCCAGCAGCCCGGTGATCCGACCCAGGCTGGTGAGCAGATCGGCCATGCCAAGCACGCCCGACACACCACCCCCACGCAACCACAGCACCACGATGAACGCCGCGTTGGCCAGCACGATGGCCGCAGCGATGGCGCCCACGGTTGCCTCCGGAGTCCTGTGAAGCCGCGCATTTTGTGGAGGCGCCGTACCCCGCCCAGTCACATGGTTTGGCGCCCGGTTCAATCGAATCATCGCGCTGTCCTGGCGCGCATCGAGCGGACAGCATCGCCCGCGCGTTCGGCGGTTCGTAGAGTGATGGAGGGGTTGGACACTACCGTGCTCGAACCGAAACGGCATTCCGCACCTGGTTGCGGGCTGGTCCGGCGATGGCCACCGGCGCCGGCGCATAGTGGGCTCGGATGTCGCATTGCTGGCCCGCGGTTAAGACACAGTCAATCGAGCGACGATGCGCCTGCTTGATCTGCTTCGTGGTATACGCCACGCGGACCGTCGAGGTATGGCAGTCGATCCGCATGCCGTCTACCGGTATGGCAAGCACAGTGCCCCACAGCCAGCGCAGCCGGACGCCGATGAACTGGCCATGGCCACTCACCTTATCGGCCCAGATCCAGTCGATCCGTCCGACCGGTATGCCATTGATATCCAGCACCCGCAAACCATGCAGCCGATACAGCGAGCCGTCCAGCAGCGTGTCCTGCCGCGAGCATTCCGTTAACTCTTGTTTTGAAACCTGTACCTTCACGGTGTCACCAGCCTTTGCATCTATCTCGTGTAGTGCGAAGTGCACCCTCTGTGGTTCGCACTCTTTCAGCGTAGCGAGGTGATATGACGTTTCCATGGTAGGAACATGACGATTCGATGACGGAGCGCTGACTGCCTATCAGGGTGCTGGAGGAGGAAGCGGGCATGCAGTGATGGCGTACCGACCGCGCGCACTTATAACCACCGTGGATATAATGACGGGAACACGTAGCGTTGGTCGCTCATACCGGCACATGCCTGGAGGGAGGTGCGTCTTTGACAGCTCACCGCTTCGCTGAACCCAACGTGTCGCCCCCTCCCGTATCCAGCGGTGTGCGGCGTGTACTGCGCGGCGGCTCGACCGGCAATGCCCGGCTCACGGCGCTGGTCGGGCTATTCCTTCTGGTACTCCTCGCTGTCGAGGGATTCACCGTTCTGAATGTGCGAGCATTGTTTATCCCGCACGCGTTTATCGGCTTTCTGCTCATTCCGCCCATCGGGCTCAAGCTGGCCAGTACAGGCTATCGATTCATCGCCTATTACGCCGGCAATGCCCACTATCGTGCAGCCGGTCCTCCACGTCCGTTGCCCCGCATCCTGGCGCCTTTCCTGGTTGCCGCCACCGTCCTGCTCTTCGCCAGCGGCGTCATTCTGGTTCTCTCGCCGCCTGGCGAGGACGGGGCATGGCGGCAAGTACACTCGCTCTCGTTCTTCTTGTGGTTCTGGCTGATGTCCGCCCACGTCCTGAGCTACACGCTCCGCGCTGTATCGCTCTCTCGCGCCGACGGTGCGGCACGCAGCGTTCAACGAGTGGCAGGAGTATTCGACCGGCGGATGCTCGTGGCCGGCAGCCTGCTCCTCGGCATGATCCTGGCGATCGCGTTCCTGCCGTGGGACACCACCTGGGCCCACTGGCTCGGCACATTCCGGCGCGATCATTGAGCCGCTAGGTTGCGGGCAAGCCGGTGTCGCCTCGTCCCGCTACCGTCGGGTACCCTCAAGGCAGAGTTGTTTGCACCAACACTGCGCCCTCGTGAAGGTGGCTCCCAGCCGAGATGAACGTCTCCTTGCATCAACTGCGCGCCTTCGAAGCCGTGGTGCGGCTCGGCAGCCAGACCATGGCTGCCAATGAGTTGGGGCTGCGCCCCGCGACGGTTTCAACGCAGGTCGCCGATCTCGAACGATTCCTCGGACTCGATCTGTTTGAGCGCATTCAAGGCCACCTGCGTCCGACCGAGGCGGGACAGGAGCTATGGGAATATGCACACGAGGTGGTTGCCGCCGCCAACGATGGGGTGGTCGCCATGGACGAATGGGCCGGTCGGGGTCCGCGTGAGTTGCGCATCGTGGCGGACTCCACGGTGGGGGTCTATGTGGTGCCACGGCTGCTGGGCGCGCTCCGGTCTCGCCATCCCGAGATGCGCGTCGCGGAAGAAATTCTGAATCGTACCGGCGTCGGTACCCGTCTGCTGGCAGGAGAGGCGGACCTGGCCATCATGGGACAACCGCCGGAGAGCGACCGGCTGGTGGTTCTCCCCTTCCTGGGTAATCAACTGGCGGTGATCGCGTCCCCCCACCACGAGCTCGCCGGGGCCGGCCAGGTTCCTCTGGCCCGGCTGGCCGATGAGCTGTTCGTGCTGCGTGAAGCGGGGTCTGGCACCCGAGCGGCACTGACAGCGCTCTTCGCGTCGCACCAGCTCTCGCCGCGGGTCGCGCTCGAACTCGGGCACAATGGGGCGGTGAAGCAGAGCGTGGCAGCCGGGCTGGGGCTGGGCGTGATGTCCACCGTGGCGGTGGTCCGCGAGATCCGTTTCGGACGGCTGGTGGTGATCGACGCGGAGCATTTCCCGCTGCAGCGTCACTGGTACCTCGTCCACCTCCGCCAGCGGCGGCTGCCCAGCAGCGCGGCAGCCTTTTGCCGGTTTGCACAGGAGTGGGCCCAGGAGGCATATCCCGCTCAGGCGCGAGTAGAGTCGTGAGAGCGTGGCGGCAGGATAGTGAAACAGATCCGGAAGGACGATGCGTTCATCGCCGAGCTACGCCGGCGGACGCCGTCGAAGGTGAGCGCGAAGATCGATGGCTGACGGGGGATGCCACTACTTATGGGAAACACCGTTGGGCGGGTCGGGCAGGAGCCGCGACCCCTACGTCAACAGTGTCGCATTAAGGCAGGCATTCCCCATTCGAGCCACTGCCCCCGTAGTGGCCGGGTTCCCACCCCGGCCAGCCCTCGGTGTCCCAGATCCAACACTCTCACCACGCACAACGTGTGCGCCGAATGGGATACGGTCCCGAAAGTCGTTCGCATCCAGATATTCGATGCCCTGGTAGCGATGACGCTCTTCTCCATCTCGACGAGAGGTCTCGGGCACGAGCACGCTGGTATCGAGGACTGCTCGGATTAGTCCCGGCGCCACGGCAGCGTTCCAGGTCGGGTGTCGTGGAGGATATCCATTTCCGCCTGGCTCATGGGCACATCATCATCGAAGCCGGCCATGTGAGCTGCATCCGAGGCTCGGATCCTTACATCTTCGCGTCATTTTCGTCAATCGGTTGCGAGAGCACATACTGTAGCCCTGGCAACCTTTCCACCAAAGTCTTCCCAGGCGCCTTCTCGATCAGTACAGCCGTTGTCGACCGGGTCGGCGCGCCCCTTATTCCTTTCCACACCGCCCGGCTGTCGAGTCAATCAGCCTGTTGGGGAGTGCGCTCCGGGTCTACCGTACGACAGCATCAATCCGAAAACGGGCAGCGCTATGTGCCGGGCACGCAACCCCGTGAGCGTCTGCGCGCCCTCGCTGTCTCGCCTCATGCCCGGTCAGGCATCTGTGATGTGGGCTGAGTAGGATGGGCTGCTCCCATGGCAACCAGGTCATTTCGGAATGCATCTGATGATCGATGGCCATGATGCACGGCTGATCGTCCGGAGACGCGGGCCACTGGCGTGTGCAGCTCAGGCAAACGAGAGCATCGTGGGGCGTGTCTTCTACCGTCTCCCGGGCCTTGCCCGAGGCTCCTCGCCCATTTCCTACTATGAGATGGATGCGTGTCTTCGAGGCCCGAATCTGTCACGGCTTCATGCGCAGGTCCTCGCCATATTCCGGTCGATACGGCAGCTTCCGTGAACGAGGGCCTCAGTTCGGCTCGACGGAGCGCTCCTTGACTGGCCTGGAAGAACTCACCGCAGCCGGCCCTCACGCTGCGGTGAAGGCCGGCATGGTTAGGCTCCCAGAGGAGCGTGCGAGCAGGATGAGATCCGCGGCCAGTTCCAGCCGCGGGCCTCATCGCTGAATCGCCTACTCAGCCGGTGGTGGCAAGCGTCACCACCGCGCCTCCCTGCAAGAGGCTATGCAGCAGGTAGGGCCCATGGCCCTGCCACCGGCTCCGGTACGCGTAGCTGTGCCTCTGCGGGGTAACCCGGATCAAGAGCCTGTTCAGACGATGCGTCCCGGCGGTGAGAAAGAAGCCACGAAGGCCCGCTCCCGAGGCGACGCGCCAGTGGAAGTGAATGGCGTCGCCGGCGTGGACCACATGGAACCCGGAAAGGATGGCCGCCGTCGGTGCGCTGCTGGTGAGGATCGCCAGGCTGTGATTGGCCTCTGAGCCGATCCCGAGGGCCAGGGGAGTCGTCCCAGCCGGCAGGTTCACCGCTATCGGAGTGGGATTCGGGCTGGTGTTCGACGTCCCATTCCCCAGCTGGCCGAACTGGTTGCCCCCCCCCAGGCATACTCCTTCCCATCCGACCCAATCGCCAGGCTGTAGAACCCGCCAGCGGCAATCGCGGTGGCCGTCACGCCGCTGGCCAGCGTGATCGCCACCGGGGTGTGACTGTCGGTCGTCGTTCCAGTCCCCAGCTGGCCGTTGCTGTTATAGCCCCAGGCGTGGATATTCCCATCCGACCCAATCGCCAGACTGTGATCCGGTCCCGCGGCAACCGCCGTCGCGGCCGGCACTGCAGGCGCAAGCGTGATCGCCTCCGGCGTCGATACACCATTGGACGTCGTCCCATTCCCGAGCTGGCCGTTGCTGTTCAAGCCCCAGGCATACGCCGCGCCACTCGACGTGGCGGCAATCGCTGGAGTTCCCCTCCCCAGTGTCGCGGACAGACCACCGAGCAGCGGCCCCAGGATACAGATTGTGAAAACCAACTGCCGCGAGAGCAGACGCATACTCATTCCTTACCGGCCGCAGCCCCTCGACCGACCCGAGCGAGCATGAGCCTCTGTATAGACGCGATCCAGCGCGGTATAGATTCACCATTAGCTCGGCCTGGGACAGGTGACCGACGCACATCCCAGGCGTCTCGGCTCCCGCGGTTCGCGACGTTCGTCATGACTATAGTCTCATGCCGTCTTACTGTCAATTCGTCATTCATCATTTGTGGTAGGTCAGTGAATATGTCACCCCCAAAGTGGTCAGTGAAAATGTCACCCTCGAAGCACGGAGCACGTGACATTGACCAAACAGGAACAAACCCGCGTGGCAGTACTCAACGAAGTGACCCAGGGAGGGCAGCGGACCGGTGGAAGGCGGTCCCCGTTGGACGGGAAGTAAGGATCACCGAAGATCAACGGCTACTTCGTTGACTTTCGGCGGTATTCTTGCTATTCTGTCAACACAAGAGGTGGACGGTGATTGGAGATCAGATCAGGCGAGCACGTATCGCTGCGGGAATGACGCTCGATGACGTGCGAATGGCGCTTTCAGACGTGGATCTGTCCGTTACTAAAGCTGGGCTGTCGAAGTACGAGCTGAACAAGAGCGTGCCAAAGGCCTCGACGCTGCTGACGATTGCAGCCGTGTTGGGGGTGCCGGCAAGTTACTTCCTGGAAGAGCCAGAGGTGTCCGTCACATGGCTGGCATTCCGAAAGCATGCAACTCTGACTAAGCGCCGTCAAGATCGCATTACGGCGTTCGCAAGCGATGTGGCCGAAAAGCAGGTTCAGCTCCTACGGGCTCTCTATCCGGTAGCGACCCCGCGTTTCCCTTCACCTCGGCATGTGTGTTCAGCGGACGATGCAGAGGCCGCCGCCCTCGAGGCCAGAAGCACCTGGGAACTTGGGAAAGCTCCGATCGAGAGCGTGACCCAGGTGCTTGAAGATCATGGGGCAATAATCGTGGGGTGGCCGAATGACGGTGGCGCGTTCGATGGCCTGTCCGGGTGGGTGAATGGCACGATTCCGATCGTGGTTGTAAATACCTCGGCGCCTGACGATCGGCGGCGGTCCAACCTCGCGCATGAAATAGGGCACATGATGATGGCCCAGAATGGACACGCTGCCGACTTTGAGGAACGGCTTGCTCATCGATTTGCTGCAGCGTTTCTGGTGCCAGCTGAAGTTGCACGTCACGAACTCGGCGCCAGGCGCCGGCACCTGCGGATGGACGAGTTAGCACTACTGAAACAGAAATACGGTGTGAGCATGCAGGCATGGGCACGACGTGCCAAGGATCTCAACATCATCGACGACGGGCACTATGCCGCGCTATGCCGAGAATTTTCCCAGAGAGGATGGCGAAAGCAGGAGCCAATGGCCTTCGAGGGGAACGAGGAGCCAATTCGTCTGCGGCAGCTGATATTACACGCTCTGGCTGAAGGCGTTATTAGCGATGCCCAAGCCAACCGGATGTGCCCGGGCGTGAGGTGGGAGCCTGCTTCGCGTGCCGGACACCCGGCTGGTACGACGCGAGTTTCGGATCTCTTGCGGCTTCCAGAGGATGAGCGGTCACGAATACTTGAGACCGCCGCGACCGTGGCGGAATCCGAGTATCGGTCTGATCCAGAGCTTACAGCCTTCGATGCCTTCGGCGATGCCGATCTATTCGATGACTATGGCTCCGAGTAGGGGCGAAGTGTGGTGGATCGACTTTGATCCATCGGTCGGCGCGGAAATAGAAAAGCTCCGACCCGCTGTCGTGGTCAGTGTACGGTCTGTGGGCCGGCTTCCTCTGCGAATCGTGGTTCCTATCACAGATTGGAAATCGCAATACGCGAGCTTTCCTTGGATGACGTACTTGTCTCCGACGGCAGGGAACGGATTCACAAAGGAATGCGCAGCTGATGCATTCCAGGTGAAGTCTGTCGGTCAACCGCGGTTCAAGACGCACCTGGGCACCCTAACTCCACGAGAAATGGAGGACATTGCCGCGGCCATCGCACTGTGCGTTGGATACGTGTAGCATTCTGCGTAGCGTCCCCAGGACGAATCGCCACCATTCTCGATGTCAATCGAGCCGCCGCTACGGTCTTCGTACAACAACGCCGCATGGACGGGGGCGGGTTTTCCCATCTGAAAGAGATCATCGCAGCCGGCCTTCGCGCTGAGATGAAGGCCGGCTGCGATGATCTCTCAGAGGAGCCTCCGAGGTGACACCCTCCGAGAGGAGCAGGAGGAGACCTGCGGCCCATGGCGGCCGCAGGCGTCCTGCGCCACTACCGCCTATTCAGCCTGTGGTGGCAAGCGTCATCACGGCGCCCCCCTGCAGGACGCCATGCAGCAGATAGGGCCCATGGCCTTGCCACCCACTCTGGTACGCGTAGCTCTGCCGGTGGGCATCGACCGCAATCAAGCGGCGGTTCAGGCGATGCGTCCCGGCGGTGAGGAAGAAGCCGCAGAGGCTCGCTCCCGAGGCGACACGCCAGTGGAAGCGGATGGCGCCGCCGGCATGAACCGCATGGAACGAAGAGAGGATGGCGGCCGTCGGTGCGCTGGTGGTGAGGATCGCCAGGCTGTGATCGGCTTCTGAACCGATCCCGAGGGCCAGGGGAGTCGTCCCAGGTGGCAAGCTGACCCCCACCGGCTTCGAGCTATTGGTCATCGTCCCATTCCCCAGCTGACCCTCGGCGTTGTAACCCCAAGCATAGACGTTCCCATCCGACCCAATCGCCAGACTGTGGTACGCCCCCGCGGCAATTGCGGTAGACTTCAATCCAGTTGGCGAATTGACCATCACCGGTGTCGAACTACTGGTCGTCGTCCCATCCCCCAGCTGGCCGCTACCGTTATTGCCCCAGGCGTAGACGTGCCCATCCGACCCAATCGCCAGACTGTGGGACGCGCCCGCGGCAACCACCGTCGCGGCCGGCACTGCAGGCGCCAGCGTGATCGCCACCGGGGTCGAGCTATTGCCCGCCGGGGTCGAGCTATTGCCCGCCGGCCCATTCCCCAACTGGCCGTGGTCGTTGAGGCCCCAGGCGTACGCCGCGCCACTCGGCGTGGCGGCGCCGGCTGGAGTCACCCTCCCCAGGGTCGCGGACAGACTGCCAAGCAGCAGCCCCAGGATACAGATCGTGACAATTGACCACCGCGAGAGCAGACGCATACCTATTTCTCCCGAGTCTCCACCCTCGACACAAGCAAGAGGCACGACTCCATTCATAGATGCGATCCAGCACGGTACGATTCACCATTAGCTCGGCCTGGGACAGGTGACCGACGTGCATCCCAGGCCTCCTGGCTCCCGCGGTTCGCGACGTTCGTCAGTAATATACCCTTGTCAGGGAATCAGGGTGAGGAGGATGTTTGCCAAACATTCATATAGTGACGCTTATTCCGCGGTGAACCGGCGCCGACGAGATCACCTTGCGAGTATGCGACCCGATTCCTCTGAGATCCTCATGATGGAGATCATATACGCTCATTGTAATACTGTCAATAGCGTGGTACATTGGGGGCAGAAAAGGATGGAGACCTATGGCAGAGCAACCCAAATCGATCGACATCGGTGATGTGCCCGACATCCTCCGCCTGGTGGAAGAGGTTCGCCGGGTTGGCGAGCCCCGTGTCCTGCGCAGGAATGGGGACGACCTTGCCGTGGTTATGCCACTCCCGCCTGCCGGGACGTCTCCCTTCGAGAAGCCGACCGCCGAAGACTATGAGGCATTCCGTCGAGCTGCCGGGAGTTGGGCAGATATCGACACCGACGGGCTGATTGAGGATATCTACCGCGCGCGCAGGGAGGGCACGCGTCCCAACAATCGTCCATGAGCTACCTGGTCGATACTGACTGGATTATCGAGGGGAACCTTATCCCGGACCTCGATCTCCTCATTGCGGCGACTGCTCTGGAGCATGCGTTGATCCTGCTGACACGCAATCGCCGGCACTTCCAGCGCATCCCACAGCTTCGACTCCTCTGAACCCCTTGGTAGCTGTAGGGGGAATAATGGCGCATACAGCTAAGGTCGCCTCGCTCGCGTCTGGCGTTCTGGCTGCACGTGACGCTACGACTTCCAGAGCACCTGTATATGCCCCCCGGGTGAAATCCTGATCAGTGCCGTCTTGCTAGCATAGCCGTTCCCGGCGAAGGTGTCGGTGAAGATTGTGCTATCCGGGGCGATTGCCAGGCCGTTCGGGAGGAAGCCGGTGACTCCGTCGATCCGCTGCTGAGAGAGATCCAGTATGGTCTGGGCGCCCTTGGTACCCAGGCGGACAATGCTCTGACCGTTCATCGCGATCACGTGCCCGTTTGGCCCTGTGACCAGACCGCCGGTGCCGCGAGGGTAGAAGCCATCCAGGTCCATCGGCAGGACCATCCGGCCTCCCGGCGTGATCATGAGCAAGGTCTTGGTGTTGAATCCCGCGATGAAGAGGTTGCGCGCGCGATCGAAAGCCAGACCGCTGGGCCCATCGGGAGATGCCTCGACCGCTCGATGGCCGACGCCGTAGACGCCTGCATAGTGCCGGTTTCCGGCAATCTGAGTCAGAGTACGGTTCGTCTCCAGTCGCAACACCTGGTTATCGCCGGCGTTCGCAATGTACAGGCGCTGGTCCGGCCCGATGGAGACCGAACTCGGGCTCAGGAGCGTCGCGGCGCGTGCTGGGGCCTCATTCCTGACCCAGCCATACTTGCCGTTTCCGGCGATGGTCGAGATGATCCCATCAGGGGCAATGGCGCGGATCCGGTTGTTCGCCGTGTCGGCGAAGTAGAGCGTGCCGTTCGGCGCTATCACCATACCCCGAGGCAGATCGAGTTCGGCATGCAATGCCCGTCCGCCATCACCGGAAAACCCGGCTTTCCCGTTACCCGCTACGACGGTAAAGCCACCAGCGGGGAGCAACTGGAGGATCTGATTGCGACCGCTATCGGCGATGTACAGACGGCCTCTCGGTCCCACAACCAGTGCACCCGGACGAACCAGGCGAATATTTACCGCGGCCGCACGCGCGGCTGCCTGCCGCGTGGTCATCCCATGAAATCCAACAACCGTGAGCGCAACCAGCGCCAGGCCAACTCTTCCTCTATATGGGAGCTTCAGCGGTCGCATCGGCATGGTCAGTCTTCCTTTCCGTCAAAGCAGGAGGTCCAGTGCGTATGAGTGGTAGATGTGCGAGCACGGGTCCCGCCTTCTTCCGCTCCGGACAGCCAAAAAGCCACTTCATGATGGTGCCAGTCGCCATAGTCTTCGGTGGGGAGGTGTTCCCGAGACCGGCGGAGTGTGCTCGATAGCGGAACGTTACCGTTCCTCCTGCGTGCTACTACAATGTGTCACATGTGCCGGCCGCAATGACACTGGCGACGTTAACCACACGGTGACGTTGCACCATGGATGCAGAAAGTAGGCGAGGATGAATGCCGTGACGACATCGTCGGTGGGCCGAGCAGTTTTGCTCGCAGCGGTCCTTGCACTGCTGTTCGTCGTGGCGACGCCGGAAGAGGGTCACACACAGAAGGTGGGAACAGCCCGCCTGGTGCTGCGCGAGAGTGGCGAGGGCAACCGGCTACTCCGATCTCCATTCGCCGTGCAACACGCGCCGTGGTTCGTATCCTGGCACTTCGATTGCGCGGCGGTCCATGCAGGCCAGCGTCACACCGTGCTTTCAGTCTCGGATGCACGCGTGGTAAACGGGGAGGTTGTCCGCAACGGTCTGGATGAGGCAGCTGTCACTTTGACGTACGTCTTCCGCCAGCCGAGCGAGCAAGACCGATTGTTTCGAAAGGCGTGGCGCCGTGGCACGTCAGGCACCCTAACCTTCAGGGACACGGGCGTGCTCTTTACGGTCGGGATTGTGACACAATGCCGATGGCGGTTTCAGGTAACCGAATCGGCCCCCGGTCACGATCCGCTTGCCGGGACCTGGGAGTATCTCAAGACGCTTCCCCGTCGCGAGGTCGAGGCCCTGGGGTATCGATTCGAAGCCGTTCACCGTTCCGTGGCTGTTAGCCGAGCGCATGCGGTGGAGATCGCCCGGACACGAGGCGGAACTCCTGCTCGCGGGACACAGAACTCCCCGCCCCCGTTCGACCTGCAGGAATCCCTGCTGGCGCGCCTGCATAGCTCCACAGTCATTGATGGGTGTACGTGCTGGGTGTTGGTTCGGCGAGCACAGCCGCCGATCCAGATTGATCTGGCCTTTGTGGATGCGATCACCGGGCGATGGAAAGGGGAAACAACGCTGCGGTACAGGTATTCCCGGTAACACGTTGCGAACGGGCACAACGTCCTTCCCTGGACACTATCGCCGCAGATTGGAGGAACAACTCTGAGTTGGCAGTCGGGTCGGCTTGGCGAGTCCCGGCGACTCCTCCTGGTACGCGACCTGCTCTCCGGACGCCAGTTCACCCTAGTGAACTGGCGTGCTGCGGGCGCCACGCCCGCTCCGGTCAAGCCCATCGGCCCCGGCACAGCGGACAGGAATCGGGTCGTCTGGGAGGAAATTGTCCAGGATAGCGCGCAGAGGACGGCGGCGTATCTGGCCGTGGCGACCGTTCCGGAACACACGCTGCCCACCGGCGCCGCAGAATAAGCAGCTATCTTTGTGTTCCGAGTCGGAATGCGCTTCCATGTTCCCCGATATCCCTTCGTTGGTGGGCGCTGGGTGTGCCGAACCTCATGTTCCCAACAACGTAACCTGTCTGGTGAGCAAGTCTACAGAGACCACACCATCAATGGAGGGTTGCGGATCTCAGTTGCAACTGAGGCCTCATGATAAGACGACGGGCGGATGTGGTCGATGGTCACCACGGGGTGATTGAGCCAGCCCGCCAGCGCATACCAACTGCCCACAGGTGTGCCCCTATCTGAACGCCCTTCACCTCGCCCGGCAATGCTCGGGCAGGATGATCTGGATCGGCACTCCGTACTTTGAGTAGTTCATTCGGACCATCCCAGTGCCCGGCACGCGCCTCCCCCGCTTGTACACGATGGTGGTTTGGTCCCGGCGAAGCAAGAGCATGGTTGCTTCGTCGATGTAGAAGTCGAGCCGTGTTTGTATGGTGTCGATTGAGTTCTTCTCAATCGAGTGAGCGCGCACATGCCAGGCGGTCGCCCCGGCAATCTGCTCCTCACCCACCGTGACCACGTTCGTAAGCACCAGCGGCAGGGAGACGAGCTTGAACTCGTCCAAGTGAACCCGACTATTTACGGAGCAGATCCACCCGCCATACGTGGAGCGGAACGCTTCTCGCTTTCCCACAACGATCCGCTCGTCCCGCCTCCCCAGCCCGAGTTGCGTCAGCGGAGGGCGCGCATGCTGCACATAGTGAGAGCGGGGTACGGCGCCAGATACATCGATCTCAAATGTCGAGAGAAGAACCCAGGATCCGGTGCCTGGCACCCTGATGGTCCAGCCTCCCGATCCCGCTGCCCGCACCGCCTCCTTCATCTTCTGAAGCAGTTCCGGTCCGGAGGGGAGAGCGAGTTGTGTCGGAGTAGGAGGCGGCGTGCTGGTTTGCCCCGAGACGGGAGACAGGACGACGAGTGCAATGCCAAGGCCACATAGGCACGACATGAGCCTAGCCTTCATACCTCAAGCCTACACGGGGCGATCTCGATCCGGCTACGTTTCTCCATCGGCGGGGTTCTGCCGTTTGCAACGTGAATACTGCGGGGATCAACCGCATTCAGGTTCCAGGACTGAACCCGCAACGGACGCAGCGATACACCCGTCCGATCGATATCGCATCCGGCAGTCGGTCGACGATCGTCAGCAAAGGAGGCGGAACATCCAACGACACACCTGGCTATCCATACTCGCGCTGGTTCCGGTCCTCTCTCCACTTGCACCCGCCACTGCGTTCAGCTCTCATGTCTCAGCGTCGTTGTGCCGAGGAAGCCAGCGCGACCGAGCGGCTCGTATCGTCGTATCCGACCGTGGCGGAATCTCTACCATCAGAGCAGACGGTGGGCACTACTGTCGCCTAACAGCTTCGGTGGCTCTTCAGCCAAACGCTTCCCCTTCTCTCTATTCGGTCACCGTCGGCGCTGCCAGCAATCCAGTCCTCTCGCCCACCGGGCGGCAGCTGACCTATCTCACGACGACCAGCATCGACTCGCACGATGTCTGGATCGTCGCTGCCGAGGGAACCTCACGCGGTCCTCGAAGGGTCAATACACCCTCGCCTGCACTCGACCGTGAAGGGCCTTCCTGTTCACCGGGTGGCCGGTACCTCGCCTACTACGAAGGGAATCCCGTTGGCAGAGGGTCCCCCGCTTCCTATGCTGGATTGACGGTCGTCATTCGTCCCGTTGGCGCCACCCGGTCCGCGCTCGTGCCACGGGTGAGATTTACCCTGAAAGGAAGCCCGAACGCATTCATCTTCGGCCAGGCTCCGACTATCGCCTGGTCGCCTGATGGCAGGAAGATCGCGTCGATTGTCGGATTCGTGCCGGGTCGAACTGTCCAGACGTGGCCGGTGGGTCTCAAGGTAGGGATCGCCGATGTTCATACCGGTTGCACGCGGACCATTACTATTCGTTTTCCACGAGGAATGTTGGGAGCAGACCCGGGGCGAGGCTCGTATCCCACGGGGACCAATCTGGCATGGTCGACCGATAGCACGCATGTGGTGATCAGCACCTTTGGGCGTTTTGTAGGCGGCGCACTGTCGGGCGTGCGGCGCGTCCCAGACGGCGGTGGAGTGGCGCAACTGGTTGTTGGGACACGAGCCGATGTGCAGGAGCATGTGCCGGCCAGTCCACCACTCGATGGCGCAATCGAGTTCCTCTCTTCCCCCAATCATCGCCTTCTCGTCACCGACCCCGCTAACCGGTTCTGGGTGGCGGATGCCACGGGAGGTCACGGCACGTTCACGAACACCCACATCGGGAAGGGATGTGTGCTCGCACAGGCCTCCTGGCTTCCTGATAGCTCCGGGCTTGCCTATGTATCAGAGTGTACGGTGGCCGGGAGTGGACTATTCCGCCTCAGCCTGTACAGCGTGCAACTCAGAGCACGACCTCGCCTGCTGCTCCAACACATCAGTGCCGAGCCAGATGCGCTGGATCTAGCGCCTGCTCGACGGTGCGTTGCCTGTGCCTAGATATGGAGATGGGCGGGGAATACGCTACCAAGTCACACAGCGCGCAGAGCGTGGTTTGCCGATCAAGTACCTCTCACGCCCACGCCGAAATAGGTACGGTTTGAAAGACCTTGATTATGAGCTACTGATAGCCGGACACCGTCTGTGATCACGTGATGTGCGCCCGCGCGCTTTTCGCTGGTGCAGCTGTTCAATCTTGGTGACCTTCGCGCAAATCGAGAGTCGGTAGTCCTCCGGCAGATCGTCGAAACGGGCCAGGACGACCGGCCAGGGTTCCTTCCCAGGCCCGTCGTCCTGCCGGGTCCATCGCCGAATCGCCTCAGTGAACTCCATGACACGCTGAGGGTCCGCTACTCGTCGCATGTCTCGGGAGGTCAGCGGAGATCGGGCCGGCAATGCCGTTGCAGGGCTGCTTCAACCTCCTGGTAGAGCTGCCTGATGTTGAACGGCTTGGGAAGGACTGCGATTCCGTTCTGATTGAGCCACTGCTCATGGGCCTGAAGATCGAGCAGTGCTGCTGAGCATACGATCACTGGAATAGTGCATAGTCTCTGATCGAGGGTGAACAGTTCGAGGAGCGTCCACCCGGTCTCCGGTGATTCCATCCGAATGTCCAGGATGATGAGGTCGGGCGGATCCTGTTGCAGCTCGGCGAACGCATTCCCCCGCTCTCGGTAGATCCTGGTGTCCCATCCCCGCTCCGCCAGAACGGCAGCCATCATCTCGAGAAAGACGGTATCGTCGTTCACGACCGCGATTCGAGTCATGCCTTCTCCTCCTCCTGCATGTATCACGCTACATGAAAAGGGCGCATTAATCAACGTGTCGCAATCAGCGGCACATAACTTGCGAAGGGAGTTGTCAAAGCGACTAGAAAGAGACCACTGTCATGGCCGAATCCTCATCCCCCTGCCCAAACTGTGGTGGCTCCATGGTCATGCTGCGGAGAGACCGGCAGCCAGCGGGTCAGCGTGACGTGGTGCTGGCCTGGACCATCTGCGTCGCTTGCCGGCATGTCCGTCTCGATCATTGGGCCTTCGTGGATGAGCATGTCACAGACGGGCAGGGGCACCAGCACCGAGCGTGAGGGGCTATCTCCATCGTCGCCCGGACGATCCCCGTCGTGCCGTCCAGCAGGAGGATGCGGAGGGAGTAGCGTTCCGTGTGGGCGGTGTGGATCAGAATCCGATACTGGGCGGGAGGTAGGAACCGGAGACGCGAGCCGCCGTAACCGACGAGCCGGTGATGCTGCAGCCGACGCAGGTAGATCGTGTGATACCGACATGCCTGGGCGTTCTGGCACGCTTTCCAACACTGCATGTGGACTCGACCCACCTGGAAGAGATCACCGCCGCCGGCCTTCACGCTGAGGTGAAGGCCGGCATGATTAGGCTCCCAGAGGAACGTGCGAGCAGAGGGAGACCGCCGCCAGTTCCAGCCGCGGGTCTCATCCCCGAACCGCCTACTTAGCCCGTGGTAGCCAGCGTCACCACCGCACCTTCCCGCAGGACGCCATGCAGCCGATAGGGACCGTGGCCCTGCCATCGGCTCCGATACGCATAGCTCTGCCGGTGGGCATTGACTGCAATCAAGAGGCGGTTCAGGCGATGCGTCCCGGCGGTGAGGAAGAAGCCGCGAAGGCCCGCCCCGCGGCGACGCGCCAGTGGAAGCGGGTGACGCCGCCGGTGTGGACTGCATGGAACGAGGCGAGGATGGCCGCCGTCGGTGCGTCGCCGCTGCTGGTGAGGATCGCCAGGCTGTGATTGGCCTGTGAACCGATCCCGAGGGCCAGCGGAGTTCTCTCAACTCGCAGGGTAACGGCTACCGGGATGTCACTGTCATACAGCGACCCATTCCCCAACTGGCCGTAGTAGTTGGAGCCCCAGGCATAGCGCTTCCCATCTGACCCAATCGCCAGACTGTGGAGTTGTCCCGCGGCAATCGCGGTCGCCGTCACGTCAGGCGCGAGCGTGATCGCCTCCGGCGTCGATACACCATTGGACGTCGTCCCATTTCCGAGCTGGCCGTTGCTGTTCAAGCCCCAGGCATACGCTGCGCCACTCGACGTGGCGGCAACTGCTGGAGTCACCCTCCCGAGTGTCGGGGACAGACTGCCGAGCAGCAGTCCCAGGATACAGATCGTCACAATCCACTGCCGTGTCAGTACGCGCATACTCATTCCTCCAGGCCATTGACCCGTGGCACAACCAACAGGTCCGCCCCGAATTGAAGCGATTCAGCGCGGTATGGATTCACCATTAGCTCGGCCTGGGACAGCTGACCGACGCACATCCCAGGCGTCCTGGCTCCCGCGGTTCGCGACCTTTATTAGCAGTATATCCGGTCTCTGAACTCTCACACCCCTCTCATGCCGGTGCGGAATGATGGGGGTGTGGACCAGGCGGACCGGCAATGATCGCGGCGCCACGAATTCTCTCTGTCATGGAAGAGCGCTGCAGACGGGCTGGCGCCAAACTGCACGACGAGTCTCTCAACTGCTACCAGTTGACGGACGTTGAAACCGTGCTCCGACTGATCGACGGCGCAATTGCCCGATACCTCCGCGACTCTCTCGACCGGTATGGGAGCTCCGAAACCCTGTGCTCCGCTCAGGTGGCCCATACGCGGATGCGAGATCGACTCCAGCTGATGGACCGCCATCGCGATGACATGCGTGTTCGGGAGCTTCGCGGAGTCCTGCTCGAAGTGCAAGACCATGCGCTGGAGGCACTGCTGGCGATTCAGAGAGACCTGGAATGCAAACCCGCGTTGCTCCTGAGTACTTGAGGACGAAGAACTGATGGCAGAGTGAGCATCCGCCCGACCCGTTGTCGACAGCCCTATACGGTTGACTGAAGAGCATCGCGGATACCGCGCCAAGGGGGCACACGCGGACATCTGTCGTGCACCGGCATCACAGAGAGAAGCTGGATTTCTACTCACAGAACCGAAGGTGCTGATCTGCGTTCCCACTCGCACCGACTGCAGTGCTGGCCTGCGGGCCAGTCCGGCCAGGACGGCCGGGCTACCGGACGAAGACGGCACGAGGATAGAGCTACCGGTCGTTCGTCGTCGGCCGATAGCGGCGGGTAGCCCACTCCTTGCACCCCATTCGGGGCACGAGCTGGGTGGATCGGCCCGCAGGCCGACACTACGGTTCCAGCCCAGTCAAGGCGGGCCCTGGCGTACGCCGGTCGGCGAGCCGCTTATGTCATCCGTATTGCGCCCTTGGGGGCGTGTCTGACGAACACGCTACTTCTGGGGCTCGAGTTGGATCATCGTCTCGCCGCTATTGAAGCTCTGCTGCGCGTGCCCGAGTTCGTCGAGCGTCTGCAGCCACCCTTGCGCCTCGCTGAAGAAGGCCTCGGTATGCGCCTTGTCCTGCCATACGACGATTGCGGTGTTGATGCCGTTCTCCTCATCGGTGACCAGGTAAAACCCCGTAAATCCAGGGGCGCCCTGCAGCTTGGGGAAGAATTCGACCTGTGCGCGCTGGACAGTCTCTTGGATACGCTCGCGATTCATCGTGCGACGTTCGATCGTGGTATACACGGAACACTCCTTCTTCACTGAACACGTTTCCATCTGGTGGCTAAAGTGCCCTATGGTATCATGCAGTCATCGATCTCGCCCTCGGGACGGTAATACGACCGCAGGTGCCGGCTCAGCGCTTCCGCGGCTGGCGATAGTGGCCGGTTGCGCAGCGACACCACATTCCAGTCCCGCTGTACCGGGAAGCCGGTGATATTCAGGAGGGCCAGCACCCCGTCGGCCTGCTCCAGTTCCAGGCTCTGGAGCGGGATGATGGCCAGCCCCAATCCCGCCGCCACTGCTTCCTTGATGGCGCCGGTACTTCCCAGCTCCAGTCCGATCCGCAGGGTGACGCCCGCGGCACGGAAGAGTTCTTCCATGTCGCGGCGCGTCCCGGAGCCCTGTTCGCGTACCACGAACTCCTCCTGGCCCAGTGCGGCCAGCGGGAGCGCCGCCCTCCCCGCCAGAGGATGGGAGGGCGGCGCCACGACCACCAGCGCATTGGAGAGAAACGGGATAACCCGCAGCAGCTCCTTCCCCTCAACCACCCCCATCACGGCCAGATCGGCCTGGCCGGAAAGAATCTTCTGCTGCACCGCGAAGCGATTGCAGACCTCCAGCTTCACCGTCAGCCGAGGGTAGCGCTGGTCAGCGTGATCTGCGCCGACGATTACCATCGCTACGACCGGAAGCAGCGGGCCGAAAACGGCCTTACTCCGTTGCACCCAGATTGCAATTACCTCGATATTCTGACCCAGCACATGGGCTTGATCCGGGCGGGTGAGCCGATCTTGAAGCCGGTGTACAACCATCACGACGGGTCCTTCGACCCGCCCACCTATATCGTGCCCCGCGAGTTTGTGATCATCGAGGGGCTGCATGGACTCAGCACCGATGGGCTACGCAACTCCTTCGATATCACGGTGTACCTCGACCCTCCCGAGGAGTTGCGGCGACGCTGGAAGGTGCAGCGCGACACGGCCAAACGCGGCTACACACGAGAGCAGGTGTTGGCCGACCTGGACAAACGGGAACGCGATTCCACCGACTTCATCCGACCGCAGAAAGCCTATGCGGACATGGTGGTACGTTTCCAGCCGCCGCCCAAAGAAGCTGACGATGCCCACCTGGATGCTAGTCTTACCTTATATATGTCGCTGGCTCAGCCCGATCTTACCCGTCTGGTCTCGCATCTGGACGGGGACACTCCCTCCCTTCGTCTCTCCAGCACACGCGATGGAGATCGTGCAGCCACGGTACTGCATATCGCGGGCATCGCCGCCGACCGCGATGTGATCGCGCTGGAGCAGTTCTTACAGACCCAGATGGGCCTGGCCGGCGTGCCGGACCCCGAGAGCATCGGTGTCTTCCCCGACGGTGTCGAGTGCCACCAGAGCCGCCCGCTGGCCCTCACCCAATTGCTCATCGCCTTCCACCTGCTCCGCTTTCGCCACAGCGACACCCCCGAAGCCGCTGAGCGGGCGGCGGTGTGATGGGCCTCACTAGATGCGCCCCGTCCTGTTCAACGCGATAAATCGCCGCTCTGCCTTCTCATAGAAGTTCTCATGCGGAGCCACCAAGAAGACCAAGCACAGGTGCTTCTCGTCAACCACAACATAGGCGGCGCGGTGCTGCCCATCAGGAAGTGAGAACTCCAGAGAGCGAACCGTCTTCAGACTGCCCCGGAGGGTGTGACCCAGAAACGGATCCGCCTCAAGCCCTAGAAGTTCCCTGGTCACCCGTGGCGTGAATCCCCTGTAACGCACAATGTCTTTCTCTGCGCACCTGGTGAGTTCAACGACGAAGCGGTGACGGCCCACTACTCATCAGGGGAGATACCATACTCTCGTGCAAAGTCGCGTAGGTTCCGGGTACGTCCCTGCTGATGCTCACGCAGTGCATCGTCCGCCAACGCGTCCAGAGCTTGAACGGCAGCGTCTGGCGGGTGCGTCCGGCGCAACTGCTCAGTATCGCGTCGATGTTGATACGGTCTGTCCCAATTCGGGCTCTTACATTTTGGACACACTCTCGGGCGCTCGCCCTTCGCGCGAGGCAACCACTCATGCCCACACCGACACCTGCCGCCCTCAAGCAGCACTATGCCGATCCCGTTCCTTTCCGTGTCCATCGTCACCTCATTACCTCAAGATTTACATTTAGTATATACCTTTAGTAGACTCTCGGTGTTTGATAAGTCTCCCCCTTGACGGTTCATGAATGGACAGTTTCGAGACGTCGGATTGCCCTGAACCGTGCGTGAGTCCCGTTTCCATGCCACATCACGGTGCGCGTCGAAATGCAGTCCAGATGCCGGCCTCGCACCCTCATCCCCAGCCCTTCTCCCGCCCGCGGGAGAAGGGGGTGCTTTCGCCACGAGCGTTGGTCAGAGACACCCCCTCGCCCGCGGGCGGGAGAGGGGGCCGGGGGGTGAGGGTGCGTCGAGGCGCCACCAGATCCTCACCAAACTGTCCATTCATGAACCCTTGACGATGGGTGCGGTTAAGGGGGTTTGTGTCAGACGTCACCGGCTGTTGTCGCGCTAGAACTTCGGCAGTCCTCACCCCGTCATGCACCACAATATTTTTGCCAGGCTGTCGCTTGAGCGCCGACATCGCCCGCACCATGTCGGAAGAACGACGAGCATATCCTGGCGGTGTGAGCGATGAGGAGTGTGCGTTTGTGCCCCCTACGTGACTCCGGCGGTCAGGTCCTTGTCGTCCATTTCCCAGGCGTGATCCAGCGTGTGATACGCGGTGTGCCGAATCAGGAAGCGGAGCGGCCAGGTTCGGGCCATTTTGCCCTCAGAATGGAACGACCGAATTGCCGTGCAGTACGCGTCGCGGTACGCTTTCAGCCCTTTGGCGTCAGTGATCCTCTCACCCTGTTTGGTGCCCACTCCGAGCTTCTTTGCCCACTCCTGTTCAGTGGCGCAGACATGAAGAACAATTCGGTCCCGATCACGCCCTCCGCCTCGCGAACCCTTCAGCATCTCAGCCGACACGCGCACACGCACATCGTCGAAAAACTCCCAGCACGCCTGCATCAAGGTCAGCTCACGGTCTAATTCCTCGCTCGACATGTCTTGCCGATCGATGCCCGAAAACGCGAACGAGATGCCCCAGAAGTCGGTTGAGCCTGTGCCCGGATATTGCTCGACCACGTCGACGGTGGTGATGGTCGCAAACTCTGCACCCATCCCAGCCAGCTTCGCCACCTTTGCATAGCGTGGACGGTAGGATTGTAACCGTTCAATCGCGACCTCCCCGGTCTTCGCACCGCGCTCCAGACCGGGCCAATCCGGCGCCACCGCCACCACCTTCTTGCCTTTCGGTCCGATTTCCAGGGTCACCCGAAGTTCGTTAGCCATCTCTACTCCCAACGGCGTACTTCGCGGAATCCGCCCACCCAGTTCACGTGAAAGCGCCCACTCAGTTTATCGGTTTCGCCTGGCCCTGAGTCGGAGCCAGGCGGCATGAGCGTGAGATCTGAGTCTTACGCATTGACTCGCCGTGGAGGTCGATTCGGTGAGCGCTGTGCAGCAGGCGGTCCAGGATAGCGTCAGCGAGGGTCGGCTCGCCGAGGGCCCCGTGCCACAGGGCGACGGGTAGTTGGATGGAGACCGGGCAGCCACGGTGCTGCACATCACCGGCATTGCCGCCGACCGCGATGTAATCGCGCTGGAGCAGTTCTTACAGACCCAGATGGGCCCGGCCGGAGGCCTTCTCCTGCGAAGTCAAATGCCGCATTCAAGGTTTCACTCATGAGAAGAAGGCCGCCACAAGGTAGGCATGAACGTCTGGCGGCAAGTTGGGTCCGTGCGGTTCCCGATGAGACGAAATAGCGATCGTTAGAACCCCCTCATCGCCATTTTCGAATATCACCCGTACCCGAACTCGCCGCCCCAAAAGCGCTTCCTGCGCCTCACCGGGCGTGCTGAGTGCTCGCCGACGCAACGCGGGAAGTTCCTCGGTCGCCGATTGCTCAAAGGTGGGCCTTCGGAGCCTCAAGACACGAACGACATCCTGCACCATTGGCTTGAGTTTCTCCGCTTCATAGAGCTGAGCGAAATACTCATACGCGTCGTCTGAACTGCCTGCTCGATGAATGGCGTAGGCCAGCAGCCACACGACATCGTTCGTGTGGTCATACCACGTGGCGGCACGATACCGGCCTGCATGCAACGAGAAGGCGGTCAGACTGCTGGGTATATTGAGGATGCGCTCCTGCCCCTCCGGTTCCTGCGTCCGTCTATGCACAAAAGCCGCGATAACCGCATTGCTCGTGAGGTCCTCGACCGGCGTCTCGCAGTCAACGGGATCGAGCTTGAGGTCGTCGGTCAGACATCGACAGGTCGCAGCGAGAGTCCACGTGGGGCTTATGTCGGCCACGAAGAGAGGACGACGAGTCTAGGATGGGAAGTCGGCTACGATGGCTTCGGCTTCAGATTGTCGAGACTTGTCGCCAATCTGTCGGATTCGCTCAGGGTCTCGGGAGGCGAAGGCCTGCTGGGCTTCTCTGAAGCGGGCAATGAATTCCTCACGGTGGTTGGCCACGTAATCCCCAACGCTACTTCCAGTCCCGGTTGCTCCGGCAGGAGCAGGACTCAGCTCAGCGAGTTGGGCCGCAGACTCATCAACGTCCTGGTCGGTGATCGGGATCGGTTTCTGCCTGGTGTCCACGTGGGTTACCTCTCAGTCGATAATACGCGGTTACCTGGTTGCACCGAAAGCGCCAATAGGACGACTGTCATCAGCACCAAACCGACAGCAATCGCCCCACCATGGTACGAACGGAGTAGGCGCACTCGCTCCTTCGGTCAATTGTCTGCAGCTCAGCGGTACACCCCGGATGCGGTCCTCCCGAACGGGAGTCAGGCAGCGACCCGCTCTGCTTGGAAAAATCTGAACACTTTCTTTCGGACTGAGTGGCGAAGCTGGCGCCGATGCTGCGTGTCTGGCACAATAGATCAAAGTAACAGTTGTTAAAAATGACAGAGGGCGGGATGGTGGATTTTCGTTTTACGCTGATCGGCCTTATCATTGGGTTTCTGATCGGCCTCACCGGCATGGGCGGGGGATCGCTGATGACGCCGGTGATGATTTTGATTATGGGCGTCAAGCCGGTGATTGCCGTTGGGACTGATCTGGCCTATGGCGCCATTACCAAGATTGTGGGCGGGGCCGCACACTACCGGCAACACACCGTGAACCGCCGAACGGCATTCCTGCTGGCGGCCGGCAGCGTCCCCTCCAGCATCGCGGGCGTGAGTGTGATCAGCGCCATCAAGCGCGCCGATCCTGCGCTGGTCAATCAGTTTCTGCTGCACGCCATCGCCTGGGTGCTGATCGCGGTGGCGGCGGTGATGGTCGCCAAGCCACTCCTGGTACAACTCGCGCATCGTCGCGGAATCGGCGACTGGCGCGGCGACGCCCAGGTGATGGGAGAGCGCCATCCCTGGATTTTGCCCATGGTCGGCGCGGTGGTCGGCTTCCTGGTCGGCCTCACCTCGGTGGGCAGTGGCACGCTGATCATTGTGTCGCTGCTCTTTCTGTATCCCCGCTGGCAATCCAGCGATGTGGTGGGAACGGACGTGTTTCATGCCTCGATGCTGGTCAGCGCGGCCAGCATCGCCCAGTTTGCCGCCGGCAATGTCAATGTCCCCATGGCGCTCTCGCTGTTGCTCGGCTCCGTCCCCGGTGTCCTGCTTGGCAGCCGGCTGGCCATCGGCTTTCCCGAGCAACTCCTCCGCCTCAGCCTGGCCGGGGTGCTGCTGGTGTCGGGCGCCAAACTACTGTAGCGGCTCACGGACGAACCGTCCCCCCCCAACCCCCTCTCCCCAGCGCTTCATGAGCGGACAGTTTGGTGAGGGCGCGCCCGCACCGCTTCGCCGTCCGGCCACGATCGACCGTCGATCCACCGTAGAATCGGTCTTCAGACCCGTCACGGGAAGGGCCGCGCGGCAGCGCCGGTCCTGGGCCGTACCACCATGCTGCTTCTCGACTGCGCTGGCGAAGTGGGGCGGGTTGGTCGAGACACCCACGGGTGTGCTGTCCTGCTCCGCTCCTCGGTGGGAGACTGGACCCATGTACATGCGACCACCGAACGGCACAGGTTAGCAGGGTGTCAGGCAGACGCTGGTCGTGTGTCCCCGTTCGGGGATCTCCGTCCGGCGAGATGCGGCGGTATGGTGCTGCCGTGGGACGGGCCGGCGCCGGCGCTTACGCGCGGCGCCTCCACCAGACGATCTGAAGATCGATTCTACGCATTGTGGTGGGAACTGTGCGGCGTGAAACTGTCCATTCATGAACCATCCGGGGGGAGGGGAGCTACTAGGGGAAGGTCGGTGTGCCCTACGTGTGCTGGTCGAGCGCCCGATCCAGACAGCGGTACAGGTCATCGATGTCGAAGGGCTTGGGCAGCACGTCGATGCCATGCGCGTTTAGCCAGTCTTCTTTGGAGCGGAGATCGAACATGGCTGCGGAGCAGACGATCAGGGGGATGTGGCGAGTAGCGGGGTCCAGCGTGAGCAGCTCCATAACGGCCCACCCAGCATCAGGGTTCTCCATGCGAATATCGACGATGATCACATTGGGCATCGCCTCCTTCAACTGCGCAAAGGCCGGCCCAGCCTCGCGCAGAATCAGCGACTTCCAACCCCGCTCGTCGATCAAAAAGCCCATCAGATCGAGGAAGGTCGTATCATCATTTACCACCGCGATGGTTATGTCGTCGGCCACCAGCCGTTGCCCCTTCCTTCCGGAGATAGCACCGCCAAACTATAGACGATGTAGGGGCATCGGTTCTATCTGAAGCACTTCCTCCCCTCTTAAAAGGGCCAATCGGCACTCACCGGCGTTCCACTACTCTGATACTGTCTATGACGTACCCATAACGTAGACTCATCGAGGAGAGGGAATGAATTCGATCAGAATCGCGATTGGCGGAGCGGTACTGCTTGCTCTGCTGGCCGGCGGCCCGGCACACACCGGGCGTCGATTCTCGGCGGCCCAGGCCGCGCAAATACCCGCGGGCATACCGTTGCCCGTGAACCCGCGGCCCTTGCCGGGCCGGCATGGCGCCCAGGCGCGATACCTGGCGACCCGCCAGGGCACGATACGTCCCGCCGCCCGCGCCCCGCGCATCACCGGATCGCTGCCCAGCGCGCAGTCTCAGACACAAAGCCTCGCCGTGACCGGCGGGAGCTGGACTGCATTGGGGCCGGCGCCCATCGCGTTTTCCGGCTATTCTTTCACCACCGGCAGTGGCCGGGTGCTGGCGCTGGCCTATTCCTCCGCCGCCAAATCGATCTACCTCGCCGCCGCTGATGGTGGTGTGTGGAAAAGCCTGAACGGCGGCGTCTCCTGGGGCGCCCTCACGGACACCATGCCCTCTCTGGCCATTGGCTCACTGGCAGTCGACCCCTCCGATCCCACCGGTAACACGGTCTATGCCGGAACTGGCGAGCTGGCCCTGGCGGGGGATGCGTTTTCTGGAGTCGGCGTCTATAAAACCACCAACGGTGGCGCAACCTGGACGCGCTACGGCGGAGACATCTTTAGCGGCCAGTCCATCGCCAATATCGTGGTCGATCCCAAGAACCCACGGTACGTCTTTGCCGCGGTGGAGAACCAGCGGTACTCCAATCCTCCAGCGGGTGTGGCCATCTCCTCTGACGGCGGCCAGACCTGGATCGAGCCCAGCGCTACCACCGACCTGCACGGCAATTCGGTGAGCAGTTTGATCGCTGATGACCAGGGCAACATGTACGCCGGCGTGACCGGAAGCTGCGACAGCGGTCAGACCGGCGCCAACAACGGCGTGTACTATGCGGCCGAGAGCGACCACGGCGCGGTGTGGACCAAAGTAAACAATGGCTTGCCAGGCGCAGCGGGCGACGTCATCCGTCTGGCACTCGACCCAGCCACCAAAGCGCTGCCCCAGGCACAACAGCGGGTCTACGCGGTCATCGGCGACGGCACCTGCTCCGCTGGTCAGCCCACGGCCTCCTGGGGGAATTTTCTGGGGGCCTACCGGACCGATGCCGGAGGCGGCACCTGGTCTCAGATCGCCGGCACTAGCAGCGCCTCGGTGTTCGGTGGCAATCAGTGGTGGTACGATACAGAAATCGCCGTCGACCCAAACGACCCCAGCGGGAACACGGTGTGGATCGGCGGAACCGACTGGTTCAAATCGACCAATGCGGGAGGCACGGCGCCCATCTGGACCAACGTGACCGGCGTGTATGGCGCCAATCCTGCCGGCATCCATCCCGATCAGCACGCAATCGTGGCCGTGCCCGCGGCGGCCGGCGCCACGCCGAAATACATCCTCTATGTTGGTGACGACGGCGGCGTGTATCAGACAGGCGATGAGGGGAAAACCTTCACCTCGGCAAACGGGAATCTCAATCTCACCCAGTTTTACGGTGGGGCGGTGGGCACCGGCCCCAACGCGAGCGCGCTGCTGCTGGGCGGCTCCCAGGATAACGGCACGGCGCAGACCACCAACACCGGCTCCAACTGGAACGAGGTTCAGGGCGGCGACGGCGGCGATACCATCATCGATCCGACCAACAACACCACCATCTATCAGGAGGGGCCCTACGCCCAGGTGAACACCAGCACCGACGGTGGGACAACCTGGAACCCCTCCTGCCCCACCGGCGACTGCAGCGTCGGCGACAATGCGGAGTTCATGGCCCCTCTGGTGGAAGACCCGAACAACCACGCCACCGTCTACTCTGGGCAGGCTCACCTCTGGCAGACCAGGGACGCAGGCACTACCACCCCCTGGAAGAACATCGGCCCGAACAATCTGAGCCAGTCGATCTCGGCCGTCGCGGTGGCACCTTCTAACTCGACCACCGTCTACGTCGGCGCCGCCGACGGTGAGGTCGAGGTCACCACCAACGCGCTCGGCCCCGCACCCACCTGGACCACCCGTGTTCCCGCCACCTGCACCACGGCGCCGCTGAACCCAGCCTGCACCGGCGGCTCGATCACCGGAATCGCGGTCGATCCCACGGCGTCGACCACCGTGTACGTCAGTGAGAGCGGCTTCCAGGCGGGGCAGCAGTATCACCTCTTCAAGTCGATCGACGGAGGCGCCACCTGGAAGGATATCAGCACCACGCTTCCCAATGTGCCCTTCGAGTCGGTGGCCGTGGCGTCGGCGAACGGCAGCCTCCTCTTTGCTGGAGCCGATCAGGGTGTGTATACCTCGACCGATGGCGGCGCCAGCTGGTCTCTGTTGGGCACGGGCCTGCCCAACACCGCAGTGTTTCAGCTCATCGCCACGCCAGTCGTCGGGAGCGCATCCGGTGTGCAGCTCACCGCCTTCACCCATGGCCGTGGCGCGTGGCGCACCACCGTATCCGCCGCCGCGCCGACGGCAGCCCGCGCCTCACGCTTCGCCGTCCACCGCATCGCCGGCGCTCTCCACTTCCGATGGCGCATGGTCTCCTCCCGAGGCGTCACCGGCTTCAACCTCTTCGCCGGCCCGCACCGGCTCAACCCCGCTATGATCGCCGTGCATCAGGCCCTCACCTATCGCTACACCGCGCGCGCCACGGCGTATGGCCCGTACACGCTGCACGTCTATCTCGATCATGGACCACCGGTGGTGATAGGGCTGCGCTAGGACGCTGCCGGCATGATGCCGGCGCATGAAGCCCGGAGCAGGATGGTCAGAGCGCATCGGACCGTTACCAGAGAGCACATCGCAACGTTGTACACGTAGATGACCAACGGAAGGAAATCCTGCGTGAATCCAGTTGCTCGTGCTCTCGTCGCACTCTTGAGCCTGATGCTCACATCCGCAGCCGTGCCACCTTCGACTCGTGCGAGTGCGGTGAATGCTCGGCAATCGTCCTCCACCTCTGGGAATTGCTGCTCGCCCTCACAAGTAGCGCGAGCTGAAGCCCGTCGGCCGGCGCGCCCACTGGATCCACAAGCCCTGGTTCACTCCGTCACTCATCTCAAGCTGGTCCGCGTTCAAATAGATGCCAATGGGAGCAATGTTTCGGCGCACAGGCCGAATAACTACGACACGATCCAGTACTTCTTTGGCTTCATCCCACCTGCCACTGGCGACCTGTTCGTGCATCTCCGTCCACGCTTTGTGGTCGTCACAGAGATCGTCGAACGTCGAAAACCAAGCGGTATCTGGATCACGCCGGTCCTGAGCGGGATCCAGGTCCATCCGATTCCGTCCGGTTATTACAGCCCGTTAGTGCTCGTAGCTCCGCTACCGCAGCGAGACCTTACTTTTGCCATCGAGTCCAATATCCCGCGCAGCCGTCTCCGTCTCCTGGGCGAGATTCTTCTGGCCGCGGCGGCGAATCAAGGCTGCCTCCTTACCTCTCATTTGTCTTGGTTTACCTGCAACGCCCCCAAATACCTGGTACAAGCCGAGAACCAGTTGTCGAGGCGTCCCATATCGCCTGTTGCGGTGGTCGCCGGTCTCGCCCATCTCCCCTTGATTCAGGTTATTGTTTTCGGTTCCAGAGCAGGTCATGCCCGCAGTATTAGCTACATCTTCGAGCGCCACCGTCGAAACTTAGGGGACGTACCTGGCATCGACGTGCGAGGACAACCTCCATTCGTTGAAGTTGACGAGTTCACGTTTGCCACCAGCCCCTCTCGTCCCACATTTGGACGGAACTGTCCAGCGCCCACAGTCTGCTCCAACTGGCAGTTCCACGCCGGGTTACCAGGAAGGCACCTCGCTTTGCTGGTCACCTCGAACCTGCCGCCACAGCAGGTACGCCGCATTGGGACGGCCCTAATGACGAACGGTGCGCACGGAAAGTAATCGCTCAACTCTTTCGGCTACCTTGTCCGTGCGCGCCATTGCCAGGACGGAGAGTTCCACCATTCGAGTGGATACAGGAGCCGTGACAGCGAGATCGGCTATCAATATGGGATCGGATCGACGGAATGAAAGAAGAGAAAAATAGTAAAGCGCATTGACGGTCACGATGCCGAGCGTGATGCACTTCAGTCGAGCATCACATTGTTACGCGAGTACCGACGCGGAACTTTGGGCGCGTTCGTCTCACGCCCAGAACGCCGTGAGCAAGGATTGCCACATGAACTCGATGCAGAAGAGCAAGAGATTGTGCGGCCGTTGCTCGCTGCATCGGACGATGAGGGCACAGTCGTGAACATACTCACCACGGTCGGCCCAACGCGTGCTCATGACCTACTGGAACGAGTGATTGTCCGCAGGAAGAAACCGGCAACCTCGCTGGTCCTGGAGCCGTATTTCATCAAGGACTTGGGACTGGTGACCTGGCTGCTGGAGCGGGTGGAGGTGGGGCTGACCGGGATTCTGGTCACGGTTCGAATTTGGACTACCTGGCCTCTTGAAGCAGAACTGACCAAGGAGGTCATGCTGAATGGACCTCTACAATGGCTCGGGCCGAGCGAAGTCACCGATGATACGGGAACAGCGATGCGATTCCAAAGCGCGGGTAATGGTGGCGGGGTCACCCGTTCGAATCTCGTCATCTGAATGGAGCGGGACGCGACTGGCTGGACAGTACAGTTCATGGTGGAGCCCAGGAGTCGCAATCGAAGCACGGAGTCTTTCACTCACTGTGGGCGGAGACATTGTGGTGGACCGATGGCTCAATGGGAACCCTGGTTCATTTGAGTCAGTGCGTGTCAATCTGTCTCCAACCACCATCACTCTCGAACTGCCGGAACACGGCAGAAGAATCTTACTGATGTAGCTGGGAGGAATGAACGGTGGAGTCGGAGCAAACCTGACCGCTCCGAGGACCGTCAAGCGCATCCACCACTTTTGAGATGCGTTGCTCCGATCGTCGGAGGAATATGGCATGGCTGAGGGGGATGCGCCGCTGCATGTATAAGGAACCCGACGAGAACAACGAGCACCATCAACACGAGGAGCGAGCCAATGAGCTGTAGTCGTGTGGGAGCTTCTCTGAGCATTTCCCCCGACATCATGGGCCTCCATTCGTGGTTGGTCGAACGACGTCGAACATCAGGCCGTGCCAGTCCGAAGCGACCACGTACACCCTCGCCGAATGTGAAGGCGAATACGGCACGTCCCTCCGTGGGTCAACCGAAACGACTGGGAGGCTGTTCCGCGGGAGTCAACCGTGCTGATGCCCTCAGACGCACCGCTAACTTGTACGCGGAGCACTGGTCGGAGAAACGTGTTTGGTGGCAGTCCCTTCGGCGCATGAAGTCCAGAGCACGCATAGTGATACCGGAAGGACCAGGCACGCTCGAAGACGTAGGGGATGGGACTGGCAGAGATCTGAAACTGAGTCTCGAAGGACGTTTGGCGCCCCTGCCACATGTGGCTGGAACTCCCGCGCGTCCGGTTGACTCCAGCCACTATCAGGAACACGAGCGCGGCGGCAACGAAGAAGCCGCTGATCTTGTCGGGTATAAGCTGGAACCGTCCTCCACCAATGCCGAGATACAGCAGCGGCCCCAGAACCGGCATCGAGCACAGGACGATCCACAGGCCTTTGAGCGACGGCTTGAGGTCACGCCTTCGGAGGATGTTGGACCATGCCAGGACGGCGGCGAGCGGGGGTATGAGAATGGACACAACGACCGCCGCTGGACGTCTCATTGCGTACTCTCCTTTCTTCCGCGGTGACGGAGCATCAGCGATGAGTCACGTAGTTGCCGTCGAGGAACAGTTGAGTCTCAGCTATCCCATGAGCTAAAGCGGCGAACCTTAACGGTCATGGCAATTCTCCTCGTGCAGGCGTGTATCGCCGGTATCAGGACTCTGACATTAGTATATGTATCGTATATACGGCGCGCAAGGACCTCGTTTCACGCGCGGTCGTTTCCAGTCGGACGCTGCTATGGTGAAATTGACCAATACCACAGGAGACGCATATTCCATGACACAAACCCAAGCGATATCCCCACCGGTCGGCGAGCACGCGCCGGGCTTCACCCTCAAATCGTCCGATCTTAAAGACGTGAGCCTGGGCGACTTCACTGGCCGGACTGTGGTGCTGGCCTTCTTTCCCGCGGCCTTTACCTCGGTCTGCACGGCGGAGATGTGCAGCTTCCGCGATCAATTGACCCAGCTCAACAGCGCCAACGCCCAGGTCTTGGGCATCAGCGTCGACCTACCCATGTCTCTGGCCCGCTTCAAAGAAGCAGAGCAGCTCAACTTCCCCGTGCTGAGCGACTTCGATCGCGTGGTTATTCATGACTATGGCGTCGAGTTCTCGAACTTTCAGGGCTACCGGAGTCCAGTGGCACAACGCGCCGTCTTCGTGATCGATCCCACCGGCGCCATCGCCTGGGAGTGGATCGCCGATCACCCAGGCCAGTCGCCGGACTACGGGCAGGTGATGCAGGCCGTGGAGCAGATCGCGGCGCGGTAGCGATGGAGCTACTGGTCATCCGGCACGGTCAATCCGTGGCGGATATCGAGGGGCGTCACGAGGGAAGCGCCGATTTCCCCCTTACCGAACTGGGACGGCGTCAGGCGCAGGCTGCTGCCGAATGGATTGCGGCCCACTACCCGCCCGATGCGATCGTGGCCAGTCCGTTATGCCGAGCAGCCGAAACGGCGCGGTGTATCGCCGGTCGCCTGCCCGTGGCTCTCGACGACGCGCTGCGAGAGAAAGGAAACGGCGTCTACGCCGGTCTTACCTTCGACGATGCACGTCGGCGCTATCCAAGGCCGGAAGGTGGCTGGAAGGATCACGAGGCGCCACCCGGCGGTGAGTCGCGAATTGCCTTCCACGGGCGAGTTCGCGGGTACTGGTCGCGCCTCCTGGCATCTGAGCCTCCGCCCCGCCGCCTGGCGATCGTCACCCATGGCGGAGTCATCCAGATGCTGCTACTCTGCTTTCTCGGCCTCCCCCTCGATTCACCGGTGCGAATAGGAGCCCTGGATGCCAGCATCCATCTCTGGCGGATAGACCAAGCAGAGCGACGGCTCCTGCTGGTTAATGTGCAAACGCATCTGGAACTGGCGGGACTGCAAACGTCTGGCTGAGTGCTTCACTCCTGCCTGAGAACCATAATCTCGTCCAGCGGTTTCCGCTCGATATCCGGCACCAGGCAGTCCGACGCCGGATACCCCACCGGAATCAGCAGATAGGCCCGTTCGTTGCGCGGTCGCTCCAGGATCTCGCGTAAGAACCCCATCGGGTTGGGCGTGTGGGTCAGCGCGACCAGACCGGCCTGGCGCAGGCTGGCCAGTAGAAAGCCGACGGCGATGCCCACCGATTCGGGCATGTAGTAGTGCTTGACCCGCTTCTCCCCGCCTTGCCCGTCGGGGACCAGGCCATACGCCTGGCCAAAGACGGCGATCAGATAGGGCGCCGTGGTCAGGTGCTCCTTGACCCAATCGGTGCCCAGCGGACGCAGCGCCTCCTTCCACTCCTCTGGCATACGGTGCTGGTATGTTTCCCACTCTTCCTGCTCCGCCGCCTGACGAATGCGCCGCTTCAGCTCCGGATCGGCGATGGCCACAAAGGTCCACGGCTGCAGGTGAGCACCGGACGGCGCGGTCCCCGCGGTGGCAATCGCATTCGCGATCAACTCCAACGGCACCGGTTCGTCGGAGAAGTGGCGCACGGTGCGGCGCCCCTGCATGTCGGCCAGGAAGGCACGTGAGCGAGCCAGCATCTCGTGCGGGTCCAGACGCTGGTACTCCAGTGGAACAAAGGGATAGTCGTCATCGCACTGTGACGTCATAGAAGGGGCAGCTAGCGGCACGGAAGAATACAGAGAATATCCACGATCGATTCGCCCTCTTTCTCGCTGCGTCGTGTATTGACTCACAATAGCGCGTACGGCGCCCCCCCTCCCCCTAACTCCCTCCCCCTCGCGGGGGGGAGGGGGAACACCTGGTCGGTACGCATGACCCGAGGGACCCGTGCAGCCCCACAGGTACCACCCAGCACGACAGTCGGGGGCGGGTCAAGTACCGATTCAAAGCGCTGTAACGGCGCTGCCTGGACCTGTAGGTGTTCGCGTCGCAGGCACGGTATCGCCCCTCCCCCCTGGAGGGGCTGACTTTATGACAGTTTTTGGAAATGAGAGGCTCAGTGGCCCGCTCCATGCTCAAGCGTGTGTTGAGACCACACGAACAGGAGGGGACCAATGAGCCGATCCAGCACGTTGCAAGAGTGTGA